>Ga0102590_1003386_pt1 | contig 16009 bp, 18 predicted proteins | sample AraplaMF_Col_mMF_FD_76859 | JGI IMG/M metagenome (GOLD analysis project Ga0102590, IMG submission 76859) | Arabidopsis root microbial communities from the University of North Carolina, USA - plate scrape MF_Col_mMF | ecosystem: Host-associated > Plants > Roots > Endosphere | place: USA...
AAGCCGGAAGAAAGCCTGATTTGATCGCAATCAGGACGGCCGAGACGGTCACGACGGAAAGCGCCGTCGTGATCAGGATCGTCGCCGAGGCGCGCTCCTGCCAGACGCCGTATTGCTGCCCGATAACGAAGACATTGGTCGCCGTCGGCAAGGCTGCGAGCAGCACCGCCGCGTAGATCCAGATAGGATCGAAGCCGCCGACGGCCGTCAGCGCGAGATAGACGACGATCGGATGGACGATGAGCTTGGCCGGAACGATGTAGCCGATCTCAGCCGGTATGCGCTTCAGCGGCCGAAGGGCCAGCGTGACGCCCATCGCAAACAACGCGCACGGCGCGGCAGCCTGCGCGAGATAGTCAACGAAGCGTTGGAATTCGAGCGGCTGATCGATGTTTAAGCGGGCGGCAACGAAGCCGAGCGCCGTTGACAGTATGAAGGGGTGGAAAGCCACTTTCCGAGCAATATCGATCGCTAGGCGGTCATCGCCAGCCGCTGCCATGAGTGCAGGCGCAACGATGAAATGCAGCGCATTCTCGAGGCAGACGATCAGCGCCACCGGCCGCACCTTCGCCGACGATGAAGATCGAATAGGTTGCCGCGAGATCGGTGGCGATGAAGTCGACGCGTGTCAGATCCTCGAAGGGCGTGCGCGAGACGAGTTTGAAGAAGAGCGCGGGCAGGGCTGCATAGATGATGAAGGTGTTCATCCAGCCGAGCGCCTCTGCCGGCTGCTTCGTCACTTTCCCCGCGATATAGCCAATGAAGATCAGACCGAAGAACGGCAGAAGCAGACTGACGATATCGGACACGGCTATTCCAATGCAAATTTCGGCCGGGCGATTTGCGCTTAGCCGATTTTCATCAGGATTGGGAAGGTCTGTTGGAACCAGATTGCGACGTCACTGATGAAACCGAACATGAAAGCGAGGCCGGTGAGGATCAGGAATATGCCCATGACTTTTTCGACCGTTCCTAGATGCCGGCGGAAGCGTATCAGAAAGCCCATGAAGGCACCGGAGAAGCCGGCGGCAATCCAGAACGGAATAGCAAGGCCGAGGGAATAGACCGCCAGAAGTCCGGCACCCGAACCGACAGTCTCTCGCGAAGCCGCGACGCCGAGGATCGCGCCGAGTACCGGGCCAATACAAGGGGTCCAGCCGAAAGCGAAAGCCAAGCCCATCACATAGGCACCGGTCAGCGTCGCTGGCTTGCCGCTGCCTTGAAAGCGCGCCTCGCGGGCAAGAATTCCAATCCGGAAGACTCCCAAAAAATTCAAGCCCATGATGATGATGATCAGGCCGCCGATCTTTGCCAGGAGATCGAGATGCTGGCGAAGCGCCATGCCGATGGTGGAGGCACCAGCCCCAAGTGCTACGAAAACGGTGGCGAAGCCGAGCGTGAAGAAAAGCGCTGAAAATAGCACGCCTCGCCGTGCGTCCGGGGCAACGGCAATCGTGCTGCCGCCGCGGAACTGCTCGACGGAAATACCGGCCATGTAGCAGAGATAAGGCGGAACGAGAGGCAGGACGCAGGGCGAGAGAAACGACAGCGCGCCGGCAAACAGGGCGCTCAACAAGGAAATATCGGCAATCGACACTTAGGCACTCCGGCGGCAGGCACGCATGTGCGAAGTCCTATCGCAACGGAGCCATCCGAGCCAATCACCTTTTTGCGTTTTGAAGAGAAAGTAGAGGTGGCCGGGTAACTCTGGAGCCGCATTAGAATGGCGATGGCGCGACTGTCACGCGCCATCGCCATGCAACCGAAGTATCACACGACTTTAGCGGTCTCGGCAGACGGTTTTGTATTTTGTGATGTAATGATGGTGGCTCTTCTTCTGATAGGGCTGGTCCCAGCACACCTGTTGCGCGTAACGCGGACGATAATAGTTGTCGTCATCATGATCGTCGTAGACATAACGTGGCTCGTGTCGGTAGTAGCGTGGCGGTGGCGGATCGTCATAATACTGCGGCCCGGAGCCGAACTCGAAGTATACGCCGTCCGCGAAAGCCGGTGCGCTCACGAGCAGCGTCGCAAGTCCGGCGGCTGCAACAATAAGCTTTCTCATGATCGGTCTCCATCTGTATCTGCTGACTTAACGCCTTTGGAGCGCTGTTGGTTCGACAGATTAGATGCGGCGCATGAATGCGCACTGAAACCGGCGTTCATCTGCCAGTCATGCGCCGGATGATCGCAAGAGGGTCATGATTCGATCGAGTCTGTATTTCACGGTCACCCGCAGAGGCGAACGCCATCGCTCAGTGATCCGCGTCAGAGACATGGGGAATGTGTAGTATCTGGCCGTCGATCAAGAGGAGGAAATGATCTTCATCGAGACGATTCACGATCTCGCCGTCCTCCGTCATATAATCGGTCTTGGGCGAAGCCGCGTTCTGGCCGGAAATCCTGATCTGCTGAATGACGACGTAGGTCTTCCCTCCGTCGTTCTGACACCGAAACCGCCGTTCCTCTCTATAGTTCGACATGGCTTGGCCTCCATCGCATTCCAACGGAATCTTTGCTCCCATCGATGCGATTTCAAGGCCCTCCGGCTATTTCGGGCGATTTGACGCTGCTTGAGACGCCGCATGCCGAAACACAGTTTGAAGTCCGCCAAAGATGAGCCCCGGCGGGGTTCAGCGGTTAGGCATAGGGCGCGCGCTCAATAACGGCGAGATCGTCAACAGACTAGCGGGACGCTGCGTTAGCGACGCGGTTGCCAGCGTTCTGCGTCGCATTGACGGTATTGGCCGCATCGCGACCAAAGCCCTTGATCGTGTTTGCGCACGAACTCAATGCAATGAGCACGCACAAGGCAGCAGCAACTTTCGCGGTGATCGTCATTTTCCCGTCTCCCAGTTGGAGTCGATAGGTAATGCGCGAGGCCGCAAGTTGTTCAAAATGAACCACAATTGCGTTGAGCTGATGCGAGGATTGTTCACGGAAGAGAGTGTCACAAGAAAAAGCCCGGCGGGATAGAATCCACCGGGCCTTTTGCGGACCTACATAGGCGATGCTGGTCCGGCAGCGCGGATTTCAAACGCTGCAACTATGAAACGGCCAACGCCAGCAAAGGTTCCCACAAATGTTGCGTAGGTCGCTATCAAGCTTGTGCCGGACCATGCGATTTTGAGCGGACGACCGGCATCAGCGCCTGCGCCGCCGGGCGTATTTCAACATGCAGCCAGCCAGGGGCAGGCTTACTGGCCGCTTCGAAGGACTTGCGCTGAATAGGCTTGCTAGCGTTGCGGAAGCCAGACCGCTGTGATGGCATGTTAGAGGGGATCGAATTTCAAACTTCCACGTCACAACGGAACTTCATTTCTTTTGTTCACTAATTTTATAGACAATATTTGATGCAACAAAGAAGGAGAGATACATGTCGCTACGATTGGTGGGCATTGCGGGTAGCTTCAACCGTCCGTCAAAAACCTATACCCTTGTCGAGCATATCGCTGGGCTTGCCGCTGAAAACTACGGCTTCTCCACGAAGATTTACGATCTCAAGGATGTCGGCCCGTCGCTTGGTACGGCCCTGTGGCGCAGCGAGCTGGATGCCCAGGCGACCCAGGTTCTCGATGATATCGTCAAGGCGGACGTTCTCGTCATTGGCTCGCCGACCTACAAGGGGTCGTATCCCGGTCTGTTCAAGCATCTGATCGATCTGATCGAGCCGAACGAACTCCGCTCCAAGCCGATCATCATCTCTGCGACCGGTGGCGGGGATCGCCACGCGCTGATTGTAGAGCATCAGTTGCGGCCTCTGTTCGGCTTCTTCATGGCTCACACGCTGCCGACGGCCGTCTATGCTTCGGATCGCGATTTCGTCGACTACAAAGTCGCCTCGGAGGCGCTGTCGGGCCGTATTGGCGCTGTTGTCGATGAACTGGCCGCCTTCTCCTTCGTGCCCTCGGCAAGGGCTTCACTTCAAGCCGCCGAGTGAGCGCAGGAGGGATGATGACATGGACGGTGCGGAGAAAGTGGCGATGGGAAGCGAGCTTTGGAGCGTCTTCGACTTCGCTCGCCGCTATCGGCTGACGATCCGGGAGCAAAATCGCCTCTTGATGCTGTTCGGTCCCGTCGCCAGTGCCACGGACCTGCTTTCGAATGCGAGGCGGAACCAGTTGATCTGAGGGGTAAGGAGAAAACGATGATGCAGTCTCTTCTTCTGTGGGTCCGATCGGTGCTCCGCATCAGTCTTTCCCAACCGGCGGCCGCGCGGATCGAGTGGCCTCAGGACGGCGAGCCGGCAGCCCGCGACTATGAAATCTATTATTGGAACCCATCTCCGGGCCCCTGGTACTGAGGGATCGACATGGTCGTTTTCGATGATCGCCGCATCGCTCTGCGAGACCGGCGAGTGAGCGCAGCAGCAGATACGGCCGCTCCCGTGGTTACGATCCTCGCCTTCGCGTTCCTGTTCGCAATCACGCTAGGCGTTCTCTAGGAACCGACAGCTCGCTCTTAAGACGCGATAAGGATTGATGATGACGCCAGTACTTATTCTCCCCGGGCTCTTTGGATCAGAGGATGCACACTGGCAAAGCGCCTGGCTGCGGGATCATCCCGAAAGTCGTCTCGTCCAGCAGGATAACTGGGATCATCCGAACCTGAATACCTGGCGAGCGAGGCTCGAGGCCGCACTCGAGGATGCCGGAGACGCCTACATCGTTGCCCATAGCCTCGGATGCCTGTTGGCTGCAAGTCTCGCTGGGCGGCCCGCAGCGGGCCGGGTGAGGGGAGCCTTGCTGGTAGCGCCATGCGACCTGCCGGCGACCGACAAACTACATCCAGGGCGGATTGCTTTTGGCACGATGCCAACGGCCGAACTGCCGTTTCCCAGCGCGATCGTCGGTAGCCTGAACGATCATTACATGTCGCTCGACCGCCTGACGCTCTTTGCCCGTCTCTGGGGCAGCGAGTTGCGCAATGCCGGTCTGGCCGGACACATCAATGTCGCCAGCGGCTACGGCCGTTGGCCGGGCGGCTACCGGATCTTTGAGAAGCTGAAAGTAAGAACTCATCATCTCGATAAGATACCGCAGAGGAAGCCGTCGCTCGGCAGAGCGGCTTCGTCGGCGTGGTAATCAATGTCGCTGGCAATCGGTCGTCGACAATATCGCGCGAAGGTGGTCGGCCGAGCTATTTCGTCTCGCAGACGTTCTCCTTCATGGGCGCGACTTTCACGGTAAGTACAACGCGCCATGGATTAAGAGGTTCTGTAGAATCATAGACAGAATAAATGTGTATAATTGAACTGCCGTTCAGGCGGCTTGGGCCATTCATCAGTTCAGCATTTTGGCGCAAGTGCTTGAACAGCGGCAGAAAACGGCTACACAATCGCCGTTCATTGAAACCAACGCCATTTACCAACAAGGATCACCGCTCATGAGCCTCCGTATCAACGATATTGCACCGGATTTCACCGCCGACACCACACAGGGTTCCATCCAGTTCCACGACTGGATCGGTGACGGCTGGGCTGTCCTCTTCTCGCATCCGAAGAACTTCACGCCGGTCTGCACGACCGAACTTGGCGCGATGGCCGGGCTGGAACCCGAGTTCCGCAAGCGCGGCGCCAAGATTATCGGCATCTCCGTCGACCCGGTCGAAAGCCACAGCAAGTGGAAGAGCGACATCAAGACGGCGACCGGCTTCGATGTCGACTATCCGTTGATCGGCGACAAGGACCTGAAGGTTGCCAAGCTCTATGACATGCTGCCGGCCGGAACTGGAGAAACGTCCGAAGGCCGCACGCCCGCAGACAATGCGACCGTCCGTTCCGTATTCATCATTGGTCCCGACAAGAAGATCAAACTGATCCTCACCTATCCGATGACGACCGGCAGAAACTTCAACGAGATCCTCCGCGCGATAGACTCCATCCAGTTGACGGCAAAGCACCAGGTTGCGACGCCGGCAAATTGGCAGCAGGGCGAGGACGTCATCATTACGGCCGCCGTCTCCAACGAGGATGCCGTAACCCGCTTCGGTTCGTTTGACACGGTGTTGCCGTACCTGCGCAAGACCAAGCAGCCACAGGCTTAAACGCTTTGGCAGGGGCTAGGCACTGGACGGGAGCGCTTGATGGCACTGGAGCGACAATTGCATCTCGGCGCCTTCATGCGCCCCGTCAGCCTGCATACAGGGGCATGGCGTTATCCGGGCGCCTATCCCGACGCGAACTTCAACTTCAAGCACTTGAAGGAGTTCGCGCAAAAGCTGGAGGCGGCGAAGTTCGACGCCTTCTTCATGGCGGATCATCTCGCCGTGCTCAACATGCCGGTGGAAGCTTTGAAGCGAAGCCAGACGGTAACCTCTTTCGAGCCGTTTACACTGCTGTCTGCCCTTGCCGCCGTCACTGATCGGATCGGCCTCGTTGCGACTGCCTCGACAACCTTCGATGAGCCCTACCACGTAGCCCGCCGCTTCGCCTCGCTCGACCATATCAGCGCCGGTCGGGCGGGCTGGAACATCGTGACAACGGCCAATCCCGATGCCGCGCTGAATTTCGGCCTCGAGGAGCATGTCGAGCATGGCGAACGCTATCACCGCGCCCGCGAATTCTACGACGTGGTCACAGGGCTCTGGGACAGCTTTGCTGACGACGCTTTTACGCGCGATGTCGAGAGCGGTCAGTTCTTCGATCCGGCCAGAATGCACGTCCTCAATCATAAGGGTGAAGAACTCAGCGTCCGCGGCCCACTCAATATCGCTCGGCCGCCGCAAGGTTGGCCTGTGATCGTGCAGGCAGGGCAGTCCGAGCCAGGGCGCCAGCTTGCCGCCGAGACGGCCGAAGTTGTCTTCTGCTCGCCGCGCGATCTACGCGCAGCGCAGGGGCTCTATGCGGATATCAAGGGGCGCATGTCCGCGATCGGACGGGGTCCCGATAACCTCAAGATTCTGCCGGCCGCTTTCATCGTCATCGGCAACAGCGTCGAGGAGGCGCGCGCGAAGCGGGCACGGCTCGATAGTCTCGTTCATTATGACAGTGCCGTCGCTTCGCTCTCGATTGCCCTTGGTCATGATGCTTCTGGCTTCGATCCCGATGGACCCCTGCCTGACATACCGGAGACGAATGCCAGCAAGACTGGCCGCGCCCAAGTTGTGAAGGTCGCTGAAGAAGAGAAGTTAACCGTTCGGCAGCTTGCGCAGCGCTACGGCGGTTATTCTGGCCTGGCCTTCGTGGGGACATCGGAAACAATTGCCGATGAGATGGCGCAATGGCTGGGGGAGCGCGGCAGCGACGGTTTCAACATCGTATTCCCGTATCTTCCCCAGGGTCTCGACGATGTCGTGAACCAGCTCGTACCCGAGCTGCAACGGCGCGGGATTTTCAGACAGGACTATGAGGGCACGACGCTCCGTGAGCACCTCGGCCTTGCTCGACCCGCCAACAGTTTTTTTGTCAGCCCCTGAGACGCTATGTCTGGAGCCTCGAACTCTGTTTGCCCGCATTTACGCGCATAGGTCTCAAGCATTCGCCGGTAGCCATTTATTTCCACTTCCGTGTGCAATACTCCTCGCATCAGCCCAATGGCGCGATACATTGTTGGCTGCAGTGTAACCGGGGGTGGTAAGGAGAAACAAATGAGCAGATTTCGTGCGTTCGTGGCGGCTGGAGCGTTGATCGGTCTTTCGGCTCTCGCATCGGCCTGCGCGACACCGCCGAATTCAATGGGTTCTGCGTCAGGCTATGAGCCGGGAGATTCAATGAATCGAGCCTGCGAGGATGGTTTCAGACCTGGCGACGGCCGCTCCTGCAGCTACTGACCGGCGGTAGCGCATGGTAGCGCTACTGATCTCGTTCATCCGCCTGCTTGATGTCATCCCAATGCGGATAATGCTCGGCACACCACCATCGCGTTTCGCCGCTTTTGGAAGAGGTGTGTCCGAAACCTCCCCATTTCCCGCATCCGACGACGCAGCAATAGTGGTTTACATGAATGTTGGCGCCAGGCGCATGCGAATGATTTTCGATGCTCATCGCGACAGATTCCCAATCGCGCACCTTCATCGCCGCATTTGTACCACACAACGCCTAGGCGGCGCGAGTTCGCTGTCAGGTCGGAGTCGATCGGGTTTCGACGCGGAAGAGGGAATGCCAACTGCCCGGTCGGACGAATGGTCACGGACAGTCGCGTTGCAAATGAGGCGACGAGCTATTCGAGTGCCTCAAATCGAAGGAGTAGCGATCCTGATTTCAGCGGCTAGAGCATGGATTGCTTAGAGCCTGCCGCTCTGATGCCTTGCGGATCGCAATGAGGTTGTTCAGGATGGCGGCGAGCGCGTAGATCGCCGCCCCAAGCAAAGCCATTCATCGGTCAAATACATCGAGTGTTCCGAGGAGAGTGAGTGTCCACTTCTAAAATCGGGAATTGCGCTTGCGCTTACTTCCACATTCTTGCTGCAGATTTGGGTAGCACGGCCCTTTCAACACCGATCTTGCGGTCTTCAATATCGCGTACGGCAACTCTCCGAATCGGACGACGGTTGCGGATGATGGGCCGCGGTTGAAAGCTAGGCAGGTCGGGTGAGGGCGGTCAAGTGTTCGTGATAGCCCTCGCATCTGCTTGATGGCGCGGCATTTCTAGGACACCGCGGCGAGGGGATTAATATGAGCAGGTTTCGGGCAATGATAGCGGCCGGATTGCTGATCGGTCTGAGCGCGGTTGCGTCGGCGTGCACGACGGTGCCGCAGAATCGAAATCCGCCCGATTATCAATATAATCCAAGAACTTCGGTGAACCCGGCTTGCGCGGATGGCTTCAGGCCGAGCAATGAGCGCTCATGCAGTTATTGAGTTGGAATGGTAGGCTGACTATCCGGAACACGCTCAGCCGCGGAGAATCATGACGAACTCAGTGTCTTTGAAATATCCTTTGAAAACAGCGGAGAACTCGTCACACAACTTCTTTGATGCCTCGAAATCCTCGATAACGTGACTGTAGATATCTCGAATAAGGCTTTCCAGTTCGGACGCGGCCAACTCGAATAAGTCCGCAGCGCGCAGTTGTTCATCGGAGGTTAATTCTTATTAACCCAGACTCGCAGCCTGAAAGGATGCGCCGATGATGAAGAAGCTTTTTGCCCCAATCGCAGCCATGGTCCTGGCTGCATCTTTCTCCCTGCCGCTAAACGCGACGCCGATCGTCGTGCCGAAAGCAGTACCTATACACACCCCCGACGTCGAGCTTGTCAAACACAAGGGCCATGGGAATGGCTATGCTTATGGTCACTGGAAGAACCGAGGTTACGCATACCGCGACTGCCGGTATTACGGCTCGTGCTACCAGCCACGGTATTCCGGCTATCCACGGTATTATGGATATCCGCGGTACGGCTATCGCGACTATTACTCCTATCAACGTAGGCCAGGTGTGACCGTGTATTTTGATTTTTAGTAGTGCCAGGGACACCAACCTTGGCGCACCATTGAGGAGACTGGAGCCGTCGGCGCGAATGCCGGCGGCCTTCCTCATCCTCCGCAATAGGAATGTCCGGTGGGACCTTTCCGTCTGGCGGCAGATTTGGCTACGCTCTAGGCAGTGTTTCTGGCAGCTCTGATCGCCAGCGCCTGGACCTTTACACACACAACACCGGGCTGCGTCCAGCGACAGGCGCATCGCATGCCTGCGTCGTTCCACATCAGCTTCCGATTGGCGTCTATCGGGATTTGGATTTTCACTCTGAGCGGTACCGATACCTCGACGCAGTGGTTTGCAGGATCAAAGTCGCCGGTGTCGAGCTTGGCTCTTGTGCGGCTGCCAGCCCTCCTTCAATGATTTCAGCTTGAATAGGCGTTCTCCAGTCGGGCGCCCGTGGCGCGCGTGTCGAACGGTCTCATGCTTAGGTTCTACTGCCATTGCTCATTCACCACAATGCCAGGTGGTCGAAATAGCACGTTCCGGTTGCTCGATACGGCGCCTCGTTATATTAGAGCCATCTTAGCGTTCTTGATCCACTCCTGTGAGCGTCACGGAAGGTTATCGTGACAGGCAGCATCGACATGACTCAAAAGGCTCGTCCCCTGTTCTTAGTGGCGAGCCTTTTCTTTTGCCTACTCAAGAGGCTAAGCGCCGGCTTTCCGAGAGGTTGCAGACACCGGCTAACCACCAGCGGGTTTTTCGCGCCAGAAATGGCGTTATGATAAACATGAAACTATTGGCGAAAATTCGAAATTATGTAACAAAAACAGTGAAATTGGCGGAAGAGGTGGGATTCGAACCCACGGTACGGTTTCCCGCACGCCGGTTTTCAAGACCGGTTCCTTAAACCACTCGGACACTCTTCCATACAGTTGATTTGACGTCGCTTTCGGAGCTGGCGCCTTTTCTGCTGTCGCCGTCGCGGTGAGCTCAGGCCATGCAGCGTTTAAAGCCGTTCGGGGACAGCGTCAACTGGTTCTGTCGGCTTGGCGGATGGCTACGGGAAGGGAATATCGCCCTGGCGCACGCTCTGCCGGGCGGGCGCCGACTGCATTGTTCAGAGTGTTAAATTAGTGACTTATTAACCATACTAATTAGAATTGTTCCTATCTGGGCGAAATGCTTCGCAAATTCGCCACGAAAGCCGCATGATTAAAGTCTCGTTAGGTTGGTGGGATTAGGGGTGTCTGGCCCGATCGGGGCAGATTTCTTAACCATAACGGTCTTGAGCGGCGTGGGACATATGAAACGAGACTACGGGGCGGCGTCATTCGCAGCGGGGATGCGATGGGTTGGGCTGTCGCTCATCTGCGCAACAGTTACGGCATGCGGTACCGCGCCGACGCCCACGAAACGTACCCACGGCAAGGAATATTTCTCTGAGAAGGAATACGGCGTCAAGGCGAGCCCGCGCGTTGCCACCGGCAATAATATCCCGAAGGGCGGTGGCCGCTATATGGTCGGGGACCCCTACGTGGTGAAGGGGAAGTGGTACTACCCGAAGGAAGATTTCTCCTATAACAAGGTCGGCATCGCATCTTGGTACGGCTCGGCCTTTCATGGTCGTCTGACGGCAAACGGCGAAGTATATGACCAGATGCATCTTTCCGCCGCACACCCGACGTTTCCTCTGCCGAGCTATGCACGTGTGACGAATACGGAGAACGGTTCGTCCATTATCGTGCGCGTCAATGATCGTGGTCCGTATCACGAAGGGCGCATCATCGACCTGTCGAACAAGACGGCGGATATGCTTGACCTGCAGCACAGCGGTACCGGAAAAGTTCGTGTTCAGTATGTCGGTCGGGCGCGCATGGATGGTCACGACATGCCTTATCTGATGGCCTCCTATGTGCCAAAGGGCAGTCGCATTCCGGGTATCAACCCGGGCGGCGGGCAGATCGCCAGCGGGGTCATGGTCGCCTCCAACAGCAAGCGCATAACCGCCGACCAACTCGAGAGCTTCGGCGGCTTCACGCCTGAACCGGAGAGTGTCCCGGTACCGGTCTCGGCGACGTCCTATGCTGGCTCGACCCCGAGCGCCAGCTACAACGCCGCGCCCGTTCCGACACCGATGCCGTCGCCGTCTTTCGGTGGCGCAGCACCGCTTGCAGCGCCAACCGCCGGGCAAATGGTCATTCTGCCGGAATTCGGCCCTTTCCCATATGAACGTCCCTATGGAGGACAGCGTTCTCTGGCGATGGGGTACCAGGAAGAGAGTGCGAAAACCGTTACCGTCGAACTCGCTTTCGATGCAGTGATGGTTCGTAACGACGGTCTCACGCAGGACGCGATCCTGGCATCCTTCAAACGGCAGAAGGCGGCGGTCGCACGCGGCGAGTAACGGCGGCCATTGCGCCGTTCTCGGTGCGCCGTTAGCATCGTCAAGGTCGCCCGAGCTGTGGGGTTTTCGGTGTTGAAGCGTTTCGTTCGCCTCTGTGTCTGTCTTCTGCCTTTTGCAACGGGAGCCGTTGCAGCGAGCAGCGATACCAACGCTTCGTTCGTGACCAAGGCTGCGCAGGCCTACATGATCGAGGCGTCCACTGGCACGGTGCTTCTTGCTAAGAACGAGAATCAGACCTTCTCGCCGGCCTCGCTTGCTAAGCTGATGACGGTTGATCTCGTCTTCGACGCGCTCACAAAGAACCAGATCACGCTCGATACGCTGTATCCCGTTTCCGAATATGCCTGGCGAACCGGCGGTGCGCCGTCGCGCACGGCGACGATGTTCGCCGCCCTCAAATCGAATGTCCGCGTCGAGGATCTGATCAAGGGTATTGCCATTCAAGGCGCCAATGACAGCTGTATCATTCTTGCGGAAGGAATGAGCGGTAGTGAGCCGGCCTTTGCGGCGGCCATGACGCGGCGCGCCAAAACGCTCGGCATGGAGCAGTCTATTTTCGAAAATTCGACGGGGTTGCCTGACGGCAAGAGCAAGACGACGGTGCTTGATATGGTGACGCTGGCTGCCGAATTGCAGAAGTCCTACCCGAACCTATACCTATATTTCGCTCAGCCCGATTTCGAATGGAACAGGATCTTCCAGCGCAACCGCAACCCGCTGCTCGGTTTCGGCATGGGGGTTGATGGCCTGGCGACAGGTTTTGCGGAGGGGGAGGGATACTCCATCGTCGCTTCAGCCGAACGCGACGGTAGGCGGCTCTTTATGGCACTGGGAGGTATTGCCTCCGACAAGGAGCGCACCGAAGAGGCCAAGCGCGTGCTTGAATGGGGGCTGACAGCCTTTGAAAGCAGGCAGATTTTTGGCGATGCGGAAGTGATTGGGCAGGCGAGCGTTTACGGCGGAGCGTCACGAAACGTCGATCTTGTCGCGAAGACGCCTGTGAGCGTCTACATACCAATCAGCAATCCCGAGCGGTTGTCCGCACGCATCGTCTACCGTTGGCCGTTGACGGCTCCCGTGGAGGCGGGCCACGAAATCGGAACATTGCGGATCTCTGCTGGTGGTCGTCTGCTGCGTGAGGTGCCGCTCTACACGAAAGAAACCGTGGCAGTCGGCTCATTGGGCAGCCGCGCCGTCGATGCGCTCATGGAGCTCGGCGAGACGTTGCTGTTCTCGTGGCTGTGGGATAAGCCCGAACCCACGTGATCGCCATATTCGCCGTTCAGGGTGAGAGTTGTCGTCGGGCGGTTTCGCTTTTCGCTGCCTTCCGCTAGATGTACGGCAGTGGTGTGGGTGATCGCCGTAATGCAGGAAGTAGTCATTGGCATCCGGTACTGGGTTGTTTGTAACGTTTGAAGGCGGGGAGGGTGCGGGCAAGTCGACGCAGATCCGCCGCCTTGCCGAGTCTCTCCGTGCTCGCGGCTACGACGTGCTGTTGACGAGAGAGCCGGGTGGTTCGCCCGGCGCGGAAGCCGTGCGTCATGTGCTTCTGTCGGGTGCTGCCGAGGCCTTTGGCACGCGCATGGAGGCAATCCTGTTTGCAGCGGCACGCAGTGATCACGTCGAGGAAGTCATCCGACCGGCTCTAATGAGCGGCAAGGTGGTCCTTTGCGATCGTTTCATGGATTCGTCCCGCGTCTATCAGGGTGTGACCGGCAATCTTGAATCGGAATTCATCGAGGCGCTGCAGCGCGCCGCCGTCAATGGCATCGTCCCCGATTGTACGCTTATTCTCGATCTGCCGGCGCTAGCCGGTCTGGAGCGCGCCCGGAGGCGGGGTGCTGCTGGCGATGTGGGTCCGGATCGGTTCGAGAAGGAGGAGCTCGAAACCCACGAGAAGCGTCGGGAAGCGTTTCTTGACATAGCCGTGCGGGAGCCTGACCGTTGCCACATCATCGATGCGATGCGGACCGAAGAGGTTATTGCGGCGGAGATTCTGGATGCCGTCCAGAAGCGACTGCCGCACCCGGCAGCGGCCAAGATGGCGGAAGCAGCTCATGAGTGATGAACGGCCAGGATTGCTGGACGGTGCCATCTGGCCAGCCGAGAACATGAAACTATTTGGCCACGAGGATGCCGAGGCATTTCTGGCGCAGTCATACCGTTCGGGTAAGGGCCATCACGCGATCCTGATAGAGGGGCCAGCGGGCATCGGCAAGGCGACGCTGGCGTTCCGCTTTGCAAACCATGTGCTTACACATCCGGATCCAGCCAGTGCGCCGGAATTGCTGGGCGATCCCGATCCGGCCTCGTCCGTCAGCCGCCAGATTGCTTCCGGCGCGTCGCATAACCTGCTTCACCTGGCGCGACCGGTCGACGAAAAGACAGGGAAGATCAAGTCTGCCATCACAGTCGATGAGGTAAGGCGGGCAGGGCGGTTCTTCTCGCAGACCTCGGGCACCGGCAATTGGCGCATCGTCATCATCGACCCAGCCGATGACATGAACCGCAATGCCGCGAACGCGATTCTGAAGATTCTCGAGGAGCCACCGAAGCGCGCGTTATTCCTGCTGATCTCACATGCACCCGGCAAACTGTTACCGACAATTCGCTCGCGTTGCCTGCCATTGAAACTTGCGCCGCTTGATGACCGTGCCCTCGGCGCTGCGCTAGCACATCTTGGCATCGACGCCGCCGATCACGACCTTCTTGCGGCAGCGAACGGTAGCGTGGGCGAGGCGCTGAAGCTTGTGAATTATGGCGGCGGCGAGATCATTGCCGCCTATAACGAGGTTCTGCAAACGCAGGGCGCATCCGCCCGGCGGGCAATGCACCGGCTGGCGGATGCGCTTTCCAGCAAGGATAGCGATACGACCTTCGAATTCTTCGCCAGCTATGTCGGCGAAGATCTGATGCGCAGGGCGCGGGCCGCGGCGATTGCGGGGCAGGTGACCGCGGCCGAGCGGCTGGCCCGGTTGCAGTCCGATATCGGCGAGCGACTGACGGTTTCCGATGCCTACAATCTGGATCGCAAGCAAACGATCCTCGGTATCCTCGGAGACATCAAGCAGCCTGGTCCTTGATCACGGCGCGAGCAGCTTCCATGCGACGACGCCGAGCGTCAACGCCAGCACGATGCGGATCGTCCGTTCATGAAGCTTCGGTGCGATCAGGCTACCGGCGACGATGCCGGGGATTGACCCCAGCAGAAGAGCAAACAGCATGCCCCAGTTGATCTCGCCGATCATCCAGTAGCCCATGCCACCGATCAGCGTCAGGGGAACGGCGTGCACGATGTCGGAACCGACGATCTCGCGGACATCAAGGCGCGGGTAGAGCACGAGCAGCACCGTCACGCCCAGGGCGCCTGCGCCAACTGATGTCAGCGTCACCAGGATGCCAAGTGCCAGGCCAAGCACCGTTGTCCAGATGCCAATCGTGACTGGCTTGGGCGGGGAGCGCTCTCCGATTGCATGGAGCGCGAACGCCAGAACTTGCTTGCGAAAGAGCAGCATCAATGCGGTCATGACAAGCAGCCAGCCAAGCGCTGTCGTGATCGTGTGGGCGACTTCCACGCTCTTTCGGTCGACACCGGCCATCAGCCAGAGCATCAAGAGGGCGGCCGGAACGCTGCCGGCGGCAAGACAGCCGACGATGCGCCAGTTTACCCTACCGTGGATCCCGTGCACAGCCGTTCCTGCTGTCTTGGTAACCGCAGCGTAGAGCAGATCGGTTCCGACGGCTGTGGCCGGATGAATACCGAAGACCAGCACCAGCAGAGGCGTCATGAGCGATCCGCCGCCAACTCCCGTGATGCCGACCAGAGTGCCGACGAGAAGCCCCGAAAGGGAGTAGAGGGGGTTGAAACTGGAAAGGTCAGTCAAGAAGCGACCTCGAGCCTGCGCGTGAAATGGTGCTGCCGAGTGCTGAAGATGTCACGTCGCTGTTGCTCCGCCTTTGAGTTTTCTTTGGGTAGAATGCGTCTAAAATCGAGTCAAGTGCAGCACGTCCGTCATCGGTAAATCGCCGATGCTTTCGAAACTTGGTGTTTCGCTTCGTCATGACATGCGCTAAGAGCGGCTGACAAATTTTATAGAGTAAGCCGGACACGAATGGCCGCCATGACAGACAAGACACCCTTCTACATCACCACCGCGATTTCCTACCCGAACGGCAAGCCGCATATCGGCCACGCCTACGAGCTGATCGCGACGGATGCCATGGCGCGCTACCAGCG
>Ga0102590_1003390_pt1 | contig 15971 bp, 16 predicted proteins | sample AraplaMF_Col_mMF_FD_76859 | JGI IMG/M metagenome (GOLD analysis project Ga0102590, IMG submission 76859) | Arabidopsis root microbial communities from the University of North Carolina, USA - plate scrape MF_Col_mMF | ecosystem: Host-associated > Plants > Roots > Endosphere | place: USA...
AACAACCAGGGATCCCCAACACAACCTGCGGATGCCCTGACGGGGCCCGCATCCCCTGATTTGCTGAGGATTGTTATAAAGCCATTGCGGCTAAGTTGGCTTCAAAAAAAATGATGAATCGTTACGGAACCTGGGTGGAGGCCGACACCGTAACGCATTGTTAACACTCTGCTTCCGGGCGCGATCCCGGAAAGCGGAGGGAACCGGCCCTAATCCGAGCGCTTCACATGGTTGTCGCCGAGGGTCGGTGCCGGCTGGGTGACGTTGACGGGATCTGAACCCGGGAACGTCTCTTCCAGGCCCTCCTCCAGCGCGTCGTCGAGGGCCTGCTTCTCCTTGATCTCGTCAGGCGAAGGTCCGGCGTGCGGCTTGGTCATGGCGTGCCTCCCGCAAACGATTTGGCTGCGCATCCAACCATGCTAGATGACCCTTGAATCTTCCGATGCAAGACTTCCGATCTGAGATGGGGCCGGGGAACGTTCATGAAGCATATCACCTGTATCGACGATCTTCGCGCGCTGCATAAGCGCCGCGTACCGAAGGCGTTCTTCGATTATTGCGACCGCGGCTCCTATGCCGAGGAAACGCTGCGCGCCAACCGCGAGGACATGCAGCAAATCAAGTTCCGCCAGCGCATCCTGGTCGACGTTTCCAAGCGCGACACCTCGACCACGATTCTCGGCGAGCCATCGACGATGCCGCTGATCCTGGCGCCGGTCGGCCTGCTCGGCATGCAGCATGGCGACGGCGAAATTCACGCCTGCCGCGCGGCCCAGGCCGCCGGCATCCCGTTCACGCAATCCACCATGTCGATCTGCTCGATCGAGGATATCGCGGCCGCCGTCGACAAGCCGTTCTGGTTCCAGCTCTACGTGATGAAGGACCGCGGCTTCATCAAGGATCTGATCCAGCGCGCCATCGCCGCCAAGTGCAGCGCGCTGGTGCTGACCGTCGACCTGCAGGTGATCGGCCAGCGCCATGCCGACATCAAGAACGGCATGACGGTGCCGCCGGAATGGTCGCTGTCGAAGCTGCTGGATTTCGCCAGCAAGCCCGCCTGGGTCTCCGGCGTGCTGCAAGGCAAGCGCCGCACCTTCGGCAACATCGCCGGCCACGTGAAGAACACCGAGGACCTCAACCGCCTCGCCGAATGGACCGCCTCACAGTTCGACACATCGCTGAACTGGAAGGATGTCGAGTGGGTCCGCAGCATCTGGCCGGGCAAGCTCGTCATCAAGGGCATTTTGGACGTCGAGGATGCAGAGGAAGCGGCCAAGACCGGCGCGCAGGCGCTGGTCGTCTCCAACCATGGCGGCCGTCAGCTCGACGGCGCGCCGTCCTCGATCGAGGTGCTGCCAGAGATCGCCGACGCGGTCGGTGACAGGATGGAGATCATGTTCGACGGCGGCATCCGCTCCGGCCAGGACGTGATGCGCGCGCTCGCGCTCGGCGCAAAGTCCTGCATGATCGGCCGCGCTTACGCCTACGGCCTGGGTGCCGGCGGCCAGGCCGGCGTCGCCAAGGCGATCGATATCATCCAGAAAGAGCTGCTGACGACCATGGGCCTGTGCGGCGTCAACCGGATCGACGAGATCGACGATCATATCATTGCCGAGGCGCCGTAACGATACAGGTGCGTAGGGTGGGTTAGCTCCGCGGCTGCGCGAAGCGCAGTCCGTCGAGCGTAACCCACCAAACTCGATCGGCATTTGCGGAAGCGTGGTGGGTTACGGCTTCGCCTAACCCACCCTACAATTCCAACGGCTCACATCGGCGGTGTCAGGCCGTCACGGCCGACGCTGATGCGATTGGTTTCGAACGATCCGTCGGGCAATTGCTTCATGAAGGCAATGACCTTGGCGCCGGCCTTCAGCTCCGACTTGTCGGCGGGAACGAAGGTCACGACCGGCGTCATGTCGGAGACGAACACCTTCTTCTCGCCGTCCTTGTACTTCACCCGCAGCGTATGACCGTCATTGCCGACCACGCTCTCCGACACCGTGGCATTGGTCATGCTGGAATTGGGCTTGAGATCATAGGGCCGCGAGCCTTCGCCGGTGCCGCGCATGCTCTCCGGAAACACGTGCACCTCGACGGCGTTGTCGCCGCCATCGGGTCCCGGCACGGTGGTCGCGCCGACGAAGGAGCCGACCTTGATGTCGGCGAGCGAGATCTTGGTGACGCCGGCGACCCTGACGTCCGCTGCGATGTGAAGCTTTACGTCCTCACCGCTGCGCGACTTGACCTGCATCGTGTCGCCATCGACGCTTTCGATCGTGCCGCGCACGCGGGTCGGCACCGGCGCCTTTTGCGCGACGGCAGCAAAGGTGGAAGCAGCCACCATCGCAACAGCGATGAGCGGGCGCGTGAAATTGGCACGTTGGATCGTCATTGATGTCTCCGATTGTCCCCACGGGGGTAGAACGCCGGAGACCGCGCACTATTCTCTCAAGTCTTCGTGAGATCGGCCTCGACCAGCGCGCGCAGCTCGGCGGTCACCTCGGGCCTCTGGCCGAACCACAGCTCGAAGCCGCGCACGGCCTGATACAGGAGCATGCCGAGCCCATCGGCTGTCTTCAGCCCGCGGGCCCCGGCCGCCGCAAGCAGCGGCGTCACGAGGGGAACATAGACGAGGTCGGCCACGACGGCCTCTTGCGGCAGCCGCGTCACCTCGACATCGAGCGCTCCCTGGCCGTGCATGCCGAGCGAGGTCGTGTTCACGAGAAGTCTTGCCCGCGGCAGGACGTCGTTGACGGCGTCCCAGGGCAGTGTCTGCACGTTCGGCCCGAACTGCGTCGCCAGCGCCTCGGCTCGCGCCAAGGTGCGATTGGCAAGATGGACGCGGCCAAAGCCGCGTTCGAGCAGACCGAATACGACCGCGCGCGAGGCGCCGCCGGCTCCCAGCACCAGCGCCTCCCCCGCCTCGTCCCAGCCGGGCGCGCTGGCGTCGAGATTACCGAGAAAGCCCTCCACGTCGGTATTGGTGGAGCGCAGCTCGCCATCGGCGAGCCACAGCGTGTTGGCGGCGCCCACCGCCTTGGCGCGCGCATCCGGCGTGGAGAGCGCCAGCACGGCTTCCTTGTGCGGGATGGTGACGTTGGCGCCGACGAAGCCGCGCAGCGACAGCCGCAGCACGAAATCGCGCAGGTCCTCGGGCGGGACCGCCTCGATGACATAGCCGCCTTCGATGCCTAGCGTGCGCAGCCAATAATGATGGATCAGCGGCGAGCGCGAATGCGCGGCCGGCCATCCGATCAAGCAGGCGGCGGGAGTTTTCGGCGCGCTCATCTGTCCCTCGGTGCGTTTCCAAGGCGATCCATTTCGCGTCCTGCCGCTCCTGTCAAGCAGGCCGGGCTACGCCGCGGAAACGGTCGCGCCGGGGGCTGCCTTGATGTCCGCGACGGCGCGCTCGATGGTCTGGCGATAGCGCGCGCGTCGCGGGCCCACGCCATGCGTCAGCAATGCGCGGCGAACCGCGGGCGAGGCGCCGGTGATGAACAGCCGGATGCCCTGGCGCTGGGCCTTGGCGGCGACGCGCCCCAGCACGTTTGCCGCGGTGGAATCCAGGAACGGCACCGCCGCGAAGTCGACCACAAGCGCCTTGCGCTTGTCGTCGACGCCGTCCAGCACGCCGCCGATGACCGAGGCGGCGCCGAAGAAGAACGCGCCGGTGATGCGGTAGACCAGCACGTCGCGATCGACCGCAAGGGTGGAATCGTAAGGAACGCGTTCGCCATTGGCGTCGTCAGCACGATCGTCGGCGACCAGGGGCGTGCGTTCCTCGATGCCCGTCATCTCCGCCATGCGGTGGATGAACAGCACCGCACCAAGCGCGAAGCCGACCAGGATGCCTTCGGTGAGGTCGCGGAAGACGGTGAGCAGGAAGGTTGCGAGCAGCACGACGGCATCGCCCCAGGACGAGCGCAGGAGCGTTGCGAATTCGTGCTTCTCCGCCATGGTCCAGGACACCACGACCAGCACGGCGGCGAGCGCGGCGAGCGGGACGTAACTTGCGAGCGGTGCGGCGACCAGCATGAACAACAGCAGGAAGATGGAGTGCAGCATGCCCGCCAACGGGCCGCGGCCGCCGGCGCGGATGTTGGTCGCGGTGCGCGCGATCAGGCCGGTGACGCAGATGCCGCCGAACAGCGCCGAGCCGATATTGGCTGCGCCTTGCGCCACCAGCTCGCAATTGGAGCGGTGACGGCGCCCGGTCATGCCGTCGGCCACCACCGCCGACAGCAGCGATTCGATGGCCGCGAGCAGTGCGAAGGAGATCGCATCCGGCAGCACCGCCTTCGCCTTTTCGAACGAGAACGCCGGCAGCACCGGCGACGGCAATTCGCGCGGGATGCCGCCGAAGCGGCTGCCGACGGTCTCGATCGGCAGCGACAGCACCGCGGTTGCGACCGCCGCGAGCACGACTGCGATCAGGATGCCGGGCCAGGACGGCCGCCAGATCCGTAGAGCTGCGATGATGGCAATGCTGACCAGCGCGACCGCGACGGCGGAGGGATTGATGGTGTTGAAGCCCCCCGCGAGCGCAACGAGCTTCGGCACGAACTCGCTCGGCTCCTTCCCCGCCAGCGTGATGCCTGAGAGATCGCGGAGCTGGCTCGCAAAAATGATCACGGCAATGCCGGCGGTGAAGCCGACGGTCACCGGATAGGGAATGAACTTGATGTAGGTGCCGATGCGGAGCAGACCCGCGGCGATCAGCATCAGACCTGCCATCAGGGTGGCGAGAATGACGCCGTCGACGCCGTGCCGCTCCGCCGTCACCGCGACCAGCACGATGAAGGCACCTGCGGGGCCGCCGATCTGGAAGCGGCTGCCGCCGAGCAGCGAGGCGATGAAGCCGCCGACGACCGCAGTGTAGAGGCCGCGATCCGGCGTCACGCCTGAGGCGATCGCGATTGCCATCGACAGCGGAAGCGCGACGATGGCAACCGTGAGGCCCGCGAAGACATCGGCGCGGAAATCCGCAAGGCCATAGCCTTCGCGCCAGACGGTAACGAGTTTCGGCAAATACAATTCGGCAAAGCTCGGCCGGCGCAGCTGGTGCAGTCCGCTTGCTTGATCGCTTGTGATGCTCATGATCCGACAATGCTCCGGCGCATCGTGCAGCACGCGCGTGCGACGGTGCGTTAGTTCAGACTGTTCTCGCGCATGATCATCGCGGGATCACGCTCCCACCCGACGCGGCGGCCCCGGCTCTTTCAGGCGGACGCCGCGCCCGCCGCTGTCGCTGCGGACCTGTTCGCCGATCAGCTCGACGCCGGCCCGATCGAACGCCTCGACCACCCTCGTCAAGGTCTCGACCACGCCGCGCACATTGCCAGTCGAGGCCTCCATCCGCTGGATGGTGGGCAACGACACCCCGGCGAGTTCGGCCAGGGTTTTCTGGTCAATGCCGAGCAGCGCGCGGGCTGCCCGCATCTGGAACGACGTGATCACCTCAGCCTCATACGTCAGATCTTATAAATGATATTTCATGCAGCTACAATGATGTAAAATACATCATTTAAAGACGAATGCAAGGCCTGCTGCCGACTTCAATCGTCACGCAACGGCGCCGGCTCCGTCATCCTGAGGTGCGAGGCCGGCGATGCGAATGCATCGCTGGGGACGCGCTGCGTCCCATCGCTCGCACCTCAGGATGACGGAGTAAAGGCTTCGCTACGTTCGCAATGACGCGTGGAGAGGGCGCGGGCCGCGTACAGCGCCGCACTCGTGGATGTAGCCCCCCGCCGCACCCTCTCCCCGGGAAGATCGGGGGAGGGTGTGACAGGGTGCACCTTCTTTTACCGCGCTCCTAGCCGATCACGCCGCGTGCTGATGGGCGGCGATGATCTGATCGGCGGCGCGGCCCGTGACTTCAGCCATGTGGTCGAACCGGCGCGTGAAGCTGCCGGCGCCTGCCGTGGCCGAACGCAGCTCGACGATCAGCTCGCCGATCTCGGCCTCGGGCATCATCGCCCGCACGCAGTCCCAGCCGCTCCAGCCGTCGCGGGTGTCGAAGCCGAGGATCTGGCCGCGCCGCGCTGACAGGATCGCGTTGATCTTGGCGGTGGCATCGGTCGGACAGACGATCTCGACCATGTGGATCGGCTCCAGCAGCACCGACTGACATTGCGGCAGGCCTTCGCTGAGCCCGATCCGCGCCGCCGTGCGGAAGGCGAGGTCGGAGGAATCGACACTGTGATAGGAGCCGTCGGTCAGCGTCACCTCCACGTCGGTCACGGGAAAGCCGAGCGGGCCGCGCGCGAGCCCGTCGACGACGCCCTCTTCCACCGCGCCGATATAGTTGCGCGGCACCGCGCCGCCGACGACCTTTTCGGCGAACCTGAAACCTTCACCGCGCGGCAGCGGCCTGATGTCGAGCACGACATCGCCGAACTGGCCGTGACCGCCGGATTGCTTCTTGTGGCGGCCGCGCTGGACAATCGGCTTGCGGATGGTCTCCTGGTAGCCGATCGCGGGCGGATGCGAGGCAATCTTGACGCCGAAGCGGTCGCGCAACCGTTCGCTGGCGACGCGCAAATGCATCTCGCCCTGCCCCCATAGCACGGTGTCGTGAGTCTGAGCGTTCTGCACGACGACGAGCGAGGGATCCTCCTCGTGCAGCCGCATCAAGGCCTGGCCGAGCTTGACGTCGTCCTTGCGGTCGGTGGCCGCAACCGACATTGCGAGTACCGGCGGGGTCGGCTCGAGAGCTGCAAGGGCAGCAGGCGCGGTCTTGCCGCTCGAAACGGTGTCGCCGGTCTTGACCGGATCGAGCTTGGCAAGCGCAACGGTGTCGCCGGCTTCGGCCGAGGCACGCTTGCTATCGTACGCACCGCTGACGGCGAGGATGCCGGAGATGCGGCTCGTTCCGCCGGAGGAGGATTGCAGCGTGGCCCCATCCTCGAGATGGCCGGCAAGCAGCCGCGTCAGCGACAGCTTGCCGCCGTGCTGCGAATGCAGCGTCTTGAAGACGAAGCCGAGCGCGTCCTTCGTGGAGGGCGCGCCGAGACGTTTTGCGGTCTCGGCGATGCCGGGCGCCTCGTGGCGCAGGGCCTTCATCAGACGCAGCACGCCGTTTTCGCGCGCGGCAGAGCCCAGCAGCACCGGGCAGATCACCCCCTCGCGCAATTCGCGGGCGAGGTCGTCGAACACGGCATCGCGCGGCGGCTGGATGTCCTCGAGCAATTGCTCCATCAGCGCATCGTCGTGATCGGCGAGCTTCTCCAGCATCGAGAAGCGGGCTTCCTTCTCGCGATCGAGATCGCCGCCTTCGAGCGCGATCACTTCGGAGGCCTTGTGCTCGCGATAGACGAAGGCGCGCTCGAGCGCGAGATCGACGAAGCCCTCGATCAGTTCGCCCTTCCAGATCGGAATTTGGCGCAGCACCAGCGGCACGCGCGAGGCGGGCTGGAGCATCGCGAGCGTCTCGCGGATGCGGTTGTTGGCGCGGTCGATCTTGTTGAGAAACAGGAAGCGCGGGATCTGCAGCTCCTCCAGCTCGCGCAGGATGATCTGAAGTTGCGGCAGCTTCTTCTCGTCGGCCTCGCAGACCACGATCGCGGCATCGACCGCGGGCAGCGCGGCGCGCATGTCGTGGGCGAACTCAACGGAACCGGGACAATCGAGGAAGGTGTAGCTGTCGCCCATGAAGCTCGTTGTGGCGGCAGTCAGGCCAACGGTCATCTTGTGATGACGGGCCTCAGGCGTGGCGTCGCCAACGGAAGTTCCGGCATCGACGCTGCCGGCGCGCGGAATTGCGCCCGTCCGCGCCAGGATTGCTTCGAGAAGTGTGGTTTTACCTGATTGGAAAGGGCCCACCAGCGCGATGCACCGTGGACCTCGGGGACTTCTGACGTCTTGTCCCATTTCGCCGCCTCCTTCTTGTGGAGCTCGGCCCATGATTGGGTCGGCAAACGCAGATGCTCTGCCCGTACCCGAGATTTGGCAAGCATCAAACGTCGCTGCGGTGCGTCGTCAGTTAGATGAAGTCTAATAAGTCCAATAGTGCCTGATGCGATCAGGTCGGGCCATGGCCCGGTGGTGTTCCACCTCTCGAGAGAGCCTCGTCCGTCGTACGTCAACGGCCCGGACGCAGTTCCAGGCTCTCGAGACCGGCGGCCACGTTGAGGCCGACCTGGCCCTGCACGCTGAGCGGCTGAAGCGCGATCGAATTGTTGGAGCCGCCGACCAGCACGTTGCCCCCCAAGCCGACGCCGACCGAGGCGCTTCCTTGCGCGCCCGCGTAATTGCCGGAGAGATCGCCAGGGCCGAGCCGGTCGACCGGCGCGAACACGCCCCAGGCGAGCGTGGTTTCCTGGGTGATGCCGATGTCGAGGCCCATTTTGCGAATCGTCGCGACGTATCGGTCTTCAGGCAGGCCGTCGGCGCGCAGCACGCAGCCGAGATTGGTCACCGATCCCACGATGAAGCCAACGCTGGCGCCGCCGCGGCATTCGAGCACGCCGACCCGGACCATCCGCTGCTGTTGCGCGCTGCCGCTTGCAACGGAGGCCACGAGGCTGGCGGCGGCGAGCCCGGCAAGGATGAGCGAACGGCGCATGAGAAATATCTCCGGCTTTGAATGTGAGGCGAGCGGGAAGGTGCGGCGCGTGCCGCACGACGTTCTATGCCACAAGACTCGTGGGCGTGCCAGATCGCGCTGACGTGAAACAAAAAAGGGCCCGCTCTGTGCGGGCCCTTTCATCTCCCATCGTTACTGCAGGCTTAGCGCAGATTGCCGCAGAAGCGCTGGATGCGCTTGCAGGCGTCTTCGAGGTCCGAAGTCTTGGTCGCGTAGGAGATGCGGAATGCCGGACCGAGGCCGAAGGCCGAACCCTGCACGACGGCAACGCCTTCGGTCTCGAGCAGCTCGGTGACGAACTGCTCGTCGTTGGAGATCACATTGCCCGACGGCGCCTTCTTGCCGATCGTGCCGGCACAGGACGGATAGACGTAGAACGCACCTTCGGGACGCGGACACTCGATGCCATTGGCCTGGTTGAGCATGGAGACGACCAGATCGCGACGCTCCTTGAACACCTTGTTGTTGGCCGGGATGAAGTCCTGCGGACCGTTCAGCGCCTCCACCGACGCCCACTGCGCGATCGAGCACGGGTTCGAGGTCGACTGCGACTGGATGGTCGACATCGCCTTGATCAGCTGCGCCGGACCACCGGCATAGCCGATGCGCCAGCCGGTCATGCAATAGGCTTTCGAGACGCCGTTCACGGTAAGCGTGCGGTCGTAGAGGCTGGGCTCGACCTGGGCGACCGTGGTGAACTGGAAATCGTCATAGACGAGGTGCTCGTACATGTCGTCGGTCATCACCCAGACATGCGGATGCTTGACCAGCACGTCGGTGAGCGCCTTCAGCTCGGCCTTGGTGTAGGCGGCTCCCGTCGGGTTCGACGGCGAGCACAGGATGACCCATTTGGTCTTCGGCGTGATCGCGCGCTCGAGCGCCTCAGGCTGCAGCTTGAAACCGTGAGCTGCGGTGCAGACCACCGATACCGGTTCGCCGCCGGCGAGCGCCACCATTTCGGGATAGCTGACCCAGTACGGCGCGGGAATGATCACCTCGTCGCCCGGATTGATGGTCGCCATCAGCGCGTTGTAGAGCACCTGCTTGCCGCCGGTGCCGACGATGATCTGGTTCGGCTTGTAGGCGAGGCCGTTCTCGCGCTGAAACTTCGCGATGATGGCTTCCTTCAGTTCGGGGATGCCGTCGACCGCGGTGTACTTGGTCTTGCCGGCCTCGATGGCGCGGATCGCCGCCAGCTTGATGTTGGCGGGCGTATCGAAATCGGGCTCGCCGGCGCCGAGGCCGATGACGTTGCGGCCCGCCGCTTTCAGCGCCCGTGCTTTATCCGTGACCGCGATGGTCGCGGACGGCTTCACACGGTCGAGCGCAGCGGCAAGGAAGGACATCGTCATCTCCTGACAAGCGTCGTGAAGCCCTTGGCCTCACGACTCTGATTGTGGGAATGAACCCACCCTAAAACGTGTGCCGCTGCACCGCAAGAAACTTCGGCCCGATCGCGCAAAAGTTTGCAGATTTCGTGCGGCCAGAGGGTTCGATTTCCCGCAATTTTCCGCAACTTTGCCAGGGAAACCGCTCATATCCGGCAAGGCTTGTCCTCGGAGCAATTTTGCGTAGTGGCTCTCGCTGCGAAACCAGCACGCCGTCATGCCCGGGCTTGTCCCGCTGCGCGGCCAAAGCCGCTTCGGCGAGGCGACGGCCCGGGCATTCACGTTCCTTGTGCGGCAGGACGTGGATGGCCGGGTCAAGGCCGGCCATGACGATGTGGCGGCTTCGGCGCACTCTGCGCACGATCGCGCGAGGTGATGAGTCGGACATGCTGACGCAAGCGTGATCTGATTTGCAGCTTAGCTGCGAACACGATCTTCCACGGCGTTGCAGTGCAGTAGGGTTTTCGAGTTTTTCTATTGGTGAGCCCTTGCGGCGGATTCGCATCGGCATCATTGTTTAGCCGCGGTCCGGGGCAACAAGCACCGCACCTTCCCGTCCTTTCGGAATCGAACTCCCAGAATGTACAAGCTCTATTCGATGCAACGCTCGGGCAACAGCTACAAGGTCCGTCTTGCGCTGGCACTGTTGAACCAGCCTTACGAAGCGATCGAGGTGGACATTCTGCGCGGCGAGAGCCGCACGCCTGATTTCCTGACCAAGAACCCGTCGGGTCAGGTGCCGCTGCTCGAGGTCGGCGACAACCGCTATCTCGCCGAGTCCAACGCCATCCTCTGGTACGTCGCCGTCGGCACGCCGCTTGCGCCGGAGAACCGCATCGATCGCGCCGAGGCGCTGCAATGGATGTTCTTCGAGCAGCACGCGCTCGAGCCCAACATCGGCGCCGCCTATTTCTGGCTATCGCTGGTCAGGGGCGGCCGCGACCTGCAGACCCACGCGCTGGAGGACTGGATGGAGCGCGGCTATGGCGCGCTCCAGGTGATGGAGAACCATCTCAAGACCAACGCCTACTTCGCCGCTCGCCAGCTCACGGTCGCCGACATTGCGCTGTACGGCTACACCCACCTCGCCGACCGCTGCGACTTCGATCTCGAGCCCTTCCCGGCGATCCGGGATTGGCTGAAGCGCGTCGAGGCCGCGCCTGGCTTCGTGGCGATGGACTGGCGCCCCGCCGACATCGACGACCCCGCCAGCATCGCCGCCGGGGCGTAAAACCGGTGCAGCGTTAAGAAATAGCGGGCATAGCGTTAACCTTTGCCGCAATCCTGCCGTTTTCGGCGTGATCGCCGCCGCAATATTGCCAGTTGAAATTGTGAAGTTGTTCGACGTCGCGGGTGATTCGCTCGCACGTTGAAGGATTTAGACCATGATTCGGGCGTCCGGCACGGTCGGCTTTCAAGGCCAAACCGATACCGTCTCGTCTTCCCGGCTAACCAACGCGGTCGCGGCCTCGCTCGCCGTCGCTGCGCTCTCGCTGTGCCTGATCGTCGCCCTCACGGTGCTGTCGACCAAGGCGACTATGGCGATGGGCTTGCCGGTCTGATCCCCGTTTCATCCTTGACTGCCTTCAACGTGCCGCGTGGTCCCGCGCCAACCGGCATCGCGGCGGGACACCGATGAAATCGCCTGTGGTCATCGTTGCAATCACCCTGACTGCGGCCATCCTGGTCGCGGCATCGCTGTTGATCTTCGTCGGCACCCGGAAGGGCCCGGGGGCATCGACGCTGAATGCGCCCGGACTGCATCGGCGGATGATGCATACGCATTTGGCCTAAAATCAGCTGAAAGATTTGAGCGCGCCGGCAAGCGCTGGTTAAGTGCACCGCGCGAAATCGGATTGCGCTTGCGCAACCATGGGTCAGTGTGACGGCCTTATCTCGTTCAGGAAGGAACGAGCAGGCCATGCGGTTCGGGTGGCGTGCCATCTGTGGTCCCGTGCTGACGGCAGCGTTCGCACTGCTGGCGATCCCGCTCGACCGTCACGCTTCCGCGTTCGCGCTTGCGCCGCTGTTCGTCTGCGTCGTGGCGCTGGCCGGTTCCATCTCCGGCTTTGCATCCGCATTTGGCAGCACTGCCATCGCCATGATCGGTGCGACGCTGCTCACACTCAGCCAGCGCTCCACGTCCGGCTTTTCGGCGGCCGATTTCGCCCAGTTCGGCTTGCTCGCGCTGACAACCGCCGGCGCCGCCGCCATCACCGGCCTGATGCGCCAACGTCTGGTCGACGCTTTCGCCGCCGAGCGGCGCAACCACGCCACGGCCGTGCGGCTGTCGGCTGCGCTCGACCAGGTCGATATCGGCATCGTGCTGCTCGATGCCGAAACCCGTGCCGAATTCATCAACCGCGCCTTCCGCGACTATTTCGCGCTGCCTGACGAGAAAGCCGACGACAAGCCGCCCTTCATCGCGCTGATGTATCACGGCCGCGACACCGGCGCATTCGAACTGCCGGAGGAGGAGCTCGGCGTCTTCATCGCGCAGCGCATGGAGATGGTGCGGACCGGCGACGCCACGCCGATCAACATCGCGCTGCGCAACGGCGAGGTGCTGCGTTTCGTCTGCACCGCGCTGCCCGACGGTGGCCGCATGCTGAGCTATACGCCGGTGACCGACCTCGTGCGCCACACCGACCCGCCTGAACGCGCCGACTATTATCGCTCGCTGCGCGATCCCGCCGGGCAGAAGCTGATCCGGTATCTGCGCGTGGCGGAGTGATGCGCGACGGCGCGATTGATCGACGAGCCCGTCATCACGTATGAAGGACGTCTCATCCAGCGCGGATTTCCCAGATGACACTCACGATTCGCTCGGTCACTCGGCAGGATTACGATCAATGGCTGCCGCTGTGGGACGGCTACAACGCCTTCTACGGCCGCTCCGGTCCGACTGCGCTCGCGCTCGAGATCACCAAGGTGACCTGGCAGCGCTTCTTCGATGCCTACGAGCCGGTGCATGCGCTGGTCGCCGAGAGCGAGGGCAAGCTGCTCGGGCTCACGCATTACCTGTTCCATCGCAGTACCACCGCGGTCGAACCGTCCTGCTATTTGCAGGATCTGTTCACCAACGAGGCCGCGCGGGGCAAGGGTGTCGGTTCGGCGCTGATCCATGGCGTGTACGAGCGCGCCAAGCTAGCGGGATCACCGCGCGTCTATTGGCAGACGCACGAGACCAACACCATTGCGCAGAGCCTGTACGACAAGGTCGCGGAACGGTCAGGCTTCATCGTCTATCGCAAGATCTTCTGATTTGCCGGAGCCTGTGGATAACTGAGGTTGTCACCGGCGCGTTACACACCGGGATTATCCTGCAGTCGCGTCTGATCAGGCCCCCCGTCACCGATCAAGCGCCCCAAGCGGTCCCCGTCAGTCGCCGCGTCTGACAGGGGCCGCATTTTTTTGCCCGCCCCTGCCATGCGGCATGGCAGCAGCGCGGCGAGCCGCTTGCCGGAGCAGTGCAGCGCGGTCACAATGGGCGCCTGCTTTGGTGTGACGGGATCTCCCCATGGAAATTCGTAATCTCGGCGGCTCCGGCCTGCGCGTGTCCGCGGTCGGGCTCGGCTGCAACAATTTCGGCCAGCGCATCGACCTCGAAGCGTCGCGCAAGGTAATCCACCGCGCGCTCGATCTCGGCATCACGCTGTTCGACACCGCCGACATCTATGCCGGCCAGGGTGGTTCGGAGACGGTGCTCGGCACCGTGCTCGGCGACCGCCGCAAGGAGATCGTGCTGGCGACGAAATACTCCAAGCCGATGGCCGAGGACGGCACCAAGCAGGGCGCCTCGCGCCGCTACATCATGAATGCGGTCGAGGCCAGCCTGAAGCGCCTGAAGACCGATTACATCGATCTCTACCAGCAGCATGATTATGATCCGCTGACGCCGATCGAGGAGAGCCTGCGGGCGCTGGACGATCTCGTCCGGCAGGGCAAAGTGCGCTACATCGGCAATTCGAATTTTCCGGCCTGGCGGATCGCCGAGGCGGAATACGTCGCGCGCGCGATGAATGTCAGCCGCTTCGTGTCCTGCCAGGACGAATACTCCCTCGTCGTGCGGGACATCGAGAAGGACCTGCTGCCGGCAGCAACGGAATACAAGCTCGGCTTGTTGCCGTTCTTCCCGCTCGCCAGCGGCCTCTTGACCGGCAAGTACAAAAGAGGCGAGGCCGCGCCCGAGAACACCCGCTTCGGCCAGACGCCGCGGCTGCGCGACCGTTACGTCACGCCGCGCAACGAAGATATCGTCGAGAAGCTCCAGGCGTTCGCCAGGGCACGCGGCCATTCGATGCTGGAGCTCGCCTTCTCCTGGCTCGCCGCGCGGCCGCAGGTGTCGAGCGTGATCGCCGGCGCCACCCGCGTCGAACAGGTCGAGCAGAACGTCAAGGCGATCGCCTGGCAGCTTACGGCCGAGGACCTTGCCGAGATCGACAAGATCACGCTGGGTTGATTCTTGCGGCCCGGCGCTATTTGGCGCCGCGTGCCACCGTCTGCACCACTTCGAAGCCTTCGAACTGGGGATGGCCGAGATAGAGCGGCTTGTTGTCGCCGGCCTTGTGATGGGCCGCGCGAAACGCCTCCGATTTGGTCCAGGCTTCGAAGGCGGCGTGATTGGCCCACACCGTGTGCGAGGCATAGAGCGTATGGTCCTCGAGCTCGGGCCCGCGCAGCAGATGGAATTCGACGAAGCCCGGCACCTTGTCCAGATAGGTATCGCGCGACAGCCAGACTTGCTCGAAGGCAGCTTCCGATCCCTTGGCGACACGGAAGCGGTTCATGGCGATGTACATGGGTGATGGTCTCCTGGAGCTCAGGCCATTATCTCGTCATTCCGGGATGCGCCGCAAGGCGCAGGCCCGGAATCCATCTGGCGGCGGAGCATGTCGATGGATTCTCAGGTGCGCAATTGCGCACCATGGTTCGCGCCAAAAGGCGCGCCCCGGAATGACGGCGGTAATTAAGCCATCAGCCCCTTCATCGGCCTTGCGCTTGCGCTATTCGGGAACACGGTCTGTGCCAGCACCTGATCAGACAGGCCGAACTGTCCCTGCAGCACGCCCTTGATCACGGAGCGCAGGTCGGTGGTCGGCTTGAGGTCGCGCCCCTCATAGAGATTGGCGGGCTTGAGCCCGGGCCAGTCGGAGATGACGCGGCCGCCCTTCACCGCGCCGCCGGCGAGCAGCGCGATCGTGCCGGTGCCGTGGTCGGTGCCATCGGTGCCGTTGATGCGCGCAGTGCGGCCGAACTCGGTGGCGACGACGACGACGGTGTCGCGCCAGCGCTCGGCGAGGCCACTTTCGAATTCGGCGAGCGCGCTGTCGAGACCGCCGAGCAGGAAAGCGAGTCGCCCGACCGGGCCGCCTTCATTGGCATGGGTGTCCCAGCCGTCGAAAGCGAGCGCGGCGATGCGCGGACCATCATCGGCAGCCATCAATTTTGCCGCGCCGCGCGCGACCTGCCGCATCTGCGCGACGGCGTTGCCCGGCTTCGGCTTCATGTCGTCGCCGCTCGCGGCCTTCTCGAGCTGGAGGCCCTGCGTCAGCGCCGCGGCCAGCGCGGGATCGCGATGACGGTAGAGGTCGACCAGCCGCATCGCGGTGTCGTCATCGGCCTGCGGCAGTGCGACCGGGGCCCAGCCGACGGTCGGCGCGTTGCCGCGCAGCACCAGCGGCGTGGTCGGTCCCACCGCAAGACCGCTCGAGACGCGCTCGCCGCGCGGCAGCGCTTCCAACGCGCGGTTGAGCCAGCCCGACTGCACCCGGCCCGGACCGGCATAGCCGCTTTCGAGCACGTCCTGGCCGTCGAAATGCGAGCGGTCGCGATAGGGCGTCGCCACCGCGTGGATCACCGCGGCGTGCTTGTCGCGGTACATCCGCGCGAACTCCGGCATCGCCGGATGCAGCGCGAAGAACGAATCCAGCACGATCGCGGGATGCGCGCCATCCGCCGCGAGCGCGATCGATCCGTGCAGCCCGGCATAATCG
>Ga0102590_1003391_pt1 | contig 15970 bp, 14 predicted proteins | sample AraplaMF_Col_mMF_FD_76859 | JGI IMG/M metagenome (GOLD analysis project Ga0102590, IMG submission 76859) | Arabidopsis root microbial communities from the University of North Carolina, USA - plate scrape MF_Col_mMF | ecosystem: Host-associated > Plants > Roots > Endosphere | place: USA...
AGCCCCCGGCGGGCCCCGGCTACACCTATTTCCGGTCCGCGACGCCCGAGGAGGCGCGAGCCGCCAGCGAGGCGCGCGCCCAGGCCGCCGAAGCGCGCGCGCAAGCCGCCGAGGCCCGACGCCAGGCCCATGAGGCCCGGACCCAGGCCCGCCGCGCCGCCGACCAGGCGCGCGTCGAGGCCGACCGGGCCATGGCCGACGGCGAGTGGGCCCGCAAGATCGGTGAGCAGGCCCGCCAGGAAGCCGCGCGCCAGATGGTCAAGGCCCGCGCCCAGATGGCCCAGGGCGCCGTGCAGATGCGCCAGGGCGCCCGGCAGATGCGCGAGGAAGCCGCCCGCCTGCGCGATCCCGCCTATCGCGCCAGGCAGATCGAGGACAACCGCGCGCGCGGCAACGTGGTCACCGACGCCGAGCTACGCGACCTGGCCGACCGCCTGCCGTCCCAGGCCGACGACCTGGAGCGCCAGGCCGACCAGCTGGCCCGGGAGGCGCGCACGGCCAGCTAGGGGTGGTAGGGCCACGTCTCTAGTCATCCCGGAAGCCTCGCAGAGGCTGTCCGGGATGACATCTTCGGAACGGATTTCAGCCGCGCCCCGCCCTGGACGCCAGCGCCCCCTACCCCAGCCGCTTGATCGCCGCCTTCAGGGGCTTGGCGGCGTCGAAATAGTCCTCCCAGGCCGTGCTCTTGGCGATCAGGGCGGGCGCGGACCGGATCGTGTACTTCGTCGGATCCAGCCCGGCCTTCACCTGGGTCCAGTTCAGCGGCATCGACACGGTCCCCCCCGGCCTGGCCCGGGCCGACAGGGGCGCGACGGCGGTCGAGGTGCGGTCGTTGCGCAGGTAGTCCAGGAAGATCCGCCCCTCCCGCGCCTTCTTGCTCATGGTGATCAAGTACTGGTCGGGCGCGTCGGCGGCCATGCGGGCGCAGACCTCGCGGGCGAAGGCCTTGGCTACATCCCACGGAACCTTGTCAGACAATGGCGTGACCACGTGCAGTCCCTTGCCGCCGGTGGTCTTGCAGAAGCTGGCCAGGCCCAGGTCCTCAAGGCGATCGCGGATCTCCCGCGCGCCCGCGATCACGTCCTCGAAGGTCACCCCCGGCGCGGGGTCGAGGTCGAAGACCAGGCGGCCGGCGACCTCGGGATCGCCCGGCTGGCAGTTCCAGGGATGGGTCTCGACGGCGGCGATCTGGGCGGCGGCGACCAGGGCCTCGACCCGGTCGAACTGGATATAGGGCTGCTTGTCGCCCCTCACGCTGACCAGCCCGATCAGCGACGACATCCCGCGCATGGCGTGACGCTGGAAAAAAGTCTCCCCGCCGACCCCGTCCGGGACCCGGATGATCGAGGCCGGCCGGCCCTTGATATGCGGCAGCATCCATTCGCCCACGGCGGCCATGTAGCGGGCCAGGTCGATCTTGCTGGCCGGCGCGCCGTCGACGTCGGGCCACAGCGGCTTGTCGGGCTTGGAGATCGTCACGCCCAGGACGATGCTGTCCTCCTTGGCGGTGACGACTGTCCGCGTCATCGGCGCCGCCTTGGCCTTCGCGGCGGCCTTGGGCGTCGGCTCGGCCAGTTCGGCGCTTTCGGCCGGGGCCGGGACCTCGGCCTCGACCTCCGCCGCCGGCTTGTCCTCCCGCAGGCCCTTGAACGACGCCTGGCGGATCGAGCCGTCGCCGGTGAAGCCGGCATATTCGATCTCGGCCACCAGTTGCGGCTTCACCCAATGGACGTTGTCGGCCTTGCGCGGCGCCCCCTTGCCCTCGAACGGCGAGGTCGTGGTCTCCAGGGCCTTGAGCCTGGGCAGCAGCTTGCCGACCTTGTCGCGCCCGAACCCCGTCCCGATCCGGCCCACATGGGCCAGCTTGCCGTCGCGATAGACCCCGGCGATCAGCGAGCGGAACGCCGAGCCCGTCGTCGTATAGCCGCCAATCACCACCTCATGCCCGGCCCGGCACTTGGCCTTGGTCCAGGTCTCGCTGCGGCCCGAGCGGTACGGCGCGTCCAGCCGCTTGGAGATGACGCCCTCCAGCTCCAGCTTGCAGGCCGACAGCAGCACCGCGTCGCCGGCGGTCTCGAAATGATCGACGAAGCGCAGGCGGGCCTCGTCCCCGCCCATCATCGCCTTCAGCCGCGCCTTGCGCTCGCGCAGGGGCAGGTCGCGCAGGTCCTCGCCGTCCTGAGCCAGCAGGTCGAAGGCGAAGAAGATCAGGTCGCCGCTGTCGCCGTCCGACAGGGCCGCCTGCAGGCCGGCGAAGTCGGGCTGGCCGGCCGCGTCCAGGGCCACGACCTCGCCGTCCAGGATGCTGTCGGGCAGGTCGGCGGCGGCCTCGGCGATGGCGGCGAACTTCTCGGTCCAGTCCAGGCCCTTGCGGGTCCGCAGGACCGCCCGGCCGTCCTCGACGCGAAGCTGGAGGCGATAGCCGTCGAACTTGATCTCGTGCGCCCAGCCCGGCCCGGCCGGCGGACGGTCCACGGACTTGCAGAGCTGGGGCTCGACGAAGTCGGGCAGGACGGCGAGTTTGCGGCTTTTTTTCTTGTCATCCCGGGCGGACCCCGGCCTTGAGCCGGGAGTAGGCCCCGGACCACCGGAAGCATTGCGTTCACGCGTCGGTCCCGGATCGGCGCGCTTCGCGCCTGTCCGGGATGACATGGCGGGAGAAGCGAACGTCCGGGTCTCCAGCGCCTCCTTCTGCAGGGCCTCGCGCTCGGCCTTGGTCCGCGAGGTCCAGACCGCGTCGCCCTTGCCCTTCTTGCGCAGGATGAACGGCGACGGCCCCCGCCCCTTGCCCGCCGCGATGTCGGCCATGGTCCGGCCCGAGGCGATCGAGGCGTCCTCCTCCAGGATCGCCGTCCCCTCGCCCGGCCGCGCGGCCTCGTCGTTGTGCTTGATCAGCAGCCAGTTCGAGCGCTTTCCCCCTTCTTGTCGCTTGGGGCCGTCCTTGGCGTTGCGGTCCCAGTTCATGCGCACCAGCACCCACGAGCCGTGCAGCCGCTCGCCCTCCAGCACGAACTTCAGCTCACCCTTCCTCAGCGCCTTGGCCACGTCCTCGAAACCGGGTTCGGGCGCCCAGTAGCCGCGGTCCCACAGCTGCACCGTGCCGCCGCCATATTGGCCCTTGGGGATCGTGCCCTCGAAGTCGCCATAGTCCAGCGGATGGTCCTCGACCTCGACCGACAGCCGCTTGTCGGCCGGGTCCAGCGACGGCCCCTTGGTCACCGCCCACGACTTCAGCACCCCGTCGACCTCGAGCCGGAAGTCGTAGTGCAGGCGGGTGGCGTCGTGCTTCTGGATCACGAACCGCGCGTGCGGCGCGGGCGCGACGGCGTTGTCGCCGCTGGGCTCGGCGGTCTTCTGGAAGTCGCGTTTGCGGCGGTATTCGGCGAGCTGTCCCTGGGCCATGGCGGGGCCTCCGTATCATGCCTGGATGAAGGCGCGCGGCCGGCGGCCGGTTCCCTAGCCTCCGGCGTCCACGCGCTTGACCAGACTCCTTGGCGCGACCAGGCGCCAGCCGTCTTGAAGCAGAACGCTCAATTCCGCCGCGTCCACCGCCGCCAGCCGCACCAGAACCGCCGGATACCCCCGGTAATGGTCGTCGTCGAAATAGATCCCGGGCGCGGCCTCCAGCAGCAGTTCCTTTCGCTCCGGCCGGCAGCGCACGGCCAGGACGCCGGGCACGGGCTCGCGCCGTCCCTTGGGCGTGGCGCGCGCCAGATAGGGCCAGGACAGGCCCTTGCCGCACACCGAGAAGGCCAGCGAATCCTCGGATTCGCCCGCCTCGATCCCGGGCAGGGTCAGGATCGCGCGTCGGACCTCGGCATGATCGACCATGAACGGCAGTGAAACCCCCGCGACACGGGCATGACAATCCCCTTGCCACCGGTGTCGCGTGGCCGATTGTCAATGACACCGGTTTCCATTATGCACGACCAAAGCCCGTCGAACGGGACTGTAGTGTGCTAGCGCGAGGGAGGATTCGCGGCGTGACCGTTTCCGAGGCCGAGAGCGAGGTGTTCGCACCGGCGTCCATCGCACCCCAATTCGTCGACGCGCGCCTGAAGGGCGTGTCGGTCCCCGGCTATCCGGGCGGCGTGCTGCCCCAGTCCATGGCCGACGGCTATGCGGTCCAGGACCTGGCCATCGACCTGTGGCCCGACGAGCTGGTGGGCTGGAAAGTCGGCCTGGTTCCCCCGCAGCATCGCGAACGCCTCGGCGCCGAGCGCCTGGCCGGCTGCATCTTCAAGACCAAGGTCTGGGACGCGGGCGAGCAGCCCACGCCGTTCCGCGCCATCGCCGGCGGCTTCACCGCCGTCGAGGCCGAGTTTGTCATCCGCCTGGGCAAGGACGCCCCGGCCGACAAGACCGAATGGACCGCCGAGGAAGCCGCCGAGTACGTGGGCGAGCTGATCGTCGGCATCGAGATCGCCGGCAGCCCGCTGGCGACCATCAACCAGCTGGGCCCGCCGATCGTCGCCTCGGATTTCGGCAACAATGACGGCCAGATCCTGGGCGCCGTGGTCGAGAACTGGCGCGACATCGCCTGGGAAGACATGCCGGCCGAGACCTTCATCAACGGCGTGTCCGTCGGCAAGGGCGGCGCGGCCTCGATCCCCGGCTCGCCCCTGGCGGCCCTGGCCTTCCTGCTGGGCCACGTCGCCTCGCGCGGCCGTCCGCTGAAGAAGGGCATGCTGGTCACCACCGGGGCCAGCACCGGAATTCACGACATTGCCGCCGGCGATACGTCCCGCGTAGACTTCGGCCCGTTCGGAAGCGTCGCCTGCGTCGCCGTTCCGGCCTAGAAGAGATTCGCGAACCGGCGGGGGCGTCGGAATAACTACAAGCCTAAGGGTGAGGATGTGACGTCCATGGACGCTCCAACAATGCCGGCTCCATCTGCGAAGATCGGGCGGTACCGGTGGGTCATTGTCGGCCTGCTGTTCCTGGCGATGGTGATCAACTATGTCGACCGCCAGACCATCGGCCTGCTGAAGGCCGACCTGAGCAAGGAATTCGGCTGGGACGAGACCCACTACGCCGACCTGGTGTTCTATTTCCAGCTGGCCTACGCCGTCGCCTACCTGGCCTGGGGCAAGATCATGGACAAGATCGGGGCCCGCTGGGGCTTCGGCATCGCGTTCCTGATCTGGCAGATCGCCCACATCGGCCACGCCCTGGCGCGCGGCTTCGGCGGTTTCGCCATCGCCCGCATGGGCCTGGGCATCGGTGAGGCCGGCGGCTTCCCGGGCGGCATCAAGGCCGTGGCCGAGTGGTTCCCCAAGAACGAGCGCGCCCTGGCCACGGGCATCTTCAACGCTGGCACCAACATCGGCGCCATCGTCACCCCGCTCGTCGTGCCGGGCATCGTGCTGGCCTTCGGCTGGCAGATGGCTTTCATCGTCACCGGCGTCATCGGCCTGCTGTGGCTGCCGCTGTGGCTGATCGTCTATCGCCGCCCGCGCGAGCAGAAGCGCCTGTCGGCCGCCGAACTGGCCCATATCGAGCAGGACCCGGCCGATCCGGTCAAGAAGATCGGCTGGGTCAAGCTGCTGGGCAAGAAGGAAACCTGGGCCTTCGCCCTGGGCAAGTTCCTGATCGACCCGATCTGGTGGATGTTCCTGTTCTGGCTGCCCGACTTCCTAGGCAAGCGCTACGGGCTGGACCTGAAGTCCTTCGGTCCGCCGCTGATCGCCATCTACCTGTTGTCGGACGTCGGCAGCGTCGGCGGCGGCTGGCTGTCTTCCAACTTCATGAAGATGGGCTGGAGCATCAACAAGGCCCGCAAGATCACCATGCTGATCTGCGCCCTGCTGGCCATGCCGGTGGTCTTCGCGGCCAATGTCGACAACCTGTGGGTCGCCGTCCTGATCATCGGTGTGGCCACCGCCGCCCACCAGGGCTTCTCGGCCAACCTCTACACCCTGCCCTCGGACGTGTTCCCCCGCGGCGCGGTGGGCTCGGTCGTCGGCATCGGCGGCATGCTGGGCGCCTTCGGCGGCATGGTGTTCTCCAAGTACATCGGCCAGGTCCTGGACAAGATCGGCACCTACACCCCGATCTTCATCGTCGCCGGCAGCGCCTATCTGGTGGCCCTGCTGGTCGTCCACCTGCTGACCCCCAAGATGGAGCCCGTGAAGGTCTAGCCGGCCGCCGCGAGCCTCCGAAGAACCCGCCCCCGGTCGAAAGATCGGGGGCTTTTTCTTTTTCTCGCCGGGGGAGAGGATATAAGACCCGGATGTCCTCCCCCCTTCCCTTCAAGGTCGCCCTGGTCGGCTACGGCTTCGTCGGCAAGACCTTCCACGCGCCCCTGGTCGTCGCCACGCCCGGCCTGCTGCTGCACACGGTGGTCTCCAGCGACCCCGCCAAGGTCCTGGCCGACCATCCGGGCGTGAAGGTCGCGCCCGACCTCGACGCCGTCCTGGCCGACGCCGAGATCGACCTGGTGGTGATCGCCACCCCCGACCCGCTGCACGCGCCCCAGGCCCACGCGGCCCTGGACGCCGGCAAGGCCGTGGTGATCGACAAGCCCTTCGCCGCCACCCTGGACGAGGCCCGCGCGGTCGCCGACCACGCCCGGCGGGCCGGCAAGCTGCTCAGCGTCTTCCACAATCGCCGCTGGGACAGCGACTTCCTGACCCTCAAGGCCCTGATCGCCGACGGCGCGCTGGGCGAGGTCGTGCAGTACGAGAGCCACTTCGACCGCTTTCGCCCGATCGTCCGCGACCGCTGGCGCGAGAAGCCCGGAGCCGGGGCCCTGCCGGACCTGGGCCCGCACCTGATCGACCAGGTCCTGCAGCTGTTCGGCCCGCCCCAGGCGGTCTGGGCCGACCTCGCGGTCCAGAAGGACGGCGGCCTGGCCCCGGACTATTTCCACCTGGCGCTGCGCTATCCGCGCCTGCGGGTGCTGCTGCACGCCAGCCAGATGACGATCGATTCCCGCCTGCGGATGGCCGTGCACGGAACCCGGGGCAGCTTTGTCAAGCAAGGCCTGGACGCGCAGGAGACCGCCCTGAAGGCCGGGGTCGTCCCCGGCTCGGAGGGCTGGGGCGCCGATCCTCTGCCGGGAACCCTGACCGTCCCCGACGGCGAAGCGATGGCCAGCCGCACGGTCGAGGGCGTCCCGGGCGACTACCTGGCCTACTACGCCGCCATCCGCGACGCCCTGTCGGGCCATGGCCCCAACCCCGTCCTGCCCGAGGAGGCCCTGGCGGTGATGGAACTGATCGACCTGGCCCAGCGCAGCGCCGCCGAGGGCCGGGAGCTGTCGCTGTGAGCGACACCGAGCTGCTGGCCGCCATCGCCGCCCAGGAGAAGGCGCTGGTCTTCCCGCGCTTCACCCTGGAGGACGCCTGGACCCTGGGCGCCGCCCTGCGCGACGCCGCCCTGGCCCGAAACGCGCCGGTGGCCATCGACATCGGCCTGCCGGGCCGCCCGTTGTTCCACGCCGCCCTGCCGGGCGCGGGTCCGGACAACGCCGACTGGGTGCGCCGCAAGCGCAACACCGTCCTGGCCCTGGCGACCAGCACCCTGGCCGTCGGCCTGAAGCTGAAGGCCTCGGGCGAGACCCTGGAGCAGCGCTACGGCCTGTCGCCCCGCGACCACGCCGCCCACGGCGGCGGGTTCCCGCTGACCCTGGACGGCCTGGGCTGCATCGGCGCGATCACCGTCTCGGGCCTGCCGCAGGTGGAGGACCACGCGCTGGTGGTCGAGGTGCTGGAGCGGGTGCTGGGCGGTTGAAACTCCGCTCATCCCGGCGAATGCCGGGATGAGCGGATCAAGGGTGGAGCTCAGCCCTCTCCCGCCGCCGTCGGCGCATCACTCGCCCCTACGTCCCCCTCCCCCTCGTCCGGCGCGTCCGGCAGCGGCGTCGGGCGCTCGATCCGCGCCCGGATCTCTGGATCCTTCAGCAGGGCCACCCGCATCACCTCGCGCGCCCGCGGCGCGGCGGCGCTGGAGCCGAACTGGCCGCCGTGCTCGATGATCACCGACAGGGCGTAGCGGGGGTCGTCATAGGGCGCGAAGGCGATGAACAGGTTGTGGTCCTTCAGCTTCCAGGCGACGCCCTGGTTGCTGCGCGAGGCCCCGGCCGCGTACTGGCGCACCTGGGCCGTGCCGGTCTTGCCGGCCATCTTGACCTCGCCCAGGCCCAGCTGGCTCTGCTTGAAGGCGCCGCCGGTCGGGTCGTTGGCCACCGCCGCCATGCCGGCCCGCACGACGTCCAGGTGCGCCTGGCTGAACGGCAGGTCGGGCACGGCGTCGCCGTGCGGCTGCTCGACCCCACCTACCGACTTCACCAGGCGCGGATTGAGGGCCTTGCGCCCATTGGCCAACCGCGCGGTCATCACCGCCAGCTGCAGGGCGTTGACGTTGATATAGCCCTGGCCGATGCCGTACGGCACGCTGTCGCCCGGATGCCAGACCGGGTCGCGCCTGAAGGCCGTCTTCTTCCAGTCGCGCGAGCCGACCAGGCCCTTCTTCTGGCCGGGGATGCCGATGTCGAAGGTCCCGCCGTAGCCGAAGGCCTTGGCCGTCGCGGCGATCGGGTCGGGGCCGATGCGCAGGGCCATCTGGTAGAAATAGACGTCGCAGCTGTTCTTGATGGCCGCGTGCAGGTCCTGCGCGCCGTGGCCGCCCTTCTTGTGGCAGTGCCAGACCCGGCCGCCGAACGCCCAGCCGCCGGTGCAGACCACCCGCTCGGTCGGATCCACCCCCGCCGTCAGGGCGGCCATGGCCACGGTCGGCTTGAAGGTCGAGCCGGGCGGATAGGTGCCGGTCATCACCTTGTCCAGCAGCGGCTTGCGCTCGTATTCGGCCAGGGCCCTGTACTCCGCGCCCGACAGGCCCTTGACGAAACGGTTGGCGTCGAAGCTGGGGGCCGAGGCCATGGCCAGCAGGTCGCCGTTGCGGCAGTCCATGACCACGATCGCGCCGCTCTCGTCGCCCATCACCTCCAGGGCGCGGTTCTGGATGTCGGCGTCCAGGGTCAGGCGGATGTCGGCCCCGGCCCTGGCCGGGATGTCGCCCTCGGGATCCAGGCGCACGACCCGACCCTGGGCGTCCACCTCGGCCTTGCTGGCCCCCGCATGGCCGCGCAGGGCGCCGTCGAAGGCCTTCTCCACCCCCAGCTTGCCGATCCGGAAGCCCGGATGGTGCAGCAGGCCCTGGTCCTGGCTCGGGTCGTCCTTGGCCTTGTCGAGGTCGCGGTCCGAGACCTTGGCGACATAGCCGATCACGTGGGCGAAGGCCCCGCCGAACGGATAGACCCGCACCTCGCCCATGTCGGCCGTCACCCCGGGCAACTCCGGCGCGCGGATATTGACCCGCGAGAACTCCTCCCAGGTCATGTCCTCGACCACCGCCACCGGGGCCTTCTTCGGGGCGTGAGCCAGGTCCTTGAGCAGGCGCGAGCGGCGGGCCGGGTCGATGGGGACCAGCTGGGCCAGTTCATCCAGGGTCGCCGGGGCGTCGAAACCCGTATCCTTAGTGACCAGCAGGCGGAAGTTGGGGCGGTTGGAGGCCAGGGCAACGCCGTTGCGGTCGTAGATCGCTCCACGCGGCGGCGAGATCAGGCGGTAGTTGAACTGGTTGCCGGCCGAAAGCTTCTGGTAGCGCCGGGCCTCGACCAGCTGCAGCTGGGCCAGGCGTCCGCCCAAGGCCAGCAGGCCGGTCGCGGCCAGGCCGCCCATGAGGAACGCCCGGCGATGGAACATGCCCTGGCGTTCGTTGACCTCGGAGAAGAAGATCGCGGGCTCGCTCATCGCGCCGCCCCGCCAGGAAGGGTCAGAGCGGATCCGAGCAGCGTCGCTCGACAGCGCGACGAGGTCGCGGCGGCCAGGGAAATCATGGGTGTGGGGTGGCCGCAGGCTAGGGTTGATCCGCCCCCAAAGTGGACCCGCGCGCGTCGCCGTCAATGGTCCGGCTCAGGCGCGGCGAACAACATTTCCGTGAACGCCCGGCCGACGCCGAAAGCGGTTGGGGGACAGGCCCGCGGGACTGCCCCCGTTCCGTCAGGTCCCGCCGCCGACCTGCAGGCCGATGCCCCAGCCCTTCACCAGCCCGACGATCAGCAGGACGATCATCGCCACGCCGGCCAGGGAGACCAGGACGGTGATGAAGGTGATCGGCTGGATCAGGATCCAGGGAAGCACGGCCACGGCCGCCGCGACGAGAAAACCCAGGATGTACAGGAAGATACGCATGACGACGCCCTTTCCTCGTTGTCCCGCGACGGTGACATAGAAATGAGCGTTTCACAACTTTTGTGAGAGATTTCCAAAACGCTCTCCAAATCGGATCCGCCAGTAGATTGGCGACGTCGAAGCCCCCATGCGTTGCGTCCTTCGAGGCCCGCCGCGCGGGCGCCTCGGGATGAGGCGCTTTGTCCAGAATTCCTCATCCCGAGGTGCGGGCTCCTGAGCGCGCCTCGAAGGACGCATGGCGCTCGAAGTGTCCACCAAGGGGCGGACCTGGAAATTCGGTCCACGTCAGAAACCGGACAGGACGAAGGTCTGCGACGGGTGGAAGGCGGTCCTAGCCAAGAAGATTCTGCGTCAGTAATCTCGGGAAATGGAACGGCAAGGCTGGGGGGAGATCAAAGAGGGCGCGGGAGCATCGCTCATCCGTGTGCTAGCCGAGCGATACGGTCAGCCGACCATAATTCGGATGGCGGACGGCTCCGAATTTACCGTCGTTGATGGCACCGGTTGGGGTCGCGATTACGGCGATCTGTGGGAGCACGTCACCGCCCAGACAGATGACGGGCGCGTCGAGTTCTTCTACATGTCCGATGTCGAAGCTCTGCTGGAGCCCAGCAATCGCGCGGTGTTGATCAGCCAGATCCCAACGCCGGGCGAGACATGAGGGGCCGACTAGTGTGGAAGTCGGACACTTGTTCATCCGTAAACTGAAAGCCATGCCTGCAACAGAATTTCCCGATCCTCGCTGCTAGCTAAACTCGGCGCAGCCATTCCCAGCGCAGCATCTGCAAGTGCGCTGAACGCGTCATTCCAGGGCTGCGCCAACCACACGTCTTCTTCGTTAGTCTCGATGGCGGCGTCTCCGTCTAGCGCCTTGGCTCTCTTAAAGGTGACGTCGTACAACTTCGACAGCCCGCCATTTATCGGAGAACCCCACGTACCGAGCAGCAAGGTGCCGTCCAGTAGGTCTGGATAGTACTTATTCGGGATTTGCTTCTGGTTCATCCATGCCCGCCAGGCCCTATCCTGTGCGTTAGCCGCATTACCATTGCGATGTAACGCCAGGGCTACTGCTTGATGCCGGTCGAGGTGCGCGGCTGCGTCGATCACCCGCAGCACTTCAGAACCCTGGGGCCCAAACATTGTCCCTGCATCGGCCTCCCCAAGCACCTCAACCGCTACCGCCCGCGTGTAGCCTGCAGACGCTCGTGGAGGACCGCCGCGCTCCCGCTGATCATTCAGCGTGGCCGCATCGACTATCCGGACATGCCATAGTTTTCCCGGCCACTTAGCTGCGATGACCGACGTGGCTTCATGATTGACGACGATCCAGGGTGGACCTCTCCCAGCAATACGGATGACACATCCCTTGCTTGCAGCTCGCATGGGGCCGTCTTCCTCGTCGCCGACCCATACGAAGCCATCACCACTCAGTTCGGGGGCGGGGCGCTTCGTGAAGCGGAGCAGGGTTTTGAACATGCGGCCCCCGATGGGTACTACCGGCATGGACTATGTCGGATGGCCGGTTACCGTTGGATGGCACTCTTGGGAGCCACTCGCAACGTCTGACACGGGTCGAGGCTGTGTGAAAACAGAGGGCTGAACGCTCTCACAGAAGAAAGCTTTCGCGCCCCGATCGGCCGCCATGCGCGACAAAGCGCCAGATCGGCGATTTCGACGTGCGCCAAGGGGCGGTCTCGGACTGCCAATGCGTTTTCACACAGCTTCGGTCGATAGCGGAAACCGCCGCCCGCCCCGTCAGCGGACCTGAAGGGGCGAAGAAAAAACTTCCCCTCATCGCTCCCGGCGTACTTCCCGAGCAAAATCAACGGCGAGAATCGACTTATCCTCCCCCTTTCGCGCCGCCGCATAATCAACCCACCTTGAGGCGATGGGGAGGGCGCGCGGCCAGCGACCTTCGCGGCCTCGGGGTGCGGTCGAGCGGGAAGCGCTCGTCGGCGGCGGTTCGCTCCCAAGGCGGGCCGCGACCTCCATCCTTCCAGGGCCGGCCGGGCATGGAACACAGAAACGGCGTGGGATGGACGGCGCCGACGAATGCGGCAGACGTGCGGGATACGCACGCGGTCCGGGACGGGGCGTCGTTGGCCTCGCCCGCCCGTCGGGGGCTTCAATCGACGAGGCGCCAACAACGCCGACCGTCGGGCGCCTCCGGATAACGACCGCGCGGAGCGTTGGTCTGAGTCGAAACGGTATTTTCAAAAAAGCTTCCGGGCTCAGCCCGACGCTCCGCATCCCTCCCCGAACTTCAGCGGCTTTCCGCGTGAGGCGGCCAAGCCGTGTCCACGCTGTGACGGAGCCCCCGATGCCCAGAACCCGGACCCGCGTCCGCAATCGCACCCGCCCCCACGATCCCGACTATCCGCCGGCGCGCGTGGCGCAGATCCGCCGCGACCTCCGCAAGAAACTGGCCAAGTTCGGGGTTTGGCAGAGAGACACCCCAAGGGGCGACGGACGAAACATCGAGGCGGCCGCCACCGAGCAAAAAGCCCCCGGCCTTGCGACCAGGGGCTCTGCTTATTCAGCCGATGAAAGCCCAGAGGGACTGGAGGACTAGCGGATGACCCGCGCGCCCTTGCCCTTCATCACGGCCTCGACCTCCGCCTGGCGCACCATCGAGGTGTCGCCCGGGGTGGTCATGGCCAGGGCGCCGTGAGCCGCGCCGTATTCGACGGCGGCCTGCGGGCCCTTGCCTTCCATGAAGCCGAAGGCCAGGCCCGAGGCGAAGCCGTCGCCGCCGCCGACGCGGTCGTAGATCTCGAGGTTCTCGCGCATCATCGAGGCGTAGAACTCGCCGCCGGCGTAGAGGATCGCCGACCAGTCGTTGACCGAGGCGGTCTTGGCGTTGCGCAGGGTGGTGGCGGCGACCTTGAAGTTGGGGAACTCCTTCACGGCCGTCTGGATCATCTTCTTGAAGTTGGCCGGGTCGATCGAGCTGATGTGCTCGTCCAGGCCCTCGACCTCGAAGCCCAGGCAGGCGGTGAAGTCTTCTTCGTTGCCGATCATCACGTCCACATACTGAGCGATGTGGCGGTTGACCTTCTGGGCCCCCTCCTTGCCGCCCTGCGACTTCCACAGCGAGGCGCGGTAGTTCAGGTCGTAGGAGATCACGGTGCCGTACTTGCGGGCCACTTCGACCGCTTCGATCACGGCTTCGGCGGTGTTGCTGGCCAGGGCCGCGAAGATGCCGCCGGTGTGGAACCAGCGCACGCCCTCTTCGCCGAACAGCTTTTCCCAGTTCACTTCGCCGGGACGGATCTGCGAGGCGGCCGAGTGGCCACGGTCCGAGCAGCCCAGGGCGGGGCGCACGCCGAAGCCCTTTTCGGTGAAGTTCAGGCCGACGCGGGTGTTGCGGCCCAGGCCGTCGAAGTCGCGCCAGATGATGTGGGAGGTGTCGACGCCGCCCTGCATCATCAGATCCTCGACCAGCCAGCCCAGGTCGTTCACCGGCAGGGCGGTGACCGCGGTCGAGCGCTTGCCCCAGCACTTCTTGAAGGCGCGGGCGACGTTGTATTCGCCGCCGCCTTCCCAGACGTTGAACTGGCGGGCGTTGCGAACCCGGCCGAAGCCGGGGTCGAAGCGCAGCATCACTTCACCGAAGGAGGCGCAGTCCCACTTCGTTTCCGAAGCCGGGCGGATGTTGAGGATGTTGTCGGTCATTTAGGCTTTCCCACGAACCTTCTTGATGAGTTCCACCGTCTCGCGGACCTTGGCGGCGATGCCGGCATAGTCGCCCGCGTCGAGCATTTCCTGAGTGATCAGCTTGGAGCCCATGCCGGCGGCGACGATGCCCGCGCCGAACCACTTCTTGACCGAGGCCTCGTCCGGATCGACGCCGCCGGTCGGCATGATGCGGGTCCAGGGCATCGGGCCCAGCACCGCCTTGACGAAGTCCGGGCCGCCGACCGACGAGCCGGGGAACACCTTGACGATCTCGCAGCCCAGTTCCTCGGCGTAGGAGATCTCCGAGGCCGAGCCGCAGCCCGGCGAGTACGGGATCTTGCGGCGGTTGCAGACCTTGGCCACGTCGGCGTTGAGGATCGGGCCGACCACGAACTTGGCGCCGTTGGCGATGTAGATGCCGGCGGTGGGGGCGTCGACGATCGAGCCCACGCCCATGATCACGCGCGGATCGGCTTCGGCGAAGTGCCTGGTGACCTCGTAGAAGACGTGGCTGGCGAAGTCGCCTCGGTTGGTGAACTCGATGCAGGGCGCGCCGCCGTCGGCGCAGGCCTGGATCACCTTCTTACAGACCTCGACGTCCGGGTGATAGAAAACCGGGATGACGCCCTGGTCCATCAGCGCCGTCAGAACGGCCATGCGGTCTTTCACCATCAGTACTGCTCCTCAAAGGATCGATCTTGCGTGCGGCCCCGTGGAAGGACCTCGGCATGGAAGATTTCGCCGCGTTCGGCGCTGGGCGACCGTTTAGACCGCGTCGCGCGCGGACGCCACACCGGAGGCTCCCCCGACGTCAATTCGCGCGTCCTGCCTCACCTGCGTGGCTGTCGTCCTTCGTTTCCAGGCCCATTTCCCGGGCGCCGCCCCGATCGTCTCGAGGCCGCGCGCGGGGCTCTCAAAATAAAGGGCGCCGGGACCAAAGGCCCGACGCCCGAAAGTTTGCGCAGGAGCGAACTCAAAAAGAGCCGCGGACGCCCAGGGCCGGGTAGGCCGACCCAAAACGTCAGGTGAAACCGGAAGCAGATTGGCCAGGCCACTTTGCTACCGGTGTCATAAGGGAATCTACTCCGAAGCGACGCCTTGTGCAAGCGGCGTCAAAACGTTGTTTTTCGTTTTGACGCCGGTGATGAAAAAGCGGCTGCAAGGCCCCGGGAGCAGGCGCAGGCGCCCTGCCCCTCGAAACCCGCCCTCACCCCGTGTTGCGCAACCCCGCCGCGATGCCGGCCACGGTCAGCTGGATGGCCAGGCGCACGTTCTCGTCCTGGTCGCCGGCTCGGCGGCGGGCCAGCAGCTCCAGCTGCAGGTGGTTCAGCGGATCGACCGAAAGCCCGGCCAGGGCCACCGACTCCGCCAGCTCCGGCTGGTTGTCCAGCAGGGCCGAGCCGCCGCGGATGGCCAGGGCGATCTGGCGGGCGCTGTCGTGCTCGCGCTGGATCGCGTCGAAGATCCGCTGGGCGTCGGCCTTGTTCGGGGAAAGGTCCCTGTACCGCGCGGCGATGCCCATGTGGCTCTGGGCCAGGGCCAGCTCCATGTTCGACAGCAGGGCGCCGAAGAAGTCGAAGCCGCCGGCCAGGTCCTGCAGCTGCCCCGTCGACAGGCCGGCCCGCTCGACGCCCGAGGCGAAGCCGTACCAGCCGGGCAGCATGAAGCGGGCCTGCGACCAGCTGAACACCCAGGGGATGGCCCGCAGGTCCTCGATCTTGCGGCTGGCGGTGCGGCTGGCTGGGCGGCTGCCGATGTTCAGCCCGACGATCTCGCCGATCGGCGTGGCCGACCAGAAGAAGTCCTCGAAGGCCGGATCGTCGTACACCAGGGCCCGGAAGCCGTGGAACGAGGCCTCGGCCAGGGCGGTCATGGCCGCGTCGACCTTCGGATCGGGACGATGAGCCTCGCGCTCGCTGGCCATCAGCACCGCGGCGGCCAGGCCGTCGAGGTTGCGGCGGGCGGTGGGCTGGTCGCCGAAGCGGCGGGCGATCATCTCGCCCTGCTCGGTCATGCGGATGCGGCCCTGGACGGTGCCGGCGGGCTGGGCCAGCACGGCCTCGGCGGCCGGCCCCCCGCCCCGCCCGACGCTGCCG
>Ga0102590_1003398_pt1 | contig 15932 bp, 15 predicted proteins | sample AraplaMF_Col_mMF_FD_76859 | JGI IMG/M metagenome (GOLD analysis project Ga0102590, IMG submission 76859) | Arabidopsis root microbial communities from the University of North Carolina, USA - plate scrape MF_Col_mMF | ecosystem: Host-associated > Plants > Roots > Endosphere | place: USA...
GCTGATCTGGCCCCGTAGAGGAACGCAATGCTGGACTTGTGTGGACACGCGGACGAGGCCAGGATCGGTGAGATCGCCGCCGGCTATGCGGCAAGCCGGGCCGAGCTGGGGTCGGATACCGAGAGGCGGTTCCGGGACTTGCTCCAGGCATTACCCGCCGCGATCTACACGACCGACGCAACCGGCCGCATCACTTTCTTCAATCAAGCCTGCATCCACTTTGCCGGACGCACGCCGGAAATCGGCGAGATGTGGTGCGTGACGTGGAAGCTGTATTGGCCTGACGGCACGCCCCTTCCCCACGAAGAATGCCCGATGGCTATCGCACTCAAGGAGAACCGGCCGGTGCGCGACACCGAGGCCGTGGCCGAACGGCCGGACGGCTCCCGCATCTACTTCATGCCGTATCCGACCCCGCTGCGCGACGGGCACGGCCGACTGGTTGGTGCGGTGAACATGCTGGTCGACATCACCGCCCGCAAGGAGGCCGAGCAGCGCATGATGCTGCTCACATCGGAGGTCGACCATCGCGCGAACAATCTGCTTGCGGTGTCTCAGGCCATGCTGCGGCTGACGAAGGCGGATACCGCAGAAGAGTTTCAGGCCGTGTTTGCGGGCCGGCTCAGCGCGCTTGCCAACGTGCAGAGACTATTCTCGGCCTCGCGCTGGACCGGCGCGAACCTGAAGACCATCGTGGAAGAAGAGCTCAGGCCCTACGCAAGCCCGGACGGCGAGCGGATCAGGATCGCGGGAGAGGACGTCCATCTGCCGCCGACGCTGGCCCAGTCGATCGCAGTCGCCCTGCACGAGCTGGCGACAAACGCCGCCAAATATGGCGCGCTGTCGATCCCTTCGGGCCGGCTCGAGATCCGATGGGACACCGATGGCGCGGAGCCCCTCATGCTGCACTGGTCGGAGAGCGGCGGTCCCCGGGTCAACGAGCCGCCGAAGCGCAAGGGCTTTGGAATCGGCGCAGTCGACGGCATCATCCGAACGTTGCGGGGAAAGGTGACCCGCCAGTGGCGGCCGGAAGGACTGGTCTGCGAATTGTCCTTCCCGAAGGCGTAGACTACGCCTCCCGCACCACCGTCTTCAGATAATTGTACGCCTTGATGATCTCGATCAGGCGATCCTCGGTGGAGCGGTCGCCGCCATTGGCGTCGGGGTGGTGCTGCTTGACCAGCGCCTTGTACTTGGTCTTGACGTCGGCGAGCGTGGCACTGGGGCCGAGGCCCATGACCTGGAGCGCCTTGCGCTCGGCGTTCATGACCTTGCGCGTTTCGGCCTTGGGCTCCGCTTCGGGGCCCTTGCGCCAGCTGGCACGGCCGTTGATCTCAGAGAACATGCTGAACGGATCGGACGCCATATCGATCTCGGCTTCCGCACCCTTCTTGCCGCCATTAGCACCCATCTTCCAGGTTGGACGATGGCCGGTCAGCGCGTCCTTCTGGTAGCGCGCGACGGCATCGGCATTCATGCCGGAGAAGAAATTGTAGTTCTGGTTGTACTCGCGCACATGCTCCAGGCAGAAGTGCCAGTACTCGCGTTGATTCTCGCGTCCCTTCGGCGCACGGTGCGCGCCCTTGTTCTGACACCCGGCCCACTCGCAGGCGACCACGGTCTCACGCGGCTTCGCTTCCGGCTGCTTGCCTCGCGGCTTCACGCGGATGGAGTCGAAGAACTTTGATGAATCGATCGGCATGGCTGACTTTGACTACGCAATGCAAAAACCTTCAAGTCTTGACATTGCAATTAGCGGCAAACCCGGCAAATAACGGGCAGCGATCTCTGCACCCGAATGGCACAAATGGCTATGCGAGACACTATCAGCAACAAGTTGCAGGAAGCTTTCACGCCGGAAAGCCTGCAAGTCGTCGACGAGTCACATTTGCATGAGGGCCATGCCGGCCATCGGCCAGGCGGCGAGACGCACTTCCGTGTTTATATTGTATCTGAGGCCTTCAAAGGGAAGAGCCGGGTCGATCGCCATCGCATGATAAATTCCGCGCTGGCTACGGAACTCTCCGGCAGCGTACATGCGCTGGCGATCCATGCGCTGGCGCCGGGGGAAAGGTAACTTCGCTTACCCTACCCAGGGGAGGGTAAGAATCAGAACGACGTCCCCGCCCGTCTCGGCTTTGCCCCTTCCGTCTCGGCCTCACGCGGGACCGGTGAAATACGGAGCGCGGTAATGCGGTTGCGCTCGCGGCGGAGGACGCGGAAGCGGAAGCCGTGGAAGGTGAAGCTCTGGCCGCGGTCCGGGATCGAGCGTGCTTCGTGAATGACGAGGCCGGCGACCGTGGTGGCCTCTTCATCGGGCAGACGCCAGTCCATGGCGCGGTTGAGGTCGCGGATCGGCACCGAGCCGTCGACCACGACGGAGCCATCAGGCTGGGCGCGCACGCCCGCGACCACGACGTCGTGCTCGTCGGAGATGTCACCGACGATCTCTTCCAGAATGTCTTCCAGCGTCACGAGACCTTCGACCTCGCCGTACTCGTCGACGACCAACGCGAAATGTGTCTTGCGGCGGCGGAATGCCTTCAGCTGCTCGGATACGGGGCGCATCTCCGGTACGAACCACGGCGGCAGCGCGATGGTGGAGACGTCGATGCGCGAGGTGTCGCCGTCGGACGCACGGATCGCGCGCAGAAGGTCCTTGGCGTGGAGCACGCCGATGATGTTTTCCGGCTTCTCGCGCCAGAGCGGAATGCGGGTGTATTCGGTCGCCAGCACTTCGCGCACCAGTTCCTCCGGCGGCAGATCGGCGTTGATCATCATCATCTCGGTGCGATGGATCATGACGTCGGAGACCTGGAGCTCGCGCAAATCGAGCAGACCGCCGAGCATGTCTCGGTCCAGCTTCTCGACCTTGCCTTCGTGATGCAGGAGGTCGACCGCACCGCGCAGGCGCTCGGTCGGCGACAGGATCGCCTGGTGCTCGCCGGCGAGGCCGAAACCGCGCATCAACAGGCGCACGATGACTTCCACCACGCGCAGCAGCGGCCCCAGCACGTACATGGTCAGCCGCATCGGACGCGCGACCGCGAGCGCCATGCGATCGGGCGCGTTGATGGCGATGGTCTTGGGCAGCACTTCGGCGAAGATCACGACCAGCGCCGTCATCACGCCGGTGGCATAGAGCACGCCGACATCGCCGAACCAGGCGGTGAAGATGGAGGTCGCGAGCGCGGAGGCCGTGATATTGGCGATGTTGTTGCCGAGCAGCAGCGCGCCGATCAGGCGCTCGCGCATGTCGAGCAGCTGCGACACGACGTCGGCGTCGCGATTACCCTGCTTGGACAGCCGCAGCATGCTGGCGCGCGAAGCGCCGGTCAGCGCGGTCTCGCTCGCGGCGAAGAAGCCGGACACCAGCAGGCAGATGATTACGATGGTGAAGCCGAGCCAATCCATGAACCACTCTGGTTTCTTGTTTTGACGCCGTTCCGCCGCGCCTCACGCCTTGAGGGCGAGCTTGTCCTTCAGGAAGTCGCGCACCGGGGTCGGCTCGACATCCCTGGCGATCACGGCGCGCCCCACGGCTTCGAGCAGGATGAAGGTGAGCTTGCCGCGCTTGACCTTCTTGTCCTGCGCCATCAGCGTCATCAGCGCATCGGCATCCGCAAGGCCCTCCTGCGCGAAACCGGCGATATCCTGCAGGCGCGTCGGAAGACCGGCGTCGATGAGGTGACGCTCGACACGGATGGCATCAGCCTCGCCGATCATGCCGAGTTTTGCGGAAAACTGCGCCGCCAGGGTCATGCCGATCGCGACGCCCTCGCCGTGGAACAGGCGGTCGGAGAATCCGGTTGCGGCTTCCAGCGCGTGGCCGAAGGTGTGACCGAGATTGAGTAGCGCGCGCTCGCCGGTCTCGCGCTCGTCGCGCGAGACGACGCCGGCCTTGGCGCGGCAGGAGGTCGCGATCGCATGCTCGCGCGCAGAGCCGCCCTTGAAGATGTCCGAATGGTTCTTCTCCAGCCAGCTGAAGAAGGCCTCGTCGCCGAGCACGCCGTATTTGGCGACCTCGGCATAGCCGGCACGGAATTGCCGCGGCGACAGCGTGTCGAGCACGGCGGTGTCCGCAATGACAAGCACCGGCTGATGGAAGGCCCCGAGCAAATTCTTGCCCTGCGGCGAGTTGATACCGGTCTTGCCGCCGACGGATGAATCGACCTGCGCCAGCAGCGAGGTCGGTACCTGCACGAAATCGACGCCGCGGCGCAGGATCGCAGCGGCAAAACCGGCGAGATCGCCGACGACCCCGCCGCCGAGCGCGATGACGAGATCGTTGCGCTCGACCTTGGCGGCGATCAGGGCTTCGCTGACCTTTTCAAGGCCCGCATAGGTCTTGGAAATCTCGCCTTCCTCGACTACGACGCGCGAGGTCGGAATGCCGGCGGCCGCGAGCGAGGCTTCCGTTGGCTCGAGCCAGTATTTGGCAACGGTGCGGTCGGTGACGATGGCGGTGCGCACACCGGGGCGCAACGCGGCAACCCGTTCGCCGAGCGAAGCCAGCACACCACGGCCGATGACGATGTCGTAGGCGCGATTCTCCAGCGCGACATCGACGTTGATGGGATCGGAATGCTTCAAGGGCGCGGTCATCGAACGGCACTCGCAACGTCGGCAGGAGGTTGAGCGGCCGGCTCGCCGCAGAGATACGCGTGCAGCGTCGCGATGGTCTCGTCGACGATCCTGTCGTGCGGCACGTCGCGCGAGGCGATGGTGAGGTCGGCATGGCTGTAGACCGGCTCACGCTCGGTGAGCAGGCGCGTTACGGTTCCCTCGGGGTCGGCGGTCTGCAGCAGCGGACGGTCGGCGCGGCGGCGGACGCGGCGCATGATGACGTCATGGTCGGCCTTGAGCCAGATCGAGATCGCCTTGGCCGCGATGCGGCTGCGCGTCTCCTCACGCATGAAGGCGCCGCCACCGGTCGCCAGCACCACCGGTCCGCCATCGAGGAGGCGCGCGATCACCCGCGCCTCGCCGTCGCGGAAATGCGGCTCGCCATGACGCTCGAAAATCTCCGGTATGGTCATGCCGGCCGCCGCCTCGATCTCGGTATCGGCGTCGACGAAGGGCAGCTTGAGCCGTGCCGCCATGCGGCGGCCGATGGTCGATTTGCCGACGCCCATCATTCCGACCAGCACGATCGAACGCTTGCCGAGCGCCGACAGGATGTCGGCCTCAGGGCTCGCTTGTGCTGGCAACGCGGCGTCGGGCATCATTTCGCTCGATTGGATCTCGCTCGATCTGCCGCCAAAGGCGGCATCCCGGCCACCTATACGACCCCCTCGGGGCCCTCGCCAGAGGACTCTTGCTATGATCAGGCGAACATGTTGGATGATTTCATTGGTTAATTTGCTTGTTCCAGCCTCTCGTCGAGACCTTGCCCGATGCCCAGCCTGTTCCGCTTCCTGACGGTCGTCGCCGTGATCGCCGGCATCGTCTATGGCGTGGTGTTCGCGCTGGCCAACTTCGTCAATCCGAAGCCGCGGGAAATGACGGTGACGATCCCGCCGGATAAGTTTCTCAAGAAATAGGAGATAGCCTGAAGGGCATGCGCAAATCCTCCGCCAGCAAGCCCTCAGACGCCAGGCTCACCGGCCTGTTCCTCGACATGCTCGCGGCGGAACAGGGCGCCGGGCCCAACACGCTCGATGCCTACAGGCGCGACCTCACCGATTTCTCCGAGTTTCTCGGCCGTGTCGGCCACAGCTTTGTGGACGCCGAAACGCAAATCCTGCGCGATTATCTTGGCGATCTCGATGCGCGCGGCTTCAAATCCTCCAGCGTCGCGCGGCGGCTGTCGGCGACGCGGCATCTGTTCCGCTTTCTGCTGAACGAGCGCATCCGGACCGAAGATCCCGCCGCGATCCTGTCAGGCCCCAAGCGCGGCCGCGGCCTGCCGAAGGTACTGTCGATCTCCGATGTCGACCGCATGCTCCGCCGCGCCAAGGAAATGAGCGAGGCGGCGGACGCCTCGCCGTCGCAGCGGCTGCGGGCCTTGCGGCTCTATTGTCTGCTCGAGGTGCTCTACGCCACGGGCCTGCGCGTCTCCGAGCTGGTGTCGCTGCCGCGCTCGGCAGCCAAGCGCGACGCCCGCATGATCGTGGTGCGCGGCAAGGGCGACAAGGAACGTCTGGTGCCGCTGAACGAGGCCTCGCGCCAGGCGATGACGGACTATCTCGCCGCGACGGAAGCCGCGAAAGGCGAAAAGAAGGGCAGCCTCGCCGCCTCAAAATGGCTGTTTCCCTCCTTCGGCGAGAGTGGACATCTGACGCGGCAGCATTTCGCCCGCGATTTGAAGGAGCTCGCGGTCGCCTCAGGCCTGCAGGCCCGGCTGGTTTCCCCGCACGTGCTGCGGCACGCCTTCGCCAGCCACTTGCTCCACAATGGTGCCGATTTGCGCATCGTGCAGACCTTGCTCGGCCATACCGACATCTCGACCACCCAGATCTACACCCACGTGGTCGAGGAGCGGCTGAAGAGCCTGGTGCGTGACCTGCACCCGCTGGCGGAGAAGTAGCCGCCGCCGCGCGGCGGCGGCCGAAACCGCCTTGACTTCGGCCACATCTCCGCAGAAAGAGCCGGGGCTTCACGATTGATTTGGCGGGCTGTTCACAGCACACAAGCCAACTCATTGAAGACGCTACACTTCTTTCCGCGACCCCAAACCTCGCTTCGCCTCGTCGTCCCGGTCCCCCTATATTGAAACGATGCCAGATCAGATGCGCAGCTATCTCGACTTCGAAAAGCCGGTCGCCGAGCTCGATTCCAAGGTTGACGAGCTGCGGACGCTGGCCGCTTCCGGCACGGACATCGCCGAGGAGATCGGCCGGATCGAGGACAAGGCGGCGCAGGCGCTGGCCGATCTCTATCTCAATCTGACGCCGTGGCAGAAGACGCTGGTGGCCCGGCATCCGCAGCGGCCGCATTTCAATGACTTCATCAAGGGCCTGATCACCGAATTCACTCCGCTGGCCGGCGACCGCAAGTTCGGCGAGGACGAGGCGCTGGTCGCGGGCTTCGGCCGTTTCCGCGGCGAACCGATCTGCGTGATGGGCCAGGAAAAGGGCGATTCCACCGAGAGCCGCATCAAGCACAATTTCGGCATGGCGCGGCCGGAAGGCTATCGCAAATGCGTGCGGCTGATGGAGATGGCCGAGCGATTCGGCCTGCCCGTGCTGTCGCTCGCTGACTCCGCCGGCGCCTATCCCGGCATCGGCGCCGAGGAGCGGGGACAAGCCGAAGCCATCGCGCGCTCGACCGACGCCTGCATGGCGCTGACCGTGCCGAACGTCGCCATCATCACCGGCGAGGGCATGTCGGGGGGAGCGATTGCGATCACCACCGCCAACAAGGTCTTGATGCTGGAGCACGCGATCTACAGCGTGATCTCGCCGGAAGCCGCCTCCTCCATCCTCTGGCGCGACGGCAGCAAGGCGCAGGAAGCCGCCAACAACATGAAGATCACGGCGCAAGACATGCTGCGCTTCGGGGTGATCGACGCGATCCTGAAGGAGCCGGTCGGAGGCGCCCACCGCGACCCCGCTGCCATGATCGCCACGACCGGGGAAGCCATCGCCAAGGCGTTCGACGAGCTCCGCGGCATGGACGGCGATGCCATCCGCAAGCAGCGCCGGCAGAAATTCCTCGATATCGGCCGGAAACTGGGCTGATTCGGACTGATTCCGGTGTGTAGGGTGGGTTAGCCGAAGGCGTAACCCGCCACGGTCTGCCTCCGCGGGGACCAAAGAGGTGGGCTACGCCGAACAGATGCGCTTTGCGCATCTGCAGGGCTAACCCACCCTACGGCACTGCACCTGCTCCAGGCCGCCCCGGTAACCCCGCATTAACCCTTTTTTTGCCCAAATCGGCGATCTCAGTACCGGTTCCGCGGCAAAGTCCAAGTTCCGGCCAGTTTTAAGTCTCTGTTGACCACGCCTTTGGGCCAACGGGCTCGTGATGTCTGCTCGGGTTGCGACCCCGGGGTGCGGAGGTTAGAATTTTAATCAATGGCTTCAGGGCATAAGCGCTGGGGCTTGGTCTGAAAAAGTCCGGCTTTCCGGTCAGGCCATGCTCCAAGAAATCGGGGTTCGCGCTTCCGCCCGGCACGTTGTGGGGTCCATCTTGAATTCTCGTTCGCTTGCTCGCGCGCTCTTAGCTTCGGTTGCGCTTGCCGCCAGCGTTGTGCTGGCCGGCTGTGACACCGATCAGGTGTCGCTGGCGACCAACGCCAAGGCCAACCAGCCGGTCTCGCCCAAGCTCGTCGCCGCGATGGCCGAGAAGGACATGGACCTGCAATCGCCGATCCTGATCCGCCTGTTCAAGCAGGAGGCCGAGCTCGAGGTCTGGAAGCAGACCCGCAACGGCCAGTTCGCGCTGCTCAAGACCTATCCGATCTGCCGCTGGTCGGGCGATCTCGGCCCCAAGGTGCGCGAAGGCGATCGCCAGGCGCCGGAAGGATTCTACTCGATCAATCCGAGCCAGATGAATCCGCAATCGGCGTATTACCTCTCGTTCAACACCGGCTTCCCGAACGCCTTCGACAAGGCGCTGGGCCGCACCGGCTCGCAGCTGATGGTGCACGGCGATTGCTCCTCGCGCGGCTGCTACGCCATGACCGACGAGCAGATCGCGGAGATCTATTCGCTCGGCCGCGAGTCCTTCTTCGGCGGCCAGAAGGCGTTCCAGTTCCAGGCCTATCCGTTCCGGATGACGCCGGTGAACATGGCCAAGCACCGCAACAACCCGAACATGCCGTTCTGGCGGATGATCAAGGAAGGCTATGATCATTTCGAGGTGACGCGGCGGGAGCCGAAGGTCGATTTCTGCGAGAAGAAATACGTGTTCGACGCGGCCAAGGCGCCCGACGCCAAGCGCGATCCCGTCTTCGACGCGTCCGCCAAGTGCCCGGCCTATGTGATCCCCGAGGAGATCGCCAGCGCCGTGCGTGAGAAGGAGCAGCGCGACGAGGCCGAGTACAACAAGCTCGTCGCCAAAGGCACGCCTGTGGCGCGCCTGAACACCGGCATCGACGGCGGCATGAACAAGATTTTCGCGGCGAAGATTCCGGAAGGCTCCACCGGCCTGTCGGAGAGCGCCGAAGGCAATACGCTACAGATACTGGCGATGTCGAAGGCACCGGGCACCATCCCCGGCACCGTCAATCCGCCGAAGCCGAACCTCGAGCCGACCGCAACCACCTCGCAGGAAGAGCCGGTCGTCGCCGTCAGCGCGCCCGCGACAAACACGCGTGTCGCGACTGCGGAGAAATCCGGCGGCTTCTTCTCCAATCTCGGCCGTAAGATGGGCCTCGGCACCGCCGACGCGACGGCGACCACGCCGCCGCCGCAAGCGACCGCGTCGGTTGCCCCCGCGCCCGCAGCGCCGAGCACGGCCTCCAAGCTGAAGGCCGCGGTGACCCACCTCGTCCATCGCGAATCCGCAAAGGACAAGCCGGCCGTCGCCGCGAAGCCCGCCGAGCCGGCCGAAACCAAGCTCGCAGCAACGCGGCCTTCGCTGAAGCCGTCGGTGAATGAGGGTGCGGGTAATGTAGGGGGTAGCGGCGGTGGCCAACTCGCTGGCGCCGCACCTGTCGTGTCGTCGAACTCGTTCGACAGCCGCTTTGGCGCGGTGAAGTAAGCGCGGGTTCGCCGTCGAAACGCGCTCCGCTGTCATCGCCCGCGAAGGCGGGCGATCCAGTATTCCAGAGACAGCAGTTGTTGAAGCGATCAGCCGCGACGTGCTGGATGCCCCCGGTCAAGCCGGGGCACGACAGTTGAGTTCTGGGCAAGAGCGACGGCTTCGCAAAATGCTACGGCGCCAGATACCGCATCAGCTCCGGATTGCCCCTGACCTCGCCCGCTTCGCCCTGAAGCGCGACGCGGCCACGATCCAGCACATAGGCGTAGTCCGCAACGCGGAGCGCGAGGTCGAGGTGCTGCTCGACGATGACGACGGCAATGTTCTTGGCGAGCTCGATCAGGCGCTCGGTGATCTCCTCGATCACGCCGATCCAGACGCCTTCGGTCGGCTCGTCGAGCAGCAGCAATTTGGGATCACCCAGTATGGCGCGGCCGATGGCGAGCATCTTGCGCTCGCCGCCGGAGAGCGTGCCGGCGGGCTGGTCGAGGCGCTGGCCGAGTTTCGGAAAGATTGTCAGCACGCGGTCGACTGCATTGGCATCCTTGTTGAAGAGTGAACCGACCGCGAGATTGTCGCGTACCGAGAGGCGCGCGAACACCGAATGCTCCTGCGGCACATAGCCGATGCCGGCGCGGACGCGTTCCTCGGGGCGGCGGCGGCTGATGTCGCCGCCGTCGAAGCCAACCTCGCCCTTCCACGCCGGCAGCTCGCCGACGATGGTCTTCATCAGCGTGGTCTTGCCGGCGCCGTTGCGCCCGAGCACGGCAACGCCGCCGCGCCAGGGGATACCGACGGTGACGTCGAACAGGACCTGGCTGCGGCCATAGCCGGCGTCGAGATGCTTGATGTCCAAAAATTCAGGCACGGCGCAGATAGATCTCCTGGACGGATTGATTGGCCTGGATCTCCGACACGGTGCCCGATGCCAGCACCTTGCCCTGGTCGAGCACGGTCAATCGGTCACAGATGTCGCGGATGAAATCGAGGTCGTGCTCGACGATGACCAGCGAGCAATGTTTCTTGATCGGCTGGAGCAGTTCGCCGGTGACACGGCGCTCCTCGAGGCTCATGCCGCCGGTCGGCTCGTCCAGCAGCAACAGCTTCGGCTTGCCCGCGAGCGCCATCGCGATCTCCAGCCATTGCTGCTGGCCATGCGAGAGCGCGGCTGCCGCTTCGAAGGCGCGGTCGGCGAGCCGGAATTGCGTCAGCATGGTCATGACCTGATCATGCAGCGCGCCCCTGGTGCGCGAGAACACGAGATCGAGCAGCGAGGACTGCGCCTGCAGCGCCAGCAGGATGTTGTCGTAGAGCGTCAGCGACGGCAGCACTGACGTGATCTGGAATTTCAGGCTCATGCCGGCCCGCGCCCGCTCGGTCGGCGTGAACGCGGTGATGTCGGTGTTGACGAAGCTGACCCTGCCCTGCGTCGGTACTTCGGCGCCGGCAATGCACTTCATCAGCGTGCTCTTGCCGGAGCCGTTCGGACCGATCAGCCCGTGAAACTCGTTCTCGCCGACGGTGAGCGCGGCGCCGTCGAGGGCAGTGAGCTTGCCAAAGATCTTCGAGACGCCCGCGGCTTCAAGGAGCGGCATTTTGCTTCTCCTTGACCTTGGCACCGAAGCTACCGACCCGCTCGCGTTCGCCAAGCACAAAGCTGATCAGGCCGAGCGGCCTGAACAGGATCACGAGCAGCAATAGCACGCCCAGAATGATCGGCCAGATGTCGCGGTAATTGTCCGAGAGCCAGAAGCTGACGCCCTCGACAATGACCGTGCCGATGACGGCACCGATCAGCGTGCCGGAGCCGCCGAAGAGCACGTAGAGCACCACCTGGGTCGAGACGACGACGCCGACCACGTTGGGCCAGACAAAACCTTCGTGGAAGGCATAGAGGCTGCCGGCGAGACCTGCGATGGCGCCGCCGATCGCGAAGATGATCGCTTTCAGATGCTGCGCCTTGTAACCGAAGAAGGCGATGCGCTGCTCGTTCTCGCGCAAGCCCGCCAGCGCGAGCCCGAACTGCGAGCGCACCAGAAAGCGGCAAAGCAGGTAGACGACGACGAGAATGCCGAGCACGAGATAATAGAACGCCGGCCCTTCCGAGAATTCGTAACCACCTGCTGTCATCGGCGCGATCGAGGGGATTCCGTTCTGACCGCCGAGATAATACCAGCCGCGCGCGAGGCGGTCGGCGGCATAGGAGCCGGTCAGCGTGCCCAGCGACACGAAGATCACGCTGGAGGGGTGCCGGCCCAGCAGCAGGAAGCCGCCGAGCAGCAGCGCGAAGGTGAGGCCGATCAGGGTGCCCGCGGGCAGCACCAGGAAGATGTTGGTGATGTCGAGATCGCGCGCGAGCAGCGCGACGCCGTAGCCGGCCGAACCGAAGAACAGGGCCTGACCAAAGCTCATGATGCCGGCATAACCCCAGACGAGGTCGAACGACAGCGCGAACAGCGCGAGGATGATCACACGCGTCGCGAACACGGTGAGATAGTCCTGCAGCAGCAGCGGGGCGGCCAGCGCGGCGACGAGCGCCGCACCCTCCACGATCGGCAGGACTTTTCGTCCTGCCTTGACGTGTTCCTTGACGTGTTGCTTGACGAGTTCCTTGACCTGTCCCGCCGCCACACGTTCAGCCGTCGCCTCGTCCGCTTCGTCGCCGGCGATCGCCTCTCTTGTCACACTCATCGACTTCGGCATTCCGCCTCAGCATTCCTTGGGATCGACCAGACCCTCGCTGCGCGCGACGATCTCGTAATTCCCGCCCTTGGCGACCGCGGTGTACATCTTCATCTTGCAGTGCCGCTTGCCGGGCACCATCTCGGCAGGCCCGCCCGGGCCCTCTGCGATTTTGGCATGGTCGAGCGCGGCGGCGACGGACTCGCGGTCGATCTTGCCGGCCTCCTTGACGGCGGCTTCCCACAGCTTGAGGCCGCGATAGGTGCCGGTCGCAGCGCTGCCGGCGGCGAACAGGAAGTTGCCCGGAAAATCCTTCTCGTAAGCCGCCTGGATTTTCGCGTCGAACGGGTTCTCCTTGGTGAGCACCTTGAAATAGTCGAGGCAGCTGGCGAGCCCTTCGATCTCGTTGGCCTGATTGATGTTCAGCGTGTTCTCGTCATAGTAGACGCAGGCCAGCCGCCCGCCGTTCTTGAGGAATCCGGCTTCATAGAGCTGCTTGAAGAACGGGCCGACGCCGGGCGGGATGACCGTGTTGAAGACGACGTCGACCTTGTTGGAGATGATGCGGTTGACGGTCGAGGAGAAGTCGATCTGGTCGAGCGGATAGTATTCCTCGAACACGACCTCGCCGCCGTTGGCTTCGATCACCTTGCGAGCATAGACGTTGAGCGTGTGCGGCCAGACGTAATTGGCGCTCGGCAGCGCGAACTTCTTGCCGCCGTTCTTGATCAGCCAGGGGATGAACTCGTCGCATTGCTGCGCCGGCGTTGGCCCGGTGCAGAATAGATACGGGGTGCACTCCTTGCCTTCGTAGAGCTGCGGATAGATGTAGAGCGTCTTGCCGCGCGCCACGATCGGGTCCTTGATCGCATTGCGCATCGACGAGGTGATGCCGCCGAGCACCATGTCGACCTTGTCGCGCTGGATCAGCTTGCGCACGTTGCCGACCGCCACCGATTCGTTCGACGCGGTGTCCTCGATGTAGAGCTCCAGCGGACGACCGAGCAGGCCGCCTGAGGCATTGATCTCCTTGATCACCATCTTGGCGACATTGGCGTCGGCATTGCCGGCATAGGCAATCGGGCCGGTGAGGTCGGTGGCGATGCCGACCTTGATCGGAGCTTCGGCCGCATTGGCCCATGGCGCCGGGATCACCCAGCTGCCGACCCCGGTCGCGACCGCGCCGGACGCGAAGGCGAAATTGGACAGGAACCGGCGACGCGAAAGCTGACGATCCAACATATGACTAAACCCCTTTTCCAGCGATGAGGCCCTGCGGCCGTAATTTGATGAAGGCAATGGCAAGAACGAAGACGAGGACATCGGCAACCACGGGCGCCATGAGCCAGGGCAGCGCGGCGCTGAGCGTGCCGATCACCCCGGCGCCGGCGACGGGGCCGATGAAGGAGCCGACGCCACCGACCATGACCGCGACAAAGCCCTGGATCAGGAAGCGGATGCCGAGATCCGCATAGAGGCTGAACACCGGCACGATCAGCGCGCCGGCAAGACCGGCGAGCGCGGAGCCGAACGCAAAGGTGGCGCCGTACATCAGAGGCGTGGAGATGCCCGAGGCCCGCGCCAGCGACGGGTTTTCGAGCGTGGCGCGCATGCGCAGGCCAAAGCTCGTGCGCGACAGCAAGAGATAGCAGCCCGCCATCACAAGGAGCGTGATGACGATGATGGTGAAACGCCACGCCGAGATGTGCATGGTGCCGATGTCGATCGAGCCGCCGATCGGCTCGGGCACGGTGAGATAGAAGCCGCCGATCAGCCCGCGCACGGATTCGCGGATGATCAGGCCAAGCGCATAGGTGCCGAGCATGGCGACGATCGGCGCGGCGTAGAAGCGGCGGATGATCAGCGCCTCCAGCACGAAGCCGAGCGCACCGACCAGGAAGGGCGCGGCGATCATGCCGGCCCAGATCGGCAGGCCGTTGGCGTAGGCAACATAGGTGATGTAGGCCCCGAGCAGGACGAACTCGCCCTGCGCAAAGTTGAAGATGCCCATCATGCTGGCGATGATTCCGAGCCCAAGCACGATCAGGACGATGATCGCGCCGAAGCTCAGGATCTCGAACGCCGCGACGAACGCGTTAGCCATGCGACAGATTCATTTTTTGACGCGTTTTCTTCACGTGAACCGGTATCCACTTCGCTCGAAAGCGCTTTCGCGTTCCGCCCGTCTGCATCAACACTCGCTCACATCTTCTTCCAGTCGCCGATCTGCTCGAAGGCATGTGCGGCGCGGTAGATAGTGGTTTCCTCGAACATGCGACCGACCAGCATCAAGCCGGCAGGCAGGCCATCGACCATGCCGCAGGGCAGCGACATCGCAGGATGATGGGTGATGTCGAACGGCGCGGTGTTCGAGATCATCTCCAGCGCGCGCGCGACATACTCCTCGCGGCTGGCGGTCGGCTCCGGCAGCTTGGTCGCCTTCATGGGCGTGGTCGGCAGCAAGAGGAGGTCGTAATCGCCGAGCGCCTTGTCGTAGGCGGCCGTTAGCCGCCGCGAGATGTTCAGCGCCTTGCCGTAGAAGCGCGGACCAAAAGTGTTGTTGATGTAGGTGCCGAGCATCATGAACAGTTTCGTGGTCTCGGACAGCGAATCGGCCTGTCGGCGCCAGCCGCGATGGAAATCCATCAGCGAAGTCGAATAGAGATCGCCGCGAGAAAGGCCGTAGCCGTCACCGAACATCATGGTCTGGGTCAGTCCTTCGGTGCCGATCGGAGTCCAGATCGCACCGCCCAGGAGATGCATCGGGACCGACACCGTCTCCACGCTCGCGCCGAGATCCTTGAATCGCTTCGCTGCTTCGCGCACGCTTTCGTTCACCGCAGCCTCTGCGCCCGGCTGCTCAAAGCCCTCCTTGAGGATGCCGATCTTCATGCCCTTGACGCCCTGGCCCAGTGCCTTGGTGTATTCCTCGACCTTGGGTGCCTTGATGCGGGGATCGTAGCCGTCGTCGCCCGCGAGCACTTCGAGCAGCAGTGCGTTGTCGGCGACCGTCGCCGTCATCGGGCCGGTATGATCGACGTAGATCTCGATCGGCATGATGCCGGTATAGGGCACGAGGCCCCAGGTCGGTTTCATGCCATAGATGCCGCAGAACGAGGAGGGCATGCGGATCGAGCCGCCCTGATCGCCGCCGATCGCCATGTCGACCTCGCCGAGCGCGACGACGACGCCCGAGCCGGACGACGAGCCGCCGGCCGAGTAACCCATCTTGTGCGGATTATGCACCGGCCCATAGGAGCCGGTGTGGCTGCCGCCGGACAGGCAGAAATGCTCGCAATGCACCTTGCCGGTGATTTCGGCGCCGGCATCCAGCATGCGCGTGACGATGGTGGCGTCGAAATCGGGCACATAACCTTCCAGCGTCGACGAGCCGTTGGTCATGGGCACGCCGGCCAGCATGATGTTGTCCTTCAGCGCGACGGTCTTGCCCTTGAGCTTGCCGCCGGCGGCGCCCTTCACGGTCGACTTGCGATACCAGGCGTTGCGCGGGTTTTCCTCCGGCGAGGGCCGATAGCCCGGCGTGCGCGGATATTTCACCTCGGGCAGCTCGTCCGGCATCGCGCCGACGAGATTGTAGGCCT
>Ga0102590_1003400_pt1 | contig 15927 bp, 9 predicted proteins | sample AraplaMF_Col_mMF_FD_76859 | JGI IMG/M metagenome (GOLD analysis project Ga0102590, IMG submission 76859) | Arabidopsis root microbial communities from the University of North Carolina, USA - plate scrape MF_Col_mMF | ecosystem: Host-associated > Plants > Roots > Endosphere | place: USA...
GCAGATCATGAACATGGGCCAGTATGCACACGGCAATCAGCCCATCCAGCATATGATCTACCTGTACAACTACGCCGGTCAGCCCTGGAAAGCCCAGTATTGGCTGCGCGAAGTGATGAACAGGCTGTATACGCCTGCTCCGGACGGTTACTGCGGTGATGAAGATAATGGGCAAACTTCTGCCTGGTACGTATTTACTGCCCTGGGCTTTTACCCGGTTTGTCCTGGTACCCAGCAGTACGTGATCGGTGCGCCGTTGTTCAAAAAGGCAACTGTAACAATGGAAGACGGCAAGAAACTGGTGATTGCTGCACCTGCCAACAACGCACAGAACCGTTATGTACAGGCTATCAAAGTAAATGGCCAGGTATATACGAAGAACTGGTTCGACCATAAACAGCTGCAGCAGGGCGGCGCCATCAATTTTGATATGAGCGCTACACCTTCCAAAACAAGGGGAACAGCTGCTGATGCTGCTCCTTACTCCTTCTCCCGCGACGAGAAGCTGAAATAATTTAAATTTGTGTTTGAAAGTTTGAGGGTTTGAAGGTTTGAAAGCGTCTCGCTGTTCGTAATACCTTCAAACCCTCAAACTTTTAAACTTTCAAACTTTTAGACCCGGTGAAGATGGCAAACCCTTATATATCGCTGTTGCGCACCGCCTGGCATTATGCCCGGCATGAACGGAAGAAATACGTATTGGTGTACTCGATGTTCTTCTGCTCCGCGATCCTTGCCGCCATCTATCCCGTTTTGTTCGGGTGGTTTGTAGGTAAGGTGCAGCAAAACACAGGCGCGGTATTGCGTTACGCGTTTATATACGCAGGCTGTTATTTCGGCCTGAAAGTGCTGGAATGGTCCCTGCACGGGCCTGCCCGTGTAATGGAAAGGGAACTGGCCTTTAACCTGAGCCGCAACTTTCTGCAGGAACGTTACCACCAGGCATTACACCTCCCCGTAAAATGGCAGCAGGACCATCACAGCGGCGCGACCATTAACCGTATCCGTAAGGCATACGAGGCATTGAAGCTTTTCTTTGACCAGGGCTTCATGTACCTGCAATCTATCAACAAGCTGATCTTTTCCATCATCGCGATGGTCTATTTTTCGCCGCTCTTTGGCACGATCGGCGTGCTGCTGGGCGTACTGACCATCTGGGTGATCTTCAAATTTGACAAGCCCTTCATCAAAACCCTGGACGAGGTGAATGAAAAGGAACATGTGGTGTCTTCCACCCTGTTTGACAGCCTTTCCAACATCATGACGGTCATTACCCTGCGGCTGGAAAAGAGCATGGAAACCGGCTTGATGGGAAAGGTAATGCAGATCCTGCCGCCTTTCCGCAAGAACGTCCGGATCAATGAATGGAAATGGTTTGTGGCAGACATGCTGGTTACCCTGATCTATTGTGTACTGGCTGTGGGCTATGTGCTGCAGAACTGGACGCCGGGACAGATATTCCAGGTGGCCGGGCTGGTTACCCTGGTGGGATATGTGAACCAGTTTACCAGCGTGTTTTACAATTTTGCCTGGCAGTATACAGATATCATCCAGCATAATACCAACGTACAAACAGCAGGCGGTATACAAAAAGCCTTTGAGGAGCAGCACCGTCCCGATGCACCTACCGACCTGCCGGCAGATTGGCGCTCCATCAGCATTAAAGGGCTCAATTTCTCCCACCGGGAGGCCTATGATGCAGAACACGCCCCTCAAAGCCTGCACCGCCTGAACATCGAGATAGGCCGCGGCAAAAGGATCGCCCTGATCGGCGAAAGCGGCAGCGGCAAAAGTACCCTGCTCTCCCTGCTGAGAGGCCTGTATAATCCCGAGCCGGGCATGGAACTGACCGTAGATGGCAGGAAGTATGACCTCTCCACCATCAACGAAACCGTTACCCTCTTCCCCCAGGAACCGGAGATCTTCGAAAATACCATTGCCTATAACGTTACCTTGGGGCTGCCCTTTAGTGAAGAAGATATCATGAGCGTATGCGAAAGTGCGCATTTCACAGAGGTGATCAAACAACTGCCAAAGGGACTGGAATCAGACATCCGGGAAAAGGGAGTAAACCTTTCCGGCGGACAGAAACAGCGCCTGGCCCTGGCACGCGGCATCCTGGCCGCCCGGGAAAGCGAGCTGGTACTGCTGGACGAGCCTACCAGCAGCGTAGACCCCAAAACAGAAGCGATGATCTATGATAAGCTGTTCAAGGCGTTTTCAGACAAGGCCCTGATCTCATCCATGCACCGCCTGCACCTCCTGGGACAGTTTGACTACGTATATATTCTCCGGCAGGGCTACGTGGTAGATGAGGGCACCTTTGAGCATCTGCGTAATAACAGCCCGGTATTCCAGGAACTATGGAAGCACCAGAAGGATACTATAGGCCGCCACTACCAGTAAACCGGACTTTTTTGGCATAAAGTTGGCTCTCATTTACCGACCTAATCATTTGAAAATGAACAGAGTTCTTCCGCTGCTACTCTGTGTAGCAATGATAGTAATGTTGTATTGCTGCTCCTATTCGCCCTATAAAAGCACCAATAAAGTGTATAAACAGCAGGCTAAAGGCTATGCCAATACCCTGCGTTTGCAGCCCGCTCCCATGCACATTGACTCCGTACAGGATGTAAGCTGGTGGGCCGGCACTACTAATTTCAATTTGCGCAAGCCTAACCTGGTGGTTATCCATCATACGGCGCAGAACAGCTGCGATCAGACCCTGCAAACTTTTACCGTTACCCGCACCCAGGTAAGCGCTCATTATGTGATCTGCCGGGGCGGGGTAGTGCACCAGATGCTGAATGACTACCTCCGTGCCTGGCACGGCGGAGTAGCCCGCTGGGGCAATCTTGGCGACATCAATTCATCTTCCATCGGCATTGAGCTGGACAATAACGGCATGGAGCCCTTCGACTCCCTGCAGATACGCAGCCTGCTCATCCTCCTGGATACTTTGAAGCACCGTTATAACATTCCCACCCCTAACTTTATCGGTCACGGGGATATTGCCCCTGGCCGCAAGGTAGACCCCAGCGCCTGGTTTCCCTGGCAGCAGCTGGCCGAAAAAGGCTTTGGCCTTTGGTATGGGGATACCTCCCTGGTGACCGTGCCTGACAATTTCAACCATCTCCAGGCACTGCGCATCATCGGCTATAATGTGAAAGATAGCAGCGCGGCCATTGCTGCCTTCAAGCGCCATTTCATCCCGGCCGACTCTACTACCGGCACGGAACTAAATGAGGGCGCCAGGAAGATCCTGTACAGCGTGATGGAACAGAGCCTGTAATCCGCATAGTTTACTACGCTTGGAAATATCGCCCCCGGGTAATGACCTAGTCATTCCCGGGGGCGACTTTGTTTATTTCCGATACTATTTTAACTGGGATTTTCCGGCTTTCCATACCTGATTTTTTCTAAATACTGATCTTTCCCGGAGATATCTCATATCTATAAAAGAATGGAATAATAGTGGCTTAAATATGGCTTATATATGGCTTATATATGGAACATCTGACAATTCCAAGACAATTGTCATGCAATTCCAGCCGGATAAACCGAGGGCTTCACCTGGATTTTGCCCGGGTTTCTAAGAGTAGGAAAGGGAAAAATAAGGTGATAGAAGGGGAGGTAATTTAGGATTAGAATAGGTTTACACAGCGGGTAAATAGCTGACAGAAATACAACCAGGCTCTTCCTGAATTTATCTTGATGAGATTGCTATTCTATTTAGTCCATAAATTTTGTAGAATATTGTTAAAATTTTATACTTTTGCCGCGGAACCTTAATCCATGCTGTAAAATGAAGACAGATACAGACTATATGGGCACCTTGTTGTATGCTTCGTGCTACTGTAGTAACGGCCATAATCATATGCGGTTTCTTTCACATAAAACTGATAGGTGTATGCCCCGGCAGGGCATATGTTAACAGCATCCTTACTTTTTAATTAAGCTATCAATCTATTGGCGGCAAGCGCCTCATTGTGGTCTTTCGTACCGCAACAGACCTTCTTTTGTCAAAAAAACTAAAACCAGCTCAAATCATGAGATTTTTACAAACGACCGTATTCCTGCTGGCACTGCTGCTTGGGCTGCAGGCGGGCTATGCACAGGATACGAAGATCACGGGGGTGGTCACTTTTAAAGCAGATGCACAGCGGGTACCCGGCGCCGTTGTTACGGTAAAAGGGACTAACAAAGGGACACAAACTGATGCAGATGGTAAATATGCCATCAGCGCCTCTGAGGGGGATACACTGCATTTTTCCTACATAGGATATAAAGGAGAGGATGTGCTGGTTGGCGCTACCCGTTCCATCAATATTGCGCTGGAAAGCGTAGAAAGCAGCCTGAAAGAAGTAGTAGTAACGGCCCTGGGCATCTCCAGGGAGAAAAGGTCACTGGGATATTCCGTACAGGAATTAAAATCCAGAGACATTACCGAAGCCAGGGAGACTAACCTGGTGAATGCCTTATCAGGCAAGATCGCCGGTGTGAATATCACCAATAGCCAGGGCGACATGGGATCTTCCCGTATCGTGATCAGGGGGGAGACCTCCATTGCAGGTAATAACCAGCCGCTGTTTGTACTGGATGGTATACCGGTAGATAACAGCCAGCTGGGTGTAGGCGTGGCCAATGCCCGCGACTTCCCGAATGCCATCTCTGACCTGAACCCGGATGATATTGAATCTGTCAGCGTGCTGAAAGGCCCTAACGCGGCGGCCCTTTATGGTTCCCGCGCGGCCAATGGGGTGCTGGTGCTGAAAACAAAAACAGGCCGGGGCACCAAAGGCCTGGGGATTACCGTTAACTCCAGCGCCAGCATGCAAAAGCTGCTGGTATTGCCGGAGTACCAGAATTCATACGGACAAGGTTCCGGCGGACAGTTTGACTATGTAGACGGTAAAGGCGGTGGCCTGAACGACGGGGTGGATGAAAGCTGGGGCCCGAAACTGGATGGCCGCCTGATCCGCCAGTTCTTCTCTAACGGTCAGCCGGCGCCCTGGGTGGCTCATCCGGATAACGTACGCGACTTTTATGAGACCGGGTCCACATTCAATAATGGCCTGTCACTTTCCGGCAGCAATGAAAAGCTGGATTACCGTTTCTCTTACAATAATACAAAGCAAAGCGGCCTGCTGCCGAATACCGGTATCACCCGCAATACTTTCACCATTAACAGCACCTACCGTATCACGCCTAAACTTACATTGAGCACTTATGGTACTTATGTAAGAGGCGGAGCCGATAACCTGCCGGGTGTGGACGGCCGCCGTGGCAACAGTGTTACCCTGCAGTTCATCTGGTTTGGCCGCCAGGTAGATACCCGTTTGCTGCGTGATTATAAAGACGCTGCCGGTAATGATTATAACTGGAACCATAGCTATTACAGCAACCCTTACTGGATACAGTATGAGAACACTGTGGCCCAGCAGCGTAACCGCTTCTTTGGTAACGCCCGCCTGTCTTACCAGGTGCTGGATTGGCTGACTGCTAACCTGCGTGTTGGTACTGATTATTACAACGACCGCCGTAAATATAAAGTGGCCTACGGCACCAACGGTACGCCCTTTGGTTCATATACCGAAGACAACTACGGTGTAACAGAAACCAATGCGGAATTTACACTGAATGCCAATAAGAAACTGAACCAGGACTTTAACCTGGATGTACTGGTAGGCGGCAACGTGCGTACCAACCAGTATGAGAACAACTATCAGCAGGCGCCCAAGCTGGCGGTAAAGGGTGTGTACACCCTGAATAACTCCCGCGATCCGCTGATCTCTACCAGCTACTTCTCCAAGCTGAGGGTATACAGTCTGTTCTCATCCGCACAGCTGGGTTTCCGCGATTACGCCTTCCTGAACTTCACAGCGCGTAACGACTGGTCTTCTACATTGCCTGTGAACAACAACTCTTATTTCTATCCTTCCGTGAATGCGAGCCTGGTACTAAGTGAGGCCCTGCACCTGCAGAGTGATGTGCTCAGCTTACTGAAGATCCGCGGCGGATGGGCGCAGGTAGGTAAGGATGCAGATCCTTACCAGATCATCAATACCTATCCTTTTAACCAGCCCTTTGGCGATAAGCCGCTGCTCACAGTTTCTGACAAGTACCTGAACAAAGACCTGAAACCGGAGATCACCACCGCTACAGAAGTAGGTACGGAAGTAGGCCTGTTCAAAGACCGCGCCCGCCTGGATGTAACTTACTATAGCTCCAGCAGTAAGAACCAGATCCTGCTGGCGGATGTGAGCCCCACCACCGGCTATACGAAAAAGCTGCTGAACGCAGGTAAGATCAATAACCACGGTGTGGAAGTTACCCTGGGAGGAAGCCCTGTGAGCACCGCCTCCGGTTTCCGCTGGGAAGTGAACATCAATTACTCCAGGAATATCAGTAAAGTAGTGGAGCTGGATAAAGACGGTTTCCTGAATGATTATGTGCTGGGTAGCAGCGGTAACATGCAGGTACTGGCCAGTAAGGGGCAACGTTATGGCGCCCTGTATGGCAAGGCTTACCTGCGCAATAACGAAGGACAGATCCTGGTGAATGCCGATGGTACGCCTGCCATCGATCCTAACAAAAAGATCCTGGGTTATTATACGCCCAAATGGATCGGCAGCATTAACAATACCCTTTCCTTTAAAGGTTTCAGCGTAAGCTTCCTGATAGATACCAAGCAGGGTGGCCAGCTGTGGTCAGGCACTAACTACACTGGTATCTATACCGGCGTACTGGCCGCCAGCCTGCCCGGCCGCGATGAAGAGCACGGAGGCCTGGCTTACTACTATCCCGGTAATGACAAAAAAGCCACACCGGTGCAACTGGCTGCGCACAACGCCAGCACACCCGGCGGGGAAACCGTTTACCATGACGGGATCATCTTTGATGGTGTAACGGCAGACGGTAAGAAGAATACCCGCATACTGGCGGCGCAGAACTACTATAAAGCCGTGTACAACAGCAGCCTCAATGAAAGCAGTGTATATGATGCTTCTTTCATCAAGCTGCGCGAAGTAAGGATAGGATACACCTTTCCCAATGAGCTGATCCGCCACTGGGGCTTCCAGAACCTGAATGTGACCCTCACCGGCCGCAACCTCTGGTACATTGATAAAAAAGTACCCAACATTGACCCGGAAACGGCTTTCAATACGGGCAATGGCCAGGGCCTGGAAACGCTCCAGATACCTACTGCACGCAGCTTTGGTATCAACCTCAGGGCATCATTTTAATTGTGAACGCGAAACAGATAAAACATGAAAAAGTTTAAGATCGTATATACATTATTGTGGGCTCTGCCGGTACTCGTTTTACTGGCGTCCTGTAAGAAACAGCTGGAGGATATTAACACCAATCCGAACGAGGTGACGGATCCGCAGCCGGACTACCTGCTCAGCAACGCCATTAAATCCAGTGTAGATACCTACTGGGGACCGGAAGCTACCATGGAAGGAACCTTGTTGTACATCCAGTACTGGGCTAAGATACAGTACACGGACCCTGACAGATACATTCCTTCAGCTGCCAATATCCAGACCGTATGGAGTAATTTTTATGCACAAGGCATACAGGACTTTACTACCCTGAGCCAGCTGGGTGATACCCTGCATAATCCTAACTATAAAGCGACTGCCGTGATCATGCGCTCCTGGCTGTTCCAGGTGGTGACAGACCTTTTTGGCAATGCGCCTTATACACAAGCGGCCAATATCCAGCAATACCTTACGCCGAAGTATGATGAGCAGAAAGACATCTACACCGGTATACTGGCTGAGCTGAAAAATGCGGTAGCACAGATCGATGTAGCGGGTAATCCCATCCAGGGCGATCTGCTGTTTAACGGTAACATGCAGCGCTGGAAAAAATTCGCCAATTCACTGCGCCTGCGTATTGCCCTTCGTATTGCAGACAAGCTGCCGAATGAGGCTAAACTGGTGTTCGATGAGATAGGAGCCAATGACGCGCTGCTGATCGCTTCCAACGCAGAGAATGTACAGCTGAACTACCTGGCTTCTCCTAACCAGAACCCGGTAGGCCGTAACCGCGAAACCCGTAACGACTACCGTATCAGCAAAGCGATCGTGGATAAGCTGAAGGCCTTGAATGATCCGCGGCTCACCATCTATGCCGCTAATCCTAAGGATACCAGCGTGCACCAGATCATCGGCGTGACCAATGGATTGTCTGTAGATTCTGCCGCCAGGCTGGGTTTTGACAAAACTTCCGATGCAGGTGCTGTTTTTACCGCTACTACTGCACCGGCTGTATTGTTCACCTATGCAGAGCTGCTGTTTATAAAAGCAGAAGCTGCACAAAGAGGATTACTCGGCGGCGTTGCTGCTGATTACTACAGGCAGGCGGTGACCGCTTCCTTAAAGCAATATGGCGTGGGTGACGCAGACATAGCCACTTACCTGGCACAGGCGAGCCTTGCTTATAACACAGTTAATTACAAGCAGTCTATCGGTGATCAGAAATGGCTGGCCCTCTTTGGCAATAGCCTCGAAGCTTTTGCAGAATGGCGCAGGCTCGATTATCCCAGGTTGACGCCCGCATATACAGGTAACCTGGATGGGCTGATGCCTTTGCGCTTTACGTATCCGTCAACGGAGCAGGCCGTGAACAGGGTAAATTACCGCGCAGCAGTAGCCAGTCAGGGAGCGGATCTGCTGACGACCAAGTTATGGTTTGATGTGAACTGATAATAGACCTTAGCAATAAAAAAGCCGGACCACATTCAGCGGTCCGGCTTTTTGTTTATATGAGCGTTGTGTTAAAGCTGTTTCTGGAACAGTATGGGAAAATCTTTCGCCAGTTCTTTTTGTTTGCCTGCATCCAGCTGTTTGAAACTTTGCTGGTATTTGTCCTGCGCAATATGATCCCTTACGGAGTCCTGCACATGTACTACCTGGTCCATGATATTTCCGCGTGCGCCCATCATAACAGTGCCCTGGTATTTGAAGCGGAGAAAGGCAGGGAGTTTTTTCCCGCTGTTATAGAACTGTATCCAGGAGCTGGCCAGGATGCTGTCTAAAGCACCGGGGCGGCGGGGCACCGATTCATTATTCACTTTTATGTTCACCATGGAATCTACGATCACAAACTGGGTATCCGGTACTGCGGGCGGAGGCCCCAGGTCTGGCGCTGCGGTAATGGCCTTGGGGCCGGCAACAGCATCGCTGTCTGCCTGGGCGGATGTTTCAGCGGGAGATGATCTTTGTCCGCAGGCTGCAAGTAATAACAAGCTGCACAGGGCCAGGCCCCATTTGATGTTCGGGACGGTCATAGATAGTTTTTTATTGTTGAATGCAATATTGATGCCTTTATTACGCTGAACGCTGAGTGCTTAATGCGTTATGCATTCGGCGTTTAGCATTGAGCGTTCTCAGCCTACGGGGGTTTTACCTCCGTCTACTGTAATATTGGTGCCGGTAATATAGCTGGCGGCCGGTGAGGCCAGAAAAGCTGCCAGTGCGGCTACTTCCTGCGGTTGTCCGAAACGTTTCATGGGTATCTCGGCCAGCATTTCCTGTTCCACGGCTGCTTCCGTCATATTGCGGGCTTCCGCATTGGTTGCGATAATGGAATGCAGGCGGGAGGTGGAAACGGAGCCGGGCAATATATTGTTCACGGTAATACCGTAAGGAGCCAGCTCACTGGCCAGTGTTTTTGCCCAGGCTGCTACTGCCCAGCGGGTGGTATTGGAAACGCCCAGGTTCCTGATAGGGGCCTTTACAGAAGTTGAAATGATATTGATGATACGACCGTAACCGGCGGCTGTCATACCGGGAATAACGGCCTGCGACAGGATGTGGTTACATACCAGGTGCTGATTAAAAGCTTCCGAAAAAGAGTGCGCCTTGGCATCCAGGATGGGGCCGGGAGCGGGGCCGCCGGTATTGTTCACCAGTATGTGAATGGTCCGGGTTTCTGTGAGGGAATTGATCACCTGTTCTACCCAGGAGGGGTCGCGGAAGTCCGCTACTACATAGTGATGCTGCTGCTGGGGGCTGGAAGCCAGCGCATCCTTTGCCTTCTGGAGGCGTGCCTCCGTTTTGGCCATCAGGATGCATTCTGCACCGGCGTCAGCCAGTTCTTTGGCAATGGCCAAACCAATTCCCTGGGAACCACCGCAAATAAGGGCAGTCTTCCCTTTTAATGAAAGTTCCATGGTCTCCGCAATTTAAGTTAATTAACAATGAATAATCGTTAATTCAAAAAAGGCCGGGCCTTCGCATTTTATGGTAAGGCCCGGCCCTTTTTAAATTAATTTATTGGGCAGCTATACGCGTACGTATATACGTTTTTTGTCCAGCACTTTGCCTACACTCCAGCACAGCAACATATAAACCACGGCAAACAGTAAGGAGCCTACTTTACCGGGCGCTATGGGCTGGAAGATCGTTTCATTGATCCACACATATACAGACTTGCCGGCGCTTGTCTGGAAAAAATACAGGAAGATCACCAGCACTTCCGACAGGAGGTAGAGGAACAGGGGATTCTTACCAAATACGGTAAAGAAGCCGGTCCAGCCTGTCACGTGTTTGAAGTCGATGATGAAGATCAGCAAAGAAAGCAGCAGCAGATCAATACCTACGGTGTACAGCACATAAGAGCTGGTCCATATTTTTTTGTTGATGGGCAGCGCCAGGTTCCACAGCTGGGCAGCGATGATCAGCACGGCGCCGGCTATGAGCAGGCGGGTGAGGCCTTGTTGCGTTTTACCCTGCTGCTGTACAAACAGGCCGGTGTAATAGCCTGCCACTACATTTACGATAGCGGGCAGGGTACTTAACAGCCCTTCCGGATCAAAGGGGAAGCCTTCTCCTTTATACAGATGGCTGTCGCCCAGGATGATCCTGTCAAATTTCAGCACGGCATTACCGTGAAGGCTATACGGATCTCCGGGATCGCCGAAGCACCAGAGTATCGCCCAGTAACCTAACAAGAGGATGGCTGATAAAGCCCATACGCCTTTTTTAGGCAGGAAGTAGATCATCAGCGAGGCCAGGCCATAGCAAAGTGCGATACGTTGCAGTACGCCCAGTATACGGGTATCTCCCAGGGGGATGAACTCATAGCCGCCGGAAGCGGAGTGCCGTACAAAGGGCAGCCAGTACATCAGGAATCCCAGCAGGAAGATCAGGAAAGTACGGCGGAAGATCTTGGACAGCACCGCCCCTCTGCCCAATTGGTCGTACTTACGCATGCTGAAGCTCATGGCATTGCCTACAGCGAAAAGGAAAGAAGGGAACACCAGGTCTGTAGGCGTACAGCCGTGCCAGTGGGCATGGTTCAGCGGCCCGAAAGACAGGCCTGTACCCGGTGTGTTTACGATGATCATGAAGCATACGGTCATGCCCCGGAACACATCCAGGGGTAGAAAGCGTTGTGGTGCTGTCGACATACGTGAAGGAATTAATTTCGAATAATACGTAAAAAACGCTGTTTTTCCTACATTAGCGGCAAATGAATAAAGGTGAGCCGGAAAGTAACCATAGCTGATATTGCCAGGGAGCTGAATCTTACAGGGGCGACAGTGTCCAGGGCATTGAATAACCGCAAGGGTACCAGTGACAGCACCCGTAAGCTGGTGCAGGATACTGCCGAGCGTATGAACTATCACCGCGACCGGATCGCCTATTCGCTCCGGTCGGGCCGTACCAATATCATAGGGGTGATCATTCCCAGCGCGGAGATCAATTTCTTTGGCTCTGTGATACATGGCATTGAGAACATGGCTAATAAGCACGGGTACAACGTGCTCATTTACCAGTCTAACGAGCAGACGGAGTTCGAAAAGAAAGGGATCGCCACTTTTCTGGGTACCCGGGTAGACGGTATCCTGGCCTCCATAGCGAAGGAAACAACCGATTTCCGGCATTACCTGGAGATCAAGGAAAGGGGACTGCCCCTGGTGTTCTTTGACCGCGCCAATGACAGCCTTAATATACCTTCTGTAGTGGTAGATGACTATAAAGGAGCCATGTACGCCACGGAACATTTACTACGGCAGGGCTACCGGCGTATTGCCCATATAGCCGGCCAACAGCATCTTAAGATCTTCCGCGACCGCCTGGAGGGCTATAAAGCCGCCCTGGCGGCCAACCATATACCGCTGGATGAGTCCCTGATCTATTACGGGAATGTATCCATAGAGGCTGGACGGCAGGCCATCCGGCACTTCCTGGAACTGCCGCAGCCACCGGATGCCACTTTCGCAGTAGAGGATTTCTCCGCACTGGGGGCCATTAAAGAGCTGAAAGACCGGCACATCGCCATACCCGCCAGTTTTGGGGTGGTGGGCTTCGCCAATGAAGGTTTCGGGGAGCATATCAGTCCCAGCCTGAGTAGCATCGACCAGCAAACCGTACAAATGGGGAAAGAAGCCTTTAAGCTCCTCCTGGAAATGATAGAGGAGGGAGGAGGCGCAGTAAGAAGCCATACCAAGTCCAGGATCATCCTGGAACCGGTGCCTGTTTTCAGGCAATCCAGCCAGCGTAAACCATAAGTGCCTAATTATGAGGAGATAAGAAACGGAAAAACTTCCAGGATACTACTTGTATATTAGAAAGTAAACGATTACTTTTATCGTTTAAGGAGAATGACCAGAACCCTTTTATATAGTGACGTAATCGATTACGAAGAAATTACAATGAAATAATTCCACATGGAACTGCAACAAGCACAAACTACTTTCCGTCAGCATGCCGATCCGGCAGCCACTTTAGCGGCTTTCTGTAAAGAACATTTCAGCACAGCGCCTTTACTGGTGCGGGCCGCCGGCCGTATTAACCTGATTGGCGAGCATACGGATTACAACAACGGTTTTGTATTACCGGCTGCCATAGACAAGGCCATTTACCTGGGTATTACCAAACGGAACGACCGTCAGCTGCAATTTCATGCACTGGATCTGGGGGATCATTACAGTGGCAACCTGGACAGTCTGCAGGCTTCGCCCAAACACTGGCCGGACTACCTGCTGGGGGTGGTGGAGCAGCTGGTACAAAGAGGCTATCAGATAGGCGGATTTGAATGTGCATTTGGCGGTAATATTCCGCAGGGCGCCGGCCTTTCGTCTTCTGCAGCATTGGAATGTGCGGTGCTGTTTGCCCTGAATAGCCTTTTTGAGCTGAACATCACCATGATGGATATGGCGCGTATTGCGCAGGCGGCAGAGAACAACTTTGTAGGCGTTCGTTGCGGTATCATGGACCAGTTTGCTAGCATCTTCGGAAAACGTCAGCACCTGATCAAACTGGATTGCGGTTCGCTGGAGCATGAATATATTCCTTTCCGTTTTGATGATATCAGCTTAGTGCTGTTGGATACACAGGTGAAACACTCCCTGGCGTCATCTGAATATAATACACGGAGAGCGGAATGCGAACGCGGCGTGGCGCTGGTACGTGAGCATCACCCGGAAGTAAGCAGTCTGCGGCAGGTGTCTATGGATATGCTGAATGCTTATGTTAAACCAGTGCATGACATCACGTATAACCGTTGCCGCTATGTGGTAGAAGAGATCGCACGTTTACAGGATGCCTGTAAGGACCTGTTGCGCGACGACCTGGCAGCCTTTGGTCAGCGCATGTTTGCTACGCATGAAGGCCTGGACAAACTGTATGATGTAAGCTGTAAAGAGCTGAACTGGCTGGCAGAGATGGCGTCAGGTGCAGAAGGCGTACTTGGGGCACGTATGATGGGCGGCGGTTTTGGCGGTTGCACCATTAACGTGGTGCGCAAGGATGCAGTGAACGACTTTATTGCGAAAGCCGGTCACGGCTACGAGCAACAGTTCAATGTACCATTGAAAGCATACGTGACCAGCATTGAAGATGGTTGCCGTCTTTACTAGTTTGCAATTTGCAGTGGGCAGTTGGCAGTCGGTAAGCTTCCATATACTGCCAACTGCCTATTGCAAAGTGCCAACTAAAACATGAACGAAAAGCCTCCGAAATAATTCCGTCCCGGGGCCGGGTTGTAATACCGGTTGCCTACTGCATTGAGGTCGTTACCCAGGCTGTAGGATTGGTTGAGCAGATTATCGGCCCCGGCAAAAATATTCATACGGCACTTACCATGCAGCGGCAGCTGCCAGCCCGCTTTGCATTGTACCAGGTGATAGGAACGTGCATAGGCCGTGTTGGCATCGTTCAGTGGCAGGCGGTCTGTATAATTATGCTGGCTGAACAGGTAAATACCTGCAGGCAGCTGGATCAGCAGGCTGTTAATGATCACCTGTTTGGGCACGCCTGTCAATTCATTGTTTGAATAATCCTTGCCCGCACTTACATAATCACTAAAACGGAAATGGCTGTACGTATATCCTGCCTGCCATTGTATACCCTGTATAATGCCCTGCCTGCGTGGCGACAAGATCCATAACATGCCCTGCGCTTCTACACCGGTTTGGTTGGTGCCGCCTGCATTCCTGAAAAATTCAGTGCCATCATCATGCAGGTTTCTTACGATGGCATTCCGCAGGCGATAGTAATAAACAGCAGCATCTATCCAGAAGCGGTTGCGGCGTCCGTTGAAGCGCAGCCCGGCTTCGTGGTTCCATCCATTCTCTGCCTGCAGGCTGGTGTTAATGATATTATCTGAGGCGCGTACTTCTGCAATAGCGGGAGGGGAGTAGCCGCGGCTGATGGTAACACGTGCGGCCAGATCATCTGTGATGAGGTAAGACAGTGAAAAGCGCGGCATCAGTTGTGCGCTGAATTTGCGGGTGCTGTCTGACCTGCCTGCTTCATCAAATGTATAATGAAAATAGTTCAGGCTTACAGCTGCTTCCCAGATCCATTTTTCATGCAGTTTTACACTCAGGCTGGTAAAGTAAAAATGCTGCTGCGCGGTAAGCTTGTCTGCCGCTTGTACGGTATCGCGTTTACCCGCGCGGTTGCCGTAGTTCACAATGTCGGTACCGGTGACCTGCCATTCCAGTCCGGTGTTCCAGTTAACACGAAGGTCAGTACCGGCTATTGATTGATCATGCAGGGAAATATAAGTACGCAGGCCCGCTGTGTTCTCATCGCGCGCCTCATAGTTGGTAATGAAAGGATTTTCAAAATGCGTATTGGCGCCGAAAACGGTGATCACATGCCGCCAGTGCGAAGTAATGTTAGACTCATGTACCAATCCGCCCTGGAAGCTACGGTTGTATACACCCGCCTGTTGTGTGACAGCACCGGGAAGGGCAGGAGTAGCGGGACGTGCAGCCCGTGGATTGGCCAGGGCCTGTGCTTCTGTCAATCCGCCTGGTGTACGGTAGGAGAGGTCGCTATAGAAAGCAAGCAGCTTTAAGCGGTTATGTGCATTGTACTGCCATTGTTGTGCAGTTTGTACATAATATCTTTTCAATGCGCTGTTGCTGCGGTAACCATCTGAGCGTTGCCAGGCCTGGTAGAGGCTCAACTGGTAGGGGCCGAATTGTTGCTGCCAGCCGGCTTTTTCGTGGAACAGTCCATAGGAGCCGCCTTGTACTGTTGCCTGCAAACGAGTGCTGTCTGTGCTGTTCAAACCCAGCGGGTGTAGCAGGATAACTCCGCCTGAGTTGGCGCCAAAGAGGCTGCCGTCCGGCCCTTTCAGGATCTCAGCGCTTTGTATGGCGCCGGGATCGGCCAGGTTCAGGTAGGTATTGCCGCCTGCATCGGTCAGCGGCATTTCATCCATGTATATTTTTACGTTGCGGATACCGAAGGGAGAGCGCAGTAAGCTGCCTCTGACTGAAAGGCGGTAGCTGCCGGGGGAACGTTCTTCCATTCGTACACCCGGTACCGTATTCATGGCCGGCACCAGGGTAATACCGGGTTGCAGCTGCAGCTGTTTTGCGGTGATAACGCTGGTGGAGGTAGGTACCTGTAAGAGATTTTGTTTGTTGAGGTAGGCCTCCACTACAACCTC
>Ga0102590_1003408_pt1 | contig 15905 bp, 15 predicted proteins | sample AraplaMF_Col_mMF_FD_76859 | JGI IMG/M metagenome (GOLD analysis project Ga0102590, IMG submission 76859) | Arabidopsis root microbial communities from the University of North Carolina, USA - plate scrape MF_Col_mMF | ecosystem: Host-associated > Plants > Roots > Endosphere | place: USA...
CCACCGACTGGCACTTCACCCACATCAACAATCTCAGCCTGTCGGGCGCGGCGATGTTCTGCATCGAGGCGACCCATGTCGAGGCGATCGGCCGCATCACGCCGGGCTGTCTCGGGCTCTACAGCGATGCCTGCGAGGCCGCGCTGAAGCAGATCCTCACCTCCGTGCGCAAGCATTCCTCCACCGCGATCGCGATGCAGCTCGCTCATGCCGGCCGCAAGGCCAGTAGCGCGCGGCCCTGGGACGGCGGCCAGCTGATTCCGCAAAGCGAGGGCGGCTGGCAGACGGTGGCGCCGAGCGCGCTGCCGCACAAGGAGGGCGAGGCCGCGCCGCTCGCGCTGGATGCTGCGGGCCTGAAGCGCATCCGCGAGGCCTTCGTCGACTCGGCCCGCCGCGCCGCGCGCCTCGGCATCGACGCCATCGAGCTGCACGGCGCGCACGGCTATCTCATGCATCAATTCCTCTCGCCGATCTCCAACAAGCGCACCGACGAATATGGCGGCTCGCTCGAGAACCGCATGCGCTTCCCGCTGGAGATCTACGACGCGGTGCGCGCCGTCTTCCCGCACGACAAGCCGGTGGGCATGCGGGTGTCGTCGACCGACTGGGTCGAGGGCGGCTGGGATCTCGCGCAGACCATCACGTTCGCCAACGCGCTGAAGGCGCGCGGCGTCGACTGGATTGACGCCTCCTCCGGCGGCGTCTCGCCGCTGCAGAAGATTCCGCTCGGACCCGGCTATCAGGTGCAGTTCGCCGAGGCCATCAAGCGCGAGACGGGATTGCCCACCATCGCCGTCGGCCTGATCACCGAAGGCAAGCACGCCGAGGAGATCGTGACATCCGGCAAGGCCGACATGGTCGCGCTCGCCCGCGGCATGCTTTACGACCCGCGCTGGGGCTGGCACGCCGCCGCCGAGCTCGGCGGCGAAGTCGAGGCCCCGCCGCAATACTGGCGCTCGCAGCCCTCGACGCAGAAGGCGCTGTTCGGCAAGACGACGTTCGGCGCAAGGTAGCTGTTTCGCGCTTGCGGAGCATGTGGTGCGGTGCCCGCGCCACATGCTCCGTCATTGCGAGCGCAGCGATGCGCCCAATCTCCGTCGCGAGCGAAGCTCGCCCGCGCCCCCGTAAGAGTTACCCCTCACGCATCCGTAACTCTCCCAACCTTCCACCCCCGGCAAAACTGGCCTAACCTCTCGCCCTCAACGCCTCACGGAGGCCGGCATGCGGTTTGGAGTTCGCAAGACTGCCCACGTATTCGAGCGCGTGGGTCTCGCGATGGCGGGGGCTGCGTGCGGGCTGTTCGTCGGCGCCTATGTCGGCTCGGCGATCGCGCCGCTGACCACGCAGGGCTTTCTGCTGCTGATGATGCTGCTCGGCGCGGTCGGCTTCTATCTCGGCATCGACACGCCGCAGCTGCCCTTCGACGAGGCGCATAGCGCGATCGACGCCGCCGAATTCCTGAGCTCGGCCGGCACGCTCTGCGCCACTCTCACCGCGCTCGCCTCCGTCGCCGTCATCGTGCTCCGTCTCGAGCCGCATATCGGCTGGACCTGGCTCGCCCTGCTCGGCTGGATCGCCGGCGTCGCCATGCAGATCGTCGCCGGCGCAAAAGCGCGCATGCGGAAGTAGGGGTGGTTGGAGGCGGAGTGCGCCCAGCATTCCGCCGTCGTCCTGGCGAAAGCCAGGACCCATACCGCGTGATCTCTCGATTGCGAATGGTGCTAATCCCGAACGACCAGCCTTCGCCAAACCCCTGCCTGGGGTAATGGGTCCTGGCTTTCGCCAGGACGACGATGGAGTAGCGGCAGCGGATTCCGCTGCGACGACGACATCAAAACACCACGCCCACCCGCGTGCCGCGCTTCCACGCGATGCGGCAGCGCTTCTTGGTGTTGACGTGCAGCAGCTCGAAGCGGTCGGGGATCTGCACCTGTCCGCCGAGATCGACGCAGGCGCCGCCCGGCGAATAGTCGATCAGCGTGCAGTTGATGACGGGCGCGCGCGGGTCGGTGATGATCTTGGCCTGGCGTGACACCAGGCCTGCGGGTTTGACGCGGGTATATTTACGCGGATGCATTGGCACATCTCCTCCAACTCCGCGGCTAGCGGCGGGCTCTGTGCAGGATGATGCGGGGGAGTTGATGCGATCCGGCTAAGGTCGGGCTGAGAATTTTAATGAAAAGTAGCGGCGAACGGCGAAAGCGGCGGTAGCGGGGTGGGGAAGGGCCGCCTCAAACTCCGCTGTCGTCCCGGCCTAGCGCGCAATTGCGCGCTAGGCCGGGACGACACCGGTGATTTGGCGCCGACCTGCCGCACTAACGCGCGGAGAAGCCCGCCTCAACCCGTCACCGCCTCATCCGCCCCCGCCGCCACATCCACCCCCGGCGGCACCGGCATCGGCACGGTCACGTACTCCTTCGGCAGGTTCACCGGCCGGTAGTCCGGCTCCACCGCCATGCGCTTGAGCACGCTTTCATGCACATGCGCGCCTTCGGGGATGAGGCGCGGCTCGCAGTCGGGGATGTAGAAGCCGAAATAGACTTTCCGCTCCGGCCATTCCCGGTACTTCGCGCTCTTCGGCAAATATTCCAGCAGCCGCCAGGCCGCCGTCATCGAGTTGTGCAGCTCGCCGACCTTGCCGGTGTATTCGGGCGGCACGTATTGAAACGGCGAGTTCTTGCGCTGGATGCCCCAGGCGAGCTGGTTCACCGTGCGCGGGTTGAAGTTCAGCCCCGCCTTCGCCGCCTCCTCGATCATCCAGATCAGCGGATATTTGGACTCCCCGCTCTCGGCCTCCGGATAGCCGCCGCCGACGTCGCTGTGCACGCCGGCGAACCACACCTGCAGGATGTCCTGCGGCACCTTCTTCTCGTCCGGTACGTAGCGATTGCTCCAATAGTCCTGCGGCTCTTCGTACTTGTTCAGGCGGAACATGCGTCGCCGCTCGTCCATCGCGATCGCCTGCCGGAAGATGTTGACGCTCGGATTGCGCCGCGTGAAGGCGAGCTCCTCCAGGCTGAACACGAAGAAGAGATTGTCGCGCCGCGGCACGATCACGCTCGCCACCGTGTCCCACACGCCGATGAAATGGATGGTCGGCCAGCGCGTCGAGGTGATGCGCGCGAACTGCGCGGCGAGGTCGAACTCGTCCTTCGGCAGCGGCCCCTGGTCGTCGACCGCGACATCCCTGAGGTCCTCGACATCGTTGCCGCGCCCGGTGCCGGAATATTGCTTGTAGGCGACCATGCCGCTTCCGGCGAGGTTCACCTGCTCCGGCGAGATCAGGCCGATCTTGTGAATGAGCCCCGCCAGCACCCGCACCGTGTAGGCCCCGCGCGAAAAACCGAACAGGTAGATGCGGTCGCCCGGCGCGTAATGCTCGACCAGGAAGCAATAGGCCGAGAGCACGTTGTCATCGAGCCCGTAGCCGGTGGCGAGCCCCAGCACCAGGTTGATATCGGCCTTGATCCGGTGCCACGTCGTCGGCTCCGTCACGGTGCCGACCCCGGGATCGTAGAACACCATCTGCCGCGGCTTGGTCCTGTCGGTCTTGCGCAGGCAGCGGTAGAGCTTCAGGACGTTGGAGATGTTTTCGGAAATCTCGTTGCCGGTCCCGTCACAGCAGATGACGAGGTTTTTCGGTGTGGTGTTGTATGCGTGCTCCACAATATGCCCCTCCGGGAAATGCTACCCGGGCGAGTATAGCGGAATTACGCGACGGAGAGGAGACGATGGTGGTGTGCTCCCTCTCCCCTTGTGGGAGAGGGTGGATCGCCGCAAAGCGGCGAGACGGGTGAGGGGTCTCTCTCCGCGTGTGAATCTCTCGCGTCAGAATTCCAGGAAGCAACCCCTCATCCGCCTTGCCTTCGGCAAGGCACCTTCTCCCACAAGGGGAGAAGGGAAGGGACGCACGCGCCTGTTCGCCTCTGTCGACCCTACTTCTTCTTCGCCGGCCCGAAATCCGGCTGCCACGCCGCCTCCTTGCGGCTTGGTGCCGCGGCGATCACCTTGGCCTTGTCCTTCTTCGGCTTCTTGGCTTCGCGATTGCCGCGTTGCTGTCCCTTGGCCATGGCGCTCTCCTCTTGAGATTTGTCTTGGGGTTCGAGTTCGTCCAGTTCGTCCGATTGCAGCACGCGTCCGCGCGGCGTGCAGACGCGTACGTCCATGTAGCCGTCGCGCAGCAGCTTGCGCGCCAGCCGCAGCGCGACGGTGGCGCTGCCGCGGCCGTGATTGGTGCTGCCGTATTCGTTCGTTCCGCTGACGAGGTAAGGCACGCGCATGGTTCTACCCATTGAGGAGAGCCGCCGCGCAGACGAGAAGCAGCAGGAACAGCGGAACGATGACGGGTGGAACGATCCATTCCGAGGCGCGAAAACGCGGCATCGCATGCTCCTTGCCTGGACACGCGAATGCGTGCCCTCAGCGACTGATTTCTCGGCGGGAGCGCACGTGACCCTCAGTCACCGGTCGATGCCGTAGCGGAACATGCGGTGATGGAGGCGAGCCTACGCCTGCATCGCGCCGATAGCGAGGACTAAAACGCCGCGCGCGCAGCCAGAGCGTTTTCGAGCGAAGTGGATGCCGGTTCGCGTAAAGAAAACGCGTCAAAACAAAAACCAGAGCCCGTTCCGATTTGATCGGAACGGAAATGGCTCTGGCGGCGATAGTGCTGGCTATTCCGGCGCATTGAGCGCATGGTCACAATCGCCGGTGTCGGTTGGGGCCGCTCTCGCAGGAAGGCAGGCGTGCATGACCATCCGTTCGCGGCGCGAGACCGTCACGTTCAGGCATCCGTTCCGCATCCACGGCATCGAGCGCGTGCTGCCCGCGGGCGCCTATCAGGTGATCGCCGACGAGGAGACGATCGATACCGAGACCTTCTCGGCCTGGCGCCGGGTCGGCACCTCGATCATCGTGCCCGTGGAAGGCGTGCTCGGCTCCGTGGAGATGCTGTCGATCCGCGCGATCGACCTTGCGGATGCGCAGGTCGCGGATGCGAGCGTCGCCAATGACTGATCAGCCCGTCGAGCTCGACAAGCACCGCGGCATGGCCGCGCAGAAGGCGACCGACCTGCGCCGCGTGCTGGCCGAGGTCGAAAGCCACGTCCGGGAGCTGCGCGAGCGCGAGGCCGATCTCGAGAACCGCATGATGACGGTGCCCGCGATGTCGTGGCCCGAAGCCGCGGTGAAGGCGCGCTATCTGCTCAACCTCTATGCCGCCAGCCTTCCCGTCGAGGACACCCGCCACCGCGCGCTGGTGTCGGCGCTGTTCGACGATTTCGCCCGGCTGTCGGAGGAGAGCTGAGGCGACCCCCGGCGGCTCGCGTTCCGTCAGCGCGGGCTGGGCGCGGACGGCACGCGGGCGGCCGGTGACGGAACACCTCGAGCGGGAGAGGGAGCGCACCGTCGTCGCGGCGGTTCGCGGGGAGCAACCCGCATAAAGGAGCAAGCCATGACCCTCACCAGCGGCCGCTACATCGGCCTCGAATACGACCGGATGATCGTGCTGTTCTCCATGCAGGACGGCGCGCGGGAGATCGGTTGCGCGATCTCGACCTCGGCGATGGACGATCTCGAACGCGGCCCGAAGGCGAGGCCCGAGCAGCGCGAAGCCCAGTTCACCCGCCTGCGCGACCGCATCGAAGCCTGCGCCGCCAGCAAATACCGCGCCTGCGAGTTCGAAGGCACCCCGCCGGGGATTGTGCTGCGGAGCATTGATTTTCGGGGGTAGGGGGAGGGGCGCTGACAAAGCCGCGAACGCTTCATTGCCGCGCGCGAAGCCGGTGGCGAGCCCCACACCGGATTGACGTTGGCCTTCCAACTGTCCCACGTCGTCGGCTCCCTCACTGTGCCGACCCCGGGATCATAAAGCACCGGCTGCCGCGGCTGCGTCTTGTCCGTCTTGCGGCAGGCACCGATAGAGCTTCAGGACGTTAGAGATGTTCTTCGAGATCTCGGCGAGCTCTCCGAGCGATGAGGAATCTAGAGCTATTTCCTATCCTGTCGAATAGCTCTTGCTTGATCCTTGGTCTCATTTGTCGACTTGTGGCGGGGATTTCGACAGAGGCACTTAGTCGAGTTTAATTCCGATCGTCTTGTCCACGTTCGTGGAGAACGCGCCAACTGTGTACGCCTCATCTTCGAGTTCCGGTTCGATCATAGCTGTAGCTAGTATGATCTGATGTTCCACTTTGCTTTCTTTTGAAACTCGCAGAACTTGCAGTTGGAAATTCTGGCTACGAATGGCTTCGACCCCCATATTCTCATGACTATCTATCATGCAGAAACGCGGATGGCGGAAGAAGGGGTTCTTTGTTGCTGCCGCGAGGAAGCCTAGAAAGAAACTGCTCCGGAGGATCGCTCTAGAACTTGCTGAGAAGTAGCTTTCGTTGTCTACCGTAATTTGGTTGCCCTCAAACGTGAAGTTCACGCTTCTTGGGTCCTCGAACACGTCCTGCCGCCTCAGATCTTGGACAAGCAGCTTCTTCACCTCGTCAGCTATCAATGTGTAAGCCTTCGCAAGTGTTGAGGCTTGCTGCGCTCTCAGCGCTTCATTGGTGTCACGCAGCTTTGTTATCGTCGCCTGTAGTGCCGATTTGCGATCCGACAATTGTCGAACTGTCGCCGCCAGTTGGGCTTTATGGTCCAAATCTTCAATCTGCCGCTGCAAGTATCCCGACCTACGATGGAGATCCCTAAGCTTCTCGCGATCATTCGTTGAGGGAAGGGATTGAAGGGCGGAAAGCCGGCGTGATGCCTCTTTCCACTTGGACTCTGTATCTTTGATTTCTTGGTCTATTGTCCGTGCTCGGTCTTCGCGTCTACTCTGCAAGAGAGCGGACTGCTTAATCTGCAGCGAAGTGTCCATTATCAGCGCAGCTATTCTGTTGCGCGTTTGTTCTGATTCAAATGGCGTTTTGCAAAGGTGACATGCGTGCTTTGCGAGTTCGCCATTGATCGGAGAATAGCAAGCAGGACAGCACTGAAATCTTACCTCACCGAGGTGGTCGACGACAGTCGAAGAGTCGCGCAGCGCCTCGATCTTGTTTTTCAGAGCAGCCAAGAACGCATCCGAATCCGCAATCGTTAGAGCTAGAGCGTCCCGATCCTGTTTCAGTTGTATCAATTTGCCTTGTAGGCCTTGAACGGTTTTGTAAGCTTTTTCCTGCTGCGCAAGTGTCAGTTTCTCGCTTTTAGTTGATGTATAAAGCTTCTGTTCTGCATCCTCGATCAGGCGCTGTGTAGCTGCTTGCTCCTGCTCAAGAGACTTTCGCTGGGCATCAATCCACTCAAGCGTGAATCCCTGATCCGCCCTCCCGAGTACCGAAAAGAGGCTGCGAAGCTGCCCGTTGATGATGTCGAATTCTTTCGATAGTTCTCGAATCTTTTGCTCGTTGTCATAGACGGCGCTGTCGTAGGCCCCGCATAACAGCCGTCCAACGGTGTCTCGCAGGTCTGCCCGGTCGAACGGAACGGCCCTGAACAGCTGCTCTACCGGACTAAGTTGATCCGCATAAAGCAGGCGAAGAATCTGATGCATCGTAATGTGACCAGACAGATCGCTTGAGACTTCAGGGATCCCCAAAAGACCGAAAATGGCTTGGGAGAAGCTCTCCCGATGCTCGCCGCTGCGGTATGGATATTTGATCCACTGCGACCTGGGCGCCTTTAGAGAATCGAGATACGTGCCGCCAAATATTTCCATTGGCTGCATAGTGCTAGCCTCGGAGACGTCGCGGCTCAGCGTCGCCTTTTTTCCGTTTAGGCTGACTTCAAGGACAACCCTCGAACAGAGTCGAGCTACCGTACTCCAATCGGTGAGGTCGCCGCCAAGCCCGTAGAATATGAAGTTGAGTACCGTAGACTTTCCTGACGAGTTTTCTCCACGCACGATATTTACGCCTGCATGGAACTCTGCGTCGTAGACGATTTTGTCCGAACGGTAGATAACCATTCGTGTTACGATCAGTGTTGGCTCATATCGCGTCATAGCGATACTCCATCAGCCCAGTTCGTGCCTTCAGTCCATTTAATCCATCCGATAGCTTGTACTGTTCGGCGAGCGTGCGAATGAACTCCATAAGATCAGCTTGAGCGGCGTTGAGCTCTGCTGCACGGAAGGAAATTGCTTCAGGTATCTTCGTGTCGGACGCTTTGAACGTGTCATGGAGAAAGGCGTCTTTGTCGATGTAGTTGTTGGCAGCCAGAGTTTCGATCGCGGCCAATTGCAGAGGGCGCATGCGTTCGAACAGTAGGGGCGGGTCGGGTTGCTCACCGTATGGAGTAAGGTGTGCGTAAGTTTCAGAAAGCTTCTTGAAGGGCTGATGGCCTTGCGCAAGTCGGATCAAGCGAATTCGAAATGGGAATAGCAGATAGAAATCCAGAATTCGGACGTGGTCGATCGGAAGGGGCCCCACAATCTTCAAGAGAGGCAACAAGCGCATAAGCCTGAATACAGCGTGAAACGGGTCGAGCGCTGGTTGAAATACGAGCTGGCTCATTTGTGCCACCGCACAAAGCACTGCTCAGCTAGCCAATAGACCATGCCAAGGGCCGTGTTGTGATCGATTTCAAAGACGCTGGCCCCACATTCGTTGACGGTCGGTTCGACAATCAGTTCGTTCACCAGCGAGTTTACTTGCGCAACACCCAAAGCTGGGATTTGAGGCAGGATGATATCATTGAAGTTCCGCTCTGCTCGAGCAAGGAGATAAACAAAAATCTGTTGGGCTGATGCGTAGAGTGACCATTCATGGAGAAGCTTGACGAACATCTCCTTCATCTCGATGGCGTCGTAGTAACTAGCCTCGCGGCCGGCATGTTTCAGCTTAGCCTCAAGGCCTGCGATCTCGTCGTGGGATTTGTTCCGGTGGTATCTTTGCAGCCTCTCGATCGTGTTTTGTGCCTTTTGGTCGTTCTTTAGCTCGTCGTCCAATCTCTGGAGCAGTTGTTCAACGATTCCGGCGGCTCGCGGAGCCGACCTCTCACTCAAATTATTAGTGATTGTGTAGACGTCGCGCCCGGCGATATGGCCTTCGGCCCTAGCGTTGGATTGGTCAACGGAGACAGTGTCTGTTCCGCCATGCTCAACCGGCATTGATCAACTCATCGTCGATTGTTGATCGTGGTGTTGTCGCGCCCGGCAATATTGCCTCCGGCGCGCGCGCCGCTCTGGTCAACTATAGATCCGGCTCCTGAGAGTTGATTCTTGCGTGACATGCGCAGAGTGAGCCACGATCCGCCCGCTCCCCCAGTCACCAAGCCGCCGATGAAAGCTCCGATCTCCTTTGCGTGGTTGAGCAAGAAATCGATCACGTTCCCTCCGCAATCTAATTATTAGAATCAGTGACTACAACCCTGAGTATTCCTCTTGATTATCCTATCGCGACAGCGAATCCAGCAAATAATTTCGAATAGCCACTCCGTCTTTCGGCCGATCGGGTGCACCCCCACAAACAAAAACGGCCGGATCTTTCGATCCGGCCGCGACGCAAAACTCTACTGGCTAAGGTTACGCCACGCGACGCTACTTAGCCCCCGCCCTAACGGTGAATTGTCTTAGCTGGCCTTCTTGACCGGCGCGGTGGTGCCGACCTTCTTCTGGATGGCGCGCTTCAGCTCGAGGGCGCGCGGCGACAGGGCGTCGGCGCTGGCCTTGAGCAGGAAGGCGTCGAGGCCGCCATTGTGGTCGACGCTCTTCACCGCGTTGGTGGAGACGCGCAGGCGCACGTTGCGCTCCAGGGCTTCCGAGATGAACGTCACGTTGACGAGGTTCGGCAGGAAGCGGCGCTTGGTCTTGATGTTGGAGTGGCTGACCTTGTGGCCGACGAGGGGGCCCTTGGCCGTCAGTTCGCAGCGGCGAGACATGTCACAAATCCTTTAGTTCGAGCCCCAAACGAGTTGCGGCCGCCATCCGGGGCGCCACAGGGGCAAATTCTCTGTCCTTGCAGGGAGCGGGCGGACGTATAGGGGGGAAGGGGCGGGCAGTCAAGGTTTTGGGGCGGATTTCGTGGTTCGGTCGTGCCCCGCGGGCGGTGTCATCGCCCGGCTCGACCGGGCGATCCAGTATTCCACCAGCGGGGCTTGAGTCGAGGGGGCGCGGCGTACTGGATGCCCCGCCTGCGCGGGGCATGACAGCGAGGGGCGGCGGCGCATGACATCGGCGCCCCGGGGTAGCCGGGTGCGCGCTCATGACACGCACCGATCACCAAAACGGCAATGTTTGTCGCGCCTTACCATCACATAAAGGGCGCATTCACCGCCGAAATATCAGGGGGAGTTCCGCTGCCTTGCGGCCCGGACACATTGTTTGCTGCGGTTTTTGGCTTAAGTAACAACCGTTCGCGCCCCGATTGGACCGTTTCGTGCTCAAAACCTCCCGACGACTGCCCCGGCTTCGCGCCGGCCGGCTGGCCTTCGCCGCCTGTTGCGGCCTGGCGCTGGCGTGGGGGGCCGATCCCGTGGCGGCGCAGGGCAAGCTCGAGGCGCAGTATGAGGCGACGCTGGCGGGCATTCCCGTCGGGCGGGGCGCCTGGAACATCGACATTCAGGACGACGTGTTCGCCGCGGCGGCCTCCGGCGGCACCACGGGGCTGCTGAAGTCGTTTGCGGGCGGGTCCGGCACCGGCGCCAGCCAGGGGCGCGTCGTCAACGGCGCCTTGGTTGCGACCGGCTACCAGGCCTCCACCACCACCTCGAAGAAGACGGAAAACATCCACATCACCCTCGACAAGGGCAATGTGAAGGAGTTCGGCATCGAGCCGGAGCCGCCGGTGGATCCTGATCGCATCGTCGTCACCGACGCGCATCGCCGCGGCGTGTTCGACCCGATGACGGCCTCGATGCTGCGCGTGCCCGGCACCGGCGATCCGCTGACGGCGGACGCCTGCCACGCCGGCGCGCCGGTGTTCGACGGCCGCATGCGCTACGAGCTCAAGCTCGATTTCAAGCGCATGGAGACCGTGAAGGCCGAGAAGGGCTATCACGGCCCCGTCGTGGTCTGTGCGCTCTATTTCGTGCCGGTGGCCGGCTACATCCCCGACCGCCCCGTGATCAAATACCTCGCCGCCCAGCGCAACATCGAGATCGCCTTCGCGCCTGTGGCCGGCACGCGCATCCTGGTTCCGTTCTGGCTGAAGGTGCCGACCCCGCTCGGCCCGGCCATGCTGGAAGCCACCAGCTTCATCACCGCCCCCCAGCCGCCAAGGGTCGCGAAGACGCAGTGATCCCGGCTGCCCACCCTCCCCTGGAGGGGGAGGGTCGATCGCGCGCAGCGCGAGCGGGGTGGGGTGATCTCTCCTCACGAGCGGTTCCCCGTGTGGAAAGATCACCCCACCCCGCGCCGCATTTCGCTGCGCTCCATGCGTCGCGACCCTCCCCCTCCAGGGGAGGGTAAAAAAGCAAGCAAATTCAACGGCACTCCTACTGTGCATGGGGTTGTTTTCGCACTTTTTGTTTTGGCGCCCGCGATCCGGGAATCCATTTGACTCCTACCCGATTCTGATTCGACTCCGCGCCGTCCCCAATTTTAAGGAACCCGCCATCGAAACGTCGCTTGTGCGGCCGTCCAAAACTTCATCTAGTGCGAGTGAAAACGGACTCCCGCGACATGTTGCGTGAACGTAACAGGACTCTACCGGGAGTCAGCGATTCGGCCGCGATTCGTTCTAGAGTCGTTCCGAAGCTTAAAGAGAACGGGAAAAGCGTCGCAAAGTGAGACAGTTGCGCGGGATTTTTGGGGACGCCTCCACACACTCCGCTGTCATGCCCCGGCTTGACCGGGGCATCCAGTACGCCGCGGCTTCTCGGCCCTGCCACAACCGCCGCGGCGTACTGGATCGCCCGGTCAAGCCGGGCGATGACAGCAGTGGCTGCGGCTGCCATGTCGTGTTCACAGACATCACCGACACCTCCGGGCCCCAGCCCCACCCCATTCGGCACTGACATTCGCCCAAATCGCCATTACCTAATCGCTCAGACATGGCCTTCTCCTCCTCCCCCTTCGCTTCCGAGCGCGCCGTCCACGATCGAGTGCCTGGCGCGGGCGTCACTGCGGTGCTCGGGCCGACCAACACCGGCAAGACCCATCTCGCCATCGAGCGGATGCTGGCGCATCCGTCGGGGATGATCGGGCTGCCGCTGCGTCTGCTGGCGCGCGAGGTCTACAACAAGATCGCCGACCGCGCGGGCGCCGAGAGCGTCGCGCTGGTGACCGGCGAGGAGAAGATCAAGCCGAAGAACCCGCGCTACTGGGTCTCCACTGTCGAGGCGATGCCGAGGGATCTCGACGTCTCCTTCCTCGCCGTGGACGAGATCCAGATCGCATCCGATCTCGAACGCGGCCACGTCTTCACCGATCGCATCCTCAATCGCCGCGGCCGTGACGAGACGCTGCTCTTGGGCGCCGCTACCATGCGCCCGATCATCGAGCGGCTCTTGCCCGGCGTATCCATGATCACGCGGCCGCGCCTGTCGCAGCTGGAATTCGCCGGCGACCGCAAGATCACGCGCCAGCCGCGCCGCACCGCCATCGTCGCGTTCTCCGCCGACGAGGTCTACGCCATCGCCGAGCTGATCCGCCGGCAGCACGGCGGCGCCGCCGTCGTGCTCGGCTCGCTGTCGCCGCGCACGCGCAATGCGCAGGTTGCGATGTTCCAGAACGGCGACGTCGATTATCTCGTCGCCACCGATGCCGTCGGCATGGGCCTCAATCTCGACGTCGACCACGTCGCCTTCGCCTCCGACCGCAAGTTCGACGGCTACCAGTTCCGCCGCCTCACGCCGGCCGAATTCGCGCAGGTCGCCGGCCGCGCCGGCCGCGCCACGCGCAACGGCACCTTCGGCACCACGGGCCGCTGCGCGCCGTTCGAGCCCGAGCTCGTCAACGCGCTGCAGAACCACACCTTCGATCCCGTGAAGATGCTGCAATGGCGCAACACGAAGCTGGATTTCTCCTCGCTCGGCGCGCTCCAGGTGTCGCTGAACCTCGCCCCCGGCCACGAGGCGCTGACGCGCGCCCCCGTTGCCGAGGACATGCGCGTGCTCGACCACGCCGCCCGCGACGTCGAGGTGCGCGATATCGCGCATGGCAAGGCCGCCGTGGAACGGCTCTGGGAGGCCTGCCAGGTCCCGGATTACCGAAAGCTGTCGCCGGCCGCCCATGCCGAGCTGGTGACCACGCTGTACGGCTTCCTGATGCGCAAGGGCTGCATCCCCGATTCCTGGTTCGAGGCCCAGGTCGACCAGGCCGACCGCGTCGACGGCGATATCGACACGCTGTCGGCCAGGATCGCGCAGATCCGCACCTGGACCTTCGTCGCCAACCGCCCGGACTGGCTGAAAGACCCGGAACGCTGGCAGGGGATCGCGCGGGAGGTCGAAAATAAATTATCGGATGCGCTCCACGAACGCTTGACTGAGCGTTTCGTTGATCGCCGGACCAGTGTATTGATGCGCCGCCTGCGGGAGAACACGAGCTTGAATACTGAAATCGGCAAGACCGGCGAAGTCATCGTCGAAGGCCATGTCATCGGCCGCCTCGACGGCTTCACCTTTGCACCGGATGCGGCGGAGGCCGGCTCCGATGCGAAAGCCTTGCAGGCTGCAGCGCAAGCGGTGCTCGCCGGCGAGATCAACGCGCGCGCCGAAAAGCTGGGCAATGCGCCGGACGACCAGTTCGTGCTGACCTCGGAAGGCATCATCCGCTGGACCGGCGACGCCGTGGCGCGGCTGTCTGCCGCGGACGACGCGCTGCATCCGCGCATCCGCATCATCTCCGACGAGCGCCTCACCGGGCCGCCACGTGAAAAGGTGCAGGCGCGGCTCGAGCTCTGGCTCAAGACCCATATCGAAAAGCTGCTCGGGCCGATGTTCGAGCTGTCGAAGGCCGAGGACGTCACCGGCATTGCCCGCGGCATCGCCTATCAGCTGGTCGAGGCGCTCGGCGTGCTCGAGCGGCCGAAGATCGCAGGCGAGCTGAAGGATCTCGACCAGCCCTCGCGCGCGACGCTGCGCAAATACGGCGTCCGCTTCGGCGCCTACCACATCTATTTCCCCGGCCTGCTCAAGCCCGCCGCGCGTGCGCTCGCCGCGCTGCTGTGGGCGCTGAAGCAGGACAATGTCGATCTGTCCTCGCTCTCGGGCGCGCAGCATCTGGCATCCTCGGGCCGCACCTCGTTCCCTGTCGACAAGGCTCTGCCGCGCGATGCCTATCGCGTGCTCGGCTACAAGCAGGCCGGCGAACGCGCCGTGCGCGTCGACATCCTGGAGCGCCTTGCCGATCTGATCCGCCCGGCGCTGGCCTGGCGCGAGAACTCGCCCGGCGAAAAGCCCGCCGGCGCCTTCGATGGCCGCAGCTTCGTGGTGACGCAGGCGATGACCTCGCTGACCGGCTCGGCCGGCGAGGACTTCGCCTCCGTGCTGCGCGCGCTCGGCTATCGCATGGAGAAGCGTCCGCCGCGGCCAGTGAAGTCCGCGGCGCCTGCGGCCGAGACGGTCGCGGCCGAGACGCCGTCCACCGAGGGCGATGCGGAGACCTCGACCGAGACGGCCGCGGAAGCGGTTGCCGGCTTGCCGGAAGAGACGCCGGCTGTTGCCGCCGACGCCGTCACCGTCGAAGACGCGCCCGGCATGGAGCAGCACGACGAGCCCGCTCCCGAGGAGCCGGCGCTCGAAGCGTCTCCCGAAGCTCCCGTCACGCCCGAGGACGCTCCCGGCATCGCACCGCCGGCCGAAGAGGCCGCCGCGCCCGCGGAAGCCGCTGGCCTCGAGGCCGCGCCGGCCGAAGCTGCCGCCGTGGAAGCGGCCGCATCGCCCGATGCCGCCGCGCCTGAGGCTGCTGCTGCCGCGCCCGCCGAGCCCGAGCTGGTCGAGGTCTGGCGCCCCGGCGGCCGTCACGAGGACCGCAAGCCGCGCCACGAGCGCCATCGTCACCAGCGTCACAACAACCAGCCGCGCCCGCAGGCCGGTGCCGAGGCGGGCGCTGCGCCCGCTGAAGGCGAGGCCGCGCAATCCGCCGACGGCGAGAAGCGCGGCGAGCGTCATCGCCATGGCGGCCATCGCCGCGATGGCGGCCGCGACTTCCGCAAGCCGCGTGAAGGCGGCGAGGGTGGTGGTGAGCGCCGCGACGACCGCAATCGCAGCTTCCAGGGCAAGGGAGACCGCGACAAGGATCGCGATCGCAACCGCGACAACAAGAAGTTCGGCGGTGATCGCGACAAGGGCCGCGACAATCGTGGCCGCGACCGCGACAAGGGCCGTGATCGTCGCGACCGCGAGTCCGGTCCGTCGCTTCGCCCGTACGCCTCGAGCGCGAACCCACGCGAGCGCGATCGTCCCGCCGATCCGAACTCGCCGTTCGCAAAACTCGCCGCGCTGAAAGAGCAGCTGTCCGGTCGGAAGGAGTGATCCCACGACCGAGCGGCAGCGCATCGACAAATGGCTGTGGCACGCGCGGGTGGTGAAGGCGCGCACCTCTGCGGCCGAGCTCGTCGAGTCCGGCCATGTCCGCGTCAACGGCACGCGTGAGAAATCACCGGGCCATGCGATCAAGATTGGCGACGTCATCACCGTCGCTCTCGATCGCACGGTGCGGGTGCTGAAAGTGACCGCCTTCAATGAGCGCCGCGGCGATGCCGCCTCGGCCCGCGTGCTCTACGAGGAGCTCAGCGAAGCAAATCGCAATTAATTGCGCTTCGCATTCATTTCTTGGTCGATCAAACACATAAAGCCGTCATGATCGGGCCTTCCCGACCTTGCAGCGCCGGGCCATCCGCGCTACGCAAGCCGCGACTTCTAAAAGAGCTTTTCGGAGCGTTGGATGACTTACGTCGTCACTGAAAACTGCATCAAGTGCAAGTACACCGACTGCGTCGAGGTCTGCCCGGTCGACTGCTTCTACGAGGGTG
>Ga0102590_1003409_pt1 | contig 15902 bp, 22 predicted proteins | sample AraplaMF_Col_mMF_FD_76859 | JGI IMG/M metagenome (GOLD analysis project Ga0102590, IMG submission 76859) | Arabidopsis root microbial communities from the University of North Carolina, USA - plate scrape MF_Col_mMF | ecosystem: Host-associated > Plants > Roots > Endosphere | place: USA...
CGCCAAGTCGCACGCCTGCTTCAGCCACGAGCTGTGCGCGGCTTGGGAGAAAGCAGCGCGGCCGGCAGAGGAGCTTGGCGTCCGTGTGGTCTTCTTGCGCATCGGTCTCGTGCTCGGCACGGAAGGCGGCTTCATCACGCGCATGCTGACGCCGTTCGAGTTCGGGCTCGGCGGTCCCCTCGGCACCGGACGGCAATGGATGTCCTGGATCGAGCGCGACGACCTGATTAGACTGATCGCCTATGTGATGGCGACGCCCGATCTGACCGGGCCGGTCAATGCCACCGCGCCGATCCCCGTCACCAACGCAAAGTTCACCGAGGAGCTCGGCCGACGCCTGCACCGGCCCGCGGTGTTCCGGATTCCCGGCGGTCTGTTGCGCTGGATCGGCGGCGGCTTTGCCGACGAGCTGCTGCTCGGCGGACAGCGCGTGCTGCCGAACAAGGCGCTGAGCCGCGGCTTCGTCTTTCGGCATGAGACGCTGCGGAGTGCATTCGAGGCGATTCTCTGAGGAGTTCAGGTTGTGGCCATGCTCCGGAACGTCGCGGCCACCGCCCGCAACGCCGCGAGCTTGGCGGGATCGCTGACCTTCGAATGCAGCATCACTTTCGAGCTGCCGAGTTTCGGCAGCTTGTGCGCAGGCCCGATGTCGATGAGGCCTGGCGGAGCAATCCGCCGCGCCAGCGGTGCGACAGCGAGACCGGCGAGCGCGGCGGCCACCACCGCCGTCACGCCGCCGCCGACAAAACGTTCGCGCCAGCTGACGCCCGCCTTGTCGAGCTTGCGGACGGCGACGGCACGGACACCGCAGGGCGGGGCGAGGGTCGCGAGTGGTAGAGGTTCGCTCTTCGGCAGGGTGAAGCGTCGCGACGCGAACCAGCCGAACTCGTCCTCAGTCAGTTTTTCACCGCCGCGGCGGCTGCCTTCCTGGCGCACGATCACTGCATCGAGCTCGCCCGCATCATAGATGTCCTGCATTTCGCGCGAGAAGCCGATGGTGACGGCGAGCGTGAGGTTCGACGACATCGCGTGCAGGCGCTCCAGCAGCGGCACTAGCTCGGGGCCGGCGGCGTGATCGGAGATGCCAAGCGAGAGCGACTGCGCGGCCGGTGCCTCGCCCGACAGCGCACGGTCATGCGCGGCCATCAGCGCGCGGGCGCGATCGAGGAACGCCGCCCCGTCGGCGGTGAGCCGGACTGCACGCGGCGAGCGCTCGATCAGGCGTTTGCCCAGCACGGCCTCCAGCCGCTGCAGCTTGAGACTGACGGCCGCCTGCGTCGTGCCGAGCGCCTCAGCGGCGCGGGTAAAACTCTGGAGGTCGGCGACCAGCAGGAAGGCCTTGATGGTGGCGATGTCGAGTGTAGCTGTCATTAAGCCTAGTTATCACTGGTATCATCAGCGATAAGATACCAAAATGACAGCGGAAGGTCTAGCTTCTCACCAACGCCGCGCCGACAGCGCGGACAGCTTGAGGAGAACGACCATGCCCCTGATCACCGTGTCCTACACCACCTCCCGCCAGTCGCCGTCGCTGAAGGCCGAGATCGCGAACGCCGTGTCCGAGCTGACGGCAAAGATCCTGCACAAGGATCCCAACGTCACCGCCATCATCGTGAAGCCGGTCGATGCGGGGGACTGGTTCGCGGGCGGCAAGTCCCTCGCCGAGCAGAAGCTTGCCAGCTACTGGATCGACATCCACGTCACCGAGGGCACCAACACCAAGGACGAGAAGGCGGCCTATCTCGCCGAGATGTTCAAGCGCATGGCGGAGATTTTGGGCCCGCTGCACCCCGAGACCTACCTGCATGTCGACGAGGTCAAGGGCGATGCCTACGGCTTTGGCGGCCTGAGCCAGGAACGCCGCTACATCGCTGGCAAGCTCGACGTGCCGCTGAGGGCGGCGTGAGGCCTTTGAGCCGCGGGTGCGCGATCTCACCCGCGGCTCGTTTGTCAGCTGGCGGCCCGGAACTGGACTTCGGAGTTGCTCAGGAAGCACGTCTTGTCGAACAGCTTCAGGTCCAGCGGGTTCGGCAGCCTGACATCGCTGATGTCAGGACAGCGCTTGGTCTCTGGATCATAGGACCGGTCGATCTGCGAGATGAAGACGACGATCAGCCCCTTGTCGCGCGCGAAGGATTTCAGTGCGTGCACCTGCACGGTGAGATCGGGGTTTTCCCGCCTCTGGTCGAGCAGTTGCAGATAGTCGATCACGACGACCGTGCCGCGCGGAGCTGTTGCCATTTGCTTGACGACGTAGTCGGCGCTGACGGCGTCGGAGCAATCGACCTCGAACAGCTCGTCGAATTGCGCTGGCTCAGCGCCGATCGCCCGCAGCCGGTCTAGTACATCTTTCTCGGTGTATTCGAGCGAAAAGAATGCGGCGCGATGGCCGGATTTCATCGCCTCCACCGCGAGTTCAAGGCTCATCAAGGTCTTGCCCTGACCGGGACGCGCGCCGATCAGAACCAGGTCGCCGGGCCTGAACTGCGGAAATAGGTTGTTGGCGGGCGTCAATGCCGCGGCTTTTGCTGCGAGCATGCTCCAGGCGGAAAAGCCTTCCGTCGTCGCGATGCGGTCGAGCGCATCGTGAAGCGGAATGCCCTCGTCGCGGGACAGGCGTTTTGCCTTACGTTTCAGATGATAGATCGGTGCAGACAGTTTCATCGTCAAACCTCCTGATGCGAGCAGAAAGCGCAATCCCTCCTTATGCCCAGTGCTCGAACAGTCGGTCCGATGGTTTAGTCGCCCGGCATGAGGTCTGCTTTCCCGGCGGAGGGGGGAGGCGTGGGCGGCGCCTGAAACAAGCGTAGCTGATTCCGCGATGAACGGTGAACACGCCCGAGCCGGCTCGAACAGAAAAAGTGTCAGGAGGCCGCTTCCGCGAGCAGCGCGCGGGTCGGCCCGAACAGCTCTTCGAAGGCCTGCCGGAGCGCGACGTCGACGTCGGCCAGCGTCACGAGCTGGCCAAGATCGACCAGCGAGGTCACGCCGTAGCGGGCATCGGTGACGCCGCACGGCACGATGCCGCCGAAATGCGACAACTCCGGCTCGACATTGATGGCGATGCCGTGGAACGAGACCCAGCGCTTCAGCCGCACGCCGATCGCCGCGATCTTGTCCTCATGCCCGGGTCCTTTATCGGGCCGCTTCACCCAGACGCCGACCCGGTCCTCGCGCCGCTCTCCGCGGATGTTGAAGGCGGCGAGGGTCTTCAGAATCAGCTCCTCGAGACTCGCGACATAGGCCCGTACGTCAGGCCGACGGCGTTTGAGGTCGAGCATGATGTAGGCCACCCGCTGGCCGGGGCCGTGATAGGTGAGCTGCCCGCCGCGCCCCGTCGCGAAGGTCGGGAATCGTGGATTGAGCAGGTCGGTCTGCTTGCCTGACGTCCCGGACGTATAGAGCGGGGGATGCTCGAGCAGCCAGACCAGCTCTGGGACCTCGCCCGCCGCGATCGCGGCAACCCGCGTCTCCATTTCGGCCACGGCTTGCGGATAGGGCACCGGCGCGTCCGAAATCCGCCACTCGACGGGCTCGCCGCCAGCGGCGGAAAATGAAGTCAAATCGAGCTCTTGGCGCAGGTTTTGAGGCGAATTAACCATTGGCTAACCATAACGTGGTGATGATCGCAGGCGCAAATGCCAAGTCCTTTGGCGTTGAGTTCCAAGTCTTAAGTCTCAAAGGTCTTAAGTCTCCAGTTGCGGCGGTCCTGACAGTGCCCACACTCGATAAAGTTACCGTGGATCTCATGGTCGTGCTCGGGACGACCACCATGCCGATCCATCAGGTATTACGTCTTTCCCGCGGCGCCATCATCGAGCTCGACGCAACCGAGGCTGACGAGGTCAAGGTCCTGGCCAACAATCTGCCGGTGGCCTCCGGCGTCGTGCTGGTCGACCGCAACCGAATCGCGGTCGAGGTCAAGCAGATGCTGCCGCGGACGCCGGGGACGCGGTAGGGCCGGCCCACCTGATAGGGCCGATACGGGCGGGTGAGACTTTCCTGCCAAGCTTGTGGAATTCAGGGCCTTTGCAGGCTTGTATCCCCCTGATGGATTTGTTAGATCGGCGGCCGCTGATCCGGCCAGCCTAACGACCTCAGGCCGGTATCTCCTAGCGCTCGTGGCGGAACTGGTAGACGCGCTGCCTTGAGGTGGCAGTGGGTAACACCGTGGGGGTTCGAGTCCCTCCGAGCGCACCAAACAAAGACCCTCCCCAAATTGCTATCCGATTGAAAACGCAGCGAAATCCTCGCGGCGTTCTTCCGGCTCTTCCTGTTCTCGCGTTTCCTGTGATACAAAACGGGATATGTTATGTGATACACGGGCGGGGAGCGCACCTTGGTAAGACAGGAAAATCAGGATCGCTTTCTGCTCCTGCGGGACGGCGTCTACTACTACTGGCGGCGAGTCCCGAAGACCGTCGTCCATCTCGACGACCGCGTGCCGGTGATCCGGCAGTCGCTCAAGACTGACGATCTGGCGAGGGCCAGGGCGCAGCGGGACATCCTCGAAGAAGCCGACAACGTGCTGTGGGCGTCCATGCTGACGGACGGCAAGACCGACGCGGCGATGGCCGCTCACAAGGTCGCCCGAGCCCGTGCAGAGGCCCTTGGCTTCTCCTACCGCCCGGCGGTCGAGGTCGCGCAGCTACCCCTAGAAGACCTCGTCAGGCGCTTCGCGGCGATCTCTGACCTGCGGACGCCGGTGGCCGTCGAGACGGCCGTCCTGGGCGGCGTGGATCGGCCACGGGTCAAGGTCACGGAAGCCTTCGACATTTACTGTGACGAGATCGCGGCCGTCGAGATCGTCGGCAAGAGCGAAGAGCAGAAGAAGGCGTGGAAGAAGGTCAAGAAGTACGCCGTCGATGCCTTCATCAAGGTCGTCGGCGAAGACCTCGCGATGGACGACATCACGCGGGACCACGCCAAGAAGATGCACGACCACTTCAAGGCATTGATCGCGCCGACCGACAAGAAGGCGGACAAGAAGTCGGCCTCGCTCGGCAAGCGCCGCCTGGGCGACATGAGCATCCTCTACAAGCGCTACTATGCCCATATCGGCGTCGAGGGCAGGGCCAATCCATTCGAGGGCCTGACCTTCAATCAAAAGTTCAAGAAGCGTCGGCTGCCGTTCCCCATCGAGTGGGTCCGCGACGTGATCCTGAAGCCGGGCGCGCTCGCGGGCCTGAACGCCGACGCGCGTCATATCGTCTTGGTCAGCATCGAGACCGGCGCTCGCCCAATCGAGCTTCGCTACCTGCGGAAGGATCGCATCAAGCTCCACGACAAGGTGCCGCACATCCTTGTCGAGCCGTCGTTCGATCCCGACGAACCGCATGAAGTGAAGACCGTGTCGTCGGTCCGCCGCATCCCATTGGTCGGCGTCGCGCTCGAAGTGATGAAGCTGCACCCTGACGGGTTCGAGCGCTACCGCGAGAACGGCAACACGCTGTCGGCGACGGTGAACAGCTTCCTCAAGGAGAACAAGCTACAGCCGACCGGCAAGGAAACGCTCTACGGCTTCCGGCACACGTTCGAGGATCGGCTGAAGGAAGGCCGGATTGACGACGAACTGCGGAAGATTCTGATGGGGCATACCATCGACCGCGAGCAGTACGGCTCGGGCGGATCGCTGAAGCTGTATCAGGAAGAGTTGCAGAAGATCGTCTATCCGTTCGACAAGTCTATCGTCTGACGCGACGGAGCGCGCGAGCCATCGTGGACTCGCTCGCCTTCTTTGTCTCGATCTCGGCCTCAAGCCGTTCGAAGATCGGCAGGTAGACCTCGCCGCCTTGGGGCGCGCGCTCCATGGCGATAGCAAGCCGGTCTAGGCAGCGTTCGAGCAATTTGATGGTGATCTCGCCATCGGCGTAAATCTTGCCGATGGCGTTGTCGTTCGCGTGCATGCTAGGCAACATCCAAGACCGGGATGGTGACAGTGGCGCGGACCGCGCGGACGCCAGCGATCACGGCGTCGAGCCGCATGCTGATCTCGAACGCCCGGAAGCGCGCATCGAGCAGCGCGAAGCTGACCGAGTCGGCTTCCGGCTTCGCGCCGCGCGACATTGCCGCGTCGATCATCTGCTTAGTGGTTCGGTCGTCAATGTGCGACATGGGTCGGGGCTTCCTGCAAGAGCGAGTGTTGGTCGGGGTGGTGGGTCAGCCGTTCTTTCCGCTTGCCCTTGAAGCGCACCGGCCGGATCGCGGTCGGGTCGCGCAGGAAAGGGAAGCGCTCATGGATGCCGGTGACGATCTCGACCAGGGCTGTCACCGTCTGCGGCATGGTCAGGCCGAGTTTGTCGGCGATGGGCTGAAGCTCTGCGCGGACTTCCTCGGGGAGAACCTTCGCGCGGGGCACCGCGACGAAGTCCCACCCCAGGAAGCCGAGCACCGCTTCGAGAGACTCGAGCCCCGGCTTATTCTTGCGCCGCCACGCCTTGATCGAAGCGCGGCGGACGCCCGAGCCTTCCTCGGTCTCGTCATAGGTGACGCGGAGCCGCGCCATCTCTGCGAAGACAAGCTTCACATGAGGGCCGACGCGGTCCGGCATCGTCACCGTGCGCCGATTGGCGCGGTCTCGGGTCCTACTCATGCTTCGGACCCGATGCGAGATCAGTGGCGATGTTCATCATGGCGATCACGCCGGTCAGATGTTCGTCATCCGCCTGGAACATGATGCGACGATTGCGGTGGTCGGGATGGAGCGCGATGCTGCTCGCACGGAATGAGTTGAGCATCGTCTTCATGAACATGCCGTTGATGCCGAACGCCGCGATCTCGCCGTTGATCGTCGCCTCGACAACGTCAACGCTGCCGCCGGTCTGGCTGCCGACCGCGATCACGAAGCCGTCTTCCGAACCGGCGCACTGCAAGCGATGGCCCAACTCTTTCGAGGCGAAGGTTTCGAGCAGGGCCACGGTGCTCGCGCACGATTCGCGGCTGACGACGATGCTCTCGGCAGCCGGGTTCGAGACGAGCGGCAAGTAGTTCGGATAGGTGCCGACCAACAGCGAAGAGCAGAAGCGAGTCGCGTCGGTGTAGAAGAAGACCGAGTTGGCGTTGACGATGACGTTCACCACGTCGGCCTTGCCGAAGAGACGCAGCACGGAGTTGACCGTCTCGGCCGAGAGAATCACGCCGGGGCGATTATCGTTCATCGGCATGTCGTCGGCACCGTCCGGCGCAGGCACGGTTGCCTTGAACAGGATCGTGCCGGTGGTGCCGACTGCGGCGAGACGCTTACCGTCATCCGCGACGTGAAGGAAGACGCCCTGCATCGGCGAGTTGGGCACGGTCGAAAGCGCCTGGGCGGTGTGACCGAACAGACGAACGAGGTCCGAGCCTTCGAGCGCGAACTGCGCGCCGTCCATGGCGTAGTCGCGAGCAGGCCAGTCTTCGGCGGCGAGGGTAGGGAAGGTGGTGCGGGAACGGCCTGCCTTCGCGATCAGTTCGTACTTCGCCGTGTCCATGGTGAAGGTGACATCGACGCCCTTCGGCAGACGATCCACGACGGCCTTCAGCTTCATCGCATCGACGGTCGTCGCTCCGTTGGTATCGACTTCGCATGCGCCGGTCGCCTCGACCATCATCTCGAAGTCGGTGGTGGCGATGGAGATCGCGCCGTCTTGCACAACGATTCGCGCGTTGTTGGCGATGACGGCAGGCGAGTTCTTCGGTGCGCTGGATACGCCGCGCGCTACGATGTCAGCCAAAGCGTCACGATTGATCTTGAACTTCACAGAAGGCTCCCTTGTCTAGCCGGTTGAAAGTGATGATCCGAGTCGACGTGCGCAGCGCATTCGTCGGCGGTCCGATACTTCGGATGGGTGAAGCAACGCAGGCGATGCAGCGCGTCGTCGTACAGACCGGCGCGGATCACCGCGTCGATCTCGTCACGGATCGCTACGTCTTCGAGCGTTGCGAGATGTCGGCGAGCGACCATCGAATCGCCTTCGGTCAAGGCGATCTGCGTGCGCAGAAGCGCGAGCTTGTCTGCGTGGGTCAGAGGCTCACGCATCGGCGGTCACGTCTTCATAGACAGTGAGGGGCAGATCGACGCGCGGCGGATAGAGAACGCGGCCGTCGAGCGCGCGCAGCCTGAAGGGCCGCTTTTCGAGGATGGCGCTATCGAGCGCCGCCCGCATTCCGTTCGACCATCCCCGATCCGTGTAGAAGACTGAGTAGTGAGCGACCTCACGCCAAGCGAGGCCGAGCGCGATCCCCATCGCGCGCTCTTCCGGCTTCGTGTCGTCGAGAACCTGAGTGAGAAGAAGGTGCGAAGCCTGCGCGCTCTCGCCGCGCAGGGCGCAATCCTTCAGACAACGGCGCGCGTAGGCGACATTGTCGTCAACCGCCCCAGCGCAGGGCGACTCCAAAACTACCAGTTTGATGCTTTGCATGATCCGTTGCCTCTCCCGAGTGGCAACGGACCATATGGAGTCATATCCGTTATGTCAACGGATAGCGACGGATGGGAACGGATAAAAGGATCAGACTAATTCACAAGAAGCTATGATGCGTTCCAGCGCCTTCACCTGGGAACGGGGAAGGTCGATGTCGGCATTGGTATCGAGGCAACGCACAACGATCTTGTCGGTCGAGATCGTGATGATCTGACGAATCGCAACGCGGTCGTCTGTCTGTCTCACAACAGCGAAGCCGCCGTGAACGACTGGCTTGCTCGGGCTCACGATGGCGACTTCACCCATGCGATAGCGCGGAGCCATGCAGTCGTCGGGAACAGTGATCGCATACATGTCGCGACCAACAACAAGCGGCGATGTCCAAGCGGCGCGACGGTCTGCGGACAATGGGAAGAAGCCGTCAGGATCGGGCAGGCCGATATGGAACAGTGGGATCGAGCCCGTCGCCGGTTGCGGCATTTCCATTGGAAGCACGTTAGACACGGGATGCGAGCTTATTCTTGGGTTGCCCTGCGTGCCGAAAAAGTAATCCACGTCCGTATCTAAAACTTGCCCGAGCTTCGCCAAAGATTCGCGTGTCGGGTTCAGTGATTTGCCTGCGAGAAGGTCGTTGACGTAGCTCAGTCCTAGTCCCGCGCGTCGAGACGCTTCGTTTTTTGAGACCCCCGCCGCTGTGACTCGTTCTTCGACGCGGGCCTTAATGGTGTCGAGCGCGGGATGCGCCTTTGTCTTCTTGTCGTCAGCCCTCGACTTCATGTTCTTCAGTCCTGTGCGTACTCTACTGATCACCATTTCGAATAACCCCTTTTATAAAATAGCTCTTTTGGGATCGCTACTCGAACACTGTTTTCCCTGTTACCTGTCCGGCAACGGACGATCCGATGTTTTTTGTTCTTCATCCGTTGCCATCCGTTGACATCCCCAACACCGTCCGTTACAGAAAGTTCAACAGTCTAGCGGAAAAGTTGCCAACTGATTCGGTATAAAACCGGATGCGCAACGGATGTCAAGCGGTATCGACGGATGGAATTAGTTAACGAAACGAAGGAAGCGCTGGTCGCGCGCGTCGGAGCGCTCGAACAGAAGTTCGCCGATCTGCGCAATTCTATGCGGGCGTCCGCCGCTTTGCCCGCCAACTGGCGGTTGACGCCCAAGGAACGCGATCTCTTCCTGGCCCTGCTCTCGAACGACACCGTCACGAAAGAGATGGCGATGCTCGTTCTCTACGGCACCGAAGATCGTCCCGATCATGGCGTTGCGATGTTCATGTCGCGCATTCGGTCGAAGACCGAAGGGCATTCCGTCGTGATCGAGACCATCAATCGCACTGGCTACCGGCTTGTTGACCGGCTGGCTTGGACGAAGACTTTGAAGCTCGACGCCGTCGAGCACTAACCGGGGAGCCACATGGCAATCTCACTGAAGGGCAGCATCAAGAAGAAGTCCGCTGCCGAAGACCAACCGATCATCACGATCTATGGCGTGCCGAAGATCGGCAAGTCGTCGCTGGCGGCAGAGTTTCCGCGTCCGGTGTTCATTCAGACGGCGGCTGGCGAAAGCGTCCCGGCGGGCATCGTCGCGGACACTATCGAGGTCCGCAACTACAACGACCTGTGCGAAGCCATCGGCGCGCTGGTCAACGAAGAGCACAACTACGCCACGGCAATCTTCGACTCGACGACGGGTCTGGAAAACATCATCCGTGCCGAAGCCTGCGCTCGCAATGGCTGGAAGAACATCGAAGAGCCGGGCTACGGCAAGGGCTACAAGGTCGCGGCGACGATCTTCCTCGAATACATCGACGGCGTCATGACGCTGCGCTCGCTCCGTCAGATGGCCGTAGTGCAACTCGGTCACTGCGATATCAGCCGCTTCGAATCGCCGACGACCGATCCGTACTCGCGCTACCGCGTCAACCTGCACAAGGACGCGGCCGACATCATCGAAGCGAACAGTGACGTGATCGCGTTCCTCAACTTCAAGGCTTCGATCAAGAAGGTCGATGCGGGCTTCAACAAGCAGCTTACGCACGCTGAAGGCGGCGGCACTCGTTGGATGTTCCTCGAAGAGCGTCCCGGCTTCATCGCTGGCAATCGCTTCAGCATGCCCGCCGAGATGCAGTTCAAGAAGGGTGAAGGATACGCGGCGCTCGCCAAGTACCTGCCTGCGCCCCTCGCTGAAGCCGCCTAACCAACCACCAACACCGCAACACTCGAACGCCATAGGAGAAGAACATGGCACTGTTGAACGTAAACCTCGCCGACGTGAATGAGAAGGACGCAGAAGGCGGCGGCGGCGTAATCATCCCGCGCGACCGTTACCTGCTGAACATCGTCGAGGGCGAGGTCAAGCGCAACTCGAAGAACACCGGCGATCTCTTCGAGTACAAGGCGGAAGTCGTCGAGGGCGAGTTCGCTGGCGTGAAAATCTTCGGCAACATCAACGTCACCCATCAGACGTTGACCGCGCAGAAGATCGGTCAGGCTCAGTTGGCCGCGCTCGCTGAAGCGACCGGCATTGGCAAGGCCAACCTGACCGACACCGATCAGCTTCTGTTCCAGCCGTTCTACGCCGATCTCGATGTCGAGACCTACAAGGGCCGCGACAACAGCGACAAGGAACGCATGGTCGTGAAGAAGTTCATCCATGCCGGCAACGCCAACGAACCGCCGCCGAGCAAGGCACCGGCCGCGAACGACAACGTGAAGCAGGCGACCACCACCACCGCGACCACCGCCACCCAGGCGCAGAAGTCGCCCCCGGCCGCCGCCGGTGGCGGTCGGCAGATGCCTTGGCAGCGCACCGCCTAAGACGCTGAACTAACGCCGGGGCTTCGGCCCCGGCACCTTCTTCCTTCCCCCGACAATTCAGTCTGCACAACGCGCTTCGGCGCGAACGATAGAGGCTTGCCTGATGGCACCGATCCCGCGTCCCTTTAGTGCCACCACCGAAGCCATCTATGCCGCCTACGCGAAGTCGCGCAGTCAGGCGTGGGATTCTCTCGGCATCTCGATCTCGCTGCTTGGCGAAGAGTGCGAGCGTGCCCTTTGGTACACCTTCCGCTGGGCGTCGCAACCGGAAGTGATCGACGGCCTGAAGGCCATCACGTTCGAGACCGGCGAGATCGAAGAGACGCGGCTGCTTAATGCGCTGCGCATGATCGGCTGCGAAGTGGACGAGTTCGACGCTCGCGGCAAGCAATACCGCGCGACGGCGATCTCGGGCCACGTTCGCGGCAAGACGGACGGCAAGGTGCTCGGCCTGCCGGAAGCTCCCAAGACGTGGCACGTCGTCGAAGCCAAGTCGATGAAGGACACCTATTGGGAGAAGGTGAAGAAGCTCGGTGTCCGCGAGGGTTACTTCACGCATTGGGTTCAGTTGAACACCTATTGCCATCTCTTCGGCTTCGAGCGCGGCCTTTACATCTGCCGCAACAAGAACACCGGCGAAGTCCATTGCGAGCGCATCGAGACGGACCACGCTGAAGCGATCCGGCTGCTCGCGCGCGCCGAGCGCATCATCAAGTACGCCAACCCGCCGCCGCGTCTGCACGACAACCCGAACGCCAAGATGGCCTTCAAGTGCCGGACGATGTGCAACCATCTCGCCAACTGCCATGAGCATTCCTTCGCTCGCATTTCGTGCCGGACCTGCATCCACGCCACGCCCGAGATGTTCGGCGACGCCGCGTGGTCCTGCGCCCGCTGGAATAAGCCGCTCTCGCTCGCCGAGCAGAAGCAAGCCTGTCCTGCGCATCTCTTCCTCCCGTCTCTTGTCCCAGGCGAATTGATCGACGCGAGCGATGAAGAAGAGTGGGCGCTTTACACGCTGTACGACGGCCGCGAGTGGCGCGACGGCGTGAAGCCCGATCCGCAGCGCAGCTATTGGCACCACCCTGAAAGCGGCAGCGTCTTCGCCACGCTCCCCGGCGATCCCGATCCTCGCGACACCGAACCGCTCTGCGAAGAGATCACCTTCGAAGAGTTCATCCGCCTTACCGACCACTACGCAGCGCAGGGGGAATAGCGCGCATGTCTGCCTATCCGTTCAAGACCCGCTTCATCGACACGGCGCGCGGTCAGTGCATGTTCTTCCTGCCTGGGCAGTCCGGCATGTATGGCGTCGTCTGCGGCGCGCCGACGACCGACGAAAAGTCGTTCTGCGATTGCCACCACAAGGCGACGCATCACCCGCTCAAGAACGGGAAGATCAGCTTCTTCGATCTGTCCGCGAGCGCGCGCGACGAAGACACCGACTATGAGCCCGATCTGACGGAGGTTCTTCAGTGAGCATTCCGTTCGTCTATGGCGACCCGGCTTGGCTGTTCGAGACGTGGAGCGAGGAAGGCAAAGAGCGCTCGCCCGAAGAGCACTATGACTGCATGCCGCTTGAGCAGATCAAGTCGCTGCCGGTCCGCGACATCGTTGCGGAGGATTCGGCGTGCGGGCTTTGGGTCATCGACACGATGATCCCCCAGGGCATTGAAGTGCTGAACGCCTGGGGCTTCGATTACAAGACGGTCCTGTTCTACTACGTGAAGGTCGGCCGTGCTCTGCGCCCGCACATGGGCATGGGCTATTGGACTCGAGCCAACCCCGAGATTTGCCTGTTCGGCACGCGGGGCAAGCCGAAGCGAAACGGGAAGGGCGTCGAGCGCCTGATCCTCGATCTCGATCCGAATGATCGCACGATCCTCGCGCCGCGCGGCGAGCACTCTGAAAAGCCGCTCGAAGCCTACAACCGCATCGAACGCCTGCTCGACGGTCCGTACCTCGAACTGTTCGCGCGCCACGCTCGCGCCGGTTGGCAGCAATGGGGGAATGAAGTCGGCAAGACCGGCGGCGTCCCGAACCTCTTTCACCTTCCGGGCCATCCGGCTCGCGCTTCCAACGACAACTCACTCTTCGCGGGAGCGCTCTGATGCCGTTCCAACTTCGCTACTACCAGCGCGACTCTATCGACGCTGTCTATAACTATTGGGCCGAGAAGCCGGACGGCAATCCGCTGATCGTGATCCCGACCGGCGGCGGCAAGTCGCCGGTGCTCGGCACCATCACAGAAGAGATGATCGGCTTCGAGCCGCAGACGCGCATCGTCATGGCGACGCACGTCTCGGAACTGATCGAGCAGAACTACGCCGAACTGATGGGGCTTTGGCCCTTCGCCCCGGCTGGCATCTTCTCGGCCGGTCTAGGCCGCAGAGAGGCGCACGCGCAGATCGTCTTCGGCGGCATTCAAACGATGTGGCGGCACGCTGCCCGCATCGGCCACGTTGACCTTCTGATCATCGACGAAGCGCACATGCTGCCGCCGGACGCGGAGACCATGTACGGCAAATTCATCGCCGCGCTGAAGCTGATCAATCCGAAGATGCTGATCCTGGGCCTGACCGCCACGCCGTATCGCACCAACTCGGGCATGCTCACGGACGGCGACGACGCGATGTTCGACGCCATCGTTTACGAAATCTCGATCCGCGAACTGATCGAGAAGGGCTTCCTTTGCCCGCTGGTCTCGAAGGCGACGGCCACTGCGAAGACGATGATCGATCTGAGCAAGCTTCGCCGATCTGGTGGCGAGTTCACCGACAAGTCGCTGAAGGCGGTGTTCGATCAGGGCGAGGTCACGAAGGCGGCGGTCGATGAAATCATTGGATACGCGGCGAGCAACGAGAGGCCGCGCCGGTCATGGCTTCTGTTCTGCGCTGGCGTCGAGCACGCATTCAGCGTTCGCGATGCGATCCGCGAGCGCGGCTATTCGTGCGAGACCGTCCACGGCGGCATGGAGAAGGGCGAGCGCAACCAGATTCTTGAAGACCTCAAGTCGGGCAAGCTCACGTCTGTCACGAACTTCGGCGTGCTCACGACCGGCACCAACATCAAGCGCCTCGACCTGATCGGGCTGTTGCGAGCGACCGATAGCACGCAGCTTTACGTTCAGATGTGCGGACGCGGGACGCGGCTCCTGGGCGACACTTACGAAGAGTCCATCCGCAACGGCAAGGAAGACTGCCTCGTTCTCGACTTCGGCGGCAACGTCCGACGCCATGGCCCCATTGATCGCGTCACGATCAAGAAGCCGGGGAAGGGCGGTGGCGAGGCCCCGGTGAAGGAATGCCCGACGTGTCATTCGCTGATCTTCGCCGGTCTGAGCGAGTGCCCCGATTGCGGTCACAAGTTCGAGCGCGATGTCGAGAAGAACATCAAGCAGACGGCCGACGTGACGCCCATCATGTCGGTGACGAAGCCCGATTGGGTGAAGGTCAGCCGTCGCACGTTCTATCGCCACGACAAGCCGGGCGGAACGCCTAGCATTCGTGTCGAGTATCTGTGCGGCACCGTCTCTCACAAGGAATGGGTGTGCCCCGAGCACAAGGGCTATGCTCGCGTGAAGTTCGAGAAATGGTGGAAACAGCACGGCGGCAAGGACGAGGCGCCGTTCACGATCTCGGACACGTTCACTCGCGCCAAAGAGCTTCGTGAAACCGCCGAGATCATGATCAAGGCGAACGGCAAGCATTGGGAAATCGTCGCGCGCAGGCTCGGCGAGATCGCGCCTGAAGGCGAGTCGCAGTCGTTCGTGTCGGTGCCGCCGAACCGTGACGAGATGATCGCCCGCAACTTCGAGCTCAATGGGAAGCCGCAAGAGGCGGCTGCGTATCGAGCGACCGTTGCGGCGAAGGCGAAGCCTTGGGGGACGCAGACGGTGGCGAACGACAACCACCGCGCCGTGATGCCTGGGCACGTCAAACCGGCTGCGATGATCCGCACCACGGCTCCGTGGAATGCGCAGATCACGCCGCCGCTGCCGCAGACGCGCGCGCCTTGGGACCGCGACGATCTCGACGACGATATTCCGTTTTGACAGGGGGCTAAGGTGGGGAATTTCGCAAGGGCGCTTCGGCGCAATGAGTCGTACCAAAAACTGACCGCATACCTGACGCAGCACGGCTACTCGTTCGAGCCGTCGATGGCGGGAAAGCATCCGTATGTTGTTGTGCAGCTAGGCGAGGGGAAGTCCTTCAAGTTCTTCTTTCCGTCGAGCGCCGGTGATGTCCGGTCGGCCGACAACTGCGTGTCGCAGATGAAGCGCGCGATCCGTCAACGTCTAGCGAGCAACGACAACAATGCGCGTGTTTGATCCTGAACCGATTTGCTGCGGCGTCTGCCGCCGCGAGGCAACCGGACTCGGCTACGCCCCGAAGGGTGGCAAGCCGATCCTTTGGCTCTGTGAAGAGCCCGACTGTATTTCACTAGGAAAGGCCGTCTTCCATATGCCCCCGAAGTCTCTGACTGCGACCGAGAACCTTGCCCTTCAAGACGCTGGCGCTGAAGCCGGTGCCTACCTCGAACGCCTGGGCAAGTTCAGCTTAGCCGATCTGACCGAAAAGGAATGGGCAAACTTCCTGACCACCATCCTCAATTCATACGGCGAGAACATGCGCAAGCGTGTCTCCGCTGGCACCGCACCGTTCTAAGG
>Ga0102590_1003412_pt1 | contig 15890 bp, 9 predicted proteins | sample AraplaMF_Col_mMF_FD_76859 | JGI IMG/M metagenome (GOLD analysis project Ga0102590, IMG submission 76859) | Arabidopsis root microbial communities from the University of North Carolina, USA - plate scrape MF_Col_mMF | ecosystem: Host-associated > Plants > Roots > Endosphere | place: USA...
CGCGCAGCAGCGTATCCTGAAAGGTCGAGCGCGCACCGAACAGCGGCAGGAACTGCTTCGGCCGCACCTCGCGCGAAGCCGGCCACAGCCGCGTGCCGGCGCCGCCGCACATGATCAGGGGGATAATCTTTTGAGACATTGCAAGCCACTCACGCGGGGGGATTGTTACGGTGATATTGTCGGTACCATTCGACGAAGCGGCTCAGACCATCGACGAGCGATGTCGACGGCGAGAAGCCGACGTCGCGCTGGAGCTCGGAAATGTCGGCCCGCGTCTCCAGGACATCGCCGGCCTGCATTGGCAGCAACTGGCGAATCGCAGGCTTGCCTATGATCTTCTCGAGTGTGTCGACAAACTCGAGCAGTTGCACTGACCTGTTGTTACCGATGTTGTAAAGGCGATACGGCGCACTGCTCGACGAATTCTCAGGTGCTTCCGCGTTCCACGCTGGATTCGGCGTCGCGGGCCGATCGAGCGTGCGGATCACGCCTTCGACGATGTCGTCGATATAGGTGAAATCGCGCCACATATTGCCGTTGTTGAAAATCTTGATCGGCTCGTTCGCGAAGATCGCGCGCGTGAACAGCCAGGCTGCCATGTCGGGCCGGCCCCACGGGCCGTAGACGGTGAAAAAGCGAAGACCCGTCACCGGCAGCTTGTGAACATGCGCGAAAGTGTGTGCCATCAGCTCGTTGGCCTTCTTGCTCGCGGCATAAAGGCTGACCGGATGATTGACCGATTGCTCGGTCGAGTACGGCAAGGTGCGATTGGCGCCATAGACCGAGCTCGACGACGCATAGACGAGATGCGCCAGGCCATGGCGCCGACCGGCCTCAAGCACGGTGACGAAGCCGTCACAATTGGTTCGGATGCTGGTCATGGGATCGTCGATCGATGCGCGCACGCCCGGCTGCGCCGCGAGGTGGACGACCCGGTCGGCCGCGGCCTCATCGAAAACGCGTGTCACGGCGGCGAAGTCCGCCACATCAATCTGGCAGAATTTGAAATTCGGATGTCGCGCGACCTTTGCCATCCGTGCACGCTTGAGCGCCGGATCGTAATAGGGCGTGAGTGCATCGATGCCAACAACTTGCTCACCTCGCGCAAGGAGCCGATCGCACACATGCATTCCGATAAAGCCGGCCGCACCGGTCACTATCACTGGCCGCAACTGCTGCCTCCTTCGTTCCGCGATGCAATGCCAGACCAGGACTTCGGAGGCAAGGCTTGGCATCATAGCCGCTCGGACGAAAATGCATCATTTGTGCCTTCTTAGCCATCTCTTCGTTGCGCCGGGGCGAGCCAGCTCGGAAGGGAGATCGATCAACTCGCAGCATCCGGCCCTGGCGATCCGCGTCCAATCCAGAACGCCGGCGCGTGTGACGGTCAGGCCCTCACAACGCTCGACCGCAATGCGTGAGGTCTTTCTCTTGACGCTGTTCAGACGCCGATAGACCACACTTAATTGCTACGGCCGAGCTTGGAATTGAAAGCTCGCGAAAGGTCATATCCAACACGCGGAGAAATCACTTCGAATGACGATCGGTCGTAACGCAGCCAGCGTACTTCTCTGCCTCCTAGTGCTACTCGCCAGCGGTGCCAGCCGCGCTCAATCGCCATCGAGCACCGATGTGGTCGTCTATGGGGGCACAGCTGCCGGTGTCATGACCGCCTATTCAGCTTCACGTCAGGGTTTGCATGTCATCCTTCTCGAGCCGGGCCATCATCTTGGAGGCATGGTTACCGGAGGGCTTTCCGCCACCGATCTCGGCGATGCCGAGGTGATCGGCGGCTACGCGAAGCTGTTCTATCGCCGTGTTGCCGAACACTACGGCCGATCTCGCCTCTACCGCGCATCTGATTGGCTATCCGAGCCGCACATATCGGAAGACACGTTCGGTGCCATGCTCCGCGAAGCCGGAGTGGAAATCGTTTTTGGTGCTCGACTGCGCGAACACCACGGCGTGACCGTCGCGGATCGCAATATCGTTTCCGTGACGAGCGAAGACGGACGCGAATGGCGTGCCAAGGTCTTTGCCGATTGCAGCTACGAGGGGGATCTCCTGGCGCAATCCGGCGTGACATACACCGTTGGGCGGGAAAGCGCACAGAGCTACGGCGAGACGCTTGCCGGCGTACGCACGATTACATCGCAACATCAGTTCAACTGGCCGATATCCGCCTATCGCGACGGTCACCAGCTCTATCCCGAGATCTCGACCGGTCGGCTAGAGGCGGCAGGAAGCGGAGATCGGAACGTCCAGGCGTATAATTTTCGCCTCATCCTCACTGACGATCCGGCAAACCGTCTGCCGTTTCCCAAACCCGACGGCTATGATCCATCACAATTCGCACTGCTCGCGCGATACCTGCAAGATTTTCACTCGCACACGGGACGCGAAGCTTCGCTCAAGGATGTCTTTCACCCGGTAAGACTCCCAAACCGCAAGGCCGACTTCAACAACAACGGACCGTTTTCAAGCGACTATATCGGCCACAGTGCCGCTTATCCCGATGCGGGCTACCAGGACAGGCAGCGGATTCGGGACGAGCATCTTCGCTACACACAAGGACTTCTCTACTTCCTGACCCATGACCCGGCCGTGCCCGCCACGTTGAAGGGAGAGCTCAACGCTTGGGGCCTGCCCAGGGATGAGTTCGCTGACACCGGCCACTGGCCGAGGGAATTGTACGTCCGCGAGGGACGACGCATGGTCGGCGACTATGTCGTAACGCAGGCGGATTTGCAGACGAAGCGCACCAAGCCGGATTCGATCGGCATGGGCTCGTACAACAGCGACTCCCACAATGTAGAGCGCATCGCGATGCCGGACGGATCCGTGCGAAACGAGGGAGACATGCAGGTCGCTGTTCAACCCTATCAAATGCCGTATCGGGTCATGACCCCTCGCAAGGATGAGATGCACAATTTGCTGGTGCCGGTCTGCTTGTCTGCTTCTCACGTTGCCTATTCCTCGCTGCGCATGGAGCCGCAATTCATGATCCTCGGAGAGGCCGCAGGCGTCGCAGCCGCGCTCGCCGTGCAGAGCGGCGTTCCGGTGCAGGACATTCCAATTGCGCGTCTGCAACGCGAGCTGCTGAAGACGGGGGCCGTTCTCGAGCTCCCGGAAGGCGGACTCTTCGGCGCGGCAGGCCTGCCACCCGACTAGGGCGCGGTTCCCATCGACGAGACAACGGTTGGACGCGAACCACGATTTCGTCGCGATTGATGTCGGGATCATATTTTACGACGCATTTCGCGCGGTCATATTTCGGTGACTAACAATTGCTCTGAACGGGGCATCGGCTGGCCTAATCCATGCAACGCCCGAGCATTATGACCATACAGACTTCAAAGCGTCCTCTCGCAAACGCCAAAAGCCGCACTTTCTTCATCAACGGCCGTTTTCTGTCGCAAGCGCTGACTGGCGTTCAACGCTATGCCGCCGAAATCGTCAAAGCGATCGACCATGCGTTGGCTTCCGGCCGGTTCCCGGCGAGGCTTCATGACGCCGAGTGGCAATTGCTCGTCCCTCCCGATGCGCGCGAATTGCCCTCGCTCAAAAAAATAGCGGTTCGAACGATCGGACGTTTGGGCGGACACGCCTGGGATCAGATCGATCTTGCGCGCGCCACGCGGGGCGGTTGCTTGATCAGCCTGGCCAATTCGGGCCCCGTACTGCATCGCGAGCAGATCGTGGTCATCCATGACGCGCAGGTCTTCCGTCGTCCGGACTTCTTTGGCTGGCGCTACCGGACCGCACATCGCCTGATCGATCGCCTGCTCGCGCGCAGCGCAACCATCGCGACGGTCTCGAAATTCTCGCGCGACGAGCTTGCAGCAGCCCTCAATCTCAGCGCTTCGGCAATTCCTGTCTTTCCAAACAGTGCCGAGCATTTTGCGTCCACTGAGCCGGATTACACCATCCTCGATCGGCTGGACCTCAGGCCAAAGAGCTATTTTCTCTTCATCGGTTCGCGAACGAAGAACAAGAATCTCTCCGTTGCGATTCGTGCCATGAGCCTGCTGAATCGGCCGGACATTCCGCTCGTCATCGTCGGCGGCAACAACAGCAGCGTCTTTCAGGACAATCTCGACGAAGCGAGTTCGAGCCACATCCTGGCGGGCCGTCTGACTGACAACGAGATCGCAGCGCTTTACGAGCGCGCCTTGGCGTTTGTGTTCCCCTCTCTCTATGAAGGGTTCGGCGTGCCTCCACTCGAGGCAATGTTGTTCGGCTGTCCGGTCATCGCATCGACCGCCGATGCCGTCATGGAGACCTGCGGCGATGCCGCTGCCTATTTCAACGCCACTGATGCGGGCGAATTGTGTGTGCGTTTGCAGGAGAGATTGGCCGCGGGCGCCATTTCGGATGAGGAACGCCGTAAGCAGCAGAATCGCATCGCAATTTACTCGTGGCAGAGATCCGCGGATGCATTGCTACAATTTCTGGCACAGCAGCGCATCAACTGACGCGCGAATCTCCATGAAATGCTCGTGACGAATTCGTTCCGTTCAAGATCGAATTCTTTTTTGGTGACGACGGCAAATGCGATACGTGCGGCGCAACAACACCACACCGTCGTCAAAATATTGCTCCGTATCGGGAGGAACATTCAGGCCTCGCTGACGCTCATAGAGGGACTTCGCGAATGCCAGGCTCGCTTCAACGGCCGGTCAAGGTACTGCACATCGCCGAGACGATCCGAGGCGGAATTGCGAGCTATCTGAATGAGCTGCACCCGCAGCAAGAGGCAAGCTTTGGTGCCGGCAACGTCCACTATGTGGTGCCTTCCGACCATCGTGGCGATCTCGCGGTCGATGACGCGCAGATGACGACATTCGGGCGATCCGGTCGCAGCGTTTCTGGTCTCTTCCAGATGCTACGCGCGAGCTTGCAGGCGATCGATGCCTTCAAACCCAATGTCGTGCATCTGCACTCGTCGTTTGCGGGTCTCGTTCTCCGCCCGGCGCTCGCAGCAAGGCCTCAGGCGCCGAGCGTGATTTATTGTCCGCATGGCTGGGCATTTTCCCGCAAGGCGGGTCGTGTGAGCCACCAGATCACGAAGGCGGCCGAGAACCTGCTGGCAAGAACGACCGATCGAATCATTTGCATTTCCGCAGACGAGTTCAACGAAGCCGTCCGCGCCGGGATTTCGGCCGACCGCCTCACACTGGTGCACAATGGCATTTCGAAGACGCGCCCGCAGCCGGTCGCTGCGCCCTGGCCGACCAAGAAGACCAAGGTATTGTTCATTGGACGCCTGGATCGGCAGAAGGGCTACGACCTGCTGATCGAAGCGGCAAGACAGCTCGAGGACGTGCTTGACGTCCGCATCGTCGGCGCCTCCGTCGTCAACAAGTATCAAGGACCTGCCGTCCCTTCGAACGTCACCCTGCTCGGCTGGCTCGATCGAGGCGAGATCGAAACCCACCTGGAGGCCGCCGATCTCGTCGTGATCCCCTCACGCTGGGAGGCCTTCGGCCTGGTCGCGCTGGAAGCCATGCGGGCAGCCAAGCCAATCCTGGCATTTCGCATCGGGGCGCTGCCGGAAATCGTGGTGGATGGCGCTACAGGCGCGCTTTGCGAACCGGTCTCCGCCGGCCAGCTCGTGGAAGGCTTTCGGCGCATGCTCGATCTCGACCTCAAGGTGCTGGGAAATCGTGGCTACGACCGTTTCAAGCAGTTTTATGACGTGGAGAAGACGCATCGACAGCTCCGGCAAGTCTATATGGACGTGCTGGAGCGCAACGAGCTTCGGCCCGAAAAGCAGGTGCAGCTCCAGTCCGATCTTTCCAGCAACATCTAAATGGGGATGGGCCGAATCCCTGATGCGGCGATGCACAGCACCTTGAGCAGTTCCACTCGGCAGGCCGTAGCGTGGCTCGTCGCAATCAGTCTGTCGACATCCTGCGCGCTCGCGCAAGTCGCGCAGCCGCTGGATAGCAGGTTCCTCCTTGGCGTCGGCACGCATCAGGGATTGGGCGGCCCAGTCAGTTCGCGCGGCTATGTGCCCTCGACCAACATCGGCCAGATCAAGGAATTGGGCGTCAACGCGTTCCGCGACGATTTTCCCTGGTCCGATTTCGAGCAAGTCGGAGGTCGGATGGGCTTCACTTCCCAGCTTGGAAGGCTGGACGCCCAGATCAAATCCGGTGTTGCGCGCCCTTTCCTGATTCTCGCATTCGGCCATCATCTCGTTCCGAATTCGACGCCGCCTTCGACTGACGAGGCGCGGCGACGGTTTACGACCTACGCTGCGGCCGCGGCGCGGTCGGTTGCCGCGCAGCGTCCCATCTTCGAGCTCTGGAACGAATGGAATCTGGCGGCAAAGAAGGACGCTGCGTTTTCTGTCGAGAACTACCTGGCCCTGGCCAAGGTGGTGCAGCCAGCTGTCAAGCAGGCCGCGCCCGGCTCTCCCCTTGTGGTCGGTGCAATCGGGGACGATCCCGGCTGGACCTGGACCCAACGGATGCTGCAATCGGGCATTCTTCAATATGCCGATGGCGCTTCGATCCATCTCTACAATTTCTGCATGGGTCCGGCCAAGCGCACCTCGGCGGAGGTCGTCGAACGCCTGAACGCGTTTCACCGCCTTGTCAGTGACGCCACCGGCAACCCGACGTTTCCGATCTATGTGACCGAGGCCGGCTGGCCCACGGCGACCAACAAATGCGGGGTCAATGAACAGGCGCAAGCCGACAACATGGCTCAGCTCATTCTCTGGGCCTCGACCGCCTCGTCCTGGCTCAAGGGGATCTGGCTTTACGAGCTCAAGGACAGCGGAGCGAACCCATCCGATCTCGAGCATAATTTCGGGCTCTACCATTTTGACAACTCGCCAAAGCCTTCTGCCTGCGCAGTTCGCGACGCATGGGCGTTTATTCGATCGAGCACCAGCGCGCAGGAAAAGAAATTGCCTGGGGGCGTCGTTTCGATCGTCGCATCGACGCCCGCTGGCCAGCGGATCGCGATCTGGTCCGGCGATCCGAGCCGGCGCTACGCGGTACGGCTGCGCACCAGCGCGGCTGACGCAACCTATGGCAGCCCCTGCGACGTCGCGACCCAACCTGCTTCCGGAGTTTGGATGCCGGTGTCGAGCACACCGCTCCTGATCAGCGCGAAAACGTCCAGCGCGGTCGAATTCGACGTCCGACCCGAGAGGTAAGCAATGACTGGAGCACTCTGACCAAAGCCGCATGAACTCAGACGATTTTTCTCTGTTTTGAACGATGAGATTAGCACAATGAAGGTTCTTCTGACGTCGTCGCTTTATCCAACGCCCCAGACGCCGAAGGTCGTCGGCGGCGCCGAGATATTCGCCCGCCGCTTCGCCGAAGGTCTGGTCGAGTGCGGCGACAAGGTGGAAGTGGTGCGCGCAGCTATTTCGCAGGATCGGCGACCCGAAAGGCACAATGGAATCGATATCCACACGGCGCCGGTGCGGAACGTTTACTTGCCGTTCAACGAGCCGAAGAACGTCGCGCTGCGCAGCATTTGGCATGGGATCGAGGACTGGCAGATCCTTGCGCCGATGATTGCGGAACGAATCCACGCGTTCAAGCCCGACGTCATCCACTCCAACAATCTATCGGGACTGACCACCGCGATCTGGCGGGTCGGGGCTCAGCTCGGCATACCGGTTCTTCATACGATCCACGACTATTATCTCACCTGCCCGCGCTGCTCCCGGTTCAACAAGGGAAAATCCTGCGAACACACCTGCACCAGTTGCTCGTTGCTATCCTATCATCGCCGGCGCGCGACGCATTGGCTCAGCGCCGTTGTCGGCGTCAGCCAACGTGTGCTGTCGATCCACACCGATCTCGGCATGTTTGCGGATACACCAATCCGTACCGTCATCCACAACGCTTCGACGGCGCCGCCGAGCGCGCCCCATTTTCGACCTCTCTGCACCAGCGAGGTCACGTTCGGCTTCATCGGGCGCCTGACCGAGGAAAAGGGAATCGAGAACCTGATGAGGGCATTGGCCACCCTGCCGCGTGAACGCTTCAAGACCCTGATCGCCGGCCGGGTCAGCGACAGCGAGCAGCGGCGCCTTCGGGCGATCGCCCCGGACGCCCGGGTCGAATTCATGGGATTTGTCTCTCCCGACGACTTCTACAGGGCCGTCGACGTCGTGATCGCGCCGTCGATCTGGCACGATCCCGGCCCGCTCGTCGTCGCCGATGCAAAGGCCGCCGGCCGGCCGCTGCTGGGAACGCGTTTTGGCGGAATGCCGGAAGCGATCGAGGACGGCGTGACCGGATGGCTCACCGATGCCGATCCCACCTCGCTTGCCGACAGCATGCTGTCTATCGCGGCGGACCCGCACAAGATCGTCGAAATCAGCAAGCGCCTGGCAAGCGACAACAACAAATGGATGTTCTCCGACGTGATCGCGGCTTACCGGAACGTATACAAGCAATTGCGCGAGACGCAGCCGCGTCGCCAGTACGCGCGGGCCGCGGCGATACAGTGACAGGCCAGACGCTTCCCGCACACCGTTCCCCGACCAAGATCCAGCTAAGACAAGTCGGCCTCAAAGATGATTCGCCTGTTTGCCCTTGCCGGCTACATCTACCAGAGTGCAACCGCGATCATCCTGATCTTCGCGATCAGTCACTTGCTCCAGGCGACCGATTACACCCATTTTTCCCTTGCGCTCGCCTCGAGCCAGCTGCTCGGCGTGCTGACATTCGAGTGGCTCCAACTCGCCGGTCTGCGCTTCCTCGCGGCGGCCGGCGAGCGCGACGGTGCGCGGCTGAGATGGTCACTGTTCACGGCAGCCCTTCTTAGCGCCGGTGCGCTGGTCCTGATCGGCGCCAGTGCATCGTTGGCAAGCCCGCTTGCGTCTCAAGTCGTCGCTCTCGGTCTGATCGTCGCAGTGCTTCAGGGCGTGACCGATCTCTATTTCCTGACGATCCGGCTGTCAGACCGGCTCGGCCTTGCGTCCCTCCTGCTCGCCTTTCGCGCAACCGCGCTTCTCGGCGGCGCCGTGACGGGTGCGATCCTCTCAGGAACCGCCGAGGCGGCGCTGCTCGGCATCGCCGCGGGCCACATCACGGGCCTCACAGCCGGTCTGATCGCACATCGAACCAGGCTCGAGCGGACGCCGGTCTCCGCCATGCTCAGCGACTGGTCCGAGTTCTGCCGCTACGGCATGCTGGCAGCCGGCGCGTCCGTCATCCATTTGTCGGTACCGGTGCTGTTACGCTTCATCATCATCAGCCGGCTCGGTGCGACAGGAGCGGGCGCCGGGTTCTCCGTCGCCCTCGATCTGCTGCAACGACCATTCTGGGTTCTGAACGCCGCGATTCATACCATCAGCTATCCCGAGGTCGTGCACGAATTCGAGGGCGGCGGCAGCAAGGGGTCGGTCGAATCCGCACGGCGGATGTTCGAATTCATGATCTGCACGACCATCGTCTTGCTGGGCGGCCTGATCGGCTTCATTCCCGACGCCGCTCATATTCTTCTCCCGCAGGACAGCGTTGACGGCTTCCTTGCCACGGCTCCCGCGGTCGCGCTGTTCTATTTCCTGCATATCCATCTCCAGGCCACGGTCGCAGTCGTTCCCCATCTGGAGAAGCTTGCAAGCCGGCTGGTCGTCGTGGCGGCCGGACAACTGACGATTGTCTCTGTTTCGTCCGCGCTCGCGATGCTGGTCGGGCTGTCGCCGCGTGGCGCCGTCATCTGCGCAGCGGCCGCAACTGCGATCGTGATCGTGCTCGCGCTCGGCCCAACAGTCCGATATCGCGCGGTTCCGCAGCTCGTTGTAATCGTTCATGCCCTGATCGCGGCAATCGTGATTGGATCATTGGCGTCGATGCCGATCGAGCCGCTCTGGCTCCCCGGCAAGATCTTGATCGCCGCAGTCGCAACGGCCGTCATAGCGTGGCGCGGAGACTTTCTCATGCTGGCACGCCGCAACTAGCCCGAGTTCCCGGATCGGAACTGCGCGGCTTCTCGTTATGTCAGGTGCGCAAACTCAACCAGAGCGTTTACTTGATTTGCTTTACTCGCCTCGAAAACCGGCACATCGACATCCGCCAACACGAGATGGAATACGGCGCTGCTGAATTGAGCAATCCGCTCATCCCGGGTGTCGTCAACTTCACCGCACCCGAAGTCGTCTCCGTAGATTTGCGGACACCACGAGAGCGAACTGCCTCGATGACACTCATTCGTCTCTCCAATATCGATGTGCATGTGACAGATCGCGCATCGGCGTGCGCAGATATTCAGCAGCCTATTCTGTAGAAGTCTTGAAAGCGCCGTCGTCGTGCCATCGTACGTCGACATCGCGTCGATATCAGTTCATCAGCACGGCATCTGTTCCTGCACAAGGAACTTGAGTTGCGCGACTTTTGCGTTCGATCTTTATCTGAAATTCATACTCGAAAATGAGAGTTGCGCTCAACCCGCGAGCAATTCCGTTCGCCCTCTCTGATTCGAGTGTGCAATGTCGGCAGATCAAACCATCCTCTCCGCCAGCGGCTTCATCAACTCCATCGGCGTCAACACGCATGCCGGCTTCGGATGGACCGACTACAACAATCTCGCAATGATGACCGACGACCTGAAATATCTGGGCGTCACCCATCTTCGCGACGCGATGGCGACCAATCCGTCGGCACAACCCGTCGTCGACGGCCTGGCAGCTGCCGGCTACAAATTCGACTTCATCGTCTCGTCCGCCCTGCCCGGCCAGGGGTCAGCCGGACTTCAGGCTTACGTGACCGCGCTCGACAAGTTCCTGACGAGCCATGCGGGCAGCATCAGCGCCATCGAAGGTCTGAACGAAGCGAACAACCAGCCCTTCACATACAATGGCAGCTCGAGCCTCAGCGCAGCCGCCCAATTTCAGAGCGCGCTCTACCTCGCGGTGAAGGGAGATGGTCCGCTTTCGAGCATTCCGGTCTATAACCTGTCGCTCGCATACAACGACCCGCAAGGATACAGTCAGCTGGGCAACATGTCGGCATCTGTCGACTATGCCAACGCCCACGCTTATGTCAGCACCGGCTCGACCGCGGCGAGCTCTATCGCGGCGACGCTGAGCGCTGTGGAGACGGCTGCCCCCGGCAAGCCGGTGGTCATCACCGAAACCGGCTACACGACGCAGGCCAATACCCAATATCTCGGCGTCGACGAGACCGTGCAGGCGAAATCGATCCTGAATACGCTGGTTGACGCATACAAGGACGGCGTGAGTTCGACCTATCTCTACGAGCTGTTCGACCGGAACTCGTCCACGAGCGACACCAACCCGGAAAACAAGTTCGGCCTGTTTCATTCGGACGGTACGCCGAAGCTGGCAGCGACCGCGATACACAATCTGACGACCATCCTGGCCGACGACGGCGCGGGCGGTCATCAGCCGACTAGTCCATTGAACTACACACTGAGCAACATGCCGACGTCCGGCAGCAGCATGGTGCTCGGCAAGAGCAACGGCGCCTATGAGCTGGTCGTCTGGGCCGAACCCAAGCTCTGGAACGACGCAACGGACACTGAAATCTCCAACCCGACGCAAACCGTGACCGTGAACCTCGGCGGCGTGCACCACTCCGTCAAGGTGTACGATACGATGACCGGGACCACGGCGATCGCCAGCTATACCGACGTGTCCTCGATTACGATCCCGTTGAGCGACCATCCCCTCATCATCGAGATCGATGCACCTACGACGACCTCGACACCGCCGTCCATTCCGGCCGACGTGACCGGCACAGCGGCTGAGATCGTGCCCCAACTTTCCGATTTCAGCACCTCTACAACGCTCAAGACGATCACGCTGACGGATTCGCATGTACTGCCTGTCGCTTCGACAGCGACCATGAATTACATCATCTCCCACTACGGCAGCGCGCTGTCCAAGATCCAGGGTGGATATTCGTTCTCGGTGACGAACTCTGCTTCGACCTGGACCAGCACCCTGACTTACAACAGCAATGGCACCCTGATCTCGACCTCGAATACCGGCCTCAATGCCAACGGGCAGCCGATCTCGACCACGGTCAACTATGCCGACGGCTCAAAGGATGCGATCGGCTATACCGGGGGGGCGAAGACCACTTTCATTCACCTTGCGACCGACGGCACCCGGACCACCGATACCTACAGCACCGCGGGCGCCCTGCTCACCGAGGTGGTTCAGAAGACGACCGGCTACTACTCGACCACCATCTACACGAACGGGGTGAAAACGGCCGCCTATGTCCTGAATGCCGACCACACCCAGGACAACTACACCTACAATATCAAGGGCCAGAGCTACACCAGCCAGGTGCAGCATTTGGACACGACGGGCAAGGTCACCTCGGTAACCCGTACCCATGCTGATGGCTCGCTCGATTCCACGCAGGTTTATAACAGCGACGGCAGCAGCGCGATTACCACCTACAGCGCGACGGGCGTCAAACTGGTCGAGACCGATTATCACGCCGACCACAGCAAGGACGTCTGGACCTACAACATCGCCGGCCAGAACTACACAACCGAACACGACATCTACGATACGACCGGCTTCCTCTCCACCCTGGTGCGCCGCCACGCCGATGGCAGCTACGCCTTCAAGCTGGTGCAAAGCAGCGACGGCACGAAGACAAGCGACTGGTACGACACGGCCGGAAATCTCACCTCCGAGGTCGTACAGAAGGCTGACGGGTTCTATTCGACGACCTTTTACAGCAATGGCGTGAAGACCCAGGCCTACGTGAGGAACGCGGACGGGAGCCAGGACAATTACAGCTACGGGATCACCGGCCAGAGCTATTCAACCCTGATCCAGCATGTGGATCCCACTGGCAAGGTCACTGCCATCACACGCAAGCACGCCGATGGAACACTGGATTATACCAAGGTCATCAATGCCGACGGCAGCAGTGTGGTCACGACCTACAATGCCTCGGGCGTGAAGACGAAGGAAATCGACGCTCACGCCGACGGCAGCCAGGATGTCTGGCTCTACGGGATCACCGGACAGGCCTACACGACCGAGCACGACATTTACGATGCCACCGGCTTCCTCACCACGTTGGTGCGTCGCCATGCCGACGGCAGCTACGCCTTCAAGCTGGTGCAAAGCAGCGACGGCACGAAGACAACCGACTGGTACGACACCAGCGGCATTCTCACCAGCGAGATCATCCAGAAGGCCAACGGCTATGACTCGACGACGGTCTACACCGGCGGCGTGAAGACGGCCGCCTACATCACCAATGCCGATCAGAGCCACGACAACTACAGCTACAACATCACCGGCCAGAGCTATACCACCCAGCACCAGCATCTCGATGCATCGGGCAAGCTGACGGAGATGGACCGCACCCATGCGGACGGTACGCTCGACTACAGCCAGATCGTCAATTCTGACGGCAGCAGCGTCACCAGCACATACAATTCGGCTGGCGTGAAGATGACCGAGACCGACTATCACGCCGACGGATCGAAGGACGCCTTTCTCTACAACGTGGTTGGCCAGAACTACACCACCGAGCACGACAGTTACGATCCGACAGGATTCCTCACCGGCATCGTGCGCTCCCATGCCGACAACAGCCTGGCCTTCAGCCTGGTGCAGACGAGCGACGGCACCAAGACTTCGGACTGGTACGATGCGAAAGGCACGATCACGAGTGAAGTCGTGCAGAAGTCGGATGGCTACAGCTCCACAACGGTTTATACCGGCGGCGTGAAGACGGCGGCCTACATCACCAATGCCGACCACACGTCCGACAACTGGAGCTACAACGTCACGGGTCAGAGCTATACGACCCAGCACCAGCACCTCGACACGGCCGGAAACGTCGTTGCGATCACCCGGACCCACGCCGACGGGACCCTGGACTATACCCAGGTCGTCAACAATGACGGCAGCAAGCTGACGGACAATTACGACAGCTCCGGCAATAAGACGCAGGAAGTCGCGAACAACGCCGACGGCACCAAGGACGTCTTCCTGTACAACTTCAACGGCCAGCAGGGAACGACGCAGCACGAGCGCTACAACGCCGCCAATGCGCTGCAATATTTCGACGACACCAAGGCGGACGGCACCCACAACGTCACGGCGGTCGCTTCCGGCGTAACGGTCAAGGGCGGCAACGGCAACGACCTGTTTTCAACGGCGCCAGGCTCGACCACGGTGGTCTACGACCATGGCCAGGATCAACTCCTCAACTTCCATGCCGGTGATGCCACCAACCACGACGTCATCGAGATCTCGAAATTGCTGGCCGCCGATTACAGCCATCTCCAGGTCACGCAATCGGGCAACGACGCCTTTGTCGCTTTGTCGGCCGGCGATTCGATCCTCCTGAAGAACATCAATGTCGCCAGCCTGACGAGCCACGACTTCCTGTTCGTCTGAGCGCATCAACAAGCGTCCACCGCACGCACGCATCTGGACCCGCCGCGTCGCGGGTCCAGATGCTCGCGATCAAAAAACGGGCACGTCACTTTCCGGACGGCGACCGTCGCGCCATGCGGCGACGACATCGCCGCTATGATTATGGGCGTGCGATCGCGCGCATCGACACCGCGCCCTGCGAACTTGCGTCACAATTCAACTCTAGAAGGATGGCACACGTCGCAGGGAATCTGATGTCGAGATGGAAGTTCGTGAGCAAACTCGCTTTGTCGTTCTCGATTTCTATCGATTCGTCGCGGCCCTCGGCGTCTTCATTTTTCATCTGAAGAACATCGACACGGGTATTTCACCCTTCTGGAACGGCTCCTACGGCCTGTTCGTCGACATGTTCTTCATCTTGTCGGGCTTTGTGATCGCCTATTCTTACCCCGCAAGCTCGAGCGGGTTCAGCGGCTACGTCCGCTTCCTGACGCGCCGGATCGCGCGGATCTACCCGTTGCACCTTCTGACCCTGCTTGCGTTCGCGGGGCTTGCGTGGATCGGGATCTCCGGGCCGACGTCGCATGCAGGCGTGACCGACTTCATCCACAATGGCCTTCTCATCCAGGCCTGGGGGATTACCGATCATCTCAGCTTCAATTCGCCATCCTGGTCGATCAGCGCGGAACTGTTCTGTTACCTGTTATTTCCTCTGCTGATGCTGCTGGCAGGGCGGGTCTCTTCATTGACGCTCGCAATCATCGTCGCGTGCCTCTATGGCGTCCTGGCTCATGGTCATCTGCCGATCTGGCAGGAACGATCGCAGATGTATGGTGCCAACTACGATTACGGCATGCTGCGCGCATTACCGAGCTTCATGAACGGCATTCTGCTCGCCATGCTGTTCAAGCAATTCCGCCACTATCGCAGCAAGCCACTTGCTCTCGCCGGCGTTCTCGTGTTCTTCGGCTCGGTGCTGGTGTTGAACGTCTTCGCCAAGCCGGACCTGGCGATCATACTGTTCTCGCTGGCCATCTTGCTCACCGCGATCGGCGAAACCGCTTTTACTCAACTCCCGGGCGCGTCATGGCTCGGACGGCTCGGCAACACGTCCTACGCCATCTACATGCTGCACGAATTATTGCTGATCCTCGTATTCAAGCCGGTCTGGCATCAGCTCGGACTGCAACCCGGCGCCTTTCCGCTGTTCGCGCTGGCCTGCTGCCTCATTCTCACGATCGCCGCGGGCGTCACCTATAGTTATGTTGAAAATCCTGCCCGGAAATTGATCAATCGCCTTGCTCCGCGTGATCCCAGGCAGTCGATCGAGCCTCAGCGCATCGAGGCGCTGGATCTCAGCCCGACCAGGTAGGCTGCAAACGCGGGCTGAGCCAGATTTACCTGCGCGCTTCGGCTGAAGTTCACCGGGATCGTCGAAGGCGATCCAAGACTTCGCGCACGACCCGCAGGACCGCCTCCCGCGCGATCACGAGAACGATCCCGAGATAGACAGCGGCGCCAAGCACGATCA
>Ga0102590_1003413_pt1 | contig 15888 bp, 16 predicted proteins | sample AraplaMF_Col_mMF_FD_76859 | JGI IMG/M metagenome (GOLD analysis project Ga0102590, IMG submission 76859) | Arabidopsis root microbial communities from the University of North Carolina, USA - plate scrape MF_Col_mMF | ecosystem: Host-associated > Plants > Roots > Endosphere | place: USA...
GCGATGTTGCGGGTGCCGCCCGCGCCGGTGCCGACGCGCGTTGCGGTTTCGACCATGGCGCCGATCACCTTGGGGTGCTGGCCCATGCCGAGGTAATCGTTGGAGCACCAGATCACGACGTCGCGCTTGCCCTTGGGCGAGTGCCAGACCGCGTGCGGGAACCGGCCGGCCGTGCGTTCCAGGTCGGCGAACACGCGGTAGCGCCGTTCAGAATGGAGGCGATCGAGGGCGGAATTGAAGAACTGGGCGTAATCCATCGGCGAAACCTGAGACGGAACTGACCAAAAGGGCTGCATCTCCTTAGAGCTTTTCCAGCTCCAATGTCTATGCGCTATCCCACATTCGGCCGTGAGGGGCATTTGGGCAAAATGCCCTATCGTGCGATTTCAAACTTGATCCCGATCAAGTTCGCGCGAGAGATCATGCTGCTATGCAGCATACGCGCCCGTGCGCGCCCAGCCGGCCTTGGCCTTCCTACCCGGTCTATTTCGGCGTGCTCTTCATCATCAACAACGCGATCGGCCTGATCACGCCGCTGGTCGGCGTCGTGCTCAACGTTGTCTGCGGCGTCTCCCGGGTGTCGATGGACGATCCGATCCCGCGGCGTCTGGCCGTTGATGATCGCGCAGCTGGTCGTGCTAGCTTTGCTGACGCTGTTTCCCGTTCTCGTCGTCGGATCTGCAAAATGGTTCGGCGGCTAACCCTCTGGAAAGACCCGATCATGAAGCGCGTGATGATCCTCAACGGCCCCAACCTCAACATGCTCGGCATCCGCGAGCCGCACATCTACGGCACCACGACGCTCGACCAGGTCAATGCGGGCTGCGAGGAGGCCGCCGCAAAACTCGGGCTCAAGCTCGCCTTTCACCAGTCCAACCATGAGGGCGTACTGGTGGATTTGATCCAGTCGGCGCGGCAGGATGCCGACGCGATCGTCATCAATCCGGCCGGCCTGTCCTTTACCTCTGTCTCGATCATGGACGCGATCAAGACATTCGAAGGCCCGGTGCTGGAAGTCCACATCTCCAACATCCACGCCCGCGACGAATATCATCGCCACTCCAAGATCTCGTTCGTGGCGACCGGCGTAATCTGCGGTTTGGGCCCGTTCGGCTATATCGCGGCGCTGCACGCGATCGCGAACATGAAGTGAAGCGACCGCTTCACGTCGTCCTGAACTGCAGCACGCCGTCCTTGGTCTCGGCCGTCAGCCGGCCCTCGACGATCATGTAGTTGACATGGGCGACGAGCTCGCCGGCGGCAAAGCCCATCTGGTGCTCGTCCAGCACGTGCTTGTTGAAGACGACGGGCACCAAAGCGCGCGAGGTTTGCGGCACCTCGCGGCAGGCTTCCGCGATCAGGCGGCAGCGCTCCTCATGGTGATCGGCGAGCTGCTTGATGCGGGTCTTCAGGCCATAGAACGGCACGCCGTGGCCGGGCAGCACCAGCAGGTCATAGGGCAGGGTGGTGGTGAGGCTCGCAAGCGAGGCCAGATATTCGCCGAGCGAGTTCTGGTCGGGCTCGACCGCCCACACGCTGACGTTCGGCGAGATCTTACTCAGCACCTGATCGGCGGAGAGGAACAGCTTGTCGTCGGCGCAATACAGCATCACCTGGTCGAGCGCGTGGCCGCCGCCGGTGATCACCTTGAAGCGGCGCGCGCCGATCACGACCTCGTCGCCATGTGAGATGCGGCGGTAGGACGGTGGCAGCACCGAGACGCGCTTGAGATAATCCTGACCGCGACCGAGCAGCTTTTCGGTGAGCGACTCGTCCATGCCGTGGCGGCGGAAGAACAGCCGCTGCGCCTCGCGCCGCTCCTCGGTGCCGCGGTTCTGGTGATAGACCGATTGCAGATATTCGACCTGCGACATCACCAGCGGACAGTTGAACCGCTCGACGATCCAGCCCGCCAGACCGACATGGTCGGGATGCGAATGCGTGACGATCAGGCGCGTGATGTTGACGCCCTTCAGCGGCCCTTCGAACAGCTTGGTCCAGGCCTCGATCGTCTCCTCGTTGCCGAAGCCGGCATCGACCATCGCATAGCCGTCGCCGTCGGCGAGCAGATAAATGTTCACGTGGTTGAGGCGGAACGGCAGCTTCAGCCGCGCCCACAACACGCCGGGACGCACCTCGACGATCTCGTCGTGGCCGGGATGCTGGTCCCAGGGATATCGCAGCGCCTCGGCGGAGGACTGCACGGTGTCCGATTTCGCGTTCATGCTACCGGCTTAAACCCAGCGCGGGCGGCGCGCCAGCCGAAAAGAACACCTGCCGGTCGCCGCATAGCGGTCATTCCGGCCGTATTCCGTAGCCCGGATGGAGCTCACCAAAGAGTCTGTCATTCCGGGGCGCGCTCCAGCGCGAACCCGGAATCCAGAGGTTATCGTGCGAGATTCCGGGTTCGCCTCTTCGAGGCGCCCCGGAATGACAATCAGGCCGCCCGCATGTTGTTAAGAAACGCGTCGATCTCCCCGCGCAGCAGGTCGGCTTCGCGGCGGAGTTCGTCGGAGGCACTCAGCACCTCGCTCGCCGCGGCCCCGGCCTCGGCGGAGGCGGTGGAGACGCCGACGATGTTGCTGGAGACCTCGCTGGTGCCGCCGGCGGCATGCTGGATATTGCGGGCGATCTCGCGGGTCGCTGCGCCCTGTTCCTCGACCGCGGCTGCAATGGTCGTGGTGACGTCGTTGATCTCGCCGATGATCCGGCCGATACCCTGGATGGCGCCGACCGCCGAAGTCGTGACCTGCTGCATGCTGGCGATCTGGGTTCGGATTTCATCCGTCGCCTTCGCGGTCTGGCTCGCGAGGCTCTTCACCTCGGACGCGACCACCGCAAAGCCGCGGCCGGCTTCGCCTGCGCGGGCCGCCTCGATGGTGGCGTTGAGCGCGAGCAGGTTGGTTTGCGAGGCAATCGTCTGGATCAGGTCGACCACGACGCTGATGCGGCTGGCACTCTCGGCAAGGCTCTGCACCGTGGTGTCGGTGGCGCCGGCCTCGTCCACCGCCTTCTTGGCGATCGCGGCCGAGGTGACCACCTGCTTGCTGATCTCCTCGATAGAGGACGACAGCTGCTCGGTGCCTGACGACACCGTCTGCACGTTGACTGAGGTCTCCTCCGCGGCAGAAGCAACCGCGTTCACTAGCGCGTTGGACTGGTCGGCGGTTGTCGACATGCTCTGCGCGGTCGCCTGCATCGAATTGGCGGATTGCGCGAGATTGTCGAGCGCGGCACGCACCGTGCCCTCGAACTCCGCAATCTTGGCTTCCATTTGCGCGGCACGCTCGGCCTTGGCGACGCGATCCTTCTCCTGCTCGCTCGCAAGCGCCCGAGCCTCGATCATGCTGTCGCGGAACACCGTCAGCGTTTCCTTCATCGCGCCGATCTCGTCGTTCTGGCGCGAGCGGACGATCTCGGTGTCGAGGTCGCCGGCCGAGAGCAGCTGCATGGCGCGCTGAAGCTCCCGGATGCGGCGCAGGATGTTGCGGCCGACATAGAGCCAGACGAACAGGGCCGAGCCGATCAAGGTGATCCCGCCCAGGGCCAGCATGGCTGTCGTGGCCAGCGAGATCTCCTGACGTGCCCGGAAGGTCGAGGCGTTGGTCTCCCTCTGTACGCCGTCGACGAGCGCCTGCACGCTGATGCCGAGGCCGACATTGAGCTTGCGGGTCTCGTCCAAAATGGTCTGGCCGTAGTCGATGGAGTCGAGCTCCTTCTGGCGGATCTTGAACACGCCGGATTTGCCCTCGCCGAAGGCGAACAGCTTCTGCACGGCGTCGCGCACCGCCTGTACCGAGGGAATGTTCGGCAGGTCATCGAGGTTGGACTTGACGCGGTCGCGGGTCGTCTTGAATTCCTTCTCGATCGCCTCGAGCGTATCGCTGCTGTTGGCCGAAAGAGCCCCCATCATGTCGGCGGCCATCAGATTGCCATTGGCGGAGACGGTCGAGATCTGCGAGACGGTGCGCGCGGCTTCGGTGGCATCGTCGGCCGACACTTCCGCCGAACCGAGGATCGCGTTGAGGCGTGTTTGCGCGTCCAGCATCGCCGGGCCGGCGGCGCCGACAAAGGACTGCTGGGCCTTGCGCAATGCTTCATACTGCTTGTCGTGCAGCGCTCCGGTGTCGAGTCGTTCGCGGGCGGCCGAGACCAGGCTCTGCGTGGCTTCGTCGATGCTCTTGGCGGTGTCGCGGAGCGCGTTCGCGGTCTGCTGGTCGGCGCCAAGCTCGATGATTTCGCCGAGCTTGCCCATCGCGAGCTGCTGGATCTCCTTCACATTCTTGGTGCGCTCGTTCAGCGCATCATCGCTGGGCGAGGCGAGCAGGCCCGGTCCTTGCGCGGCGAGCGTCGCGCTCTGCGAGGCGAGCTGAAGGCTGGCAGAGAGGCGCGGGATGTCGCGGCCGCTCAAATCCATCATCGTCGAGCCGAGATGGTTGAAAACGAAGCCGGCGCCGGCCGCGATCACGAGGCCCATGCCGGCGATCACGGCGAAAGCCGCGAACAGGCTGCCGCGCAGGCCCCATCTCGGCATTTTGAAACGAGGCTTGAGACGGCCTAGGACACGGCCAACGCCCAGACGGATCGCCATCGAAATTCCCCCACACCCGTAAATCTTCTAATTTTCGTCGCGGAGTATCCTCGGGCCGGGTTAAAAAATCGCAAGTTGCACAAAAGCTTGGCAGTTCCGCAGGGCGAAAAAAGAAAGGGCCGGCAATGATGCCGGCCCTCGATAGCGAAACGGTGTTGTCAGGCGCGATCAGTAGCGCGCGACGACCGGGCTTGCCCAGTTGAAGCGGTAATTGAGGCCCGCCTTGAAGGTGTGGTCGTCGGTGGTGAAGTTGCCGGTGCCGACCAGCGGACCTGCCGTGAAGTGTGCGTCGCCGAAATTATAGTACTGATACTCGGCCTTGGCCGACCAGTCCGGCGCGAACATGTATTCGAGGCCTGCGCCGATAGTGTAGCCGTTGCGGTGATCGCCATCGATGATGAAGGTGGCCGGCGCGCCGGCGGTGGTGGTCACCTTCTCATTGTTGTCCGAATAGGCGTAGCCGCCCTTCACGTAGACCAGGCCCGGGCCCCAGGTGTAGCCGACGCGACCGGTGATCGAGCCGAGGCCGCGCTGGTCGTTGGTGTAGGTGCCGCCCGGGAACACCGCGCCGACACTGCCGGAGAGCCAGGAATACTGGGCTTCGGCGCCGACCACGAAGTTCGGATTGACCTGCCAATCCATGCCGGCCTGCAGGCCGCCGAGGAAACGCCCGTTGCCGTTGTTGCCGGTGGAGAGGCCGCTGAAATTGTTGTCGCTCGAGAACGCACCGCCGATATGGCCGCCGATGTAGAAGCCGGTCCAGTTGTAGATCGGCGCGACATACGCCGGCGCAGCCTTGTTGTAATAGGGGCGGGCACCGAGATCGGCGCCGATCGCCGGCGCAGCCGCACCCACCACGAGCAGCGCAACGGTCGCAAATAGAATCTTCTTCATCGTCCAAACTCCAGCACTAAGGTCCCCGGCAGCGCGCTGTCCGCGCCGCGTTGGTTTTGCAGATAGCTTGCTTTTGAGGAAAATGCTGTCACATGCGTGGCACAACAGCGCCCAACCCAACTTATTGGGCTGTAATTGATTTTCGTGCTTAATGGCGGCTTAAGAAGTGCTGAAGGAAAGCTTAACTCGAGACGTTGCCGGTAACCTCGCGCGCGCATCTCGTTAACCAAGGCGCCGCAACACCTCGTCACGCATCTGCGCGCGGAACGCCGCGCGTCTGGCCGGCCGCTCTTCCTCGCGCACGTCATGACGGTCGAAGATGTCGAACTTCTCCAGGATCGGATAGCGCTCGCTCGCCATCGCAAGCACGCGCAGCACCTTGGTCGCGGCGTGCGTCGGCCCGCTCACCTCCCAGCGCCGGATCGTGTCGGCGCCGCTCTTCTCCGGCAGAGCACACAGCTTCGCCATGTCGGCTGCGGTGAGCGTCTGTCCGAGCACCTCCGACAGGTCGGCGCGCAATTGCTTCAGTTCGGCACCCGTCATGTCACCTCAGGACACGAAAGTCTTCGCAGCGTCTAGCGCTGATTCGGGTCGATCCGAAGGCGGGCATGTCAGGCCTCCTGGGGTTCCGGCACATTTCCGCGCACACGGAGTTATGAACGGATGGCCTATGGGAATCCTTCGGTGAATGAACACATGGTGAACAGTGCGGCAAGGCATGGAGGGATCAGTCATGACAACGATCAGGTTCGCCATCGCGGCGCTCGTCACGGTCGGACTGCTTGCCGCGCCGTTCGCGGCCGAGGCAAGGAAGGCTCGTGCGAGCCGGCATTACAGCACGAATGTGATGGCTCCCGCCTACAACGGCGCCGGCGTGACCGCGACGCAGTCGAGGCCATCCTACGGAAGCTCAGGCCCAGCAATTGGCACGGTCACGGCGCCTTCGATCGGAACGTATAATTGGCCGTCGGTCGGCGTCACCAACGCAGTCCCGACCTGGAGCAACACCAACCCGCGGTAAGCTGCGGCAAGATAGCGCGTGGCCGCGCCGCGGATTTGGTCGGACGTCTGCTTCTCGGAAAGATGGATTGCCGGATCGACGTCGAAGCGGGAGCGGCCTAGATTCCCCGGCCGTTCTGCTGACCGATCACGCAGCGCCATGCGGCCAGGCGTTCGGCCGGATGCTGGTTCATCCATTCGGCGAGCTGCGGCGCGCCCATCAGGCAGGACTGCACCGAGACCTGTGCGAAGTCGGAGGAGGTGACGAGTTGTTCGTGGCAGCTTCCCGGCGAGGCGAGGCTACAGAGCACAGCGATGATCTTGATCACGCGAGGTTGCTCCCGTCGTTTCGACGCGGGTCGGGTCCACTCGATTGCTCACCGGCCGGACCGTCGGACGGGAAAATGCTGTCGTAGATCGCGCGCGCTTCCTGAATGAGACGAAGACGCTCGCGCTCGGACTTCGAGACAAACTGAATAATCTGGCCCATGTCGGCCTCCAATCGATCCTCGATCCATCATCAGATGATGGAAATCATTTCATGTGATGTGGGGTTCCGGCCTTGGCTTTGCAGCCGTGCAGGTGGTCACAGGGGATAAAAAACCCGTGACTGCTCCGTTCCTCAGACGGAGCGGAATACCGAGACGAAAAGGGCGCCTCACACCGCCAGCACGCGTTCCTTCTGTCCTGGAACCGCCGCCAGCAGCTCGCGCGTGTAGGAATGTTCCGGCGCGGCAAAGAGCTGCGCGGTTGGCTTCAGCTCGACGATGGCGCCCCGCTGCATCACCGCGATACGGTCGCAGATCTGGGCAGCAACCCGCAGGTCGTGGGTGATGAACAGCATCGAGAGGCCGAGGCGGGCCTTGAGATCTTCGAGCAGCCGCAAGACCTGCGCCTGCACGGAGACGTCGAGCGCGGAGACGGCTTCGTCCGCGACGATGATCTCGGGCTCAAGCGCGAGCGCGCGTGCAATGCCGATGCGCTGACGCTGGCCGCCGGAGAATTCGTGCGGATAGCGCTCGACCGCGCCGGCATCCAAGCCGACCATCTTCAGGAGATCCCGAACGCGATCGAACGCCGCACGCGGATCAAGGCCGGCCGCAATCGGGCCATCGGCGATGATGTGGCCGATCTTGCGCCGTGGATTGAGCGAGGCGAATGGATCCTGAAAGATCATCTGGATGCGATGGCGCTCGGCGCGCAGCGCCTTGCCCGAGAGCTGCGTCAGGTCGGTGTCGCCGATCCGCACCGTGCCGCGATCGGCTTCGATCAGCCGCATCACCAGCCGCGCCACCGACGATTTTCCGGAGCCGGATTCGCCGACGAGGCCCAAGGTCTCGCCCTTGAGAATGTTGAAGTTCACTGCGCGCGCGGCATCGACGCGTCTATCTTCGCGAAACCAGCCGCCCGAGGTGACGTAAGTCTTGTCCAGCCCGATCACCTCGACAGCTTTGGCCTGGCCGTCGAGGGGGGCGCGCGCCGGCGGTTGCATCGAGGGCACGGCGGCGAGCAGCGCCTTGGTGTAGTCGTGCAGCGGGTCGCTGAAGACGCTGGCGGCAGGGCCTTCCTCCACGACCTTGCCATGGCGGAGCACCACGACCTGGTCGGCAATATCTGCGACGACGCCAAAGTCATGGGTGATGAACATCACCGCCATATTGCGGCTCTGCTGGAGGTTACGGATCAGCTTCAGGATCTGCGCCTGGGTGGTGACGTCGAGCGCGGTGGTCGGCTCGTCCGCGACCAGCACCGCCGGCTCGAGCGCAAGCGCCATCGCGATCATGGCGCGCTGGCGCTGCCCGCCGGAGAGCTGGTGCGGATAGGCGCGCACGATGCGCTCTGGGTCGGGCAGGCCGACCTCGCGCGCCAGCGACAGCGCTTTTGCCCGCCGCTCCCTCGGCGTGAGCAGGCCGTGGGCCTCGAACATCTCCGCCATCTGGTCGCCGATCCGCATCAAGGGATTGAGCGCGGTCATCGGCTCCTGGAAGATCATCGCGAGCCGGCGGCCGCGCAGATCGCGCCAGCCGTCGTCGTCGAGCTTGAGCAGGTCGCGGCCTTCGAACTGGATCTCGCCTGATGTGACCGACACCGTGTCGGGCAACAGGCCCATCAACGCATGCGCGCACATCGACTTGCCGGAGCCGGACTCACCAACGACGCAGACGATCTTGCCGGGGCGCAGGTCGAGCGAGACGCCGTCGACCGCGAAGGGGCGCTCGGCGCCCTTGGGCAGCGCGATCCGCAAGTTCCTGATCGAGACGGCGGGCGGGGCAGTCGTCATCAGCGTCCCTCCCGCGAGAGGCGCGGATTCAGCGCATCGTTGAGGCCTTCGCCGATCAGGTTCAGCCCGAGCACGCAGATCAGGATGGCGACGCCGGGAAACACGGTGATCCACCAGGCCTGCCGGATCACGGTGCGGCCGGCGCCGACCATGTAGCCCCAGGAGATCAGGTTGGGATCGCCGAGGCCGAGGAAGGACAGCGAAGATTCCAGCAGGATCGCGGTCGCCACCATCAGCGAGGCCAGCACGATCACCGGCGACAACGCGTTGGGCAGGATTTCGCGCAGGATGATCCAGCTGTTGCTTTGCCCGGTGACCACGGCGGCCTGGACATATTCACGCGTGCGCAGCGACAGCACCTCGCCGCGCACCAGGCGCGCGACCGGCGGCCAGCTCACCACGGCGATCGAGGCCACGATCGAATAGATCGAGGGCTGCAGGATCGCGACCAGCACGATCGCGAGCGCAAAACTTGGAATGGTCTGGAAAAATTCGGTGAAGCGCATCAGCGCGTCGTCGACCTTGCCGCCGAAATAGCCGGCCATGGCGCCAATGGGAACGCCGACGACGAGTGCGGCCAGCGTCGAGACGAGGCCAACCAGCAGCGAGACGCGGGCGCCAAAGATCATGCCGGCGAACACGTCGCGGCCGAGTGCGTCGGTGCCGAGCGGCACGGTCGAGAGCGTGAAGGGCGGCAGGAACGGCCGCTGCACCATGCGCCAGGGCGAGTTCGGAAACAGCAGCGGCCCGAACACCGCGACCGAGATCGCGAGCAGCAGGATGATGAGGCCGATGACGCCGCTCGGGCTCTTCAGCATCGATGTGCAGAACTGTTTCATGCGGCGAATTCGATGCGCGGGTCGACCAGGCGATAGACGAGGTCGGTGACGAGGTTGAAGATCAGCACCATGACGGAGCAGGTCACGAACACGCCGAGCAGCAGATTGTAGTCGCGCTGCAGAAGCGCGTCGTACATCAGCCGCCCGATACCGGGCCAGGCGAACACGGTCTCGGTGATGACCGCGCCGCCGATCAGCGTGCCGGCATGGACGCCGGCGAGTGTCACGACAGGAAGGAGCGCGTTGCGCAGCACATGGCGGCGCTGGATCACGGCGTCGGAGAGGCCTTTGGCGCGCGCGGTCTTGACGAAGTCGAGCCGCTTCACCTCGAGCATCGAGGCGCGCGTCATGCGGGTATAGGTCGCCATGAAGAACAGGCCGAGCGTCACCGCCGGCATGATCAGGTGTCTTGCGACGTCGGCCGCATGGGCGAGGCCGGCGAGGTTGGCGCCGACGGTCTCGTAACCGAAGCTCGGCAGCCAGTCGACCGTGACCGAGAACAGCAGGATTCCCATCAGCGCCACCCAGAAGATCGGCATTGCGTAGAAGATCAATGCAAAGATGGTGATGCCGGTGTCGAGGAAAGTCCCGGCGAACCGCGCCGCGAAGGTGCCGAAGAGAACACCGAGCGCGAGCGAGATCGCGAATGCCGTCAGCGTGAGCAGCAATGTGGCCGGCAACCGCTGCGCGATCAGTTTCGCCACCGGCGCCTGCTGGCGAAAGGAGAAGCCGAGGTCGAGGGTCGCAATGCCCGTGACGTATATGAAGAGCTGCTCGGGCAGCGGCTTGTCGAGGCCGAACTTTTCCCGGAGCTGGTTGACGAAGACCTGGTCGCTGGCCCCAGCCTCGCCCGCCATCACGACCGCGGGGTCGCCGGGCGCAAGCCGGATCAGGAAGAAATTGAGGACGACGATCGCAAGCAGGACGATCACGCCCTTGAGGACACGCTGAGCGACGAATGAGAGCATCTTAGAACTAGATCAATTTTGTCAGAGTGTCGCCGCAGCGACGGTGCGCTCCCTCTCCCGCTTGCGGGGGAGGGCAGGGGAGGGGGGGTTCCGCAGAGGGATTGCCAAGGGGGGAGAACCCTCACCCGCTACGCTCTTCGAGCGTAGCGACCTCTCCCGCAAGCGGGAGAGGTAAGTGGAGTTCGGAGCGCCCGCCTCACTTCTCGAGCCATGCGTCCTTGAAGCCGTCATTGACCCCGATCCCCGTGGTGATCAAATTCTTGACTTTGCAGCGGGTGATGGTCGGGAATTGAAGCTCGAGCAACCAAGCCACCGGCACGTCCTCGACCAGGATCTTCTGCGCCTTGTCGTAGATCTCCTTGCGTTTGGAGTCGGGAGTGGCGACCGCGCCATCGGCAAACAGCTTGTCGATCTCGGGATTGGTGTAGCCCTCGGCGTTGTTGAACACCTGCCCCTTGGCGATGTTGCTGGAGACATAGTTGCGGCCGACGCCGAGGGCGGGATCGCCGTACTGATAGAGATAGGTGAAGGCGATATCGAAATCCCATTCGCCGATCTTCTGGTTGCCCCCGGCGACGTCGGTCGAGATCGTCTCGATGTTCATGCCGACATCCATCAGGTTCTGCTTCACAGCTTCGCCCCAGCGCTGCCAGGTCTCGCCATAGGCGAGCGGCAAGAGGCGGATCTTCTCGCCCTTGTAGCCGGCTTCCTTCAGCAGCGCCTTGGCTTTGGCCGGATCGTACGGGTATTTCGGCACGTCGTCGGTGTAGTACTTGATGGTCGAGGCCGAGGGGCCGGTGGCGACCTTGCCGAGCCCGTTCCAGATCACATCCTTGGCGAAATCGCGGTCGATCGCATACATGATCGCTTGCCGCACCCGCTTGTCGGCCAGCGGGCCCTGACGGTTGTTGAGCCACAGCCAGGCCAGCGGAGAGAAGAATTCCCAGCCGGCGCCCGTGACGCAGGTATCCTTCAGCTTGGATAGCCGCGGCACGTCGAAATTCTCGACCGAGCCGCCGGGCAGCACGTCGACCTTGCCGGTCTCATACGCCACCGAACGCGCGGCGGCGTCGGGGATGATCTGCCAGTAGATCTCGTCGATATAGGGCTTGCCCTTCTCGTAATAGTTCGGGTTCTTGACCAGCCGGATGAACGAGCCTTTCTGCCATTCCTTGAACATGAAGGGGCCGGTGCCGACGGGCGCGTTGTTGTAGGGGTTGGTTTTCCAGTCGGTGCCTTCATAGAGATGCTTCGGCACCATCGGCATCGAGCCGACCTCGAAAATGCCGAGGAATGGGCCGAACGGCTGCTTCAGCGTGAATACGACGGTGTAGTCGTCGGGCGCCTCGATCTTGTCGACCTGCACGAGGTTGGCACGGGCGCGCGCGTGCGTCTGCTTCAGCATCTCGATCGAGAACAGCACGTCGGCCGCCGTGAAGGGCTTGCCGTCATGCCAGGTGACGTCCTTCCTGAGCTTGAAGGTGTAAGTCTTGGCGTCCTCGCTGATGCTCCAGCTTTCGGCGAGCTCCGGCTGCGGCTCGAGCTTGGGGCTGTAGCGCAACAGCCCCTCAAAGATGTTGCCCGAGACCATCTGGGTCGGGCCGTTCTGGATCATCGCAAGCATCAGGCCGGGCGGCTCGGGCTGGATCACCGCGTTGATCACGCCTCCCGTCTTCGGTTCTTGCGCCAGCGCCGAGGCCGTGAGGCCGCAAGCCAGGAGGAGACCAAGCAACACTCGTTTCGACATGCCGTATCTTTCTCAAGCGCGGCCAAACCGCAGGCGCTCCGCGACGTCCACGCGCGCGAAGCGACGGCCGGCCCATCCCAGTCCCCATCCGGGTGCGAGGCTCACACGGTCCCGTTCCATGCTGCAAGATGAAAGTCTCGACAGTGTCAGCACAAAAAATGCACAGCGGGCTCAGGAGATTTTCAGCGCCTGTTGCAATTCGTCCAGTGCACCGATGAGCAGCTCGCGATGGGCGATGTCGTCCTTTGGAATCGCGCTGACGCTTGCCGCGAGCTCACGCAAGATGCCGGCGAGCAAGCCAAAGTTGATGTGAAGGTGCACCGACTTGCGCTCGTCCTCGGTTCCGGGCCGCTCGAGCACGAGTGCCACGCCGCTGCCGTCGAGACGGGCTTCGAACCGCGATGAATGCGCGAAGGTGCCGACGTAAAATTTGTCTGGATATTTGAGTGCGATTTCTGCCTTGTCAGGAACCGGCTTCGTCATGGGCGGCCTCATCGATACCGCACCATTCTGTCCGGGATTAAGCCGACCTGTCTTGCGATAGGTCAGAGGGCGGCCTCGGAATTGATCCGGATCAAAGCCAAGCCGCCCCTTTTGCGATCCGATGTCAACTGGCGCAAGGCAAAGCCGCGCCTTGTCCGTTTTTCCAGGAGAAAAGACAACCGATGGACATCCAGGCCACCGACAATCCTGCGGGCGGGGAGGATGCCGTCGAGCCAGGTCTGCTCTCGGATGATGGAACGAAGCATTGTCTGCAAGTGCTCAGCGATGCTGGCCTGCGCCCGACCCGCCAGCGTCTTGCGCTCGGCAAACTGTTATTCTTGCGCGGCCATCGCCATGTCACCGCGGAGAGCCTCTACGACGAAGCCGTGGCGGCGAACGCCTATCTGTCGCTCGCCACGGTCTACAACACGTTGAACCAGTTCACCGAGGCCGGCCTGCTGCGCCGGATCGCGGCCGACGGCATCAAATCGTTCTTCGACACCGACACGTCGGTCCATCCGCACTTCTATCTGGAGGGCGAGGATGTGCTGGTCGACGTCGCCGGCGGCCTTGCCTTCAGCAAGGTGCCGGATGCGCTTCGCGGCCACGAGATCGCGCGGCTCGACGTCATCATCCATCTACGCCGGAAACGGATGTGACGACGGCACTGGGCGCGAAGGCCTGCTCGAACCTCTCTGCTCACCGAAAAATGACATCGGCCGTGCGGTCCGCCATGGTCGATCGGGCGCCGAAATCGGCAACGTGTTGAAAACCAAGCCAGGTGAAACTCCGTATCTTTCACGTCTTGCAAGACGCTCGCACACTTGTGTCCCGCGATGCTAGGCTTAGATTGAATGGCAGACCTTCGGCAGAGGACCCGGCATGACTGATCCCCGCAATACTTCCACGTCCATTGATCCCGTGAAGCTCGACCGGCTGGCCGAGGTGGCGGTGAAGGTGGGACTGGGCTTGCGGCCGGGACAGGACCTCCTCTTGACGGCCCCCGCGATCGCGTTGCCGCTGGTGCGCCGGATCGCCGTGCACGCCTACAAGGCCGGCGCGGGCATCGTGACGCCGATCCTTTCCGACGAGGAGATGACGTTGGCGCGCTACCGCTACGGCCAGGACAACAGCTTCGATCGCGCGGCCAACTGGCTCTATGAGGGCATGGCGAAGGCGTTCTCGGACAACACCGCGCGTCTTGCCATCGTCGGCGACAATCCGATGCTGCTGTCGGGCGAGGATCCCTCCAAGGTGGCGCGCGCCAGCAAGTCCAATTCCATGGCCTACCAGCCGGCACTGGAGAAGATCGTCAATTTCGACACCAACTGGAACATCATCGCCTATCCGAGCCCGTCCTGGGCCAAGCAGGTCTTCCCTGATGATCCCGAAGAGGCCGCGATCGGCAAGCTGGCGGATGCGATCTTCGCGGCGTCCCGCGTCGACCGCGAGGATGCGATTTCGAATTGGGCGAGCCACAATGCGGTGTTGCGCGAGCGCACCAACTGGCTCAACGGCCAGCGTTTCCGCGCGTTGCAATATTCGGGTCCCGGCACCGACCTCACCATCGGGCTTGCTGACGGGCATGAATGGGAAGGTGGCGCCTCGTCCGCCAAGAACGGCATCAGCTGCAACGCCAACATCCCCACTGAAGAGGTCTTCACCACGCCGCATTGCCGGCGCGTCTACGGCCATGTCGTGAGCTCGAAACCGCTGTCCTACCAGGGCACGCTGATCGACAACATCGCGGTGCGCTTCGAGGACGGCAGGATCGTCGACGCCAAGGCCTCGCGCGGCGCGGAGGTGCTGAACAAGGTGCTCGACACCGACGAAGGCGCACGCCGGCTCGGCGAAGTGGCGCTGGTGCCGCATTCCTCGCCGATCTCGCAGAGCGGGCTGTTGTTCTACAACACGCTGTTCGACGAGAACGCGGCCTCTCACATCGCGCTCGGCCAATGCTATTCGAAGTGCTTCGTGAACGGCGCCCAGCTCACGCCGCAGCAGATCGCCGCGCAAGGCGGCAACCAGAGCCTGATCCATATCGACTGGATGATCGGCTCGGCCGAGACCGACATCGACGGCATCCTGGCCGACGGCAGCAAGGTGCCGGTGTTCCGCAAGGGCGAGTGGGCGAAGTAACCGACGCTACTCGTCATGCCCGGGCTTTGTCCCGGGCATCCACGTTCTTTGTTCCGCAAGGCGTGGATGGCCGGGACAAGCCGGCCATGACAGGCGTGAACACTTCGGGCGCATCGCTAGGGTCAAGCGCCTTCACGCCGCCGTGTCGCGCAGCATCGGGTTGTTGTCGATGCTGAAGCGATTGAACAGCGTGGTGAAGGGGCTGCCGTCGGTGGCCCGTACGATGGCGTCGGACGTCGCGACCGCCTCGTAGAGCGCGCCGACCGGGTCGTCTGCCTCCGGCAGGGCGAGGCGTTCGCGGATTTGCTCTCGCGCCTCGTTGACGTCGTCCTCGTCGTCGAGTGTCGCCTCAAGCGCATCTGCCGCGCGCCGCATCTGCGGGAGATCGCCGCCGGCGGAGAATTTGAGGATGTCGAGCCAATAGGGGCGGGCGACGACCAACTGAATGAAGGCCTCGAAGCTTTCGGCGATGATGCCTGCGCGCCCTTCCGATGAGACGTAGAGGACATTTTGCGACGGTAGCAGCACGAAGGCGCCGCCTGAGCCGTCACTGCAGATCTGCCGGGGGCTTTCGGCCCCGTCGACCGTGAACCAGGGTTCCTCGTCCGACACGAACGAAATATCCAGGCTGCCGAGCCACGCGACGACCTCGCCTTGGGCTGTCAGGGCATCAGGGGTCAGGGGCAACGATCGGGCTCCTTCCAAGTCGCTTTCGCGCACTTTGTCGCACCCCGGAAAAGATGGGTTCATATGCCCGAATTTGCAGGCAAATCCCGAGGTCAACCGTTTCGCGTATGCAACTTGTGGCTGATTATCGGGGCCAGCGTAAGAAAGAATTAAAAGCCGGCTATTAGCGTTCCGACATCTTTCGAAATAATCCGGGCCGAGACCCGGTCATACATATTTGTACCATATCTTCTGGGGGAGCAGATGTCGCGCGCGTTGAT
>Ga0102590_1003418_pt1 | contig 15878 bp, 16 predicted proteins | sample AraplaMF_Col_mMF_FD_76859 | JGI IMG/M metagenome (GOLD analysis project Ga0102590, IMG submission 76859) | Arabidopsis root microbial communities from the University of North Carolina, USA - plate scrape MF_Col_mMF | ecosystem: Host-associated > Plants > Roots > Endosphere | place: USA...
CGACAGCATCGCCGCCGGCGAGGCATTGAGCGGTCCGCGCACCTGTGGCGCGCTGCCCTCGAAGTCGATCACCAGCGCATCACCCTGCTTGCGCAGGCTCACGACGATGGCCACCGGCGCGGTATCGACGCCGTCGCCATCGAGCTGATCGCGCCAGGTCCATTCGCCATCAGGCGCGGCGCTGAGCGCCGCGCGTGTCATGCGTTCGGTCTGCCCAATCAAGGCATCGCATACCTCGGGGAATCGCGGGCCGGTGTGCCGCGCGATCTGCCTCAGTTCGCGCGCGCCTTGCTTCAGCGCCGTCCACTGCGCCTCGAGGTCGCCGCGCAAATTGTCAGGCGTGCGCGAATTGGCCGCCAGGATGGCATCGATGTCTGATAGCACCCCTTCGGCGCTGCGCCAGCGCACCGGCGGCAGGCGCAAGCCTTCCTGGTACACTTCGGTCGCATCCGGCGGGATCGAGCCGGCGGCCATGCCGCCGACATCCTGATGGTGCAGGTTGGCCGCGGCCAACGCGATCACTTCGCCGTCGTGAAACACCGGATGGACCAGGGCGAGATCAGGCAAATGGGTGCCGCCGGACCAGGGGTCGTTGAGCAGATAGGCGTCGCCCTCGGACATCGTGTGAAGCGGAAAGCGCGCGAGCACACCGGCAACGGCCGGAATCAGCGATCCCAGCAACAGCGGCAGCGAGCGCGCCTGCGCCAGCAGGCGTCCATCCGGCAGGAACAGCGCCGCCGCACAGTCGCCGCTCTCGCGGGCGATGGACGACACGGCGGCGCGCATCATGCCGTCCTGCATGCGGTCGGCCGTGCCCTGCAGCGCTAGGCGCAGCGGCTCCATGCGGAGCGCGATGGCCGGATCGGGTGCAACGTCGCCCGCGCGCGGCATCAAGCCCTCGCCTCCAGCGTCAGCGTCTGTTCCGGCGTGAGCCGCCACGACCAGCCCGCCGGCACGAAGGCGGAGGTCATCGGCGTGAACAACGCATGCGGCCCCTCGCCGTGCGGCGGCAGCTGCTCCCACGGGCTTTCGTTCGCCGCCAGGCGGACGTCGCCCTCGCCGGGACTGCAGAGCATGCCCAGCGCGGCCATCACGCCGGCATGCGGCATCACCAGCACGCGGCGCATGCCGGCGAGTTCGGCGATCTCGGCCGCATGCTGCGCGCCGCCGCCGCCGATAGCGACGAGCACCGCGTCCGCCGGATCGAGGTTGCGCTGGAAGGCGTGGGTCTTGAGCGCCTCCGCCATGCCGGCGGCGGCCGCGCTCACGACGGCCTCGGCGGTGCGAGGCACCGACAGACCGAGCGCAGCGGCGACATCGCCGAGCGCGGCTTCCGCGGCGGCGCGGTCCAGCACCATCCCGCCGGCGAGGCGGGGCGGCAAGCGGTCCAGAACGCAAAGCGCATCGCTCAGCGTCGGCAAGTCGCCACCAAGACCAAAGGCGGCCGGTCCGGGCCAGGCGCCTTGCGAGCGCGGACCGAGGCGCAGCGCGCCGCCCGGCAGCACCGACACCACGCTGCCGCCGCCGATGCCGATCGAGGTGATATCCGCGCAGCGCTGGCGGATCGGCAAGCCGCCGCAGTCCAGCGCATCGGTAAAAGTCGGCTTGCCGTCGAGGAGAATGCTGATGTCGGCGCTGGTGCCGCCGATGTCCAGAATGATCGCGGGGCCGGAAGTAGAGGCTCCAAGGCAGGCGGCCACACCCTGCAGCGCCGCGCAGGGACCGGACATGGCAAGGCCGATCGGCTGCTCGGCGAGATCGTGCCAGGGCGCGGTGCCGCCGGCCGATCGCATCAGGCGCAGCGCCGGCAGACCGCGCACTTTCAGCGCCTCGGCCAACGCGTGCAGATAATCTGCCGCGAGCGGCTTGGCATAGGCATCCAGCGCCGTGGTCAGCCAGCGCTCGAACTCGCGCGGTTGCGGATCGACCTCGCTGGACAGGGAGATGTAAATGTCCGGAAGGCGCGCCTGCAGCGCAGCCCGCAGCGCGCGCTCATGCGCGGGATTGCGGTGCGAGAACAGCAGACCGATCGCCAGTGCGCGCACGCCGGCTGCAACCACCGCATCGGCAATGGCGTCCACGGCCGACAGGTCAAGCGGCTCGACCTCGCGCCCTTCGGCATCGATCCGCCCGCCGATCTCGAAACGCAGCGGCTCGGGAAACAGCTTGGCTTCCGGCAGGGCCGGCGCGATCAACGGTTCATACAATTCCCGGCGGTCCTGGCGCGCCAGGACCGGCACGTCGCGCATGCCGCGCGTCAGGACGAGGGCCACCGGCGGCTGGTTCAACTCCAGCAGCAGATTGGTGATGACAGTGGAGCCGTGCACCACGCGGGCGATGTCACTGGGCCCGATGCCGGACTGCGCGCAGAGCAGGTCGAGAGCCTCGACGACCGGCTCCGCCAGCCGGCGTCCGGCGCGCGGATATTTGAGCGCGGTGATGTGGCCGTCGCTGCGCAAGGCCACCGCATCGACGAAGGTGCCCCCCATGTCCACGGCGAGCGACCAGGACGCGTTCAACGGAATCGCTCCGGCGAAAACGGCGTCAGGTCCACCTGCGTCGGACGTCCGGCCACCAGATGCGCGATCTCGCGGCCGGTCGCCGCACCCATGCACATGCCCATGTGGCCGTGTCCGAAGGCCAGCCACGCATTGTCGGCCGCGCGGACTGGACCAACCACGGGCAGACTATCGGGATGACAGGGACGATGGCCCATCCAGCGCGTGACGGACGATGTATCCAGATGTGGAAACAGCTGCTGTCCCTGACGCAGCAGGGCGTCGGCGCGCGCCATATTGGGCGGCGCTTTCAGGCCGGCGAACTCCACCGTGCCGGCGAGCCGAAGGCCCATGGCCATCGGGTTGACCATCAGATTGTGCTCCACCGCCATCACGGTGTGGCGCAGGGCCAGGTTCGAGCTCTGCACGGTGACGTGGTAACCGCGCTGGGTCTCCAGCATCACCGGGCTGCCGAGCTGAGCGGCCAACGCGCCCGACCAGGCACCGGCAGCGACCACCACGCCGTCCGCCGCCAGCGGCTCGCCGCGCTCCAGCAGCACTGCCGTGACGCGCCGGCCCTGACGCTCGAAACCGCGGACGCGGTCGCGGACGTGACGCGCGCCGTCGGCGATGCAGCGATTGTAGATCGCCTTGACGAGGGCGGACGGGTCGGACGTGGAGCCGTTGTCGGGCGCCAGAATGCCGAAGCGAAAACGTCCCTTCAGGTCCGGCTCGAGGCTTTCCAGCTCGTCCTGCTCGACGTCCTGCATCCGCACGCCGAGCGATCGGCGCAGGTTCATGCCCCAGGCCCACTGCGCCGCCGTCTCGCGCGAGGAAAAGACGTAGAGGCAACCGCTCCGCCGCACCAGTTCGCTGGCATCGGCATGGGCGAGCAACGGATCGTAGCAGTCGAAGATCGGCGCCAGCAGCGAACGCAGCGCGGTGGCGATACGCGTCACCTCCTCGCGTGACGAATGACTGAGCATGCGCAGCAGCCACGGCGCCACCAGCGGCGCATAGGCCCAGCGCACCGTCAGCGGTCCCAACGGGTCGAGCAGCCAGCGCGGGACCTTCTTCCACATGCCCGGCATGCCCACCGGCAGGCAGGCGCTGGGCGACAGCGAGCCGGCATTGCCGAACGAGCAGGCTTCGCCCGCATCCAGCGGATCAACGAACGTCACCGCATCGCCGTCGCGCTGCAGCCAGGCCGCGGTGCAAGCGCCGACGATTCCCGTTCCTATGACGACAATGTGCATGGGAGGGAATTGTGAAAAATAATTCCCCCATCACACAAGCCAATTCTTTTCATACGATCATCAGGTTTTCTGATAGTCGGTCCATTCGCGCGAGGATATGTGATGCGGCCCCCCGTTCTCTCCACTCTCAGCCTGCGCCAGATGCGCGCCTTTGCCGCGGTCGCTCGCGCCGGCAGCTTCACGGCGGCGGCGCGGCAGATCAATTTGACGCAGTCGGCCGTCAGCATGCTGGTTCAGCAGCTCGAGGAGACGCTCGGGCTGAAGCTGTTCGACCGCGGCGCGGCCGTGTTGTTGACGGCGGCGGGCGAACAATTGCTTCCGCTGGCGCGCCGCATCCTGGATGATGTGCAACAGATCGCGGAGGGCGCTTCGGACCTTCGCTCGCTTCGCACCGGCCTGCTCCGCGTGGTGGCGCCGCAGATGCTGGCCTGCACCTGGGTCGCGGCCGTGCTGGGCGAATTCGAGCGGGCTCATCCGGATGTCGGCTTGCGCGTGACCGACGCGATGGCGGACGAGGTGGTGAGCATCGTGCGCCGGGGCGAGGCGGAACTTGGCGTCGGCCCGGAGCGCGCTACCGGCGAGGATGTCACCAGCACGTTCCTGATGGACGTGCCGATCCGGGTGGTCTGCTCGGCCAAGCATCCGCTGGCGCAGCAACGCGCCGTCTCGTGGAAAAAGCTGCGCGACGAGCGCTGGGTGATCTATTCCAGCGAGTTCAACCGGCACCTGGAGAGCCTGCTGCATGCGCATGACAGCTCGCTGTCCATGCAGACCGCCGCCGAGGTCAAATACCTGACCACCGCCCTGGCGCTGGTCGGCGTCGGGACCGGCCTCGCCGCCGTTCCCGACTACGGACGGCTGTTCGCGCCGAATTTCGACGTGCGTTTCATCAAGCTGCGCGCGCCGGAAATCCGCCGCCGCTACTATATCTATCAACGGCGGGGACTCGTGCTCTCACCGCCCGCGGAGGCGTTCGTCAAGCTGCTGCGCAGCGCGGCCCGCAGCGATGGATGAAGCCGTGCCCGCGAATTGCGGGCGCACAGGCAATGCCGATCGCCCACGCGCCAATTGCGTTGGGCCAAAAGGCTGACTAGGACGTTCGGATGAGCATCGAATCGCCTCCGAGTTGGCCGGTCGTGGACCCACCGCCGTTTCTTCCCGCGCCCCGCCGCAGATGGCCGTTTGCGCTCTTCGTGGCCGTTGTCCTGGCACTTGCAGGCGCAGGAGCGGCTTATGCCTGGCTGAACCCGGGATTTTTCATTCCGTCCGCGGGGCGCGCGACCGCGGAAGCTGACGCAGGCGCCAATGACAGCGCGGTCATGACCGACCTGCTCGCCGCGCAACAGAAGACAGCCGACGATCTGGCGGCGATCGACAGGACTATCGCCGACCAACAGGAGCAGTTGAAGGCAATCGTCAGTCAACTTGCCGAGCTCAGTTCGAAAATTGACGCTCTGAAGAGCCCGGCCCCGCAGCCACCGGTCGCACCGTCTCCTTTTCCTGGGCCGACTGTCGCGAGGCCATCGGCTTCAGTGCCTCCCGTCGCGCCAGCTCCGGCAGCGCGCGTCGTCCCGAAGCAGAAGAAGCCACCGCGCGCAGCGACCCCGACGGGTCCGATCTCGGTCGGGGGAGCGCCGTTGCCCCCGACGCCCGATACGCCTGTGCGCTGAGCCGCGATCATCGACCCTATCAGCTGCCGCGCTGCAGCCGAGATCATCGCCGGCGCAGGCGAGCACGATCAGCGGCACCAGCACCAGCGGCACCTTGCCGCCGGTGCCGTAACCGGCGAGACCAGTAGGAGCTGAAGGAGCAAGAAGGCGCTCTCGTCATGGCGCCAGCGATGCCACATAGGCGGCCAGCGCGATCATGTCGTTCGCGGACAGCTTTTCCACGGTCGGCTTCATCGGAGCGCTCGCGCTTGCGGCGCGTCCCCCGGTCTGGAATTCATAAAGCTGTCGCACGATGTAGGTCGGCGATCGTCCTGCAATCGATGGAATCTCGCCAGCGCCTCTCAGATCGGATCCGTGGCAGCCGGCACAGGCAACGGTGGTGCCCGCCCCGCCGGTCTTCGCGAGTATTTCTCCCTTCGCCAGGCTTCCGACCGGCACATACGCCGTGAAGGTCGCTCGTGAGTCACGAAGCTCGAACTGATCTCCGTTGTCCGGCATCTCGACAATGCGCTCGCCGAGCGCTTCGGAGCCGCCCTCCGGGCTCTTGACGTAAAACATGCGAGATGGCCCGGTCCTGGGAATGATCTCGCTTTCGACGACCTTGATCAAACGCCTGGGCTTCAGCCCGGCAAAATACTCTGCCGCGGCGTGCATCTCGGCATCGGTCATGGCCTTGGCCGAGGCCACCATGGTTTTGGGCGGTCTCTCCGGCCCCGACATCTTTCGGGCGCCACTTTTGAAGTCGGCGAGCTGCTGGACCAGATAGTCCACCGGCAACCCCGCCAGACTCGCACCTTCAGGACCACCAGTACCCTCGACGCGATGGCAAGCTCCGCAGGCGCGGACGTCCGGCTTGCGCCCGGTGGCAACGATCGCCGGCATGGCCGGGTGGTCATCAGGATGCCAATCCAGCGCAAGGAAAAGATCTCTCGCCTGCTTCCAACTGAAGGAGGCGTTGCTGCCGGCGAGTTGGTTGGGTTTGTCGTCCGGCGGGGGCACCTTGACGGACGGGTCCCACAGGAACGCCCAAGCCGGAAATCCCTCAGACGGAGAGGCGGCGTTGGTTTGCTGCGCAAAAGCAGACGGTGCAATGAAGATGACTGTGATCGATAGCATCAGCGCGGGCAAATTCACGGCAATGGCTCTCTCTTCAAATGGATCGAACAGAATGGCGATGAACAATGACGATGACCCGGGTCTCCCGAGTCGAGCAGCCATCGCGCTTTGAAAACCAAAGGCGACCGGTTGGGCTGACTTGTCCGCAAGATAGGCGCAATCGCCGGCAAGGTTCGCGGAAAACATTGCGTGGATCGCGGCAAGCCAATAGGTTCTCCGGAGGCTCAAGCTGAGGGGCGGCCGTGGAACGTGACGAACTCGAGCGCCTTGTCGGTGGCCGATTGCGGCTGAGCTTCGACGAGATTTTGAACCATCCCCGCCTGCCGCAAGCGCGTCACGCCTATCTGGACAGCTTCGTCGGCCTCTACCAGGGCGACCCTTTTCTGGTTCGTCTGCTGCTTCAGGCCGGACGATTTCTCGTCTTTCATAGCGTGGCGGTGCTTGAGGCCGCGCAGGATTTATCGCGACGCGAGACCTGGTTCACAGTGGCTGCGCTGAAGCAGCAACTCTCCGTTTACGGCTATGCGAGTGGCCGACAAGTGGATCATCTCGTCGCTCGCTTGCGCGAGGTTGGATTTCTGGAGCAGCATGCAGCGCCCGGCGACGGGCGCGTTCGGCTACTTGCGTCCACGCACAAGCTGCGCGCGCATCACGCCGAATGGCTGGCAACGCACTACGTCCCGCTCGCGACGCTGTTCCCCGATCATGATTACAGCCCGGTGCTGTCGCGCGATCACGCATTTCACGCCCTGCACTGCCGTGAATGTTTGCCATTCAACGCCGTGTCCGCCCGCCTGATGATGACGCTGCCGGACACCATGCTGTTTTTCATGCACGCAGCGGGACCGCTCATCCAGAACGCGGTGCTGAAGGCTGCAATGGATGCGGCCGATCCGAACGCGGCGGTCCCCTACATGGAAGCCGCGGATCGCTTTGGCGTCTCCCGAACCCATGTCCGCAACCTGATGAAGGATGCGGAAAAGGCTGGACTGGTGAGGATCACCGGGCAGGGTGGTCGCAGCATCCTCATCCTGCCGCGCTTTTGGGCCGGCTACGACCGCGGACTGGCCGTGGGGATGTATCTGCACGACGCGGTCAATGTCGTCGCGATGAACCGGTGGGCCAAGTCCCACAAGGATAGCGGCACGACGCCCCTGCCTGATCTCACGGTGACAGCCAGTCACTCGTCCTAGGGCGTGTACTCTTAAACGTCGGCCTACGAAGGCAGAGCGGAAGTCTGCCGCCTTGCGCGGATCGGCGGCTTGTGACCCCGAGCGGACAGCGCGTATCGCCTATGTGCCGCTCCCGAAATGAGCTGCTGTAGCACCGACGAAGAGAGCGAAGATGGTCCACAGAATCACTACGGCCATTCCGTAGTTAATCTGGGCTCTCGCGCGAGTGACCGTCGTCTTCAGGTCATCAGGAAGCCCATTAGCAATATCGTCCTGTCCCCAAAATTGCTTCGCGTACCAACGGCTTTGCAACACGGTGTAGAACCATGGAAAGTTCGCGCCGTCGAAGCGGGCTCCGACCAACTTGTATGTCGAATAGGCCGTTCGCATGCTCAGCAGCCCGGATAGAGTTCCGACTATCGGAATAGAAATGAACGACGCTTTTGAGATTTCTGCCCACACGCCTTGCCTCACGATCATCAAACGATGAACTATGTCGCCCTCAATTGTCATTGTAGCAGGCAACACTCAATACGTCCGCTTCTGGCCCGATGGCGAAGTCCGGGTTGGCTCAGATATGGTCAGTGATCGGGGCACACCGGAAGTGACAGGGCGCCTTTCAAACCGGCGCTTCTGACCCGCAACGGGCATCAATGGCCTTGACCCGGTGCGGCCTACCTTTGGTTTGATAGTGTTCTCTCAGGGGCGCGTCATTTGCGTCCAGCAACGACCTCGGGCGGTCGATCCGGCGCGAGGCTGAAATGGTGACGGTCCTATTGGAACTCCCCCCTTCGTGATAGGCAAGGCATCAGGCAACAAAGGAGAGGACCGAGCCGTATGATCAGCCTAATAAATGTCTTCACGGTAGATCCAGCCAACCAGAACCGGCTCCTCGATTTGCTTGCGCGCGCGACCGATGAATTCGTCAGCCGGGCACCTGGCTTTGTTTCCTCGACCCTTCATCGGAGCCTCGACGGCACGAAGGTGACCATGTATGCGCAGTGGCGCAGCGCGGAAGACTATGAGTCCATGCGCCAGGATCCTGGACCGCTACCCTTTCTCGAAGAGGCGCTCACGATCGCGAAATTTGAGCCGGGCATGTATGAGGTCGTGCGCACATTCTCGCCCATTGATAGGTAGGCCTCGCCCCCGCGCGCGAATCGAACTTCCGCTGTTGGCCCAATTCGGACCTAGGACGAGCGCGCCAATGCGCCGCTATCAGAGGCACAGCGGACCTCATACGAGGTGCAGCGCGGGTTTACGGGGTACACGCCCTAGATCAAAAGCCCCAGCTTGATTTAGCGGCCGCCTCATGGCGGCCGGCGAGCCGCCATGGCTTCCGCCTGCCCGCGGCGATGTTTCGGTCGCAAGGACATATGCGCAAGGTTTTCCAAGCGCGGGTCGCGATCCCAAGGTTATTCTGCGGTCGCGTCCGGGATATCGGTCGCATCCGGAATATCCGCTCGCAAGCAACCCGATTTCCTCAGCGCCCTCATTGTTCAAGAGATTTTCATGGCCAAAGCCAATTCCAATATCGATACATCCCGTCCCGACCGCTTCCCGCTCCCTGCAACCGGCTATGCGCTCCTCTTTGCCGGCCTGGCGGCCTACGGACTGTACGCGCTTTTGATCTCCGGCCCTGCCATGCGTGACGCCGCTCGCGCCGACCTTGAACGGGCGATCGCAGACGAGAATCGGCAATTCTGCGAGACGTTCGGCGTGTCCCCAACGAGCGCCGCGTTCACCACCTGCAGCAAAGAGCTGACGATCATCCGCCAAAAGCAGGTCGATCGTGACAACGCGGCCGCTCAGGGCATTCTCTAGCAACCCTCTCGCGGCGACCGTCATCGCCATATGTCGCGTTTCGCGACTCGCACATTGTCCGGCACGGGATCCCGTGCCCCGGTCCCCGTCCCCTTTTTTCGATCCCTATGAAGGAATCTTTGTCATGGCTCGACGTACAGCGCTTGGTTTAGGCCTCGCGACAATTTGGATCGTGTCTGCCGCCGCGCAGGAGTCAGCTCCATCCTATCAGGCCGACGCGACGACCTATAAGGTCATCTACGAAGATCAGAACTTCCGGGTGATCGCCGGGACCTGGAAGAAGGGCACGACCGACAAGCCGCATTCCCATCCCGTTCCCTTCGTCGTCTATGCGCTCAATGATTGCTCCCTGCGGCTTCGCAATCCGGACGGCACGATTCACGAGACCAAGAGCGTGGCCGGCACGGCCTTTTCGGGACCAATCACACCTTCGCACACCGCTGAAAATGTCGGCGCGTCCGATTGCCAGGCCATTTTCGTCGAACGCAAGTAATTCAAACGAGGACGATCGGCGGTGCGTCCAGGGGACGTGCCGTCTCCCGCTCTCTTCAGACTGGCGCGAATGCCGGTTGATCCGGGAGCCTCTACGCGATCAGCTGCTTTGCCGCGGCCGAAATCATCACCAGCCCGCCGGTGATCACCGCCGCGTCGAGGATCGCGGTGTGGATGTGCACCGGCATCCGCTCGACGAAGGCCTTGGCGAGGAATGCGCCGGGGATCGCGATGCCGCCGATCAAGAGCGCGAAGGCGAGCACCTGGGCGGTGACGGCGCCGGCAAGGCCGAACACGGAGATCTTGATGAGGCCGGTGCCGAGCGAGATCATCGCGTCGGTCGCAATCACGGCGGCGCCCTCGAGGCCCGCGGCCATCAGCAGCGACAGCAGGATCACGCCCGAGCCCGAGGTGCCGCCGACCAGCACGCCGTAGCCGACCGAACCGGCCGCGAGGCCCGCGTCGCCGATCCTGACCTGGCGACGGCGAAGCACGCGGCGCAGCGGCACGCTCAGGATCAGCATCGAGCCGATCACGAGCGCGGCGCCGGCATTGGTGAGGCGGGTGTAGCCGTAGGCACCGAGCGCGGTCGTCAGCGCGGCGCAGGCGAGCACGATCAGCGCGCGGCGGCGATCGGCATAGCGCAGGTAGGCGAGCGCACGGCTGGAATTGGTGAAAATCGCGGAGATCGCGATGATCGGCACCACGGGCTCGGCGCCGACCAGCGGCACCAGCACCAGCGGCATCAGGGCGCCGGTGCCGTAACCGGCGAGACCACCGATGATCGATGCGAACAACGCCATCAACGCGACCAGCAGGAGCTGGAAAATCGAGATGTCGGCGAAGCCTGAGACGATGGTCAATGTTTCTGGTCGCGGCTGATTCGTGCCGCAGCTTGATCTGCGATGGAAGCGAGCGCCGCTTCCTCTAGTGGAAAATCCGCCGCGAGCCAAGCGTCCTCGGCGAGCGTCAACACATGACCGAGCGCGGGCCCTTCGGCCATGCCGCGCGCGATGAAGTCGGCGGCCTTCAGCGGAAATTTCGGCGCGGTCCAGCGCTGCGGCAGCTCGGCAAGCGCGCGCCAGTGCGGCGAACGCACGTCGCTCTCCGCCCGCGCCCAGCCGAGCAACACGCGATCGTGATAGCGCTCCGGGCCGAGCCGGTAGAGCAGCCGCCGCGCATTGGCCTCGTCCTTGGCGACGAAACGCCACCAGCGATGTCCCATCGAATCCAGCGCCTTGGCTTCGGCATTGGAGAGCCGGAAGCGCAGCGCGACGCGCCTGGCGTCTTCCGTCACCGCCACCGTCAGCGCCGCGAGGCGGCGCGTGGGACTTGGCGGCAGGCCGAGCTCGCGCTCGATCGCGATCATGGTCGCGAGCGGCCCGGTATAGGCGACACCGCCGATCAGCGCCTGCAGCAATCCGCCCTCGGCCATCGCCAGCGCCGCGTCGGAGGCGCCGCCGGCCACCAGCAGCTTCAGCATCTCCATCCGCACGCGTTCGGCCGACAGGCTGCCGAGCCCCGCACGTCCGCGGATGCAGGCGAGATAACCGTCGCGATCGGGCGCGCCGGCCCCGAAGGCGGCGTGGATGCGAAAGAAGCGCAGGATCCGCAGGAAATCCTCGGCGATGCGCTGGTCGGGATCGCCGATGAATCGCACGCGGCGCGCCGCGGCATCCGCGATGCCGCCGACATAGTCGTAGACGACACCTGACGCGTCGACCGACAGGCCGTTCATGGTGAAGTCGCGCCGCTCGGCGTCCCTTACCCAGTCGCGGCCGAACGCGACCTTGGCCTTGCGGCCGAAGGTTTCGGTGTCCTCGCGCAGCGTCGTGACTTCGTAAGGCTGACCGTCGATGACCAGCGTGACGGTGCCGTGGTCGATGCCGGTCGGCACGCTCTTGATGCCGGCAGCCTTGGCGCGCCGCACCACTTCGTCCGGCAACGCGGTCGTTGCGATGTCGATATCGCCGGGCGTCAGGCCGAGCAGCGCGTTGCGCACGGCGCCGCCGACCACCCGCCCCTCCTCGCCATTGGCGTTGAGCAGTTCCAGCACGCGCGCGGTCCCTCCTGCGGTCAGCCACGGCGCGTCGGCGAGTAACGGCTTCGCGCTCATCATGCCGCCCCTATTTTTCCACGCCCGGCACCAGCCTGCCGTTCTCGACATGGGCTGGAACGTAGGTCGAATCCGGCGCGGCGCCGGAGAAATGCGCAAAGCCGATCAGCCCCGCGATGACCAGCACGAGCGCGACCAGGACAAGGCGCGCGACGACGGTGACCGGCCAGGACGACCGCGCGAACAGGCCGGACCGTGTGGCGGCCAGAAACAGCGCATAGACGGCAAACGGGATGAGGAAAATTCCGATCTCGGTCAGAACCGGCCGGATCATGATGAATAGATCCGCTCATACAGCACACGCAGCATTCCGGCCGTCGCACCCCAGATGTAGCGTTCCGCGAACGGCATCGCGTAGTACGACCGCTCCATGCCGCGGAATTCCTTGCTGTGCACCTGGTGGTTCGCCGGGTTCATCAGGAAGGATAGCGGCACCTCGAAGGCGTCATCAACTTCGGAATGGTTGATGGTGAGCTCGAAGCCGGGACGCACCCTGGCCACCGTCGGCAGGATGCGGAAGCCGAACGCGGTGCCGTAGAGATCGAGATAGCCGAGCGGCTCGACGAAGTCTCTGGACAGCCCGACCTCCTCCTCGGCCTCGCGCAGCGCCGCATCGAGCGGCGAGGTGTCGGTCGCGTCGATCTTGCCGCCGGGAAAGGCGATCTGGCCGGCATGGTCGTTGAGATGCGCCGCGCGCTGCGTCAACAGGATGGTCGGCTCGGGATGATCGACCACCGCGATCAGCACCGCTGCCGGCCGCACCGGCTGCTCGCGCGCGATGATCTCGAGCATCTTGTCGGTGCCGGGATCGCCCGAGGCTGGAATGATGTTCGGATCGTACAGGCCGGACGGAACGTCGAAGCCGAGCTTTGCCCTGGAGCGGGCGAAGAAATCCGCAGCGCCAAGCACGACGGGCTCGTGACCAGGCTCGCGACCAGCCTCGTTCCTGGAGATAGGCTTGTTCAAAGCGCGGCCCTCACCTGTTCCGCGTCGGCCATGGCGAAGAATTCGCCGGCCGACTCGACGCCGAACATCGGCTGGCCATCGACCATCCGCTCCTCGCCCATGTCAACCAGATCGTAATAGAGCGCGCGGGTGACCTTTGCCCAGAGATCGGCACGGACATGCAGATAGGGCGTCAGCCCGCCGTCCTTGGCCTGCTCGAAGCGCAGCCGGTGCGCGGCATCGCAGGTGACCCAGTCGTCGACATTGGTGCGGAAGCTCAGCACGCGATGGCTGCCTTCCCCGTCCTTCTGCATCTCGACCGCCATGAAAGGCGCGTCGTCGACGCGAATGCCGACCTTCTCCACGGGCGTGACGAGGAAATACTTGTCGCCTTCGCGCTTCAGGACCGTGGAGAACAGGCGCACCAGCGCAGGACGCCCGATTGGCGTCCCCATGTAGAACCAACTACCATCGGCAGCGATTCGGATGTCGAGATCGCCGCAAAACGGCGGATTCCACAGATGCACCGGAGGCAGGCCCTTTTTGGCGCCTTCGGCACTGGCAGCACTTTTGGCGGCGGCAGTCAGCCCCTCAAGTCCACGATCGGCGCTCTGCCCTTGGTTCGCCATGGTTTGCCCTGACTTTGTCTTTGGCACGATTGGTGCAGGTCTACGTTGTATGTCGCGATTGGGTTCCACCCCCGGATTAGTCCGGTGTGGAGGTCGCCACTTCGTGATGCCCTACATATGCCTAAGCCGATAAGGTGGGGATAGGTTAATTCAACGAATACATGGTCTTCCTGCAAGTCTAGCATAAGGCCCATGTGAGGGAATGACGACGCAGGAAAGCGCGGCAGGCTGAAGGAGCTGACGGATGGCGGAGAGTGTCGAGAAGCTCGAAGACGGTATAGTCCGTTCGGCCGAGCAGGTGTCGGCCCAGGTACGCGCGGCGAAAGACGCGATCGCCTCGGTGATCTTCGGCCAGGATCGCGTGATCGAGAATACGCTGGTCACCATCCTCTCCGGCGGCCACGCGCTGTTGATCGGCGTGCCGGGTCTTGCCAAGACCAAGCTGGTCGAGACGCTCGGCGTCACGCTTGGTCTCGACGCCAAGCGCATCCAGTTCACGCCCGATCTGATGCCGTCGGACATTCTCGGCGCCGAAGTGCTGGACGAGAGCACCGCGGGCAAGCGCGCCTTCCGCTTCATCTCCGGCCCGGTGTTCGCGCAACTCCTGATGGCCGACGAGATCAACCGTGCCAGTCCGCGCACGCAGTCGGCGCTGCTGCAGGCGATGCAGGAGCAGCACATCACCGTTGCCGGCGCGCGCCATGACCTGCCGAAGCCATTCCACGTGCTCGCCACGCAAAACCCGCTGGAGCAGGAAGGCACCTACCCGCTGCCCGAAGCGCAGCTCGACCGCTTCCTGATGGAAATCGACGTCGACTATCCCGATCGCGACGCCGAGCGCCGCATCCTGTTCGAGACCACCGGCGCGGACGAGACGCTGGCAAAAGGCTCGATGAGCGCGGACGCGCTGATCACCGCGCAGCGGCTCGTCCGCCGCCTGCCGGTCGGCGACTCCGTGGTGGAGGCGATCCTGTCGCTGGTCCGTTCGGCCCGTCCGGGCGAAGAGAGCGGCGAGACCGGCAAGTTCATCGCCTGGGGCCCCGGCCCGCGCGCCAGCCAATCCTTGATGCTTGCCGTGCGCGCACGCGCGCTGATCGACGGCCGCCTCGCACCGTCAATCGACGACGTGCTCGATCTCGCCGAGCCCGTGCTGAAGCACCGCATGGCGCTGACGTTCCAGGCGCGCGCCGAAGGCCGCACGATTCCGGACGTGATCAAGCAATTGAAGACGCGGATCGGTTGATGGCCGCAGAAAACGGGCACGCAGCGAAGGAGACAGTTGCGATCCGACGTGCCGATGGCGAAAGCCGTACGCTCGCCGCTTCGCTGCCGCGCCTGGTGCTCGAGGCCCGCCGTATCGCCGCCAACGTCATCCACGGCCTGCACGGAAGGCGCCGCGCCGGCTCCGGCGAAAATTTCTGGCAATATCGCCGCTTCGTCTCCGGCGAGCCGGCGCAGAACGTCGACTGGCGGCGCTCGGCGCGTGACGATCATCTCTATGTCCGCGAGCTTGAATGGGAAGCTTCGCATACGGTCTGGATCTGGCCCGACCGCTCGCCGTCGATGGCGTTCGCCTCGAAGACCGCGCGCGAGTCCAAGCTGGAGCGGACGCTGATCGTCGCCTTCGCGCTGGCCGAGCTGCTGGTCGCCGGCGGCGAACGCGTCGGCATTCCCGGCCTGATGGCGCCGACCACGAGCCGCAGCATCATCGACAAGATGGCGCAGGCGATGCTGCATGACGATGCCGACCGGCTGAGCCTGCCGCCGTCCTTCGTGCCCGCGGCGCTGGCCGAGACGATCGTGCTGTCGGATTTCTGGTCGCCGATCTCGGAGATCAGGACCACGCTCGCCGGCCTGTCCGGTTCCGGCGCGCATGGCACGCTGGTGCAGGTCGTCGATCCCGCCGAGGAATCGTTCCCCTATTCCGGCCGCGTCGAGTTCGTCGAGCCGGAAGGCTTCGGCGTGATCACCGCCGGCCGCGCCGAAAGCTGGGCGCAGGATTACACCGCGCGGCTCGCGCTGCACCGCGACCAGATCCGCGCCGAGACGCGCAAGCTCGACTGGCTGTTCACGACGCATGCGACCGACCGCTCCGCCGCCGAGCTGCTGCTGTTTCTGCACGCCGGCATGCAGGTGAGCAAATCCGGCGCCCGTACCACC
>Ga0102590_1003426_pt1 | contig 15827 bp, 19 predicted proteins | sample AraplaMF_Col_mMF_FD_76859 | JGI IMG/M metagenome (GOLD analysis project Ga0102590, IMG submission 76859) | Arabidopsis root microbial communities from the University of North Carolina, USA - plate scrape MF_Col_mMF | ecosystem: Host-associated > Plants > Roots > Endosphere | place: USA...
CGAGCCGAGAGACGCCACTGTGGAGCGCCGGGAGGCGCGCGTGCCGGTCATACGGCACGCGGCACCTTCCAAGGTGCCATCGCTACGAAGCGCCGAACGGCGCTCCGCTCCCTCTTTGGAGGGAGGAAGGAAATGAAGGCGGCGCCCCGCGCCTTGCTACTTCCGGGGCCGATGAATCACGCCTGGATGCCAACCGTTGACCGAGAACCGCCTCCCATCACAACCTGAAGCGCCAAGCACCGAGATTCTTTCCCGCATGTCCGACCGCATTCCCGGATCGCTGCGCGCCGACCTCGCCGGCGGTCTCGTTTCGTCGGCGCTCGCCATTCCGCTCGCGATCGGCTTCGGCATGTTCGCCTTCGTGGCGCTGGGCGATGGCTATTTCGCCTATGGCGCATTCGCCGGCCTGCTCTCGGCCTTGATCGGTGGCGTCGTCTGCGTGCTGCTCGGCGACCGTTCGGCGATGGTCTATGCGCCGCGCATCACCACCACCTTTTTCCTCGGGCTGCTGCTTTATTCGCTGGTGCATTCCGACTTCGCGGCGCTGAACATGCCGACCGCGTCGGCGACGCTGCTGGTGTTCTTCGCCATCGTGCTGCTCGGCGGTACGCTGCAGGCGCTGTTCGGGCTGCTGCGCCTCGGCACGCTGATCAAGTTCGCGCCGCATCCGGTGATGGCCGGCTTCCAGAACATGGCGGCGTTGCTGCTGTTCCTGGTCCAGCTCGGCAACGTGCTGGGCTACGACCACAATGTCAGCTTCCGGCAGGTGCACCTTTATCTGAGCTCCGCGCGGCCGCTGAGCCTCCTGGTCGCGGCGCTGACCTTTGCGGCGATGTGGTACGCCCGGAAAATCACCACGAAGATTCCGCCGCTGCTGGTGGGCCTCGCGGTTGGCCTCGCGGCCTATTACGGGCTGGTGCTGGCCGGGCTGTCGGCTCATCTCGGCCCGACCATCGGGCCGCTGACCGCGAGCGCTGCGATGCGCAGCGTGCTGGTCGACTTCTCGGGCTTCACCATGGAGGGCACGCTGCTGCGCGCCGCGCCTGCGATTGTCTCCGGTGCGCTGGCGCTCGCGATCATCGCCTCGATCGATGCGCTGCTCTGCGCCAAGCTTGCCGGCGCGCCGGGCGAGCTTCGCACCGACGGCGACCGGCTGCTGGTGCGGCTCGGCATCGCCAATGCGGTGTCCGGCGCTTTCGGCGGCATCACCAACGGCATCAACATCGGTCCGAGCGTCACCAACCGCGCCTTCGGCGGCCGCACCTGGGTGTCGGTGATCGTCAACGCACTGATGCTGCTGGCGGCTGCGACCGTGCTGTTTTTCCTGGTAACGTATCTGCCGCGCGCGGTGCTGTCGGCGCTGATCATGGTGATCGCGATCCAGCACATCGATCCTTGGACCAAGCAGGCCGCCGCGGCGCTGTTCCGGCGCGACACGCCGCATCGCAACACCGTCGCGCTCGATCTTGCGGTCGCACTGTTCGTGTCGGTGCTGTCGATCGTGATCAATGTGGTGCTTGCGGTGTTCATCGGCATCGCGCTTGCGGTGCTGCTGTTCGTGGTGCGCATGAGCCGCTCCAGCGTGCGGCGGCTGTATCGCTGCGACAAGGTTCGCTCGCGCAAGTCGCGCGGCGCAGCAGCGATCGCGACGCTGGAGCAGCAGGGCGCCGCGATCCTGGTGATCGAGCTGCAGGGCGCGCTGTTCTTCGGCAGCGCCGAGCGGCTTGCGCAGATCGTCGGCCGCGAGACCGCGGCCACGACCTGCGCGGTGCTGCTCGACCTGCGCCGCGTCACCGACGTCGATTCCACCGGGGCGCGGATTCTCGGCGATATCGATCAGGCGCTGGCGCGGCAGAGCATCCGGCTGGCGCTGGTCTATGCGCAGCGCAACGCCGCGCCGGGTCTCGCCGGCGCGTTCAGCGCGCGGGACCGCGTGTTTCCCGACGTCGACCGTGCCATCGAATGGGCCGAGGACGGACTTCTGGGTGCCGCGGCTGCGCCGGACGCAGGCGATGAAGTGCTGCTCGAACAGGTCTCGATCCTGCGCGGCTTTACGTCCGGCGAGATCGCAGCGCTCGACAGCCACCTCGAGCGCGTGAGCTGGCCGGCCGGGCAGGTGATCTTCCGGCAGGGCGATCCGGGCACGGCGCTGTATCTCGTCACCAAGGGCCGCGCCAGCGTCCACATCAGTCACGCCGACGGCGCGATCAGGCTCGTCACCTTCGTGCCCGGCACGGTGTTCGGCGAGCTTGCGATCCTCGATCGCGGGCCGCGCTCGGCGACCGTCACGGCCGATCAGGACATGGCGGCGTTTGCGCTGAACGTTGAGGCGTTCGACGCCTTGCGCGAGACGGAGCCCGCGGTCGCAATCAAGCTTCTGGCGGCGCTCGGCCGCGAGCTCAGCGTGCGGCTGCGCTCGGCGAACCTCACCATCCAGCAGCTGGAGCTCTAGACGATGGCCCAGCGCCGCAGACTTGCGATAGGGTCAGGCGATGGGCGACGACAATCTGGAAAAGCCGTTGACGCCGGAGGAGGAGGCGCGCGATCGCCGCGCCGCCAACATCTTTCTCGCGGTTGCAGGCGTGCTGATCATCGGCATCGGCATCTGGCTCGGCAATGCGCTGGTCGCGGCGCGCAAGGCCGACGAGTGCATGTCGACCGGCCGGCGCAACTGCTACCCGATCGAAGTGCCGGCGCGGTAAGCGCTACATTGTTACCCGGCGCGTTTGGCGCGTTGCTTGGCGCGTTACCTGGCGCCTTACTTGGCCAGGGTATCGACGTCGAGGGCTTCGACCGGCTCGGGGACATAGCGGCGCGCGCGGGCGCGCGGCGGATTCCACTGGCAGCGGTAGGCGATGTAGTCGCCGGGCACGCGGTGGATGCTGGTCGCGACCGGATACTTGTTGTTCCAGCGGCAGTTGGACTCGGCGATCGCGAAAGCGTTCTTCTCGTTCTCCGGCGTCCAGGGAATGATGCCGCCGGTGTCGTTGCCCTTGTGGCCCCAGACGCTGTTGGTCAGGTCGTTCCAGGCGCTCGCCTGGGACACCACTGCAACGCTCAAGACCCCCGCCGCAATCAGCGCCCTGATCATTCCGCTCTCCTGAACTTCTGCACACGCCGTCCGAACCCGACCTCCGCAGTATATAGATTACCCTTGGAATCGATAGCGAGGTTGTGGACCCATTTGAACTGCCCGGGTTGCCGCCCATGACGGCCCCATTTGGCGAGTTCTTTGCCGGTTTCGCGGTCCAAAGTGACGATATTGCCGTTGGCGCCGTCGGCCATGAAAATGAATTTCTGAGCGTTGTCTTCCGACAACACCAGGTCCCAGACCGAGCCGTTCTGCAGGGTGGCGGTCGAGACCCGGAATTCCTTCACGAAGGTGCCGTCCTTGCGGAACACCTGGATGCGGTCGTTGGCGCGGTCGCAGACGTAGACCAGCCCGTCATTGGCGATCCGCACACAGTGCACCGGGTTGGAGAACTGCTCGGACAGCTTGGCGTCGGGCCGGTAGGGCGGCTGCTTGTCGTCGGACGGCGGCTTGCCATAGGCGCCCCACATCCGCTTGAACGCGCCGGTCTTGGCATCGAACACGATGACGCGATGGTTGCCGTAGCCGTCGGCCACGTAAATCTCGCCGGCCGCCTCGTCGGTCATCATGTGGGCGGGCCGGCTGAGGCGGGTCTGCGACAGCGAGCCCTTGGTGCCGTCGTCCTTGCCGATCTGCTGCAGGAATTTACCGTCCGGCGTGAACTTCAGGATCTGGTCGCCCTCGTTGTTGCCGCCGAGCCAGACATTGCCGTCACGGTCGATGTGGATGCCGTGCTCGTTCTTGACCCAATGGTCGGGAACGGGACCCCAGGACGCGAGCAGATTGCCTTCGGGATCGAACTTCAGCACCGGCGGCGCGGCCTTGCAGCAGGTGGTCTCGGGCGGATTCTTCTCGGCGCCCTTTTCGTCGTCGAGCAGGGTCAGCGGGCGGTGGATGATCCAGACGTTGTCCTGGCGGTCGACCGCGATGCCCGCGACCTGGCCGAGGATCCAGTTCTCCGGCAGCGGCTTCGGCCAGAACGGCTCGGGCTGGAATTTCGGCACGGCCGGATCGGCGGCGAGCGCGGGCGAAACGACGATGGCGACAAACGCGAGTGCGGCGGCACAGGCACGCATCATGGCAGCCTCCCAGACATGCCGCCTGTTTCGCAAAGCCCGACCGGCGGCTTGCGGCAGATAGTAGAGAAAGCTCTCTCCGCTGTCATTCCGGGGCGCTCGCGAAAGCGAGCGAACCCGGAATCCAGACCCGCAAAGATTCCCGATGTTCTGGATTCCGGGTTCGGCGCTGCGCGCCGCCCCGGAATGACAGCAGCGTCGTATCTAAATCTGCCGTTCCGGCGTGGTGACGATCAGGCCGTCGATCTCCTCGGTCACCTTGATCTGGCAGGACAGCCGGGAGCTCTCCTTGAGGTCGTGGGCGGTGTCGAGCATGTCGTTCTCGTCGAGCTCCGGCGGCGGCAATTTGTCCACCCAGTCGTCGTCCACATAGACGTGGCAGGTGGCGCAGGAGCACGAGCCGCCGCAGGTGGCGAGGATGCCCGGAATGTCGTTGTTGATCGCGGTTTCCATCACGGTCGAGCCGAGTTCGGCTTCGACCGTGCGTTCGGTCCCGTCCTGTTCGATGAAGGTGATTTTCGGCATGGTTGTGGGTGGCAGGGCTGTGGGTGGCAGGGCTTTGGGTTGATTGTCGGTGCTGGTGGGTGGCTTGTCGGTTTTATAGGCCACACTATCATCGGCGCAAATCGTAAGCTGCCAAAGCCTGATACGCCAAAAGCCGATACCTTAAAGCAATGGGAGGATGCCGATGCTGTTCCACAATTGCCCCGCCTGCGACCAAGGAAGCCTCAGCCGTCGTGGCTTCATGGCCGGTCTTGCGGCCACCGCCGCAGCCGCGACGCTCGGCGCGCCGGCGGTCCGCGCCCAGGGCGCGAAAACGCTGATCGACACCCACCATCACTTCTATCCGCCGTCCTATCTGGCGATGCAGAAGGAGTACGAGGGCAAGCGCAACATCCCGCCGTATCCGGGCGTGTTCGACTGGACGCCGGCGAAGGCCATCGAGAACATGGACAAGAACGGCATCCGCACCGCGGTGCTGTCGCTCGCCTCGACGCCGGGCCTGTGGTTCGACGCCGGCCCCGAGGAAGCGGCCAAGACCGTCCGGGTCTGCCAGGACTTTGCCGCCGAGATGCGTCGCGACCATCCGGGCCGCTTCGGCGTGTTCGCGCCGCTGTCGATGATGAATGTCGATGTGACGCTCAAGGAGATCGATTACGCCTTCGACACGCTGAAGGCCGACGGCATCAACCTGCAGACCAACTACGGCGACAAGTGGCTCGGCGATCCGATGTACAAGCCGGTGCTGGAAGAACTCAACAAGCGGAAGGCCGTGGTCTATGTGCATCCGCTGGCCGCGGCCTGTTGTGGCCGCTTGAGCGTCGGCGCGTTCCCGGCCGTGATCGAGGTGCCGCACGACACCACGCGCACCGTGACGAGCTTGCTGCTCAGCGGCTCGTTCAAGAACCAGCCCGACATCAAGTGGATCTTCTCGCATGCCGGCGGGACCATTCCGATGCTGGCCGGACGGATCGCGGCCTTCTACGACAACATTCCGAAATTCAAGGAGCTGTTCCCGAACGGCGCCATGGCCGAGCTGGCCAAGCTCAACTACGACACCGCGAACGCCACCTCGGTGCCGGCGATGACGGCGCTGCTCAAGCTCGTGCCGGTCTCGCAGGTGACTTACGGCACCGACTGGCCGTACTTCGCGCTCAATCAGAACAAGGACCTGCAAAAGCTCGGTCTCTCCGCCGCGGACGTCGCGGCGATCGAGAACGGCAACGCCACGCGGCTCATTCCGCGCCTCAAAGCCTGAGGCGGCGCGGACGGGTTCCCGCGGGACGCGTCCATCACAAAAAGATCGGCGGGCCGGGACAAACTCGGCCCGCCGATTGTTTTCGATGTATCCGGCCCGGCGTTCGGGCCGATGATCATAGTGATCTTGGGAGGTATCGGATGATGATGCGATCGATGATGTTGGGCCTCACGGCCTCGGTGGGGCTTATGGCCGTTGGCTTCGCTGCGCCCGCGCAGGCACAGCAGGCCGGCGAGCTGACGTTCTTTGTCACCAGCGCAGGCCCCGGCAAGGGCGGCGATCTCGGCGGCATCGCCGGCGCCGACGCGCAGTGTGCCAAGCTCGCGCAGGCGGCCGGCAGCACCGGCAAGACCTGGCACGCTTATCTCAGCACCCAAGGCGCCAATGCCGTGAACGCCCGCGACCGCATCGGCAAGGGCCCGTGGAAGAACGCCAAGGGCCAGGTGGTTGCGAAGAGCGTCGACGACCTGCACAGCGACGCCAACAACATCACCAAGCAGACGAACCTGAGCGAGAAGGGCGAGGTCATCAACGGCCGCGGCGACACGCCGAACCGTCACGACATCCTCACTGGCTCGACGACAGAGGGCCGCGCTTTCCCGGCCGGCGAGGACCGCACCTGCAACAACTGGACGAGCAGCACCACCGGCTCGGCGATGCTCGGCCATCACGACCGGCAGGGCTTGCGCGACGACGCGCCGTCGAAGTCGTGGAATTCGTCGCATCCGTCGCGCGGGCCGGACGGCGGCTGCTCGCAGAACGACCTCAAGAGCACCGGCGGCGACGGCTTGCTCTATTGCTTCGCGGTGAACTGATTGAGTCGACGAACGACATCGCAAACAAGGCACATGGCCGGGCTCAGACCCGGCCATGTCTCTTTAGGTCATGCCTTTTTATTCGGGCGTTTCGGCCGGAGGCGGCGGCCGTCTGCGCTTACGCGTTTCGTGCCAGATCAGAAACAGGCCCGAGCCGACCACAATCGCCGAGCCGATCAGCAGCGCGATGGTCGGCTCGTCGCCCCACCAAGCGTAGCCGAACATCATCGCCCACAGCAGCGAAAGATACTGGAACGGCGTCACCGCCGAGGTCGGCGCGAGATGGATCGCGCGCGTCCACCAGTACTGGCCCAGCATGTTGGAGAGGCCGTTGGCGACGATCATCGGCATATCGCTCCAGGCCGGCGTCGTGAACGCGAACGGCAGCGTCAGCCCGTAGAACACGGTGAGCCACATCAGCTGGTACATGGTCAGCGTCTTGGCCGACTCGGTCTTGGTCATGCCGCGCACGCCTGCGGTGACGGTGCCGAACAGCACGGCGTTGCCGAGCGCAAACAGCGCGCCCATCTGGAACGTGTCGGCGCCCGGATTGGTGACGATCAGCACGCCGATGAAGCCCGCCACCAGCACGATCCAGCGCACCGGCCCGACCGGCTCCTTGAGAAAGATGAGCGAGGCCAGCGTGGCGAACAGCGGCGCCGAGAAGTTGATCGCGGTGGCGCTGGCGAGCGGCATCATCGTGAAGGCGATCAGCAGCAGCGTCTGCGAGGTGAACTGCGACATCGAGCGCAGCACGTGCGCCACGGGCCTGCGGGTGCGGAACACCGATATTCCGGTGGTCGGCAGCGCAAACGCCGAGAACACCAGGAAGGACACCAGCACGCGGCTGAACAGCACTTCGCCGACCGGGTAGGTCTGCGCCAGGTACTTCGACGCGGCGCTGGAAAACGAAAAGATCGCGCCCGCGCTGATCATCAGAAAGATCGCGAGCGGGATGTGCTCCTTGCGCCCAGACGGTGTGGGCGCAGGCGGGTCGGAGCGGCTCGGTGCGTCGGTCACAATCCGGGAAGGGCTTCTTGGACGATCAGTTCTTGGTTGGACCGATGGTTACCACGCGTGCGCTTCAACCGGCAGCCGCAATGTGGGGGAACTGCCTTCGGGCGCGCATGGGCGCTCCGCGCCGCGCGCGCATCGCGTCCGCGCAAGCCCAGATTCAACGCCATTTTTATGGTTAAGCGAATCCTGACGGCTTACCGGGAAATTCCGGGATTGAGCGCAATTTCCCTCAAGTTTTACCCATTACAGCAAGACCCATCGCAACATGTCCGGCCGCGAAACTTGGCCGGAGGCAATACGAGAAAGGCGCGACAGAAGGCGCGGCCGAAGATCGTCGCCAGAGTTGGCCATGCAGAGGGATTCGCGGAAAACGGTTCGGACGCCGGTTGGCAGCAAGGCCTGGATTCGATTCGACGACGGGTTTTCGGTTCGCGAGTGCCGGCTGATCGACCTGTCGGGCGGCGGCATCCGCATCCTGGTCAAAGCGCCCAACGACGTGGCTCCGCTGTTCAGCCTGCTGTTGACGCGGGACGCGGCGCCGGGCCGGCGCTGCCGGGTGAAATGGCGGCGCGGCAAGGAGATCGGCGCCGAATTCGTCGGCGCGTTGGCAGACGACCGCGACCGCTGAGGCCGCCTTCCTGGAACATCACGCAGCTTCGGAGTTTCTGTCTTCGGGCCCGTCGCGATAAGCTCGCGGGCCATAGCGCGTCGAAGACGCGCGTAACCGCGCTTATGGATGCGGAGGCTTCGATGCGTTACGAGCTTTATTACTGGCCGGAAATCCAGGGCCGCGGCGAGTTCGTCCGGCTCGCCTTGGAGGAGGCCGGGGCGATCTACATCGACGTGGCGCGGCGGCGCGGCTACGGCACGTCCGCCATGATGAAGATGATGGAGAGCGGCGCGCGGCGGCCATTTGCCCCGCCGTTCCTCAAGGCCGGCAAGCTCGTGGTCGCCCAGGTCGCGCTGATCCTGCAGTATCTCGGGCCGAAGCTGCGGCTCGTGCCGCGCAGCGAAGCCGACCGGCTGTGGGCGCATCAGCTTCAGCTCACCATCACGGACTTCGTGGCGGAGATTCACGACACGCATCATCCGATCTCGAGCCAGCTCTATTACGAGGACCAGAAGGCGCCGGCGAAGCGCTACACCCAGGAGTTCTGGCGGCACCGGGTGCCGAAGTATCTCGGCTATTTCGAAGAGCTGCTGGGCAAGAGCCGCGGGCCTTACGTGTTCGGCCGCAAGCTCAGCTATGTCGATCTGAGCCTGTTCCAGACTATCGAGGGGCTGCGCTATGCGTTTCCGAAGCGCATGAAACGCTTCGAGAAGCAGGTCCCGCGGCTCATGAAGCTGCACGAACAGGTGGCCGAGCGGCCGCGCATTGCGGCCTATCTGCAATCGGAGCGGCGCATCCCGTTCAACGAATGGGGCATCTTCCGCGCCTACAAGGAGCTCGACGGCTGAGGCCTCGCGAAGGCGTTGAACCGAAACGGCTATCGCTCCGACTAAAGCCCAAGGGCGCTTTGTCGGAGATTTTCAGTCGTGTCGATTCGTTCGTCTTTGTCTGCAGCCGGGCTCGCGGTGATTCTGGCCGGGGCGTTTTGCTCATCTGCCTTCGCGATCAAGCCGGAGATTACGGACGGCCAAAAGCCGCCTGCGGAGCAGCAGGACGAGCAGAAGCCCGCCGAGCCGAAGGCGGAGAAGAAAGAAGAGCCGAAGTGCGTGACCAACCAGACGGCGTTCAAGCAGGCCGGCGACAAGCCGGTCTTCGAGGTCGTGCTGGAGAACTCCTGCGATGTGCGGATCAAGTGCACGGTCAATGTCTACGTGCTGGGCGCCAAGGGTCCGTCGCAAGGACAGAGCACGCTGGTGCTCGGACCTGCGGCGAAGGGTCAGACCACCCGGAAGGTCTATGCGCTCAAGGTCAAAAGCGCGGGCGGCATGGCCAACATGTCGCAAGAGTGCAAGAAGATCTGACTGCATAAGACGATCTGAGCGAGGGCCGCGCGACCGCAAGGCCTCGCCGGCGTTTCCGCCTCGTTTTGGGACTCTCCCGATTTACCATTCGCCGAGGAAGCGGGTGCATTCGCGCCCGCCGACTTCTATTTTTCCGCCACTCTCAGCAGATGCGGCGCTTCGAGGGGGCACAGGCGAAGGATTTGGTTATGAAAGCGATCGCGATTCTGTCGGCCGCGGCAGCGGCCATTTTGACGTTGGGCGTCTCCGTGGCGTCGAGCCAGGAGGTCTGCCTCAAGGGCTATCAGGCGTGCATGGACACCTGCGGCTCGCGCCCGACCGCGCAGATGCAGGACACCTGCATCCAGAACTGCCAGACCCAGAACAACGCGTGCTCGGACCGCGTGTTCGGCAACCGTGGCGGCGCGATCGTGAACGTGCCGACGGCGACGCAGGCCCCGGCTAAGGACGCCAAAGACGCGATGGCCAAGAAAGAGCCGCGCGGCAAGAAGGGTCAGAAGAAGGAAGAGGCCAAGGCTCCGGCCGCCGAGCCGCAGCAGGATGCGGCTCCGGCCGCCGAGCAGGAGCAGGCTCCGGCCCGCTGATCGCTCCGGCGATCTGTTCGAAGTCTTCGCCTGACATGATGCGACGGCCGCCTCTGGTGGCCGTCGCTATCGGCGTTTGTCGGGATCGCTAGCGCACCGCCCGCCAGAGAAACAGCACGACCAGCGCGCCGACCGCGGCGCCGAGAAGCTGCGGCGTGCCCGCGCCGAGCCGCAGCATCAGCACCAGGTGGTAGCCGATGAACGCGCCGGCGACGCCGACCAGCGCGCTGGTCAGGAGCGCGTTGTTGCGGCCGCCGCTGACCTGCCGGGCAAACCAGCCGCGGCCGCCGAAGCGGTCGAACACCAGGCCGATCACGGCACCGATCAAAAGGACGACAAAGAACGTGGTGGTGGGGTCGAAACGCATGGCGCGTCCCGGCGGCGCCGGGCCTCCTGCAATGGCTCGAACGAAATGCGTTCGTCAAAGATCGGGAGGACAATGCAGCAAAGGGAACTTGGTTCCCTTGGAGCAACTAGCGCTTCTTTCGGCTCTTGGTGCGGCGCTGCGGCTTGGCCTTGGACTTCGCCTTGGCCTTCGTCTTGCTGGCCGGCTTTGCGCCGACGACGCCGGAGCGCTTGCGCAGGGTCTTCTTGCGGAGCAGGGCGCGCTTGATCTTCCGGCGGTAGCCTCGTTGCCGCTCGGCGCGGCGTTCGCGGCATTTTGGGCACTGGCAGCGCGACTTGGTGATGAAGGCCTCGAAGTAGTTCTTGCCGTAGTCGACGGTGATCTCTTCGTCCGGCTTGATCTTCTTCCGGGCGATATAGACGATCTGGTGGCCACGGCGCTCGATCGCCTCGACATTCGGCCGGCACGAATGATTGACATAGCGGGCGTGGTTTCGCCGCGACGAGCCGTCGATGGTCCAGCGCGAGTTGATTTCGAACATGTAACGCGAGCCGCGCGCTTCAAGGCGCTCGGCTTCCGCGTTCGCGAGCACCCGTCCGCGATACGTGGCGACGTATTCGCGCTTCCGGTAAGGCTTCACTGCGAACAGACCGAGTCCGGTTCGCGCGCGGCCGATGCGGTATTTTCCTTCAGGCACGGCGCTGGGATTTAGAGAAAAATCGAAAGCTTCGCCAGAACTTTTTGCAGGCAGTGGACAACCTTCATCGGCCTTGACGCTTGCGCCGACGATGCGAACGTGGTGAAGGCGGACATGACAGGTGGGCAACACGCCATCGATGACGTCAGGCCTTGGCGGCCGATGTCGGACGACGATCTTCCGGCCGTCCATGACCTATCGATGCGCGTTCATCCCCATTATCCCGAACGGGCCGAGGTTCTTGCCGAGAAATTCCGGCTGTTTCCCGCCGGCTGCTTCGTCCTGGAAACCAATGACGGCATTGCCGGTTATTGTTTTTCGCACCCTTGGACGAAGGGCACGGTGCCGGCGCTCGATGGGTTGCTCGGCGCGCTGCCCGGCAAGCCCACGACATATTACGTTCATGATCTGACGCTCGACGAAGCGTTGCGCGGGCTGGGGCAGGGCCGCGCGGTGGTGCCGTTGCTGTTCGAGACGGCGCAATCGCTTGGATTGTCTCATTTATCCCTGGTGGCGGTGAACCGCCGCGGACCGTTCTGGCAGGCGGCAGGCTTCTCGGCCACCGCCGATGCGGGCCTTCAGGCCATGGCGCGGGCGAAATATGATTCGGACGCCGTGCATATGGAGCGGGTGCTTTAGCGCTCAGTTCGGCTCGACCTCAATTCGATTCGATCTTGGCGGCCTTCACGGCTTCGCCGATCGCCGCGACCTCCTTGTTGAAGAAGGCCTGCGTTTCGGCGGCGCTGCGGTTGTCCGGGATATAGCCGTCGCGCTGCATGACGCCAGCGACCGCGGGCACCTGCAGCGCCTCGCGGACCGCGGCGTTGAGCTTGTCGGCGATGGCGTCGGGCGTCTTGCCGGGCGCAAAGAACATGCCCCACGAGCCCATCGGCTGATAGCCGGGCAGCAGGTCCTTCATCAGCGGCACGTTCGGCAGCTCCGGGAACGGCTTGGTGCCGGTGAAGGCCAGCGCCCGGACGCGGCCGTCCTTGACCAGGCCCAGCACCGAAGGCGGGGTGACGAACATCACCTCGACGCTGCCGCCGAGGAGCGCGGTCATCACCTCGGATGAGCCCTTGTAGGGCACGTGCTGCATGGTGATGCCGGCCTTGAGGCTGAAGGCTTCGGCGGCGAGATGCAGGATGTTGCCGACGCCGGGCGAGCCGTAGAGCACGCGGCTCTCCTTGGCGTGCCTGACGAAGTCCGGCACGCTTTTGATCGGCGACTTGGCGTCGACCAGCATCAGCATGCCGTCGAGGATGCCCGAGGTGGCGATGGCGCGCAGATCGGTCAGCGTGTCGTAGCCGAGGTTCTTGTAGATGTGCGGCGTCGGCGTGATCGACGAGCTGGAGAAGAGGAGGTTCAGCCCGTCGGGCGGCGCGGTCGCGACCATGCGCGCCGCGATGGTGCCGTTCGCGCCGGTCTTGTTCTCGATATAGAACGACTGGTTGAAGTGCGTGGCGAGCTGCTGCGCGATGGTGCGGGCCTGGATGTCCGGGCCGCTGCCGGCCGCAAAGCCGACCAGCACGCGCACCGGGCCTGATGGGTATTGCTGCGCCTGCGCCGTGGCGCCGACCAGCAGCAGCAACAAAGCGGCCAGAGTGCAACTCAACCTCATAGGATCGATTTGTACAGGACTGGGTCCCCGCTTCCGCGGGGACCAACGGCTGATAGTTCGGCACGCTCTTTCCTCGTTCGTCCCCGCGGAAGCGGGGACCCCGGGCCACAAACTCCGAAGCTTCACCCGAAGCATGCACATCCTCCCGTCCGGCCGTTGCGGCGCTGTTTTGCGGAGAGCCTAGCACTGCGGCGTCATGGTTTGCGACGGCGCTTTTGCGCCTCTCGCGATCCGCGCTACGCTGCGGTCAAACAAGCGCTGAATCGCGCAACAAAAAATTCCGGGAGGTGACGAATGACCGGGCGGATCCTGATCGCGGCGCTGATCGTATTCGCTGCCCTCGACACCGGCGGAGCGCAAGCGCAGGACTGGCCGACGAAGCCGATCCGCATCGTCACGGGCTTTGCGGCGGGCGGCATCGGCGATCTCGGCGCAAGGCTTCTGGCCGAGCACATCACCCGCACCACCGGGCAGCAGGCCGTGGTCGAGAACCGCACCGGGGCGGCCGGCACGCTCGGCATGGATGCGGTCGCCAAGGCCGCGCCGGACGGCACCACGCTGTGCCTCGCGCTCAACGGCAACCTCGTCATCAATCCGTTCATTCAGAAGCAGATGCCGTTCGACGCGCTGAAGGATCTCGTCCCGGTCGCCGCCATCGGCGAGGCGCCGCAGATGATCGCGCTGTCGACCGAGGTGCCGGCCCGGACCTTCAAGGAGTTCCAGGCGCTGGCGAAGGCCAAGCCCGGCACCTATTCGTACGGCTCGGCGGGCGTGGGCTCGCTGCCGCATCTGTCGGCCGCGGAGTTCGCGCGGCTGGCCGGGATCGAACTGGTCCACGTGCCGTATCGCGGCAACGCGCCGGCCATGACCGATCTCATCGCGGGCCGAATCCAGCTGAGCTCCAGCTCGATCGGCACCTTCCGCGGCGCCATCGACGCCGGCAAGATCCGCCTGCTGCTGACCGCGACCAGGCAGCGCCTGCCGTACCTGCCGGACGTGCCGTCCTCGGCCGAAGCGGGGCTGCCCGGCTATCTGATGAGCGTGTGGATCGGCGTGGTCGCGCCGGCGGGGACGCCTGCGGCGATGCTCGACCGCATCCACGCCGTGACCCAGGACATGCTGAAGGACCAGGCGGCGCGCAACGCCATGAGCGGCGCAGGCCTCGATCCGATGGTGATGAGCCGCGCGGAGTTCGCCGATTTCGTGAAGGCCGAATACGCGCGGTGGGACGGCATCGTGAAGAATGCCGGCGTGGTGAAAGAGTAAAGATATACCGCGATCTTGCGGTCTTCTTGTTCGAGGCGTGAGGCGGATCACATTGGTCCGGCGCGGCCGGATGCTACGGCTGGCGGTGTTGCAAGTCGCAACATGCTGCCCGTCGAGCAAGGTGTCGGCCATGGAAGCCACTCTGTCGCAATACCGCAGGCTGTTCGGCGCATCTCCGTACATCCGCTCGGTCGTTCAGGGCGCAGCCTTTCTCGCCGCAAGCATGATCGCGATCTTTGCGGCCGTCAGCTACGCCACCGTCCATGCCAGCAATCACGTGACCGACATCGTGCTGAGCAATCTCGGCCCCTTCGATATGCGCTTCCTGTTCGTGTACGGGACATTCACGGGATTCGCCGTGATCGGCACGCTACTCGCCTGGAAACCGAACCGGCTGCCGTTCGCGCTGAAGAGTATGGCGCTGTTCCTTCTGGTCCGCGCGGTGTTTGTATCGCTGACCCATATCGCGCCGTCGCCGATCGAGCCGCCGACGCCGGCGCCGTTTCTCAACTCGATCTTCTACGGCAGTGACCTGTTCTTCTCGGGCCACACCGGACTGCCGTTCCTTGCGGCGCTGTCGTTCTGGCACGTCGCGCCGCTGCGCTGGTTTTTCCTCGCGGCGACATTTTTCTTCGGCGCCGTGGTGCTGCTCGGGCACTATCACTATTCGATCGACGTGCTGGCGGCGCTGTTCATCACGCATGGCATCTTTCAGATCGCCTGCTGGCTGTTTCCCCGTGACTACGCACTGTTTCGGTCGTCCGAGCAGCAGGCGTCCCGCAGGCTCCGGTCGGATCAGCCGGGCGACGGCGAGGCGAAGTCTCCGAAACCGGTCCGCCGGCGGATCGGCAAATGGGTGACGCGGGCCGCAAAGCCACGGGCGCTGGTCCCGGCGGCCTCCGCGGTGGTGGCGGCAGACCGCCCGCCACTGCAGATCGTGCAACAGGATTGAGCGCGTCTTGCCGGCGCCGGTGACCGGCTTTGAACCTTTTGCGGGTGGTCCGCGACCAAGGTGCGCTGGTTCATCCAGTCTCGCCCAATTTCAGACCCCAAGGGGATATTCATGATCCGTTCTGCCAAGCTCCTCGCCGGCGCCGCGCTGGCCGTTTCGTTTCTGGCGCCCGCGACGCTCAACGCGTCCGCCGAGACGCTGTTCAAGATCATCACCGTGAAGGACGACATCGTGATCGGCCTGAACGACGCCGAGCTGAAGGACCTGGGCGGCGACGCCGGCGGCATCGCCAAGGCGATCGCGGCGAAGGGCTCGCTCACCGTGTGGCAATACGGCGTGCAGCGCGGCAAGGACGGCGACAGCGAAGTCGGCCCGCGCCAGAAGATCGGCGTGCTGGCGAATTCGTCGCTCCGCGTCGAGCCCTACAAGCAGCCGTTCAAGGTGCTGCCGCACGAGTGAGGCGCTGGCCTCATCTACTGCATCTCCATCAACCGGCGTAAATCTCTCTCCGCCTCACCCTGAGAGTCTGACTCAAAAAGCGAGGCCTGTTTTCAAGGCTTGGCGAGGCGTCGGATCAAGAGCCTGAGATGGGCGACAAGAAGCCATGCAACTTCGGTGGCGACGGAGCCCTCGAA
>Ga0102590_1003427_pt1 | contig 15827 bp, 9 predicted proteins | sample AraplaMF_Col_mMF_FD_76859 | JGI IMG/M metagenome (GOLD analysis project Ga0102590, IMG submission 76859) | Arabidopsis root microbial communities from the University of North Carolina, USA - plate scrape MF_Col_mMF | ecosystem: Host-associated > Plants > Roots > Endosphere | place: USA...
GGCCCCACGTTCACCGGCACGTCCTCGTGATGGATCGTGTCCTTCAGGTCGATGATGTTGGGGATGACGCTGTTGGCCGGGCCGTAGCAGGTCCAGCCATGGCGGTCGTCCTGCAGGGCGGTGTCGGTGAAGCGGGGATCGACGCCTAGCACCGTGGCCATGTTGGCGGCCATCTGCAGGTGCAGCATCTCCTGGATGAACACCGAGAACACCAGGTTGAAGGCCTGCTCGTTGGCCGTTACCGGATTGGCCGAGGTCTTGGCCCCGGGCCACAGCCGGCCCTGGTAGAAGTCGTTCCCCTGCCCCGTGATCGCGTGCATGCCCTGGATCGAATAGAGGCTGGTCATGTAGAGCGGGATCGTGAACAGCTCGACATCGACCGCCGCCTGGGCGATCGCCCGCAGGGCCAACCGGTCGATCGACTTGAGCGCGGGATCGCGCGGCGCCTGGGCGCTGGCGCTGAGGGTGCGGGTCACGTCGTCCTCCGATCTCAAACCGGCGGCGTCCGCCGAGGGGCGGCCGACGCAACCGAGACGATGCGCCCCAGTCGATCGTCATCTTAGGTTGAGATGCGGCCAGATCAATATTCAAGATTGACCTGGCCGCGTCCCCCTACAGCAGGATATCGGCCGAGGTGAGCGTGCCGGTCACGTTCAGGGCGATCACGAAATCGGCCACGCCGTCGCCGTTCACGTCGCCCGAGACGTGGTAGTAGCCGGAGCTGTCCGGCGCGGCGATGATCAGCTGGCCCGCCACGCTGGAGAAGCTGGTCACCACCGAGAAGGCGTCGTTGGCGCCCGTGCTGGAATTGGCGTCGATGCCGCTCAGGTCCAGCTTGTCGGCCTGAGCGGAACTGAAGTCGAAGATCAGGTCCGTGGCGATGGGCGAGCTTTCGCTGGCCGAGGTGTAGACGAAGGTGTCGGCCCCGGCGCCGCCGAGCATGAAGTCGGCCCCGCCCGCGCCGGTCAGGATGTCGTTCCCGTCCAGGCCGTAGAGGATGTCGTTGCCGCCGCCCCCGACCAGGGTGTCGGCGACATTGTGGCTGGCGCCGTCGCCCACCAGGACGAAGGCCTGGGTGGCCCCGCCGCTGGTGACCAGGTCGGTGGCCTTCAGCGACGTCCCCGAGACCGCGACCACGGCCTGGCTGTTCCCGCCGCCGTCCGGCGCCGAATAGATGAAGGTCGTTCCCTCATAGCGCGCGATGGTGATCTTGCCGCCGTCGATGGCCGAGATGTCGACCTTGTCGTGACCGGAGTCGAAGCCGAAGATCACGTCGTAGCCGGCGAAGTTGGACTGCGAGATCGCCGTGTACTGGAAGGTGTCGTTTCCGCTGCCGCCATAGAGGATGTCGGCCCCGAGGCCGCCGTTCAGCGTGGTGCTGCCCGAGCCGCCGACCAAGGTGTCGGCGCCCGCGCTGCCCGTCAGGGTCTCGACGCCGCCGCCCGCGTACAGCGTGTAGCCGTGGACCGCGCCGCTGACGATCAGGTCGGTGTACTTGAGGTCACCATTGACCTGCACGACGCCGGCGCCGGCGCCCGAGCCGAAATAGACGAAGGTGCTGGAGCCGAAGCGCGCGATCGCCACCGTGCCGGCGTCGACCGCCGATATGTCCAGCTTGTCCTCGCCGGTCGCGAAGTCGGTGATCGTGTCCCAGTGGGCGGAGGTCGAGTCGCCGGCGCCGTAGAGGAAGGTGTCGACTCCCGCCCCGCCGGCGAGGGTGTCGCCGCCGCCGCCGCCGCGGATCGAGTCCGCGCCGCCCGCGCCGTTGATCAGGTCGGCGCCCGAGCCGCCCGTCAGGGTGTCGCCGCCGGACGAGCCGTTGATCGTGAAGCCGAAATCGGCCACGCCGGTGACGATGTCGGTCACCTCCAGCCCCTGGCCCAGCACCTTGATCTGGCCCTCGGCTGTGCCGTCCCCGTCCAGGTCGATGGACAGGATCTTGTCGGTCCCGTCCGTGCCCAGGGTCAGCTTGGTCGTGCCGGTCATCAGCGGGGTCAGCCGCAGCGTGTCGGCGCCATGCGTGAAGTCGGTGATCGTGTCGAAGGCCGCGACCGTGCTGTCGCCGACGGCCTCGTAGGCGAAGACGTCCGCCCCGCCGCCGCCCGTCAGGGTGTCGGCGCCGCCCTTGCCCGTCAGGGTGTGGGCCGAGCCGTCGCTGATCAGGATGTTGGCGTTGGCGTCGCCCGTGGCCGAACCGGTGACGGTCACCGTCAGCTGGGCCGTCGCCGCGGCGCCGGAGGGGTCCTTGATCGTGTAGTCGAACGTGTCGGTCACCACCTGGCCGACGATCAGGCCCTCGTGGTCGGCCACGTAGCTGTAGGAGCCGTCCGGGTTGAGGGTCAGCTTGCCATAGGCGCCGTTCACGACCGTCCCGCCCGACACGACGGCCTGGTCCACGTGGGTGGCGTTGTAGGCGACATTGGTCACCGTCAGCGTCGCGGCGGCGTTGTCGACGTCGGCGTCGTTGGCGCGGACCGAGCCGGTGACCGTCAGGCGCTGGGCCACCGCGCCGACGTCATTGGCGGCGGTGGGCGCGTCGTTGACATTGAGGACCGCCGCGGTGGCGGCGCTGGTCTTGCTTTCCGCCGTGCCCTGGCCGTCGGTGTAGCTGACCACCACGCGCACCGTCGCGCCGACATCGGCGTCGCCCAGGGCGTAGGTCGCCTGGTCCGCCCCGACATTGGCGAAGCCCGAGCCGCTGTCACGCTGCCACTGGTAGTGCAGCGCGCCCAGGCCGTCGGCGTCCGCCAGGGTCGCGGCGTTGGCCGTCAGCACCTGGTCTTCCGTGGCCGCGCCCGTGATCGTCACGGCGCCGGTGGGGGCGTCGTTGACATTGGCCACGGCCGAGGTCGGGCCGCTGGTCTCGCTCTCGAACACGCCCTGGCCGTCGGTATAGCTGACGACCACGCGGATCTGGGCGCCGACATCGGCGTCGCCCAGGGCGTAGGTCGCCTGGTCGCTCCCGACATTGACATAGCCCGACGAAACCGTGCTGCGCTGCCACTGGTAGTGGAACGTTCCCAGTCCGCCGGGATCGGCCAGGCTGGACGTGTCGGCGGACAGGACCTGGTCCTCGGCCACCACGCCGGTGACGCTGACCCCGCCGGTGTGCGGACCGTTGGCGGCCAGGATCGTCGCCGTGGCGGCGCTGGTCGCGGACTCGGCCGTGCCCTGGCCGTCGGTATAGGACGTCACCACCCGGATGACGCCGCCGACGTCGGCGGCGGCCAGGGTATAGGTCGCCTGGTCGGCCCCGACATTGACGAAGCCCGAGCCGCTGTCACGCTGCCACTGGTAGTGCAGCACGCCCAGGCCGTCAGCGTCGGCCAGGGTCGCGGCGTCGGCCGTCAGGACCTGGTTCTCGGTCGTCGTTCCGGCGACCGACACGCCGCCGGTGTGGGGGTCGTTGACATTGGCGATGGCGGCGGTGCTGGCGCTGGTGGCCGATTCCGCGAAACCCTGGCCGTCGGCATAGCTGACCATCACGCGAACCAGACCGCCGACGTCGGCGTCGCCCAAGGTGTAGGTCGCCTGGTCGCTCCCGACATTGACGAAGCCCGAACCGGTGTCGCGCTGCCACTGGTAGTGCAGCGTCCCCAGGCCGTCGGCGTCGGCCAGGGTCGCGGTGTTGGCCGTCAGGACCTGGTCCTCGGTCGTCGCGCCGGTGATCGACACCCCGCCGGTGTGCGGGTCGTTGACCCCGGCGATGGCGGCGGTGGCCGACGAGGTCACGGTCTCGGCCGCGCCCTGCTGGTCGGTGTAGCTGGTCACCACCCGGACCGTGCCGCCGACGTCGGCGTCGCCCAGGGTGTAGGTCGCCTGGTCGCTTCCGACATTGACGAAGCCCGAACCGGTGTCGCGCTGCCACTGGTAGTGCAGCGTGCCCAGGCCGTCGGCGTCGGCCAGGGTCGCGGTATTGGCCGTCAGGACCTGGTTCTCGGTCGCCGTGCCGGTGATCGACACGCCGCCGGTCGGGCTGTCATTGACGTTGGCGATGGCGGCGGTGCTGGCGCTGGTGACCGATTCCGCCGTACCGTGGTCGTCTGTGTAGCTCACCACCACGCGGACCAGGCCGCCGACATCGGCGTCGCCGAGGGCGTAGGTCGCCTGGTCGCTTCCGACATTGACGAAGCCGGAGCCGCTGTCGCGCTGCCACTGGTAGTGCAACGTCTCCAGGCCGTCGTCGTCCACCAGGGTCGAAACCGCGGTCAGGACCTGGTCTTCGGTCGCCGCGCCGGTGATCGACACCCCGCCCGTGGGAAGGTCGTTGATATTGGCGATGGCCGTCGTGGCCGCGCTGGCGACCGTCGTGAAGAAGCCCTGGCCGTCGGTGTAGCTGACGACCACTCGGACCGTGGCGCCCACGTCGGCGTCGCTCAGGGTATAGGTCGCCTGGTCGGCCCCATCGACGCTGGCGAAACCCGCGCCGCTGTCGCGCTGCCAATCGTAGTAGAGGGTTCCAAGACCGTCGGCGTCAGCCAAAGTCGAGGCGTCGACGGTCAGGACTTCGTCCTCGGTCGCCGTGCCGGCGATCGACACCCCGCCGGTGTGGGGATGATCCACTGCGACCACGGGGTCGGTGCTCGAAGATGTCGCGGACTCGGCCGTGCCCTGGCCGTCGGTATAGGACGTCACCACCCGGATGACGGCGCCGACGTCGGCCGCGGCCAGGGTATAGGTCGCCTGGTCGGCCCCGACATTGGCGAAGCCCGAGCCGCTGTCACGCTGCCACTGATAGTGCAGCGCGCCCAGGCCGTCGGCGTCGGCCAGGGTCGTGGTGTCGGCCGTCAGGACCTGGTCCGCTTCCGCTGTGCCAGTGATCGACACACCGCCGGTGTGCGGGTCGTTGACATTGGCGATGGCGGCGGTGCTGGCGCTGGTCGCCGTCTCCGCGAAGCCCTGGCCGTCGGTATAGCTGACCACCACCCGGACCACGCCGCCGACGTCGCCGTCGCCCAGGGTGTAGGTCGACTGGTCGGCCGCGCCGACGATGTTGACATAGCCGGAGCCGACGTCGTGCTGCCACTGGTAGTGCAGCGTGCCCAGGCCGTCGACGTCGGCCAGGGTCGCGGTGTTGGCCGTCAGGACCTGGTCCTCGGTCGCCGTGCCGGTGATCGACACCCCGCCGGTGTGCGGATCGTTGACCCCCGCGATGGCCGCGCTGGCCGAGCTGGTCACGCTGTTGGCGAAGCCCTGGCCGTCGGTGTAGCTGACCACCACCCGGACCAGGCCGCCGACGTCGGCGTCGTCCAGGGTGTAGGTCGCCTGGTCGGCGGCGCCGGTGCTGACGAAGCCGCTGCCGGTGTTGCGCTGCCAGTCGTAGTGCAGCGTCCCCAGGCCGTCGGAGTCGGCCAGGGTCGAGGTGTCGGCGGTCAGCACCTGGTTCTCGGTGGCCGTGCCGGTGACCGAGACGCCGCCGGTCGGGGCGTCATTGGTGGCGCTCACCGCCGCGGTGGCCGCGCTGGTCGCCGATTCCACCGTGCCGCCGGCGTCGGTGTAGTAGATCACCACCCGGACCACGCCGCCGATGTCGCCGTCGCCCAGGGTGTAGGTCGACTGGTCAGCGCCGACGTTGACGAAGCCGCCGCCGACGTCGTGCTGCCACTGGTAGTGCAGCGTGCCGATGCCGTCCAGGTCGGCCAGGGTCGAGACCGCGGTCAGGACCTGATCCTCGGCCGCCGTGCCGGTGACGCTGGCGCCGCCCGTATGCACGTCGTTGACGGCGGTGATGTTGACCAACACCGAGCCGCCGGCCGTGGCGGCCGCGCCCGCGCCCTGGCCGCCGCCGGGCGCGCCGTCGTCCAGCGTATAGTTCAGCGTCACCGACGCGGGCGGCGCATCGCTGGTGTTGGTGTAGCTGATGTGGTTGAGGACGTCGTTGACCAGCGCCGTGGTCGCGGCCGCGGCCGCGCTGGTGAAGCTGATCGTCAGCACGCCGCCGACACTGGTGAAGGTGGCGAAGGTCAGGCCGCCGACCTGCAGGTTGGAGCCGCTGACCGTGAACAGGCCGCCCGAGGCGAAGGCGAAGGTGTCGGCCGCGTTCGCCGAGGCGCGCTGGACCGTGAAGCTGGCCCCGCCGTAGTCGCCGCTGCCGCCGTTGCGGGCATCGAGGTCGACGTCGGAGACCGTCAGCGTGCCCAGCAGGGTGGCCGCCGTCTGCTCGGTGGCGCCCACCGTGGTGGCGCTGGCCGGGACCACGGGCGTGTCGTTCACCGCGGCGATGGTGATGGTGTAGAAGTCGGTGTCGGACAGCGCGCCGCCCGAGCCCGTGCCGCCGCCGTCGTCGGTGACCACCGTCAGGGTATCGGTCCCGTTGGCGTTGGCGTCGCCCTGGAACACCAGGCCGCTGGCCGCGGCCAGGGTGGCGTTGATCTCGTTCAGCGAGGCCGAGATCGTTACCGTATCCGTGCCGTTGCCGGTGATCTGGCCCGAGGTCAGGCCGTTGGTGACGTTGGTCAGCAGGCTCAGAACGCCCTTGGTCACCGACAGGGTGACCGACACCGTCTGCAGGGCGGGGTTGGCGTCCGGATCCGAGACCTGCAGGCCGGTGATGGCGATGCTGGTGTCTTCGACGCCGGTGGCGCTGGAGACCGTGCCGTTGACCGGCGCGTCGTTGACCGCCGCGATGTTGATCGTGGTCGTGCCGCTGTTGACCGCGCCGCCCGGCACATCGGGCGTGCCGTCGCTGACCGTCCAGGTGATGGTGCGGTTGGTGTTCAGCCCGTAGTTCGTCGGGTTGTCGCCGGTGGTCCAGTAGGTGATGGCCGCCAGCACCGCCTGGTAGTTGGCGACGGTGTCGTAGCCGGTCAGGGTCAGGGTCTCGCTCGACGCGTTCCAGCTGAGCGTGATGTTGGTGCCGGAGACCAGGCCCGCGATCTGCTTGGCCGCGCCGTAGCCCAGGTGGTCGTCGGCGGTGCTGGATTCGTTGGACGAGAACTTGCCGCCGGTGATCTGCACCGTGGCGCTGGCCAGGTGGTCGCTGTCGGTGTCGGTGATGCTCGGCGCGCCGGTCAGCAGGGTGGTCGCGGCCGCCTGCTGCTCGTTCATCGTCGTGCCCGTGCCGTTCAGGCTGCTCAGCACCGGCAGGTTCGAGAAGAACATCCCTTCGATGTTGGCCCCGGAGGCCGTGAGGTTGGGCGTGATCGTGTTGATCAGCGTCGCCGTCGTGCCCGCGCCGTCCAGCTGGAAGACGTAGATCACGTCGTCCGTGTCGAGCGAGCCGGTCTCCTCGTTCTCGATATAGAGCTGGCGCGTGCCCTGATCGAACGTCATGTCGCCGGGATAGAAGACGCCGCCGCCGGGCAGGCCGACCAGCGTCACCTTGACGGCCGTGCCGCTCGAGGCGTTCTCGCTGATGTACCAGAGGGCGTTCTGGGCGGCGTTGTAGCCGGCGTCCGGCGACGGGAACTGCGAGTGGGTCGTGAAATAGACGAGGTCGGTGCTCTCATCGACCTCCACGTCCATGATGATCCCGCCGCTCTGATTGTCGGGAAACTGCGCCTGGCTGACCAGTTGGGTGGTCACGTTGGGGCTGGACAGGTCCAGCCGAAAGATGCCGGTGACCAGGCCGTCGACCCGCTCGGTGTAGAACAGCCGCCCGATCGAGGAATCCAGCGCGAAGTCCTGCGGGTCGAGCACGTAGAAGCCGCTCTCGTTCGCGCGGTTGTCGGTGACGGCCGTGGTCAGGAAGCCCAGGTCGGTGACGGCGCCGTTCAGCGGGTTGTAGGAATAGACGCGAATGCCGGTGATGTTGCCGTCCGGCGTTCCGGAGCCGTCCTGGTAGCCGGCATAGATCCTGTGGTTGATCGGATCGACTTCGATGGTGTTGACGATGATCGCATCGGGGAAGTCGACCACGGTGGTCGGGGTCGCCGAGCTTCCGATGACGCCCCGCACCAGGACGGCGTGGTCGTTGATGTCGCTGCTCAGAAGGGCGAAGTAGAAGCCTGCGGCGGTGTCGAGGCCGATGTCGGAGGTGAACGAGCTGACCAGGTGGTCGTCGCCCGTGCCCGCGCCGCCGTTGTCGACATTGACCGTATGGCTGGCGCCGTCGTTGTTGATCCGCGAGATGCGGGTGTCGGCGTCGCCGCCCTCGGTGGCGTACCACAGCTGGCCGGTGGGCTTGAGGCCCAGGGTGCTGACGCCGTCGTCGGTGGAACCCCCGGCGACCACGTAGTTCGTGCCGCCCACCGTGGCCGAATGCACGGCCGTCGTGCCCGCCAGCTCGCGCGAGCCGCCGTCGTCGATGTTGTCCATCGCCGTCAGCGTGCCGCCGGCGTTGACCCGGAACAGCGAGACGCCGTTCTCGGTCCCGCCCACCGTCAGATAGGTGGTCGTGCCGAAGGTGTTGACCGAAAGGCCCGTCGCGCCGGCCAGGCGCAGGCTGGCGCTGTCGCCGACATTGGCGGTGTTGGTCAGGAGGCCGGACGAATCGACCGAAAAGACGCTGACGCCGTTGTCGTTCGTCCCGGTGACGAAGACGTAGGTGACGCCGCCGACCACGGCCGTGGCCACGTCGGACGCGCCGTCGAGCCGCAGGGTGCCGTTGTCGGTGACGTTGGCGGTGTTGGTCAGGGAACCGTTGGCCGCGATGCTGAAGACGCTGAGGCCGTCGTCGACGCCGCCGGCCGTGAACAGGAAGGTGGCGCCGCCGATGACCGCCGTGGCCAGGCCCTTGACCCCGTCCAGCTCCAGGGACCCGCCGTCGCCCAGGTCGTAGACCGAGGTCAGGGTCCCGTTGCCCTGCACGCGGAAGACGCTGACCCCGTCGTCGTTGGTTCCGGCCGCGAACACGTAGGCGTTGCCGGACACCGTGGCCGACGCCACGCGTGAAGCGCCGCCGAGGTTCAGCGCGCCCCCGTCGGCGACGTTGTAGACCGGGGTCAGGCTCCCGCCCACATTGACCCGGAAGACGCTCAACCCGTTGTCGCCCGCGCCGGCGGCGACCAGGTAGGTGTTGCCGTTCGAGGTGATGGTGGTCAGGCCGCTGACCCCCACCAGGTTCAGAAGCCCGCTGTCGGTGACGTTGGCGGTGTTGGTCAGGGCGCCGTTCAGGCCCAGCGAGAACACGCTGATCCCGTTGTCGACCCCGCCCGCGACGAAGACATAGGTCGTGCCGCCGACGTCGGCGGAAGTGATGGCCGAGACGCCGTCAAGCTCCAGCGCGCCGCCGTCGGTCTCATTGTCGCCATTCGTGTACAGAATCGACATGGATCATTCCTCTGCCTTGGCGGAACGGCGTTCCGACCGGCGTGCGCTGTGGCCGCGAGGCGCGCGCCTCGCGTGAAATGGGAAAAAGAGCCGACGATGAGCGCGATACCCCGTCCCTGCGCCCGATGACGTGCTTTTATGCACACGAGCGTAAGTTTCGCGCACCGAACTCCCCCTTCGCTCTAGTCGCCCCGTAAACGCAACCTTAACGACGAGGCCAAGCCCGCACAAGTAGACATACGTCGTTAGCCGAACATCGTTTTCCCGAAACTGTTGTGCAGCTCAGGATAGTCGGCTACGAAAGAATCAATCGCGGGGTGGGCGCAATCCTAATCAACGCCAAGAAGTGACTCGCTACTTAAAGTTTAGTAGCCTTTCGCGCGCGTCGAGCTTGCACAACGACATTCTGACAGCGAGGGAGCAGACATGGGCCAGCCTTACGTTGGTGAAATCCGCATATTCGCGGGCAACTTTCCGCCCCTGGGATGGGCGATGTGCGACGGCCAGCTGTTGGCGATCTCGGAAAACGACACGCTGTTCAACCTGATCGGCACCACCTATGGCGGTGACGGGCAGGAGACCTTCGGCGTGCCCGACATGCGCGGGCGCGTTCCGACCCACCAGGGCTCGAAGAACGGCCAGACCTACATCATCGGTCAGCAGAGCGGCGTCGAGAGCGTCACCCTGACCACCCAGCAGATCCCCCAGCACACCCACGCCCTGTTCGCGGCCTCGACACCGGGGGCGGTGAGCACGCCCTCCGCCCAGACCATGCTCTCGGACCAGGGCCCCACCGGAACCTCGCTGTCCGGCTACCAGCCCTACGCCGCGGCCAACCAGATCGCCCTGACGGCCGCCTCGACCACGCCGAGCGGCGGCAACCAGCCGCACGACAACATGCAACCGTATCTGGGCCTCAATTTCATCATCTCGCTCTACGGCATCTATCCGTCGCAAAGCTGACGCGCCCCGCCCGAAGATCTTCTGGAGACTCAAAGAGATGAGTGATCAATTCGTCGCGGAGATCCGCATTTTCGGCTTCAACTTCGCCCCGACGGGCTGGGCCCAATGCAATGGCCAGTTGCTGCCGATCTCCCAGAACACCGCGCTGTTCTCGCTGCTGGGCACAACCTATGGCGGCAACGGCACCAGCAACTTCGCCCTCCCCAACCTGATGGGCAGCATTCCCTTGCATATCGGCCGCAACCAGCCGGGACCCGGCCTGTCGGTCTACGACCTGGGTCAGATCGGCGGCGAGCCGAACGTGACGCTGATCGAGAGCGAGATGGCGATGCACAGCCACGCGCCGATGGTGACCACCACCAACGGAACCGTCACGACCTCGGCCAACAACCAGCCCGCCCAGGCCTTCAGCGGCAACTTCCAGCAGAACAGCCGGGGCCTGTTCTACAGCCCGGTGAACAACCCGGCCACGCAACTGCCGGTCCAGAGCATCGGCCCGGCGGGCAGCTCGTTCCCGCACAACAACATGATGCCGACCCTGTTCCTGAACTACTGCATCGCCCTGCAGGGCATTTTCCCCGCCCGCAACTGACCCCCGCGACGAACACGAGGAGAGAGACTCATGGGTACGCCATACATGGGCGAGTTGCGGATCATGTCCTTCAACTTCGCTCCGAAATACTGGGCTCAGTGCAACGGCCAACTGCTGGCCATCAACCAGAACCAGGCGCTGTTCTCGCTGCTGGGCACGACGTACGGCGGCAACGGCACGACGAACTTCGCCCTGCCGGACCTGCGGACCATGACACCGGCCCACCTGGGTCAGGGCTATGTCCAGGGCGAGGTGCTGGGCGAATACAGCCACACCCTGATCCCGTCCGAGATGCCGCAGCACCTGCACTTCCTGAAGGCCGACGCCACCAGCGTCGGAACCGCCAACGTTTCGGCCGCCGCAGCGGGCAACAGCTTCGGGCAGACCTACGGCAAGCCGAGCTCCGGCGCCCCGATCGGCTTCAACATGTACAGCACCACCCTGACGCCGATGGCGGCGATGGCGCCCCAGGCGCTGGGGACGGCGGGCGGCAGCCAGCCGCATGAAAACCGCCAGCCCTTCATCACGCTGAACATCTGCATCGCCCTGCAGGGGATCTTCCCCTCGCGGAACTAGGGCGCGTCGGGCGAGAACGCGTGAGCGGTTTCGCCCGACGGACGCGCTCCGAACCCTTGGTCCTAGAGCTTGTCGCGTGGCTTCAGTTGAACACGGCCTGGTAGTCCTGCCGCCCCGGCGCGGGGGTATGGACCGGGATCAGGTACAGGTCATAGGCGGCCTCGCCCTCGAGCGCGCCGGTCTCGCGTGTGAGCGTGTGCATCCCCTCGGCGAGCACGTCGCCAGGGGGCCCGCTGAAGATCAGCACGAAAGGCTGGTAGGCCGGATCGCCGTGGCCGGGCTGGTTTTCCAGCCGCTCGACCTCGCTCAAGGACAGGACATGACGCCCTCCCTCGACCCGGAACGCCGCGCCCAGGTGCGGGGCGAAGGTGTCTGCGGTCAGGGCGACAAGATCGGCGGCCATGGTGTCCCTCGGGTCAGAATCGAAGCGCCGCCATTATGACGACCTCGCCACCTGAACGGGAAGACCTTCGCGCATCGCGTCCGGAGGACGCAAGGATGGGCGATGTTGGCGAGGCGGTCCGCTTCGTCCTGCGTCCGGAAGTCGAGGCCGACGCGCCCTTCCGCCTGGCGCTGTTCCGGGCCTCCCGCGGTCCAGGCTGGGACCAGCTTCCCCTGCCCGCCGACATGCTGGCGCGGGTCATGGAGCAGCAGTTCCACGCCCAGATCCAGGGCTATCGCGCGGCCTATCCGCGGGCCCGGCTCGAGATCGTCACGCTCGACGGCGAGCCGGTCGGGCGGCTGGCCACGGATCGCGACGCCGACGCCGTGCACCTGATCGACATCGCCGTGGTCCCCGAACGGCGCGGCCAGGGGATCGGCCGGGCGATCCTTCGCGCGCTGATCGCCGAGGCCGCCGCCCTCGGCGCGCCGGTGACGCTGCAGGTGGCCCACGACAACCTGGCGGCGCAGCGGCTCTATCATCGGCTGGGTTTCGAGGCGACGGCGGCGGACGCGACCCACCTGACCCTGCGCTGGCCCGCCCGACCGCCCTCGACGCTGACGGCGGCGACTTGACCCGGGTCGCCGTGGTCGGCTGTGGCGCGTGGGGCCGGAACCTGATCCGGACCTGCGCGGAACTGGATGTGCTGGGCGCGGTCGTCGACACCGACGCCGCGGCCGCCCAGAGCCAGGCCGGCGCCTGGGGCGTTCCCGCCCTGCCCCTGGCCCAGGCCCTGGACGACCCGCGCCTGGACGCGATGGTCATCGCCGCCCCCGCGCCCGCCCACGCCGCGCTGTGCCGCCTGGCCCTGGACCACGGCAAGGACGTCTTCGTCGAAAAGCCCCTGGCCTCCGACCTGGCCGAGGCCGAGGCCCTGGCCGCCGACGTCGCGCGTTCGGACAGGGTGTTCATGGTCGGTCACCTGCTGCGCCATCATCCGGCCTTCCAGGCCCTGGCGGCGATCGTCGCGCGCGGCGAGATCGGCGCCCTGCGCTACATCACCGCCTCGCGGCTGAACCTCGGCCGGGTTCGCAGGCACGAGAACGCCTTTCTCAGCCTGTCGCCCCACGATGTCTCGATGATCCTGGCCCTGGCCGGCGCCGCGCCCGTCAGTGTCGAGGCGAGCGGCCGGGCCTTCGTCACGCCCGGCGTCGCCGACGAGGTTCATGTGGATCTCGGCTTTCCAGGCGGGCTCCACGCCCATGTCGCCGCCAGCTGGCTCAGCCCGGTCAAGGAGCAGAAGCTGGTCGTGGTCGGCGAGATCGGCGCCCTGGTGTTCGACGACGTCCGCCCCTGGCCGGAAAAGCTGATGCGGCGCGATCAGGCCGTGATCCTGACCGACGCCGGCCCGGTCGCTTCGGGAACCGAGCCGCGCTTCGTCGACCTGGTCGTCGAACCGCCCCTGACGAGAGAAATCCGCCACTTCATCCAGTGTTGCCAGACCAGAAACGCTCCCATCACGGGCATTGACGAAGGTGTTCGCGTACAGCGCGTTCTTGAGCGCGTCGAACTGCAGTTGAACCACTGACCAGATCAACCTCGGAGCTAGTTGGTCGCCACGATTGTCTTGCGCCAACCCCGCATAACACTGTTCGAACACTTTCGAAGTTAAAGTATTCATTCCTGCGCGACATAAGTTTTCACCAAATACCGAACCAACCGAATGAATAACCCACTAGACAAACACCCTTTTCCTGAAGGCTTTCACCGCGTACCATCTCGCCATGTCGAGGGGCGCATCGATACCAAATAAGAACGCCCTCACCACGAGGGGCCAATGAACGTTCATATTCCGACGTTTCCATTCCATGGCGACGACGATCTGGCGTCGAACTTTCAAAGCCTGACCCGAAAGATCCTGCAACGCGAGGCCGTGATCGGCGTCGTCGGCATGGGTTATGTCGGTCTTCCACTCTCGGAGGCCTTCTGCTCGGCCGGCTTCCGCGTGATCGGCTTCGATCTGGACGAGGCGCGCCTGGCGAGCCTGTCCCGCGGGGCGTCCTATCTGAGCCACTTCGCCGGCGCGCGCGTGGCGGCCATGCGTGAGCGAGGCTTCGCCGCGACCGGCGCGCCGGACGTCCTGGCCCGGGCCGACGCCGTTCTGATCTGCGTGCCGACCCCGATCACCTCGCACAACGCCCCCGACCTGGGCCACGTCGTCGAGGCCGCCGAGACCCTGGCGACGGTGCTGCGGCCAGGTCAGATGGTCGTGCTGGAATCCACCACCTTTCCGGGCGCCACCGTCGAGGTGCTCAAGCCGATCCTGGAGCGTTCGGGCCTGCGGGCCGGCCGTGACTTCGCCCTGGCCTATTCGCCCGAGCGGGAGGATCCCGGCAACCGCGCCTTCACGACGGCTTCGATTCCCAAGATCGTCGGCGCCGACAGCGAGGCCGAGCGCCGCGTGGCCTGTGCGCTGTACGACGCGATCACCGTCACGGTTCCGGTCAGCGACACGCGCACCGCCGAGGCGGTCAAGCTGACCGAGAACGTGTTCCGGTTCGTCAACATCGCCCTGGCCAACGAACTCAAGGTCAGCTTCGAGGCCCTGGGCATCGACGTCTGGGAAGTGATCCACGCCGCCCAGACCAAGCCTTTCGGCTACATGCCGTTCTTTCCCGGCCCCGGCGTCGGCGGCCACTGCATTCCGGTGGACCCGTTCTACCTGGCCTGGCGGGCCAGGGCCGAGGGCGCCAGCCTGAAGATGGTCGAACTGGCCGGAGAGATTTCGCGAGCCATGCCCCGGCGGGTGGTCGACAAGACGTTGGAAGCCCTGGCCGCGCGCGGGCGCTCGCCGATCGGCGCCCATGTCCTGGTGGTGGGCGTGGCCTACAAGCGCAACATCGACGACACCCGCGAGACCCCGGCCCGCGACATCATCGAGATCCTGCGCAGCCACGGCGCCCGGGTCAGCTACCACGACCCGCTGGCTCCCGAGCTGATCGTCGGCGACACCCTGATGCTGTCGGTCGACATCGGCCGCGAGGTCCTGGCCGGCTTCGACTGCGCGATCATCGTCACCGACCATGACGCGCTCGACTATGCGCGGCTGGTCCGCGAGACCCCGCTGGTGATCGACACCCGCAACGCCGCCGCCCAGGTCGACCCCGCCCTGGCCGGGAAGATCGTGAAGGCCTGAGATGGGCGCCGCCACGCCGCCGGACCGTCCGCCCGCCTGGGCCCACCCCTCCGCCGAGGTCGAGCCGGGCGCGGTGCTGGGCGCCGGGACGCGGGTCTGGCGGTTCAGCCATGTCGCGGCCGGCGCCCGGATCGGCGACGACTGCGTGATCGGCCAGAACGTGGCGATCGGCCCGGGCGTGGTGCTGGGCGACCGCTGCAAGGTGCAGAACAACGTCAGCCTCTATGCCGGCGTCGTCCTGGAGGACGGCGTGTTCTGCGGGCCCAGTTGCGTGTTCACCAATGTCGCGACGCCGCGCGCCGAGATCGACCGCAAGGCCGAGTTCCGCCCCACCCGCGTGCGGCGCGGGGCGACGATCGGGGCCAATGCGACGATCGTCTGCGGCCATGTGCTGGGCGCCTGGTGCCTGATCGCGGCCGGCGCCGTCGTCACCCGCGACGTCCCGCCCCTGGCCCTGATGGCCGGCCTACCGGCTCGCCGCGTCGGCTGGGTCAGCCATGCCGGCGAAGTGCTGGGCGAGGACCTGGTCTGTCCCCGCACCGGCGACCGCTACGCCGAGCGACCGGACGGCCTGCGGCGGGTGATCAATCTTTCGGGCTTCGGCGAGGACCCGCCCGACACCTCCAGTGAAGAACAGTCAGCGAGCGTCGGATGAAGCGGGCCCTGGTCATCGGATCGGAAGGCAATATCGGCAAGCCCCTGGCGGCGCACCTGCGCGCCTCGGGCTGGGAGGTGCTGTGCGCCGACATCAAGCCCGGCTGGCGCAAGGACTACCTGCAGGTCGACATCAACCAGCCGGCCGACCTCATGCCCACCCTGCGCTGGAAGCCCGACGTGATCTTCGCCCTGGCCGCCGTGGTCAGCCGGGTGACCTGCGAGCAGGCCTCCAGCCTGGCGGTCAGCACCAA
>Ga0102590_1003435_pt1 | contig 15785 bp, 10 predicted proteins | sample AraplaMF_Col_mMF_FD_76859 | JGI IMG/M metagenome (GOLD analysis project Ga0102590, IMG submission 76859) | Arabidopsis root microbial communities from the University of North Carolina, USA - plate scrape MF_Col_mMF | ecosystem: Host-associated > Plants > Roots > Endosphere | place: USA...
CTCATTTGCCCGTTAAATAGTAATTTTCAGTTATGAACGGAACCTCTTTTCAATCGGATATTCGGTACTGGCTGAGACAAGGAAACACAGTTAACCACCTGCTTTTCTGGAATATCGCCATCTTCCTGGCATTGGGCATTTTACGCCTGATCGCTTATTTCAGTAAGTCTGAAACAATTTACCTGTTCGTTTCAGATCAGATAGTGCTGCACAGCAACCTGGGTGTGCTTTTAAAGAAGCCCTGGGGACTGTTTACATATATGTTTGCACACATTAACATTTTTCACATATTCTTTAATATGCTGAACCTGTACTGGTTTGGCAACCTTTTCCGGGATTTTCTGGGGAATAAGCGGATCCTGCCGCTTTATCTGCTGGGCGGTTTGATGGGCGGTGTGCTGTATGTGCTGAGCTTCAACCTGCTGTATCCGGCTGAGATAGATACCACCATGCTCGGCGCCTCTGCTTCTGTGATGTGCCTCCTGGTAGGCTGCGCCACCCTGATGCCCAATTACGAGATAGGGCTGCTGCTGTTAGGTAGTGTGCGGCTGAAGTGGCTGGCTATCGCCATCCTGGCCCTTGACCTGATCTCCATCCCCACCCAGGGAAACCTGGGCGGCATCATTGCCCACGTGGGCGGGGCTGCCCTGGGGTTTGTATATATCCGCCTCCTGAAGAACGGGACGGACCTTTGTCAGCCGCTAATATGGGTGTTTGATGCCCTGTCTGGCGCAAACACTTCCAAACCCAAGGCTAAACGCCCGTTCAAACCTAAAAAATCTCCCCTGAAAGTGGTGAAGAAGGCCCAGGACGAGAACAGACAGCTTAGACTGGACCAGCTGCTGGACAAGATCAACGAAAAAGGGATCGGTAGTCTGAGCCCGGAAGAGAAGGCGTGGCTGGATAAACACAGCCAGGAATAATATAAATTTGCAGCATGAAGACATTTAACGTTCCCATTATATACCGCAGCCCACTTATTACCGCTATCAAAAACAAGCGCAAGCAGCAGGACAAGATGAAGAAAGATTTCAAGCCTACCGTGCTTGATTTTGGGTCGTTAAAGATATTACTGGCCCGCCATTTCGGGTTTTGCTACGGTGTGGAGAACGCCATCGAGATCGCTTTCAGAACGGTTGAAGAGAACCCCGGCAAGCGGATCTACCTGCTGAGTGAGATGATCCATAACCCGCATGTGAATAATGATCTGCTGGAGAAAGGCGTGCAATTCATTATGGACACAGCAGGCAAACAGCTGGTGCCCTGGGAGGCATTGCAACCGGATGATATTGTGATCATCCCTGCTTTTGGCACTACCCTGGAGATAGAAGCCCGGCTGAATGAACTGGGCATATCCCCTTTACAATATAATACCACCTGTCCGTTTGTGGAGCGGGTATGGAATAAGGCAGAACAGATCGGCCAAAAGGACTATACCGTTATCGTGCATGGCAAACCGGGGCATGAAGAAACCCGGGCCACTTTCTCCCATAGCCGTCATAACACGCCTACCGTGGTGGTGAAAGATATAGCCGAGGCAAAGATACTGGGAGAGTTCATTACCGGTGAGCGGCCTGCAACCGAATTCCAGGAGCTGTTCAAAGGACAGTATTCTTCCGGCTTTAATGTGGAAACCGACCTGCAAAGAGTGGGTGTGGTGAACCAGACCACTATGCTGGCCACCGAGACCCAGGCCATTGCCGATTATATACGCGGCGTGATCATTGGCAAGTATGCTGCTGCTGAAGACAATGCAGCAGAACGATTTGCCGATACCCGCGATACCTTATGCTATGCCACCAATGACAACCAGAGCGCTGTGAATGGCCTCTTGCAGGAAAGCGGCGACCTGGCCATTGTTGTGGGCGGATATAACAGTTCCAATACTTCTCACCTGGTGGAGCTGTGCGAAGAGAAATTGCCTACTTACTTTATCTCTTCTGAAGAAAAGATCATTTCAGCCAACGAGATCATGCATTGGGATTTTCATCACAAACAGGAGCTGCATAGTTTCCGTTTTCTGCCGGATCATACACCGGTGACCATTATGCTGACCAGCGGAGCTTCCTGCCCGGATGCACTGGTGGAAGGCGTGATCCGTAAACTGCTTGGTTTTTACGGACTGGAGCATAAAGCGGATGAACTGGCGGAAGAGTGGAGTTAGCCGTTAGTTAGCGTGGCTTATTTATGACATCGGTTGCAAAGCATACAATTAAAAAAGACACCTGTAAGGTGCCTTTTTTCTTTGGGGCTACTCAATGCTAGTAATGCAGAGAAAAAAAGAGTTTATATAAGGTTATATTGTGATCGTGTAACTAACTGAAACAAAAATACCTGTTCTCTAAAACCCATACAACTGACATTTATTATCCGGCAGAGAATTTCAAATAAGTGGCGTAAAAACGGATAAATCCGGATAACTAGAATTGCATCGCCCTTTTAAGGAACTCTGCTTTTCTTCTTCTTGATACTTCTACCTGTGTGCCATCTGCCATCAACGCAAAGCCACCTTCTCCCTGTATATAGGATTGCATTTGCTGCAGGTTGATGAGATGTGAGTTATGCACCCGAAAGAAATCCATATCAGACAGCATTTCCTCGAACTCCTTCAGGGGGCGTGATACCAGGAGATGTTTTTTGTCTGTAAAGAATATCTTGGTATAGTTACCGGTAGATTCGCAGCGCACAATGTTCTGCACGGGCATGAACACGAGGCCATTAATGGTAGGCAGGGCTATTTTGCGGTGGGTCTGATGCAGTGTTTTCATATTGGCCAGGAATACATCGAGAGGCGAGATACCATTCTCTTTGGGACGGCCGGCGGCTTTTCTGTCGCGGCACTTCTGTACGGCCTCCTGCAGCTCCTGGATACTGAAAGGTTTCAACAGGTAATCAAGCGCGTTGAATTTGATGGCTTTTAAGGCGTATTGTTCAAAGGCGGTAGTGAATATCACGTCAAAGGATATCCGGTCAAACAGTTTTAGCAGTTCAAAACCATTTTGGTAAGGCATTTCCACGTCCAGGAACACCAGGTCGGGCTGTGCCTCGTCGATGAGGGTTTTGGCTTCTCTTACACTGTTAACGCCTGCTATGACGGTCACCTCGGGGCATTTTTTCTGTAACATGGTTTGCAGGGCATCTATACAGTGTTGCTCATCGTCCACAATGATAGCTTTGATTTCGCTCATGCGTTCAATTGTTAGTAGTTAGTGGTTTTGGTTGTAAGTCAGTTTTCCTTAAAAAATGAGCTCTACGGGCAGGGTAAGCGTTACCTGTGTGCCTGCGGGCTTGCCTTCTTCATCTTCCAGATCTGTAATTGTTACGTTAGTGTCCCTGCTGTTATTTATTTTCCTGATCAGATCTATACGGCCTTCTGTTACCTGCATGCCCATTGAACGGTGGGTCACTCCTTTCTTAGCCTTTATCTCCATGGCCCTTTTGCGGCCGATACCATTATCAGTTACTATACATACGAGCGTGCGTCCTTTCAGCATCATATCGATCGTCAGCAGGCCCTTGCCTGATTTGTGCACGAGTCCATGCCATATGGCATTTTCTACATAGGGCTGGATGATCATAGGGGGGATCATCACTTCTTCATCATTGATCTCATCCGCCACGGTGATGTTGTATTCAAAGACCCCGTTACAGCGCAGCCTTTCCAGGTCAAGGTACAGGCGTAATGATTCCACTTCCTTGTTCAGCGATATAAAGGTATGCTGGGTATTATCCAGGATCATACGCATTAACCGGGAGAACTTGGTAAGGTAGTCTGACGCTTCCTCCTGGTTATTGCTCCATATAAAACGGTGGATGGAGCTTAATGAATTAAAGATAAAATGCGGGTTCATCTGTGCACGCAGGGAACGCAATTCCAGCTGCAGGGTATGTTTGTTGGCTTCCAGGTTACGGTGACGGATATAGAAAAATCCGCCAACTGCCAACATGAATAAAAAGCCTGCGGTGGAAAGCGTATATACAATATTACGCCGTGTACGCAGTTCGCTTATCTGTTTATCATGCTCTAATAATTTGATCTGGTTGTCTTTACGGTCTACATCATATATAGCTCTTGTCTGGGCCAGGGCAAGGGCTGAATTTTCATCCAGTATGCTATCCTTGTACAGCAGCGATTTATCCAATGCTCCCAGGGATTTCTCAAAGTCCCCGCTGGCCTTATAATCTGCAGCCAGGGCTTTATAGGCCTCGTACAACATGGATTTGAACCGCCAGAAAAGGCTCAGTTCGATAGATTTCTGAAAATAGGCGCGGGCTTCATCGTGCCTGCCTTCTTTACTCAGCAATTTACCGATATTCAGGTAGCTTTCCGCGGTATGTACCTTATCATCCACTTTATCGTTCACTGCCAGGGCCCTTTGTAAGGCGTCCATAGCGTGAGTATAGTCCTTTTTTTCCTGATAAGCGGCGCCCAGGGAGTTGTAGCATATGACCATGCCGGTGGTGTTCTTCAGCTTCCGGTTCACTTCAAGCGAGCGTTTGTAGAACTCAATGGCCAGATCTATTCTGCCGAGGCCCTGGTAGGCATAGCCGATGTTGCCCAGGTTAATGGCCACGCCAAGGTCATTTTTACTCTGTTCTTCCAGCGCCAGTGATTTGGTAAAGTGCCCGAGGGCATCCATATATTTTCCGGTGGACAGTTCAATATTGCCTATGCTATTGATTGCTACACAGATATTGCGGATATCATTGACTTTCTCTGCTGCGTGAAGGGCCCTGAAGTGGAGATCGAAGGCTTTCTGTAACTGGTCCATCCGGCGGTTGTCTACTCCGGTATTATTCAGGGCAATACTGATCAGGTGGTCATCTTTTGTTTCTTCTGCATATTTTATGGCCTTTTCATGTAGGTCTGCCGCAAGTATATATTGTGACTTGTTTCGTTTGGAGGTGCCTACTTCGTTATAGGCATTAGCAAGGCCCCGCGCATATTTAAGGCGCAGTCCGAGGGTGATGGCTTCCTGCAGGAAGGCATTCTCCTCTTTCTTTACATCGTAAAAATGCGCCATTGCCCTCCCCCTTTCAATGAACCATTTTACTTTATTGGTGTCATTAGGCAATGTTCTGGCAGAATCCAACGTACTTTGTACTAGCAATGAGTCCTGCCCCTGTACGCTTCCACTTGCCCAAACGGCTAAACTAAATAAGATACATACACCTTTTCTGAACATGGATCAGCAGGGTAATAGAACTAACACAATTTAATGATTCATTATTAATTTAAAAAGCGAAAGGGCGAAAGAATTCGCCCCTTCTTCCTATTAACCGAATACACCTACTGAAAACATGAAATAAGACCGGTTTCCCAATCCTATTCCACATTAAGTTTATAACAGCCGTCCTGGCAACCTGTCCGGCGTTTTTTTTATATACAAATGCTCTATATACGGTTAATAGCTAGAGGTCCTTCTTGGATACAGCCAGGGTAAAAATTTTCCAAAAGCAACACATTATATCAAGTAACTGACTATATACAAATACCCGTTATGCTTATGTTTTACTGTCTGCACAAAATCTTTATCACTTATTGATTACCAATAAGACCAAAAGCATGGCTTTTACATACGGATAAGGTGGAAAAAGATGTAAAAAGGAGATTCGAAGGATGTGGTAAATTATCTGAGGCTTCCGTAGGTTACGGAATCAAAACAAATGTATAAAACGTTTCTCTAAAACCGAAATAATATTTATGAACGAATGGGTTATGAGGGTTGTACGATCATTACATCCTCTACCCACTGCAGGGCTAACCTGAGCTGATCATCCATGGTTAATTCGCTGTTATCCAGTATGATAGCATCATCGGCCCTGCGAAGGGGGCTGATCTCGCGGTTAGAATCGATATAATCTCTTAATTCGAGATTTTCTTTTACCTCCTGCAGGGTAATATGCTTGTTCTTTGCGTACAGTTCTCTGAAACGGCGTTCTACGCGCACCGCGGTATCTGCGGTCATGAAGATCTTCAGTTCAGCATGGGGGAATACGGTGGTACCGATGTCGCGGCCGTCCATCACGATGCCTTTCTTCTCTCCCATTTTCTGCTGCTGTGCTACTGCAAACTCGCGTACTTCCCGGACAGCGGCCACTTCGCTCACTTTCTCTGCTACGAGCATATCGCGGATGAGATGCTCTATATTTTCTCCGTTGAGATGAATGTCTGACTGGGATGTTTCCGGATTGTATTCAAATTCGAGGTGAATGTTTTTCAGCGCTTCTTTTACAGAAGGCGTATCCGACCAATCCACACGGTTCTGAATGAAGTAGAAGGTGATAGCCCGGTACATTGCCCCGCTGTCTATGTAAATATAGTCCAGCTCCCTGGCCAATTGCTTTGCCAGCGTACTTTTTCCGCAGGAGGAATAACCGTCTATCGTGATGATGATCTTCTTCAAACCGTTGTTGTTTATACAAATGTAGTAAAAAGCTGAAAAAGTTGAAAGTTTGAGGGCTTGAGGTTTGAAACGTTCGCGAACAGGTCAAACCTTCAAACCCTCAAACTTTTAAACTATTGTTGTCCCAGCACTTCCACCTTGCAGCGGTATGCCACCTGTTGTGTGGCCTTGTGATATAGTACCAGGAAATACATGGCTGCTGGCACTTCACGGATCTCCACATCTGCGTCGTTCTGTACATCGTACTCACGCAGTACCTGTCCCCAGGTGTTCATCAGCTGCATTACGAGCGGAGTACGGATGCCGCGGATGCGCACATGGAACTGGCCCATGTTAGGGTTAGGATAGACATCTATCTTGATCAACGGCGGCACTGCCCTGATCTCGGTATAGATCACCTGACCGGTGCGTGATACGGCCTTTATGCGGTAGTAGGTCCAGCCGTCGAAGCTGTTATTATCCAGGTAAGGGTAGTCGATGCGGTAATTGCTGTATCCGCCCGGGGCCCTGGTGGGTACCCTGGCGATGGTAGTAAAGCCTGTATCTCCTTCAAAGCGGCGCTCGATCTCAAACCAGGCATTGTTAACTTCTTTGCGGGTAGACCATTCCAGGCGTACCTGATCGATAGAGATACGCCAGGCATTGAACAGGATGAAGTCTGCGGGAGGCTGGAGCACCGGGAAGCCAATTGTCTTGGAGAAATACTCCTGGCTGGCCAGGCCTCCGGGAAAACTGCGGAGGTGCATGGTAGCGCCCGCTCCCATTGTTTGGGTAGTAAGGGTACCTGCCTGCGGCTGGTAAGGCAGCTGTGGCAATTTGTCCCAGGCAGCGCCATTATAATGTGTGATATAACTGCTGTCGCGGTTAGCTGCGTACACGGGCATTTCGGCGATGTTCATGTGCTGCAGGATCACGTCTGTCTGGGCTTTTCCTGTCTGGCTATGGCCGATGTCCCAGGTTTTGTAAATGAAGGTGTCCTGCATGAGCGCACCGCTCAGGGCGTTCTGATAGATATTATCGAACACGCGGACTTTAAAATCGTCTGGGGCGCCCTGGGTGGCGATAGCCGCCGGGGCATAGTTACCAACGGATGTACCTACGGGGAAGACCACCCTGCCTGCGGCGGCGGTAAGGCCTTCACGGTAGAGGTAGCCACCTGCAGTACCGGTGCCTGTTATCACAAAGCGTTGATCGCTGTAACCGGTGATGTTGCCGGGAGCGTTCTGTCCGACAGCGAGGTTCCAGCCATTCAGGTAGATATGTCCACTTGTGAAATTGAGTGTATTACGGATCTTCAGATCACTCATGTCTTCCAGGATGAGGCCTGTTGAGTTGCTCAGCTCCAGGTTGGGGAAGCTGGTTCCGGTAGCGCCCGCCACGCTATAGGCGCCGAAGACGCTTTGCTGACCGGTATTACCGTATAATGTGTTGTTAGAAGAAAAGCGGAAGGTACCACCGGTACCATTGAGGCCGGCGGCGCTTTCATCGGGCAGGGAAGCGGCGTTGCCGTTTACCCAGCGTTTGCCGAGGAAGTAGAATAATGCGTTAGGGTTAGAGCCCAGTGTGCCCTCCTGCTGCATATTGCCGTAGAGGGCAACGGGAGCATTGCCGAATATCCAGGCTTGTCCGCCAGGGGGGATGTAGGCGGATTGCTGGGCAAAGGACAAAGCCGCTATGCCGGAGCAAAGTATTGTTAACAGATATTTCAGCGCTTTTCTTTTCACAAAAAAATCAATTCTCTCTAATTAATTTTTCGAAATAGTATACCAGTTAGTGCCATCTGACTGTACCATAAAAGCCACGTTTGCAGCGGCAGTTACCGCCAATGTTGCACCGCCGTCAATGCTTCCGCCATTTGATGCCAAGGTCACTGTTCCTGTCGCACTTATGCGTTTTATAACATAGATCCTGCCTGTGCAGCCGGATGCTGCGGGGAGTGTGATGGTGGCATTACCATTACCTGTTTTTATTATGGTAAAGTCGTCACCCGTCAAAGTGGTATTGCCTGACACAGACCTAATAGCCGCTGAAAAACTGCCACCCACCTGTAAGGTGCTGGTAGGGGTAGCGCCGGCTACATCAATGCCTACCTTTCCGCTCTGCATTCTCATAAACTCAGTATATGTAGGACCTGTATAGTTGTAGCTTTTAAAGACGATGGGCTCGTCTCCATCATCACCTATTATAAATTCGAAACCGCCATCATTGTTAGTGCCCGTAGCGCCCAGTTCAAACAGATCGGTACCCGCGGAAGAACCTTTCAAACGGAAGTTCCCATTAGCATCGGTAAACATCTTGGGCTTATAGAACTGAACGGTGGCAGGTACATCGAACTGTAAGGCAGATCTTAAGAAAGTTACTTTTTCGTTATCGTCATCATAGTCAGTGTAACCCTGTGTAAGGCCTAAAGTTGCGCGGCGGCCAAATTCGAGAAAAGACTGATTGTTGGATTTGATCACCATTTTGCGGTCATCGAGCGTGCCGAGGAACTGCGTAGTAGCGTCTATGTTGCTGTTACCGGTGATCAGCCAGTTGTTGGCAGCCGCGTTTGCCATTACAAACACATCACCATTGTTGTTAACAGACAGTACTTTACTGCCCGAAGCTTGAGGAGTGGCTGTTCCCAGGTCTTTCAGCCTCAGGCCGGACAAACCGGTAGCAGCTACAGTGCCTGCTATTTCGAGCTTATTATTAGGAGCATTTACCCCTATCCCAAGCCTTTTGTTAGTATTATCCCAAAAGAAATCAGCATTGCTCTGGGCCACGGTAGTTCCATTCATGAACGGCACCGATCCTGATGTAAATGAAGGCAGTATCAGTGAACCACCTATAGTTCCATTACCTGAAATATTATAATTAGCGGTTTGTACCGTCGTTTGATTCTGTATATAGTTAGTAGCCAGCGAAGGTATATCTGCTGCTACCAGGCTGCGGAATGTAGGAGCAGCGGCAGCGCCGGTAGCCGGACCGGCGAAAACCTGGTTTGCGGTTTGTGTATTAAGGGATGCTGTTAAAGTTCCTGAAGTGGTTACAGGAGAACCTGACACGCTGAAGATGCCTGGCATGGACAAGCCTACTGAAGTTACAGAGCCTGAGCCGGCGGTCAGTTGTTTTTTGTAAAGCATTCCATTATAGACCAGCACCACACTGTCTTTGGTATTGTCTACCGTAAGACCATTCATATTCACTACACCATTCATGGTAGTTGAACCACCGAAGATGGTATTACCGTTAAATGTTTTATTACCACCAAATATCTGCGCGCCGGTATTTACAAAACCGTACTGAGAAGCAGATGCATCCGGAATGGTAAGGGTATGGGCGCCTGCAGCAGATGTAAACTGAAATGTGCCTGCAGGCGTATAAGAGGTTGCCAATGTTTGTGCGGCCTGTTGCTGGCCGTTCAGAGTGGTGATAGCGCTGTTTGTCAGCACCTTCTGCCAATAGCCGTTTGCACGCAGGCGTAATGTGTTGTCATACTTGGAGAAGATCAACATACCGTCAGGTGAACTGGTCATTGTTGACTGCGTAGTATCGCTGATGCGGGTCAACAATAAGCCCTGAGAGGTGCTTTCCAGTTCCAATAGTGCAGATTTCTGCAAGGTACTGGGATTAGCGCCCAGTTTTAGCTGCTGAGCCTGAGTTACTGTTGTTATTAACATCAACAGCATTACCAGTTTACCAATACGAACGGGTAGATTTATTTTCATCACAAGATCTCATGGATAGTTTAGGAAAAAGGCGCTTACAAAAACGGTAATAACAGGAACGGCTATATGCCGTTCCTGTTAACTGAAAGTATCCTTATTTCTTAATGATATACCAGTTGGTACCGTCTGTTTGCAGGGTAACGAAAGTCCAGTCGTTGTATATTTTATACGTACCACCGGCAGCGCCACCTTCTATCTGTGCAGCGGAGGTGATGTTCACTTCGTTATCCAGACCACCGGCAATTTTCTTGATCGTGTAGATACGACCAGCGATAGTGCCAGCAGCGGGGAGTGTAATAGTTACAACACCACCGGTTGTGTTCACCAGTATAGTGTTATCTGCTTCGGTAATGGTAGTATTGGTGGTTACAGTCCTGATGGCCATAGATACAGAACCATTCACCTGTAAAGTAGAGTTAGGTTTTACGATGCCACCGATCATTACGGAGTCACGGTATTCTTTGGCACCTGCAAATGCCTGGGTACCTGTAGTTACTACACCACGGGCAGCTACAGCTGCATCGGGCACATTCAGGGTGATGATATTCGCAGTGCTTGTGCTGTCAAACGCAACGTCTGTACCAGCAGTACCGTTCTTAAAGTGAACAGCGGGACCAGTCTGACCGTTGATGCTCTGTACAGCGCCATTGAAAGCAGCATCGTTCAGTGTTTTCTGGGAGATCACACCGGAAGCAGCACGGATCAGTACATTGTTCTCAGTTGCAGCAGCGGCCGGGAACGGGTTGGTAGCAGTCAGTGTATTGCTCAGGGTAGTAGCACCGGCCAAGGTAGTTGCACCATTCAGGGCAGCAGGGCCATTCAGGGTAGTTGCACCATTTACGGTAGCAGTACCACCCAGTACAGTATTACCTGTAACATTCAGGTTAGCGCTTGCAGTCAGATCATTCTGGAAGGTTTTAGCACCGGCGAAGGTCTGAGCAGCAGTGGAAACGGCACCAGGGTTAGTAGCGTCTGCAGCGTGCAACACCAGGTTACCAGCAGCATCCAATGTTAAGCCTGTAGTTACGGGAGTAATAGAGAAGGTACCGATCACGATCGCTTTTTGAGCGGCGTTGATCCTGTTCCAATCAGCCATTGTTAACAGACCTCTTGTTTTGGTGCCGTCTTGTGTTGGTATATTGAACCTGTGCTCACCGGTACCATTATGTACGATATTGAAGTCCATACCAGCGCTGTCAACTTCCAACGTCTGGGCGGGTGTGAGATCGCCATTTATACTAGAGATAACGTTGGTGAAAGCTGCGGAAGGCATGGTACGTCTCATTACGGAGCCACCTGCGCCTATTACCAGCACTTCCACGTCAGTGGCAGCGCCCGCGGCTACAGTTTTCAGCTGTACGTTACCAGCGGCTGTAACACTGATCGCTTCTGTAGCGTTTGTACGGATAGATAAAGCCTGGTTGTCACTGGTACCAATGTAGTTGGTGGCAGGGTTGGTACCTGCATTACCCGACAGTGTCCAGTTACCTGCTGCAACTGATGCATCAGCCATCTTTTCCCAATGGCCGAATTTTCTTACATAAAGGCCTCTGTTAGGACCGGGAGTAACGCCATCTGAAAAGTAGATGATCATACCGTCCAGTGGAGAAAGGGCGTTGATGGCCGTGGTGTCTTGAAGACGAGGCAGCAGAAGACCCTGCCTTTGGGATTCCAGTTCCAATACAGCGGAACGCTGGATATTGGTAGGATTGTCGCCCACTTTCAGCTGGGCTTTCGAGGTAAGGGCGCCCAAAGCGAGGACACCGGCGAAGAGCAGCTTGGCTGCAATGCGTAAAGATCTGTTCATGGTATAAGGATAGTTATCAGTCCAAATAATAGTTGAAGGAGTAGCCTTCTTCTTAGATTTATTTAATAGTCACCAAATAGATTACGTTCATTAGCATTAAAGTATAATAAGGGCCACAGGAGCGCATTCACACTCATTGCAGCTACAACTGTTCTACTGTTCGTCCCCCAATAATTAATGGCTAAAATCCGGCTGTTGAGGTTCAGTCCACAAGAGTTTCCGTATCAATAGTAAAGTTTGTTCACTACACTTTTAGATACAGGATAAATATCATATCACAAAAATCATATATTAAAACATGATATAAAATGGTATAATGATGCCATTTTATATATAAGATTTGTTATGTGTGAAGGGATGTGGTATTGTTGAACGTACGATAATTACCAGTGAAAGTGGTTAAAAGCCTGGTTAATAGCGGGGAAATGGCTTAACTGCTACAGTGTTGCTGGCAGACAACTAACATCTTCGTGTTAGTGAAAAAAGAGATCCCGACCCGGGAAACCGGATCGGGATCATAAATTTAACAAAGCATTCTATAGTATTATGCTTCTGATTTTTCTGATTTGTTGCTCTTGGGCTGATTCTTAATGGTAAAGATCAGTTTCTGATTTTCTTTATCCAGGTCAGCCACCAGGATATCCCCGTTATGGATGTTCATATTGAGGATCTCTTCTGCTAAAGGATCTTCCAGGTATTTCTGGATGGCCCTGTGGAGCGGACGGGCGCCAAACTGCTGGTCGTACCCTTTCTCTGCCAGGAAGCCTTTTGCTTCGTCTGTCAGCTCGAGGCTGAAGCCCAGGTTGTTGAGGCGTTTCAGTACGCTCTTCATGGTGATATCGATGATCACATAGATATGTTCTTTGGTCAGTGAGTTGAAGATCACTACGTCATCGATACGGTTGAGGAACTCGGGAGAGAATGTCCGTTTGAGTGATTTTTCGATCACTGCCTTGGTATTTTCCTCTTCGTTCATTGCCTTGGTTCCGGTGGTGAAGCCCACACCTGCGCCAAAATCTTTCAGCTGGCGCACCCCAATGTTGGAGGTCATGATAATGAGGGTGTTCTTGAAGTCCACTTTGCGGCCCAGGCCATCTGTCAGTATACCGTCGTCCAGTACCTGGAGCAGGATGTTATAGATATCCGGATGTGCTTTTTCGATCTCATCGAGCAGGATCACGGAGTAAGGTTTGCGGCGTACTTTTTCAGTAAGCTGACCGCCTTCTTCGTAACCTACGTATCCCGGAGGCGCACCTATCAGGCGGCTTACGGAGAATTTCTCCATATACTCACTCATATCTATACGGATCAGTGAGTCTTCGGAATCGAACATGTACCGGGCCAGGGCTTTAGCCAGCTCTGTTTTACCTACACCGGTAGGGCCGAGGAAGATAAAGGTACCGATGGGCTTTTTAGGATCTTTCAAGCCTACCCTGTTACGCTGGATGGCTTTGGTCACCTTGGAAATGGCTTCATCCTGTCCAACTACTGCGCCTTTCAGGTCTTCACCCATGCGGCGGAGTTTTTCAGATTCTGCCTGTACCATGCGTTTTACGGGAATGCCGGTCATCATGCTCACTACTTCTGCGATGGCTTCTTCATCGATGGGGTAGCGTTTATGTTTCACTTCTTCTTCCCATACTGCTTTGGCACGTTCCAGGTCTTCACCCAGTTTCTTCTCGGTATCGCGGAGTGCAGCTGCTTCTTCAAAGCGCTGGCTTTTCACGACCTTATTCTTCTCCTGTTTGATATCCTCGATCTGTTTTTCGAGGTCTAGGATGTTCTGTGGTACGTTGATATTTTTCAGGTGCACACGGGCGCCTACTTCGTCGAGCACGTCTATGGCCTTATCGGGCAACAGGCGGTCTGTCATGTAGCGGTCGCTCAGTTTCACACAGGCATCAATCGCATCTTCTGTGTAGCTAACGTTGTGATACTCTTCATACCTGGGTTTGATATTGTTGAGTATCTGTATGGTTTCGTCCACGGTGGGCGGATCTACCATTACCTTCTGGAAGCGGCGGTCAAGAGCACCATCCTTTTCGATATACATACGGTATTCGTCCAGGGTAGATGCGCCGATGCATTGCAGTTCGCCACGTGCCAGGGCTGGTTTAAAGATGTTGGAAGCATCGAGTGAGCCTGAAGCTCCACCGGCGCCAACAATGGTATGGATCTCATCAATGAAGAGGATCACATCCCTGTTCTTTTCCAGCTCGTTCATAATAGCCTTCATCCTTTCTTCGAACTGGCCGCGGTATTTGGTACCGGCTACGAGTGCAGCAAGGTCAAGGCTCACCACGCGTTTGTCGAACAATACGCGGGAAACCTTCCTTTGCACGATGCGCAGCGCGAGACCTTCCACGATAGCGGTTTTACCCACACCAGGTTCGCCGATAAGGATCGGGTTATTCTTTTTACGACGGGAAAGTATCTGGGATACTCTCTCAATTTCCTGCTCGCGACCAACGATGGGATCCAGGCTGCCGCTTTCAGCGAGCTTGGTGATATCCCTACCAAAATTGTCCAGAACCGGAGTTTTAGACTTGGTGTTGGTTTGCTTGCTTTTTGAGGCGAAACTTTTTCTTTCGTCCTCAAATTCCTCTTCGCCCGGGTCGTCAAACTCGGCCTTAGGATCTGCTGACTTTACAAAGCCCAGCTCGTTTTTAAAAGTATCGTAGTCCACGTCAAACTGTTGTAAGATTTGTGTACAAACGTTTTCCTTATTCTTAAGAATAGACAGCATCAGGTGCTCTGTTTCAACGGTTGGGCTTTTCAAAGCCTTTGCCTCGAGTACAGTAACCCTGATGACCTTTTCTGCCTGCCTTGTAAGTGGAAGACTATTGATATTGGCAATGTTCTTTCCAGTCTTGTCTTTTACGGCCAATTCAACCTCTTTGCGCAATTCGTAGAGGTCCACATTCAATGCCTGCAGAATTTTTACTGCGGTGCCTTCACCTTCGCGAATAATGCCCAGCAGCAGGTGTTCTGTGCCTATGAAATCATTTCCCAAGCGTAAAGCCTCCTCCCTGCTAAACGAAATGATCTCCTTTACTTGCGGTGAAAAATTCTGGTCCATTGTGAGATTATTAAATTATTAAAACCCTTACGGGGGCTTGCTTATACAATATTAGCAAATAATTTTGATTCTTTCGATCTAACACGTTAATAGTATAAGATTTACTTTTGTGCTGTGTGTGGCAGGAAAGGCTGTGATAATATCTACGGAGAAAGTAACTCTTCAGTTGCCGACCTTTGCAGATTTTTCGCGGTTTCCCTCAATTATTTCACTAAATGTACTAAACAAGATCCGGCCTTATGAGATTCAAAATTGATACCAAAGAAAAAATAGTGATTTTCCGACCGGAAATTCAAGTGCTGGATGCTAATTTGTCAGAAGAGTTTATACGCGAGATCAGTGAATTACCGGAGCTTGGTGACAGGAACCTTATACTGGACATGGCATTGGTTGAGTCGGCAGATGAGGCCGGAATACAGGCCATTTTAACAGTGTATGGGCTACAGTATGACAGTAATCTTTCCTGTGCGATCACAAACGTTAACAACACTTTAACAGCGGCCCTCAACAAGGACTGCGATTATGAACTGAATATCACCCCTACTCTTTCCGAGGCCATCGATATGGTAATGATGGAATCACTGGAAAGAGACCTGCTGGATGAAGAGTAGCAAGTTGTTAGTCATAAGTCATTAGTCGTTAGTGGGTAGAATTGTGTATTTTCGGGTTTTTTGATATATGTTTGGAGTCACGATCTTAGGCAACAATTCCGCCATACCAACTGCTGAACGGCATCCTACCTCCCAGGTCGTTACCTCCAATGACCAAGTGCTCATGATAGA
>Ga0102590_1003437_pt1 | contig 15774 bp, 12 predicted proteins | sample AraplaMF_Col_mMF_FD_76859 | JGI IMG/M metagenome (GOLD analysis project Ga0102590, IMG submission 76859) | Arabidopsis root microbial communities from the University of North Carolina, USA - plate scrape MF_Col_mMF | ecosystem: Host-associated > Plants > Roots > Endosphere | place: USA...
GATCCGCTGCGGCTAACATGCCGAACCATCTGCCAGGGTTCATTTCACTCCGTCAAAGCCTCGCCATAAAGCGCAAGAGGACGGTTTCTTGAGCACATACATACGTGCGCCGGGGTTCCAATCCAAATCACTGTTTCTTTCGCATTGTTACGAAAGCATGTCTTTGAAATAACAAGGCAATTAGCTCCGGATTCAAGGTGCTGAAACGGCAATGCCCGGGAGCGTACTCCCGGGCATCCTTGTGGCGATTCTATCCGTTGCCTCAGTTCGACTGGCGGCGCAGGAATGCAGGAATTTCAAGCTGATCGTCTTCCTGCATCATGCGAGCCTGTGGAACGGTACGGCCCTGATCGTCGAGATTTCCGCGACGTGGTGCGTAGAGGCTTGCTTCCGGAGAAAGCGGCCGGCGCTGCTGCGACGCGGCTGCCGGAGCGGATGTCATTTCCGGAGCAACTTCCTCTTCGCGACGACCAAGCGAGTTGGTGATCCGCTTCAGGAGACCCATCGGACCACGCTCCTCGTGAGCGTGAGACGGAGCGGCCGGCTGCGAGCGATGGTCAATCTCTGCCTGCACGACCGGCGGGAAATCCTCCACCTTCGGCATACGGACGGCCTGCTGGGCGGCCGCCGGCTGCTGCATGACCGGCGCGGGTTGGCTGATAATCGGCTGCTGAACAGGCTGGCTCATGACTGGTGCATGAACCGGGGCCTGCTGAACCGGAGCCGGGCGAATGATTGGAGCGGCCTCCGGCGCAGCAAAGATCTTGCTCTGCGGACGGAAGGTCTCTTGCATCGCCGGCTGCTGAACGGGAGCTGCTGCCCGTGGGGCGTGGATCTCAAGCTCGCGCTCCATTTCGACCTCGGCCGCGCGGATTGCCTGCGCAACTGGGTCGACGGGCTTCGGGGCCTGCTGCATGACAGGTGCAGGCTGAACTGCGGCCGGCGCCGGAGCAACGGCCGCGGAAGGACGGATAACCGGCTTTGCGACTGGCTGGAACGTCTTGCCAGCAGCTTCGTTGATCGCGCGATCGATGCCGGTTGCAACAACCGACACGCGGATGATGCCTTCGAGCGATTCGTCAAAGGTCGCGCCGAGGATGATGTTGGCATCCGGATCGACTTCTTCGCGGATGCGGGTCGCAGCCTCATCGACTTCGAAGAGGGTCAGGTCACGACCGCCGGTGATCGAGATCAGCAGGCCCTGTGCACCCTTCATCGAGGTTTCGTCGAGCAGCGGGTTGGCGATTGCAGCTTCGGCAGCCTGCATCGCGCGGCCCTGGCCGGATGCTTCGCCGGTACCCATCATCGCACGGCCCATTTCGCGCATGACAGATCGGACGTCGGCGAAGTCGAGGTTGATGAGACCTTCCTTCACCATCAGATCGGTGATGCAGGCAACGCCGGAGTAGAGAACCTGGTCTGCCATCGCGAATGCATCGGCAAAGGTGGTCTTGTCGTTGGCGATGCGGAAAAGGTTCTGGTTCGGAATGACAATCAGGGTGTCGACAGACTTCTGCAGTTCCTGGATACCCTGCTCGGCAAGCCGCATGCGGCGGCCGCCTTCGAAGTGGAACGGCTTGGTAACGACGCCAACCGTCAGGATGCCCTTGTTACGGGCTGCCTGCGCAACGACCGGAGCAGCGCCCGTGCCTGTGCCGCCGCCCATGCCGGCGGTGACGAAGCACATGTGCGTTCCGTTCAGGTGATCGACGATCTCGTCGATGCACTCTTCAGCAGCTGCGCGGCCGACTTCCGGCTGCGAACCAGCACCGAGACCTTCGGTGACGTTGGCGCCGAGCTGGATAATGCGCTCCGCCTTGGTCATCGTCAGCGCCTGGGCGTCCGTGTTGGCAACGACGAAGTCGACGCCCTGGAGGCCAGCGGAGATCATGTTGTTGACAGCGTTGCCACCGCCACCGCCAACACCGAACACGGTGATACGCGGCTTAAGCTCAGTGATATCCGGCTTTTGCAGCTTGATAGTCATGTTACCGTTCCTTCTCTTTATGGCCGCATCGCCACGCCGGCCAATTCACTCAATTATCAGAAGCTTTCTTTCAACCACTGCCCCATGCGGGCAAAGCGGCTGGTATTTCCCCCAAGCGACATGAGCAGACCGCTCTGTGACGCATGTGTTTCCTGGTCCGCGACCTGCGGATAGATCATCAGACCGACGGCGGTCGAAAAGGCAGGGCCCTTCGCTGCAGTCGGCAGGCCCGAGACGCCCATCGGACGACCGATTCTGACGTTGCGGGCAAGAATGCGGCGCGCAACTTCGGCAAGGCCGGTGAGCTGGCTCGCACCACCCGTCAGCACGACACGCTTGCCGACGATCGGGCTGAAGCCCGAGCGCTGGATGCGGTCGCGGATCAATTCCATTGTTTCCTCGATACGGGCGCTGACGATGCGCGATACCAAAGCGCGCGGCACCTGCGTCGGCAGGTCGCGTTCGTCTTCGCCAATCGGCGGGATCGAAATCAATTCGCGCTCGTCCGAGGAATTCGGCATGGCGGACGCATGAACGACCTTCAGGCGTTCGGCATCTTCGATACGGGTCGAAAGACCGCGGGCCAAATCAGTGGTGACGTGATGGCCTCCGAGGCTGACGGCATCGGTGTGCACCAACTTGCCTTCCGCGAAGACGGAAATCGTCGTCGTGCCACCGCCCATGTCGATCGCAGCACAGCCAAGCTCGACTTCGTCGTCGACGAGAGCAGCCAGGCCGGAAGCGTAAGGCGTCGCAACGATTCCCTCAACCGAGAGATGCGCGCGATTGACGCTGAGTTCGAGGTTCTTCAGCGCAGTGCGCTCGGCGGTGACGACGTGCATGTCAACCCCGAGAACGTCACCATACATCGACAGCGGATCGCGAATACCGCGCTCGCCGTCGAGCGAGAAGCCGGTCGCCAGCGAATGCAGCACGGCACGATCCTGTCGCAGCGACTGCTGACAGGCAGCCGACAGAACCTTCTTGAGGTCGTTCAGTTCGACTTCCTGGCCGCCAAGATCGATGGTTGCGGTGTAGATATCGCTCGTCAAGCGACCCGCAGTAACGTTGACGATCAGGCTTTCGACGGTCAGGCCGGCCATGCGCTCGGCGGCGTCAACGGCAAGACGAATCACGCTTTCCAGCGCATCGAGGTCGGAAATCGCACCGGTCTTGATACCGCGAGAGCGCTGGTGGCCGATCCCGATGATTTCAATGTTGTGCGTGCGGCCGGGCAGCACCTGGCTTTCCTCGCGGGGGGTCAGGCGGCCGATCATGCAGACGACCTTCGTCGAGCCGATGTCCAGCACCGAAACGACATGGGACCGCTTCGACGAAAGCGGCTTCAGGCGCGGCAATCCGAAATGGGACGAACCGAACAAGCTCATATATTTTGCCCCGCCTTCTTCAAATCCTTGGTCCGCTGATCAAGCACAAGTTGCCGGCGCGCCATCGCTTCCGGCGTCAACTGAATTGCCGTGCGGTCGGTGAGCCTGAGATCAACCGCAGCGATATCGCGCTCCAGAAGGTCCTGCTCCTTCATGAACTTCGACAGCCGCGCCAACGCCAGATCGACATCGTCTTCCGGCAGCTTGACCGCAATGCCGTTGTCCATATGCAGATCCCAGCGACGACCCGAAACCCAGACGTAGGCCTTCACCCGCGCCTTGATCTCCGGCCAGTTTGCGAACTCGGCTTCTAGCGAGGTTGCAGCAACCTCAGCACCGCGACCGACCACCAGGGGCAACTGCGAAAACTTGTTGTCGCGCAGCGGAGCGATGACCGAGCCACCCTTCTCCACGAGAGAAAGCTCCTGGCCATGCTGCCAGATGGCATAGGCCTGGCGCTCCTTGAGCTTCACCTCGATCGTCTTCGGATAGATCTTGCGAACCTCGACGTTCTCGACCCAGGGCAGCTTGGCAATCTTCTGGCGCGCTGCATCGACGTCGAGCGCCACGAGCGAGGTTGTACCGTCCAGCCCCAACAACTGCAGAATCTCAATTTCAGAGGTCTGGGAATTACCGGACACTTTCACGTCATCGATCGCAAAGCCGGCAGCGGTCGTCGTCGCCTGTGCAACGGCCTCGGTGTGACCACCGAGCGACATGCCGTAAAGACCGGTTGCTGCCAAGAAAGCCAAGGCGGAGACCGTCCCGACATGGGCCGGAATGTGGATGCGGCCACTTCCGAGACTGACAAGAAAGCGAACGACGCGCCGCAACGGGCGCGGCAGAATCAGCCGACCATCACCCTCGGGATACGAAGGCGCCACCTGATGACTCGGGCGCCCTATTCTTTTAACCGTCACCGAGAACAAGAAGCGTCCTCCACCATCCAACGGAGAAATTCCCCAAACGAGTAGCCGGCATGAGCGGCCATTTCGGGCACCAGGGAGGTTGGCGTCATGCCCGGCTGAGTGTTGATTTCCAGCCAGATGATTTCGCCATCTTCGGAGAAGCGATCGTCATAACGAAAGTCGGAGCGACTGACGCCACGGCAACCAATTGCTTGATGCGCCCTTAACGCCAATGATTGTATTTTTTGGTAAATATTCGGTGAAATTTCCGCCGGAATGACGTGTTTCGATCCACCCGCGACGTACTTGGCATCGTAGTCGTAGAAGCCATGCCCCATCGGCACGACCTCGGTCACGCCGAGCACCTGATCCCCCATAACGCCGCAAGTCAGCTCTCGACCGTAGATGTAGCGCTCGACAAGAACCTGTTCGCCGTAGCGCCATTCCGGGGAGCTGATGATCTGCGGAGGATGGGATTGATCCTCCTGAACGATTACCACACCGAAGCTGGAGCCTTCTCGCACGGGCTTCACAACATAGGGCGGCTTCATCGGATGCTCTGCCGGAAAGGCGAAGCGATTGATCACCTCGGACTGAGCAACAGGTATGCCGGCAGCGGCAGCAACCCCCTTGGCCTTCTCCTTGTCCATGGCAAGCGCCGACGCCAACACGCCGGAATGGGTATAAGGAATCTCAAGATATTCGAGAACGCCCTGGATCGTGCCGTCCTCGCCGTAGGGGCCATGCAGCGCATTGAAAACGACATCAGGTCGCAATGCAGCAAGCTTCGCTGACACGTCGCGATCGACGTCCATCCGCGTCACCTGGAAGCCCTCAGCCTCAAGAGCATCCGCGCACGCCGTCCCGGAAGAAAGGCTTACCGGCCTCTCCGAAGAAAATCCACCCATCAGGACAGCGACATGCTTACGACTCATCAACACCCCCAAAAATAACCTGCACACTGAGTTCCGACGCTTGCACCAAGCTTGTTTCTCGTCCGAATCTCGTTCGGTGATGCAGGTGTATTAGAGCCCGATTATGGTTAATGAAGTGTTTACTTTCGTTAATTTTTGCCGCGGAAGGCCGCCCGGGCATGGCCGCGCAAGATGCAAGACCCCGCAGCAACGGCGCGTGCCGTGCGGGGTTTCCACAAGGAAGTCGCATCAGTTCGGGGCTTTCTCGCCCGTTAACTTCCAAACAAGACCACCCAGAACACCGCCCACAAGCGGCGCGACCCAGAACAGCCAAAGCTGCCGCAAGGCCCAGCCGCCGACGAACAACGCCTGCCCTGTCGAGCGTGCAGGATTGACCGACGTCTTGGTGACCGGAATCGAAATCAGGTGAATCAATGTCAGTGCAAGACCGATGGCGATTGGCGCGAAACCTGCCGGCACCTTGGTGCTCGTCGAGCCTAAAATGATGAAGACGAAGAACGACGTCAGGACGATTTCGATCACCAGTGCAGAAGAAAGTGAATAGCCGCCCGGCGAATGCTCGCCATAACCATTCGCCGCAAAATCCCCGAGCTCGAAACCGGCCTTGCCGCTGGCGACGGCATAGAGCACACCCGCGGCAACGATCGCGCCAATAACCTGCACCACAATATAGGGAATTACGCGACCCGCCGGGAACTTGCCGGCCACGGCAAGACCAACGGAAACTGCCGGGTTGAAATGCCCACCGGAAATGCCGCCGACGGCAAAAGCCATTGTCAGGACCGTGAACCCAAAGGCAAATGCAACACCTACAAAGGCAATTCCAAGCTCGGGAAATGCTGCGGCGAGCACGGCACTGCCGCATCCACCAAACACGAGCCAGAACGTTCCAAGAAATTCTGCAATAAGACTTTTCTGCATCCCTCCCTCCCGCGCTCAACCAGAGCGTTCATGAGGAATCTGCTTCATATTGTTTCTGGTCAAGTGACTATGCGCGGCGTCGATGAGCGGAAAAAATGCAAAGCCTACTAATCTTTTTTTCATTTATTGCCCTGCGGGCATTTGCGCCGAATTAAAATTGCGTTAAGAGCCGCCTGCCTTTCACAGGCATTTCTATGATCCCAATTGGAATGAAAATGTCAGACGCGATATCCAGAGTATCGCCGACTCCCGCTTCATCGAACAGTGCGCAAGTCAACTCGCCGGCGCGCGTTCTGATCGCAAGCCTCGTCGGCACCACGATCGAATTCTTCGATTTCTACGTATATGCAACTGCTGCCGTGCTGGTCTTCCCGACGCTGTTCTTCCCGAACAGCGACCCGACGACCGCACTGCTTGCGTCCTTTGCGACCTTCTCGATCGCCTTCTTCGCCCGTCCGCTCGGCGCCGTGGTCTTCGGCCATTTCGGCGACAGGATCGGCCGCAAGACGACGCTCGTCGCCGCCCTGCTCACCATGGGCATTTCGACGGTTGTGATCGGCCTTCTGCCCTCCTACGAATCGATCGGCGTCGTCGCGCCGCTGCTGCTCGCACTTTGCCGCTTCGGCCAGGGCTTCGGCCTCGGCGGCGAATGGGGCGGCGCAGTGCTGCTCGCCACAGAAAATGCGCCAGAAGGCAAGCGCAGCTGGTACGGCATGTTTCCGCAGCTCGGCGCGCCGGTCGGCCTGTTCCTGTCTTCGGGTATCTTCTGGCTGCTGCTGCAGGTCATGTCTCAGGATGCGCTTCTCAGCTGGGGCTGGCGCGTTCCCTTCATCTCGTCCATCCTACTGATCGTCATCGGTCTCTGGGTCCGCCTCTCGATCACCGAGACGCCGGCTTTCCAGAAGGCGATCGACAAGCAGGAGCGTGTAGCCGTCCCGGTTGCCGTGCTCTTCCGCAAGCACAAGCGCAGCCTGTTCCTCGGCACCTTCGTGGCGCTGGCAACCTTCGTACTGTTCTACATCGGCTCGGCTTACCTGCTGTCCTACAACGTCAAGGTCCTGAAGATCCCGTTCCTCGACGCGCTTGAGATTCAGATCGTCGGTTCTGTCGCCTTCGGTATCTTTATCCCGATCGTCGGCAAGCTTGCGGAGCGCTTCGGCCGCCGCGAGGTCCTGATCATCACCACCGTGCTGATCGGTATCTTCTCGTTCTTCCTGCCCGGGCTGATGACCGGCGGCGAAGGCAGCATCGTGGTCTTCGCGATCGTTGCGATGGCGCTGATGGGCATGACCTACGGCCTAATCGGCACGGCTCTTGCCGCGCCCTTCCCGACTGCCGTCCGCTACACTGGCTCGTCGATCACCTTCAACCTTGCCGGCATTTTCGGCGCTTCGCTGGCGCCCTACATCGCCACCTGGCTGCAGGCAAACTACGGCATGCAGTATGTCGGCTACTATCTCGGTCTCTCTGCTGTCATCACTCTGATCTGTATCCTGGCATCGGGCCGTGACGAGGTCTGAAATTAACCTGCATTGATAACGAAAGGCCGCAAAATCAAGATTTTGCGGCCTTTTTGTTATCTGTAGCGCAAGCGGAAAGAGCTACTTCCGGTTGCTCATTGCAGGAACGTTCCCGACACCGGCTATTCGCTGGTTACGCCCTGGAAAGGGCGGACTTCGCGTCCTGGCATGAAGACACCGAAACGCTTGATTTCCCACTCGAGCTTGATACCGGAATTCTCGAAGACCTCACGGCGGACCTGTTCACCGAGATATTCGAGATCGTATCCCGTCGCTTGCCCCATGTTGATCATGAAGTTGCAGTGGAGCGACGACATTTGCGCGCCACCGATTACCAGCCCGCGGCACCCCGCTTCATCGATCAGCTTCCAGGCGGAATGGCCCTCGGGATTCTTGAAGGTCGAGCCACCGGTCTTTTCGCGGATCGGCTGGACCGTCTCGCGATGGTTGCGTACGGCATCCATCTCGGCCCGGATCTTGGCGCGATCCTCGCCGTACCCTTCGAAAAGCACCGACGTGAAAATCAGATCATTCGGTACGGACGAATGGCGGTAGGAGTAACCCATGTCCGCGTTCGACAAGACATGTTTATTGCCCTTGCGGTCAACCGCGTTCACCTCGACGAGCCGCTCACGCGTCTCCGCGCCGTTGGCGCCGGCGTTCATGCGTGCTGCGCCGCCGATGCTGCCGGGAATGCCATAGTAGAAGTGGAAGCCGCCGATGCCGTTATCCATTGCCATGGCCGCGACGTGCTTGTCCGGGCAGATCGCGCCGGCGCGGATGCGGTTCTCGCCCGCGAGCTCGACCGAGCCGAAGCCCTTAGCCGAAAGCCGCAAGACGACGCCAGGAATGCCGCCATCGCGCACGAGAATGTTGGAGCCCACGCCGACGACAGTGACCGGAACCTCTTCCGGCAAAAGCTTGAGGAAAGCAATAAGGTCGTCCTCGTCGTGCGGCTGGAACATCAGTTCCGCCAAACCACCAGCGTGGAACCAGGTCACACGGTCCATCGGTGCATCCGGCGTGATTCTTCCACGGATGTCCTTTACGCTGCCGCCGAGCGACGCAAGAAGCTTTTCCCCATTCACCTGTTTCATGCAGATATTCCCGAAAGGCTTTCCAATTGCTTGGGCAACGCTGCCGCCCAGTACGTGATACTCCCAGCCCCCAACAGAACCACAAAATCCCCCGGCTTTGCAATCTCTGCGACCATTTCAGGCAAAAGCTCTGGGGACGGCAGGAAGCGGGCCTCGCGGTGGCCACCGGATTTGATCCGCGACACCAGTGCCTCGGAGTTCACCCCTTCGATAGGATCCTCACCCGCGGCATAAACAGGCGCAAGGAAAATGCTGTCCGCGTCGTTGAAGCAGGACGCAAACTCCTCGAAGAGACTCGATAGCCGCGAATAGCGATGCGGCTGATGCACCGCGATCACGCGACCCTTGCAGGCCTCACGCGCAGCCCGCAGCACCGCTTTGATCTCAACCGGATGGTGGCCGTAGTCATCGAAGATCTGTACGCCGTTCCACTCACCAGTCAGAGTGAAACGACGCTTGACGCCGCCGAAGGAGGCGAGTCCCTTGGCGATGTCCTCGCTCGACATGCCGAGACGGTTGGCGACCGCGATCGCGGCGGTGGCATTGGAGATGTTGTGGCGTCCGGGCATCGGCATCACGAGATTGTCGAGCTTGATGACCTGTCCGGTTCGCCGGCGGCGGATCTCGACGTCGAAGATAGAACGCGGACCCTCGACACGGACATTCATGAAACGAACGTCAGCCTGAGGATTTTCACCATAGGTAATGATCTTGCGGTCCTCGATGCGGCCAACCAGCGCCTGGACCTCCGGATGGTCAAGGCACAGAACGCCGAAGCCGTAGAACGGCACGTTCTCGACGAACTGTCGGAATGCGGCGCGAACGGCATCGAAATTGCCGTAGTGGTCGAGATGTTCGGGGTCAATGTTGGTGATAACAGCGACATCGGCAGGGAGCTTTAGGAAGGTGCCGTCGGACTCGTCGGCCTCCACCACCATCCACTCACCCTCGCCCATGCGCGCATTGGTGCCGTAGGCATTGATGATGCCGCCGTTGATGACCGTAGGGTCGAGCCCACCCGCTTCCAGCAACGTCGCCACGAGCGAGGTCGTCGTGGTCTTGCCATGCGTACCTCCGATCGCAATCGCATTGCGGAAACGCATCAGTTCGGCCAGCATCTCCGCCCGGCGTACGACCGGCAGCAGCTTTTCGCGCGCAGCCACGAGCTCGGGATTGTTTTTCTTGATCGCAGTCGAGACGACCACCACTTCAGCGTCACCGAGGTTCTCTGCCTTGTGACCGACGAAGACTTCGATGCCCTTGTCGCGCAGACGTTGCACGTTGGCGCTGTCGGCCTGATCCGATCCCTGCACGCGGTGACCGAGATTATGGAGCACCTCGGCAATGCCGCTCATGCCGATGCCGCCGATGCCGATGAAATGAACGAGGCCGATGGCCTTCGGCATTTTCATGCGCGTTTCCCCTTGAACTCTGCAATTGTACGTCGTGCCGCAATAGCCTCTACCATGTCGGCAAGCAAGTTCGCAGCATCGGGTTTACCCGCCTGCTTGGCGGCGGCGGCCATCCGGGCGAGCTTTTCCGGGTCATTCATCACATGAGCGAGGATCGAAGCGATCTTCTCCGGCGAAAGCTCGGCCTGTGGAATGACCTTGGCGCCGCCGGTCGCCGCAAGTGCCGCCGCATTCGCCGCCTGGTCGTGATCGAGCGCATGCGGATAAGGCACCAGAATTGCCGGTCGCCCGATCACGGAAATCTCCGAAACTGTCGATGCGCCGGAACGGCAGATGACGAGATGTGCCGCGGCAAGTCGTTCGGCCATGTCCGTGAAGAACGGCGCCGTATCCGCAGCCATCTTCAGTTGAGCGATGCAGGCGCTCAACATGCCCATATCTTCCGGCCGCACTTGCTGGGTGATGCGCAGGCGATCGCGAAGCCCGTCCTCAAGCAAGCTAATCGCCGTCGGCATCGTCTTGGAGAAATACTGCGCGCCCTGGCTGCCGCCAAAGACGACGAGATTGAAAGGCTCACCGGGATTGGATGGAGAATACGGCACTTTCGCCGCCTCGACGATGGCCGGGCGCACCGGATTGCCAGTTGTCACCGTCTTGTCGGGAAACTGCCCGCCGCCCTCAGGCAGGAACCCGCCCGCGATCGCCTGCACACGGCTCGCCAGCGCCTTGTTGGCGCGTCCCATCACCGCATTCTGCTCATGAATCATGGCAGGCACGCCAAGGCGCGTGGCGGCCAGCAGCGGCGGTACGGTCGGATATCCGCCGAAGCCGACAACCACCACGGGCTTGAGACGCGCGATCAGTTTCTTGGCGGCCCGCATACCGCTCCAGAGCGTCCACAGAGAGCGAGCGACGGCAACTGGGTTCTTCGAACCGATCGTCGCCGACGGCACGACGTGGATTTCGTCGGCGGGGAATTTGCCGGCATAACGCTCGGCACGGCGATCGGTGACCAGATGCACGGAATAGCCGCGTTCCTTCAGCTTGTGGGCCAGGGCCTCCGCGGGAAACACATGGCCGCCGGTCCCCCCGGCGGCAAGCAGGACGATGCCTTTGCTCATAAGCAGTTACTCCGCCGGCATACCGTGCGCGACGCGGAAGAGGCTCCGATCCTGCGCACGTTTTTCCGGCCTATGACGCGTCAGTGCGAGAATAAACCCGGCGGTGACGCAGATAGCGACCATGGACGAACCGCCATAGGAAATCAGCGGCAAGGTCATACCCTTTGCCGGCAGCAGTTCGAGATTGACGCCCACGTTGATGATCGACTGTATGCCGATCTGCAGCACGAGGCCAGCGACTGCAAAGCGGTTGAAGTCGTTCCGTTCCTTGTAGGCATGCGAGAGACCACGCAGCACGAGAACGGAAAACAGCGCGACGAGCGCCATGCAGAAGACGATGCCGAATTCCTCGGCTGCGACCGAAAAGATGAAGTCGGTATGCGCATCCGGGATGATACGTTTGACGATGCCCTCGCCCGGGCCTTGGCCGAACCAGTCGCCGCGGATGATCGCTTCGCGCGCCGTATCGATCTGGAAGGTGTCGCCTTCTCCGGTCAGGAACTTGTCGATGCGCAGCGCCACGTGCGGGAAGATGTAGTAGGCGCTGACGAGCCCGCCGACACCGCCTGCACCGAGCACGATGATCCATATCCACGGCATGCCGGCCATGAAGAACATGCCGCCCCAGACGGCGGTCGTCAGGATCGTTTGTCCAAGGTCAGGCTGTGCGACCAGAAGTGCTGCGACAATGCCGAAGAGGATGATGGCAAAGAGATTGCCTGGTATCTCAGGCTGCCTTGCGTGCTCGGCAAAGAGCCAAGCGCAAACGACCACGAAGGCGGGCTTCATGAATTCGGAGGGTTGGATCGAGATGCCGGCCAACGTGACCCAGCGGCGGGAACCCTTGACCTCAACGCCGAAGAACAGTGCCAGGAGCATCATGGCGAGCGCAACGATCAACAGGATGATCGCCGTGCGTCGCACCTGGCGCGGCGTCAGGAAGGACAGCCCAACCATCACCGCGAGTGACGGGATCATGAAAGCCGCGTGGCGCTTGACGAAGTGGAACGGCTCCAGCCCGATACGCTCGGCAACCGCTGGTGACGCGGCGAACGACAGCATGAAGCCGATGCCCATCAGGAAGATGAACATCGCCAGAAAAAAGCGGTCGATGGTCCAAAACCAATCGGCCAGAGGCCCACGTTCCGCGCGGCTTACCATGTCACTTATCTCCTGTTGCCGAACCGATCAGCATGGTGATTCCGTCGAGCGCTGCCACATGGCTGACAAATGCATCGCCCCTGACTTCAAAGTTCTTATATTGGTCGAAGCTTGCGCAAGCCGGGGATAGCATCACGGCCAGCGGGCCGCTTTCATCCTTTTCGGCATCCGCAGCCGCGTGCGCGACGGCGCGCTCCAGCGTACCGGAAATCTCGTATTGCACCGCCTCTCCGAGCGTCGCGGCAAATTCGGCCGCCGCCTCGCCAATCAGATAGGCCTTAGCGATGCGCGGAAAAAACCCCGTCAGTGAGGTGATGCCTCCGGCTTTTGGCAATCCACCGGCAATCCAGTAGATACGGTCATAGCTCGACAGCGCTGGAGCTGCCGCGTCAGCATTCGTAGCCTTCGAGTCGTTGACGAAAACGATGCTGCCGCGCCGTCCGACCGGCTGCATGCGATGCTTGAGCCCGGGGAAGGACACCAACCCCGCACGTATTTCCTCTTCGGAGACACCGACTGCGAGGCAGGCAGCAACCGCTGCCGCGGCATTCTGCGCGTTGTGGCCACCGCGTAGTGTCTGGATGCCGTCAAGATCGGCGATCGGCTTCGTCGCGCCTCCCGAAGCCTGGATGAGCTTCGTTCCTTCCGCATAAATGCCATAGGGCAGCGCATGGCGACGGGAAATCCGCGTAACCTTGCCGCCGGCTCGCTCGATACGATCTGCGATCATCTCGCAGTGGCTGTCGTCCACGCCGACCACAGCGACACCGCTGCCGGCAACCAGACGCTCCTTGATATCAGCATAGTGCTGCATCGTTCCGTGACGATCGAGATGATCTGGCGTCAGGTTGAGCAGGATGCCCGCCGACGGATTGAGCGTCGGCGCAAGGTCGATCTGGTAAGACGAGCACTCGACAACATAGAAGCGCCCATCCTTCGGCGGATCGAGCGTCAGCACGGCCGTGCCGATATTGCCGCCGAGCTGAGTGTCGCGACCGCTCGACTTCAGAATATGCGCGATCAGCGCTGTCGTCGTCGATTTGCCGTTGGTGCCGGTGATTGCGATAAACGGGCAATCTGGCGCATGTGCGCGGCGTTCGCGCACGAAAAGCTCGACGTCACCGACGATATCGACGCCAGCGGCACGAGCAAGGTCGACAGTCCAGTGCGGCTTCGGGTGTGTCAGGGGAACGCCCGGCGAAAGCACGAAGAGCGATTGCGCGCTCCAGTCGAGGGAACGCAGATCTGCCGTGTGGATACCCTCAGCCGCAGCCTTGGTGACACTATCAGGATTGTCGTCCCATGCCGTCACCTCGGCTCCGCCCAGCTTCAGCGCGCGCGCCGTGGCGAAGCCAGAGCCACCGAGCCCGAAGAGCGCGACTTTCTTTCCTGAGAGGGTTGTAACGGGGATCATCGCCGCTTACCGCAGCTTCAGGGTCGAGAGACCAAGCAAGGCCAGACCGCCCGCAATGATCCAGAAGCGGATGACCACCTGGCTTTCAGTCCAGCCCTTCTTCTCGAAATGGTGATGGATCGGCGCCATCAGGAAGACGCGCCGGCCGGTCATCTTGAAGTACCCGACCTGGATGATGACCGAGAGCGTTTCCATCACGAACAGGCCACCGATGATCGCCATGACGATCTCGTGCTTGGTGGCCACAGCCACCGTGCCGATCGTACCACCAAGCGCCAGCGAGCCGGTGTCGCCCATGAAAATAGCGGCGGGCGGTGCGTTGAACCATAGGAAGCCGAGACCGGCGCCGATAACCGCGCCGAGAACCACTGAAAGCTCGCCCGTGCCGGGGACGAAGTTGATCTGCAGATAGTTTGCAAAGACTGCGTTACCTGCGAGGTACGCAATCACACCAAAGGACGCCGCAGCGATCATGACCGGAACGATGGCAAGGCCGTCAAGGCCATCGGTCAGGTTCACGGCATTGCCGGCGCCGACGATCACGAAGCCGCCGAAGACGACGAACATGATGCCGAGATTGATCATGAAGTCCTTGAAGAATGGGAACGCGATCGATGACCCGAACGTCGAGCCCGCGGTTCCGGACGCCAGTGCCGTGCGCATCATGAAGTAGACGGCAATACCGGCGATGACGAACTCGATCCCGAGACGCGCCTTGCCGGAGAAGCCCTTGTGGCTCTGCTTAGTGACCTTGAGGTAGTCATCATAGAACCCGATCGCCCCGAAGCCGAGGGTGACGAGCAGCGTGGCAACCACGTAGACATTCGAAAGATCAGCCCACAGCAGCGACGACCCGACGATGCCGGCAAGAATCATCAAGCCGCCCATGGTCGGCGTACCGGCCTTCTTGAAATGCGTCTGCGGACCGTCGGCGCGGATCGGCTGCCCCTTGCCCTGGCGGATGCGCAGCGAATTGATGATCGTCGGACCAAAGAGGAAGACAATGAAGGCGGACGTAAACAGGGAGGCGCCCGTGCGGAAGGTAATGTACCTGAACAGATTCAAGAATTTCAGGTGTTCCGACAGTTCGACAAGCCAAATCAGCATTCAGGGCCCCTTGTTACCCGCTCAAAAATCGCGTTGCGTGTCGGCAAATGGCGGGAATTTGTCAAGGAGCGCGGCGACGATCTTGCCGAAACCGATGCCCAGTGACGATTTTACCATCAGCACGTCGCCAGCCGCGACAGCGTTCAATACATATTCTGCTAGTTCTTCGGTCTTCTCGTAGTGGACGACCTGCACGCTCTCGGGGAGCGATTCCTTCAGCGCAACCATTTCGGGCCCGGCGAGCCAAACATGCTCGATACCGGCTGCGAGCAACGGCCCCGCCAGATCCGAATGAACTTTCTCCGCGTAGTCACCCATCTCCAGCATATCGCCAAGCACGGCGATGCGCCGCCCGGCGCCCGCTGGCACCGAACTCGCAAGCACAGCGATTGCCGCCCGCATCGAGGCAGGATTGGCGTTATAGCTTTCGTCGATGACAGTAAAAGTGCCGTGGTCGATCGTCAGCCGATGACGGCGGCCCCTGCCCTTCTCCGGCTGGAGCGTCGCAAGGGCGGTGATTGCCTGGTGGATGTCCGCACCGACAAGCTTGACAACACCAAGGGCGGCCAGTGCATTTTCGGCTATATGTCGGCCCGGTGCGCCGATCGCCACTTCCTTCGTATCGCCGTCAATGGTGATCCACAACGTCGAACTTTGATCGGAGCCGTTAAACTCCGCCAGGCGGAAATCCGCCTTGGCGTGCTGACCGAACGAATGGATGTGCTGGATACCTTGGGCCTGCGCGGTACGCTCCAGGAAGTTGAACTGATCGTTGTCGCGATTGAGCACGACCTGCCCGCCCG
>Ga0102590_1003440_pt1 | contig 15752 bp, 15 predicted proteins | sample AraplaMF_Col_mMF_FD_76859 | JGI IMG/M metagenome (GOLD analysis project Ga0102590, IMG submission 76859) | Arabidopsis root microbial communities from the University of North Carolina, USA - plate scrape MF_Col_mMF | ecosystem: Host-associated > Plants > Roots > Endosphere | place: USA...
GGCGATTGGCCGGTGAAGCCGGTGCCGCCCTTCATCCCCGGGCACGAAGCAGCCGGCATTGTCGCCGCGCTCGGGCCTGGTGTGACCGATTTCAAGGTCGGCGACGCCGTCGGCGTCGCCTGGCTGCACGATGCCTGCCTGCGCTGCGAGTATTGCGAGACCGGCTGGGAAACGCTTTGCGAGCACCAGCACAACACCGGCTACAGCGTGAACGGCGGCTTTGCCGAATACGTCATCGCATCAGCCGCTTTCGCAGCGCGGCTGCCGGCCAATGTGAACTTCGCCAAGGTCGCGCCGATCCTCTGTGCCGGTGTCACGACCTACAAGGGCCTGAAGGAAACCGACACGCGTCCGGGCGAGTGGGTGGTCATCTCCGGCGTGGGCGGGCTCGGCCATGTCGCCATCCAGTATGCGAAGGCGATGGGCTTGAAGGCGATCGGCCTGGATATCGCTGACGACAAGCTGAAGCTGGCGCGCGAGGCGGGTGCCGAGCAGGCCGTGAACGCGCTCGACAAGGATGCCGTGGAGCGGGTCATTCAGATCACCGGAGGCGGCGCGCATGGCGTGCTCGTGACGGCGGTGTCGACGCCGGCATTCGCGCAGGCGCTGAAGATGGTCCGCCGCAAGGGGACTGTCAGCCTGGTCGGCCTGCCGCCGGGCCAATTCCCGACGCCTATCTTCGATGTCGTGCTGAAGCGGATCACGGTGCGCGGCTCGATCGTCGGCACCCGCCGCGACCTCGACGAGGCCATCGCCTTCGCCGCTGAAGGCAAGGTGCACGCCGAGGTAACCACGGCGCCGCTGTCGCAGATCAACGCGATCTTCGACAGGATGAAGGCCGGCAAGATCGACGGCCGCATGGTGCTCGATTTCACCTGAGCAGGGGGCAACGGGGTAGCCCGGATGAGCGCAAGCGACATCCGGGTTCACCGCGACAGTTCGTGAGACCCTGGATGTCGCTTTCGCCTGCGCCCTTTGGGCGCCGCTGCCACCATTCGCGCTACCGGTCCCCTTGACAATGACTGACTGGTCAGTCATATTTTGTCCATGGCGAGATCTGTTACCACGACCAAGGGGAAGACCCGTGCGGCGAGTCCCACCGCCGCCTCGCGCCGATCTGATCGTGCCGCCGAACGCCGCGCCGCGATCGTTCAGGCCGCCATGGACGAGTTCATCGCCCGCGGCTTCGCGGCGACGCGGCTCGACGACATCGCCAAGCGCGCCGGCGTCGCCAAGGGCACGATCTATCTGCACTTCAAGGACAAGGAATCGATGTTCGAGGAACTGATCCGGACCGCCATCGTGCCGATGATCACCCGTCTGTGGGGCACACCGCCGCAGCCCGGGGCGTCGGTCCGCGACATGGTCGAGGGGTTTGCCAAGACCTTCATCGAGGAGGTGGCGACCACGCGGCGCGGCGACCTCGTGCGCCTGATCGTCGCCGAAGGCCCGCGATTTCCAGCCGTCGCCGACTTCTACTACCGCGAAGTGGTATCGCGAGGCCTTGGCGGCATGCGCGCGCTGATCGAACTCGGTATCGCACGCGGCGAGATCAAACAGAAAAACCTGGCGCGGTTTCCGCAAATCATGGTGGCGCCCGCGCTGATCGCCGTGATCTGGCAGAGCCTTTTCAGCAGACATGCGCCACTGGACGCGCTCGAAATGTTTCGGGTGCATCTCGACCTGATTTTTGGCGAACGGAGGACGACATGACTTCGTCGCGAATGGCGACAATCCTGGCCGCGCTGGCGCTCGCCGCCGTGCTCGCAGGCTGCAAGGAACGGAAGGACCCGGGCTTTCAGGGCTGGGTCGAGGCCGACATGATCTTCGTCAGCCCTGACGAGACCGGCCGCGTCATCAAGCTCAATGTGCGCGAGGGCGAGGAGGTCAAGCCCGGCGATCCCCTCTATTCCGTCGATGACGATCTGCAGCTGGCGGACCTCAACCAGAACAAGGCGACGCTCGCCAATGCGCAGCAGACCTTTGATCGCGCGGCCTCGCTGAGCAAGACCGGCTCCGGCACGCAGGCCAACCTCGATTCCGCGACCTCGGCGTTGCGCGTGGCGGAAGCCCGCGTCAACACCTCGCAAACGCGCCTGGCGCGGCGGCGCGGCTTTGCGCCGGTCGGCGGCACCATCCAGCAGATTTATTTCCGCGAGGGTGAGATGGTGCCGGCGCAGCGGCCGGTGCTGTCGATCATGCCGCCCGGCAACATGAAGCTGCGCTTCTTCGTGCCGGAGACCGAATTGCCGAAGCTTGCGATCGGCGACGAGGTGAAGGTCACCTGCGACAATTGCGCGGCCGATCTCACGGCGAAGATCTATTTCATCGCGACCACGGCGGAATATACCCCGCCGGTGATCTACAGCCTCGATGAGCGCAACAAGCTGGTCTATCTGATCCAGGCGCGGCCGAGCCGGCCCGACGTGCTGCGCGTCGGCCAACCGATCAGCGTATTCCTCAATCCAAGGACGCCGGTGGCGGAAAAGCGATGAATGCAGCGCCCGCATCAGCCCCCGATATCGCCATCAACGTCGAAGGTCTTTCAAAATCCTTCGGCGGCCGCGAGGTCGTGCATGACCTCTCGATGCAGGTGAAGCGCGGCTCGATCTACGGCTTCCTCGGGCCGAACGGCTCCGGCAAGACCACGACCATTCGCATGCTGTGCGGGCTGCTCACACCGGATTCCGGCGAAGGCACCTGCCTCGGTTACGACATTCGCCGCGACGCCGACAAGATCAAGCGCCTGGTCGGCTACATGACGCAGCGCTTCAGCCTGTATCAGGATCTCTCGGTGCGCGAGAATCTAGAATTCGTCGCGCGGCTCTACGGCCTGCGCGACGCGCGGGGCGCGGCGGGCGACATGATCCGGCGCATCGGCCTGAACGGCCGCGAGGAGCAGCTGGCCGGCCAGCTTTCGGGCGGCTGGAAACAGCGGCTGGCGCTCGGCGCCTGCACGCTGCCCAACCCGCAATTGCTGCTCTTGGATGAGCCGACCGCGGGCGTCGACCCGAAGGCGCGGCGCGACTTCTGGAACGAGATCCACGCGCTCGCCGCCGAGGGACTGACGGTCTTGGTCTCCACCCACTACATGGACGAGGCCGAGCGCTGCCACGAGATCGCTTACATCGCCTATGGCCATCTGTTGGCGCATGGCACGGTGGACGAGGTGATCGCGAAGTCGGCGCTCTCGACCTGGACGGTTTCCGGCAACGACCTGCACGGGCTTGCGGCCGAACTCTCCGGCAAGCCCGGCGTCGACATGGTGGCGCCGTTCGGTACCAGCCTGCACGTCTCGGGCCGCGACAAGGCCGCGCTCGAGGCAACGATCGCGCCGTACCGCGAGACGAGGGGACGGCACTGGCAGGACAGCGAGCCGTCGCTGGAAGACGTCTTCATCGATCTCATGAACCGCTCAAAGGACAATTTCCAATGAGTGCGACCGACACCATTCATCCCGTCGGCGAGGCGAGGGAGCCGGCCTTCGGCTTCTGGCGGCGCAGCTACGCGATGCTGGTCAAGGAATTCATCCAGCTTCGCCGTGACCGCGTCTCCTTCGCGATGATCGTCATGATCCCGGTCATGCAATTGCTGCTGTTCGGCTACGCCATCAACACCACGCCGCGCCATCTGCCGACCGCGGTGCTGATCCAGGAGGACAGCGATCTGGCGCGCTCGGTGCTGAAGGCGCTGGAGAATACGAGCTATTTCCGCTTTACCCGCGAAGTGCACAGCGTCGCCGAGTTCGACGATCTCCTGCAGTCTGGCAAGGTGCTGTTCGGGGTCGAGATCCCGCGCGGTTTTGAGCGCGCAGTGCGGCGCGGCGACAAGCCGGCGCTGCTGGTAGCGGCGGATGCGACCGATCCGGTCGCCGCCGGCTCGGCGCTCGGATCGCTTGGCGTCGTGGTGCAGACCGCGCTCGCGCATGATCTGCATATCGGCGATCCGCCCGCGATGCCGTTCGAGATCAGGGCGCATGCCCGCTATAACCCGGCGGCGGAATCCCGGCTCAACATCGTGCCGGGGCTCGTCGGCACCATCCTGACCATGACCATGCTGATCTTCACCGCATTGTCGGTGACGCGCGAGATCGAGCGTGGCACCATGGAGAGCCTGCTGTCGATGCCGATCAAGCCGGTCGAGGTGATGTTCGGCAAGATCATCCCTTACGTGATCGTCGGCTTCATCCAGGCGACGCTGATCGTCGGCATCGGGGTCCTGTTGTTCGGGGTGCCGATCCTCGGCAGCGTCACGCTGCTGGCACTGCTGACGACGCTGTTCATTACCACCAATCTGTCGATCGGCTACACCTTCTCCACCATCGTGCAGAACCAGCTGCAGGCGATGCAGATGTCGATGATGTTCTTCCTGCCCAGCATTCTCTTGTCCGGATTCATGTTTCCGTTCGCGGGCATGCCGGTCTGGGCGCAGTATCTCGGCGAGGGGCTGCCGTTGACCCATTACATCCGTATCGTCCGCGCCATCATGCTGAAGGGCGCCGTCCCGTCCAACCTGCAATACGACACGATTGCACTGATTGTACTGATGCTGGTCGCAATGACGATCGCCGTGACACGCTTCCGTCGCACGCTGGATTGATAGTATATGTTTCGCAGTGATGCCGGGGCGCCTCTTCGAGGCGCCCCGGAATGACAAGGGGCGATGATGTTTGGGTTCTGGGGCAAGGGGAAGAACGATCAAGACACGGGAGTCTCGGCCGACTTCCAGCGCGCGCTGACGCAGGAGGTGATGGCGACCGAGCTGCTCCGCATCAAGGCGCTGATCGGCACGACCGTCCTGTTGTCCGTCATCCTCTGGACCGTCTACTTCATTGCGCCGGAGAAGATCAGCCAGGTCTGGCACGGCAATCTCAAGCCGCACTATCTCTACTCGATCATCCTGCCGTTCATCCTGTTCGAACTCTGGGTCCACGGGGCGATCACCCGGCATATGCGGGAGGGCCGCGACCTGCCGCTGTTCCGGCGCTACCTCGGCGCGCTGATCGAAACCTCGATGCCGACGGCCGCGCTGGCGCTGCATATCAACAGCATGGGATCGGTGGCCGCGCTCGGCTTCGTGGTCCCGATGACCTATTTCATCTTCATCATCCTCTCGACGCTGCGGCTGGATTTCTGGCTCTCCGCCTTCACCGGGTTCGTCGCGGCGTCCGAGCTGTTCGCGATGGCGGTTTTCTACCATCCGGACCCCGGTCAGGAGGTCAGCGTCTTCTACCACGCCGCGCGCAGCCTGATCCTCCTGATCGGCGGAGTGCTGGCCGGCGCCGTCGGCATGCAGTTGCGGCGGCAGTTCGAAAAGAGCATCATGGCCGCGACCGCGCGCGACCGCATCACCAATCTGTTCGGCCAGCACGTCTCGCCGCAGGTGGTCGAGCGCCTGATGGCCGAGGGCACCAAAACCGATAGCGACATCCGGCGCGTCGCCGTGATGTTCGTCGACTTCCGCAGCTTCACCGCCGGCGCGCGCACCCGATCGCCGCAGGAGGTGGTTGATCGGCTCGACGGCGCGTTCGCCATCCTGGTCGATATTCTCGATCGCCATGGCGGCATCGTGAACAAGTTTCTGGGCGACGGATTTCTGGCGCTGTTCGGCGCCCCGCTGGAAGCGCCGGACCCGGCGCACCGGGCGGTGGCGGCGGCGCGCGAAATGCTGGAGGCCAATGCGCGGGTCAATGAAGCGACGAGCTGGCCGCTGCGCATCGGCATCGGCATTCATTTGGGCGAAGTCGTCGCCGGCAGCATCGGCTCGCCCAGGCGCAAGGAATACACCGTGATCGGCGACACCGTGAATTTCGCCTCGCGGCTGGAGGCGCTCAACAAGGATTTCAATTCGCAATTCCTGATCTCGGAGGCGGTGCACGACGCGCTCGGCGACGCCTGCGGCGATGCCGTCTCGCTCGGCGAGGTCGAGGTCAGGGGCTATGAGCGGCCGATGGCCGTGTGGCGGCTGGGGTAACGGAGGCCTAGCCCTCCAGGTTGAAGCCAAATGTTTCAGGAAGTTTGCGATGCCTCCTAAAGAAGAGTCCGTTACGGAGTTTCTTAATGTGGACCTCGACATTCGTGCTCGGGCAGGCCTGGATGAGCTTCTCGGATCAATGGCGCCTTCTGTCATAGTGCTGAGTCAATCAGAGCATTTTGCATCGGTTGAGCTGAATGAGGATTTTTCGCTTGAAGAGACCGTCGTGAAGTTTATCGAACTGATCGAATCTTTTCCGCCGGCCATGCGGGACATATGGAATCGGTGTGAGTGGCGCAGCCTCAACATCGGTATCCAGGCAGGCAGCAAACCGCACTCTTCCACTTTTGCCCTGTCGGAAAGAATCGTGTCGTTGATTGCCGCCGTCAAGCTTGAGGTGGTTTTCACAGTCTACGCACCGCACACTTGAGGACCTGGAGATCGCCATGCAACGCCGTTATATCACCGTCGACGTTTTCACCGATTGCGCCTTCGGCGGCAATCCGCTCGCCGTGGTGCTCGATGCCGGCGGTCTGTCGACCGAGCAGATGCAGGCGATCGCGCGGGAATTCAATTATTCGGAGACGACCTTCGTGCTGCCGCCGCGCGATGCCGCCCACGACGCGCACGTCCGCATCTTCACGGTGAACCGCGAAATACCCTTCGCCGGCCATCCCAATGTCGGCACCGCCTTCGTGCTGGCGACGCAGGCCGCAAAGCCGCCGGCGCGGCTGCTGTTCGAGGAGCAAGCTGGGCTGGTGCCGGTCGAGATTGCGACCGAGCAGGGCAGGGTCGTCAGCACCGAGTTCACGGCGCCACAACCCTTGAAGCGGATGTCGCAGGTCAGCACCGATGAGGCGGCCGCGCTGCTCTCGCTCCCGGCGAGCGATGTGAAAACCGACCGCCACCCGCCACAGGTCATCTCGGTCGGACTGTCCTTCATCGCGGTCGAACTCGCCTCGCGCGAGGCGCTGCGGCGGGCGAAGCCGGATGCGGCGGCGTTCGAACGGACCTTTCCGTGCGATGGCAGCGATGCGGTCTATCTCTACACGCGCGACGTGCCGGCCGGCGAAAAGCCGTGCGAGCTGCAGGCGCGGATGTTTCATCCCGGCTCGAGCGGATTGTCGGAAGATCCCGCCACCGGAAGCGCGACGGCGGCGGCCGCAGCGTTGCTTGCCGATCTCGACGATACCAAAGACGGCGAACTGAGTTTGAGGATCGGGCAGGGTGTCGACATGGGCCGGCCGAGCCTGTTGCTGACGCGCGTCCGCAAGCAGGACGGCAAGGTCGCTTCCATTCACGTCGGCGGCGCCTGCGTGAAGATGATGGAGGGCACGTTCCGGCTTGAGGGGAAGGGGTGAGGGCGTGATTGACCTCTCCTCGTCATTGCGAGGAGCGAAGCAATCCATCTGTCCCCGTGCGGAGAAGTGGATTGCTTCGCTTCGCTCGCAATGACAGAAACGCTACACCTGCGGCGCGGCCAGATTCTCCACCTTCACGCGGTCGCGCTCCTCGATGATCTCGGCGATCCATTGCCGGTGGCAATGGGCGTGGTCGCGCTCATAGCAGAGAATGCAGACCGGGCCCGACTGCTTCACCAGCGCCGACAGTTCGTCGAGTTCTTCCCTGGCCTGCGTCGTCTTCAGATGTTTGGAATAGATCCGATGCAGCAGCTCGAACTTGCCGCTGCGCGCCGCCTCGCGGCCTTCCTTCGGCGTACCCAGGCCCTTGAGGTGCAGATAGGCGATGCCGCGCCCATCGAGCCCCGCGGCGAGTTGATTCTTGGAAAAGCCCGGCCGCCGCGAGGAGGCAACCGCGCGCACGTCGACCAGCAGCTTGACGCCGGCCCGCTCCAATTCGTCGAGCACCGCCTTGGCCGGGGTCTGCTCATAGCCGATGGTGAAGAGGCGTCTGGTCCTGCGGGCCATGTCGATATCCACTGCGCTGATCTGTCACCAGCAAAGCTAGGGCCGCACGAGGACGATTGCCATATCCCGCGTTGCCGCCGGATGCGCCATGCCGCATAATCCGCTGAAAGAGCCTGTCGAAGGCCATCTGCGCGGGGGAAACACGATGAACCGATTTGGCCGGACGCTGGCAGGGCTGCTCGCGCTATCGATCTTCGGCGCTGCAACAGCGCATGCCCAGTCCGGCTATCCGGATCGTCCGGTGAAGATCATCGTCCCGATCGGCCCCGGCGGCAGCTACGATCTGGTCGGGCGGCAGCTTGCGGACGCGCTGTCGAAGCGGATGGGGCAGGCGTTCGTGGTCGAGAACAAGCCGGGCGCCGGCACTGTCGTCGGCACGCTGGCGGCCAGTACGGCCGAGCCGGACGGCTACACGCTCGTGGTCGGCGGCCTCTCCAACATGGCATTCAACCCGGCGCTCTATTCGAAACTCGGCTACGATCCGCGCAAGGATTTTGTGCCGGTCGCGCTGATCTACAAATTCGGCTACGTGATGGTCGCCCGCAAGGATCTGCCGCACGCCAAATTGCAGGACATCGTCGCCGCCGCAAAGGCGAACCCGGGCTCGATCTCCGTGGCGACGGCCGGCGTCGGCACCGGCCAGCACCTGGTGGCGGCGGCGTTCATGAAGGCGGCCGGCGTGAAATTCCAGGAGATACCCTACAAGGGCTCGCCGCCGGCCTTCACTGATCTGCTCGCAGGCCGCATCGACCTGTTTTTCGATTCCAATTCCGCCGGGCTGCCTTACGTGCAATCGGGGCAGGCGAGGGGCATTGCGGTGCTGTCGTCGAAGCGCAGCCCACTGGCGCCTGATGTGCCGACGATGTCGGAGGCCGGCGTCTCCGGCCTCGACGTCGATTCCTGGCTCGGCATTTTTGCGCCCGCCAGAACGCCGCCGGAGACGATCGCAAAACTGCGCCGGGAAATCCGCGCTGCGCTGCCCGAACTCAAGGAGCGCTTTGAGAAGAGCGGCGGGGAGGCGTGGGACCTCGCGGACGACAAGCTCGATGCCTTCGTCGCCTCCGAATATGAAAGCTGGACCAGACTGATCCGCGAAGCCGGCATCAAGCTGGATTGACGCGCCACATGGGCCTGCATGGTTCGAGACGCCGCTTCGCGGCTCCTCACCATGAGGGTTTCAGACCTCATCCTGCGGAGCGGCCGTGAGGCCGCGTCTCGAAGGATGAAAGCCCCATCAGCTACTTCACGCGCTCGATCAATTCCATCGCGCCGGCCGGCGCGCGGATCTTGCCCTCATGGATCACATAGGCGAACACGTCGCGCGGCATCTTCTTCGGCTTGGTCTTGTCGACCCGAGGCAGATCGTCGGGCTCGCTGCCATCGGCCCAAGCCTGGAAGCGCTTGGCCCAGGCGTCGAGCTGCTTTGGCGGATAGCACGTCTTGATCTCGTCATCGCCCTTCTGCAGCCGCGCATAGACGAAGTCGCTGGCGACGTCGGCAATCGCGGGATACTTGCCGTGCTCGGCGAACACGACGGGCGTCTCGAATGCGCGTATCAGCGCGATGAACTCCGGCACGCAGAAACTGTCATGCCGCACCTCGACCACATGCCGCAGCGCGCGCCCCTCGAGCTCGCGCGGCAGCAGCTCCAGGAATTTTCCGAAATCGGCCTCGTCGAATTTCTTGGTCGGCGCGAACTGCCAGAGCACCGGACCGAGCCGGTCGCCAAGCTCCAGCACGCCGGAATCGTAGAAGCGTTTTACGGAATCGCCGGCTTCCGCCAAGACACGACGATTGGTCGCGAAGCGCGGTCCCTTCAACGAGAACACGAAACCGTCGGGCACTTCACGTGCCCATTTGCGAAAGCTCTCCGGCTTCTGCGAGCCGTAATAGGTGCCGTTGATCTCGATCGAGGTCAGCTTCGATGCGGCATAGGACAGCTCTTTCGCCTGTGCGAGCTTCTCCGGATAGAAGACGCCTCGCCACGGCTCGAAAGTCCAGCCGCCGATGCCGATATAGATGTTGCCGCTGTTTTTCGCGGTCGATTTCGCAGGCTTGCTCACAGGAGGGCTCGTCGGGAAATGGGAGGGAGGGACGGGCGATGTTAACCAAACCGGCCTCGATTTGCCAGATTGTCGCACTAGACGAAAAGCACCTGGGAAACATGGCATCGGCCGTGGGGCGCGACCGCCCGCGATATGGACAGGGAAGTTCCTTCGACGGAGAATGAACGCGGCACTTGGCGCGTCAATTGCAAAGCATGCAGCGTGGCGGGTCGGTGCCGGCCGGGGATCTGGCAGTCTCGTCCGGTGCTCTCCGTCTGGATCGACGCAAGTTGGGATTAGGTTTGGCTTCGAGCGGGTTCATGATTGGAAAGCATCAATCCCTGCAACCGGCGTCCCAGCCGGGCAAGGCCGGCGCGCCGGCGCAGTTCGGCGCGCTGTTGATGACGGACGGCGGCGCCCAGCGCAGCGGGCCGCCATATCTGTTCCACGGACTGACTGAGTCCGAAATCGCACACGTCGTCGGTTCGGGAAAGCGCAAGGTGCTCTATCGCGGCGCGCAGCTGTTCAGCCAGGGCAGCCCGCAGGACGGCATCTATTTGATCGAAAGCGGGCGCATCAAGGTGTTCTACACCGCACCCTCGGGACGCGAGATCACGCTCGCCTATTGGCACTCCGGCAATTTCGTCGGCGGCCCCGAAGTGTTCAAGCAGGGCCTGCACGTGTGGTCGGGCATCGCCGCCGTCAACAGCACGGTGCTGCATTTGCCGGGCGATGTGCTGCGGCGGATGGCGATGACGATTCCTGCGCTTGCGATCGGAATCATCGAAGGGCTCAGCTTCAAGGGCCAGTGCTATTCGGCGCTGGCGCAGATGCTCGGCACGCGCTCGCCCACGGAAAGGCTGGCGCAGCTCCTGCTGCATCTGATGAATCTCTATGGCGTGGAGGAACGCGACGGCGTTCTGATCGCTGCCTCGTTCACCCACGCCGACCTCGCGCACATGACCGGCGTGACGCGCCAGTCCGTCACCATCAGCCTGAAGAAGTTTACCGAACTCGGTATTCTGGCCGCGCACGGCGCCAACCTCGTGATCAAGAACGCCGAGCTCTTGGGTGAAATTCGCGACGGCAAGCTCGGCAAAAACGCGGCCTCGGACGAGGCCTGAGGCTGCCGGGAAGGCCGCACGTCCGCGTCAAACCGCCGCCGATGCAAACGCTGTGTGCGAACGATTCCAGGCATCCGGGCGGGGCCGGCATTGGGCTGTCGTGGCTAATTTATAGTCAAGTGGCCCATCCGATAGCCAAATCGGACAGCATTTATGGTCATAAATTGAGCATCGGATATTTCTTCGCAATAGGTTGCTGGCTCGAAGCGTTCCTCGTTTCGGATTGAGAAGAGGACGGCCAGAGTTCGCTTACCGGACGTTTCGGTGTCCGGGATGGAAGCAAGCGAGTTCACGGCACATGACGTCAACTTCCTTCTTGAGCCATACCGTTCGCGGACCGGGCCGTCGCGAACAGGAGCTTCTGCGGGGCGCCAGCAGGGTTCCCCGTGGCATGTCGCTTGCACCCTTAAACCATCAAGCCAGTCCATCTGCTCAACGCCGAGCAGCTCAGCCGCCTTCCGCCATGGCCGTCGGGGCGTCTCGCTTGGGCATCGCACAAAATCCAGCACAGTTCGGTTTGAAAGGATTTGTTCTATGAGCGTCGGCCCTGCGTCCAAATTCCCTGGCTTCCTGCCCTTGCTTGTCGCCGCAACCGTCGGGTTCGTGCCCGTCTCGGTAAACGCTGAGGTTCTCGAGATCGGTATCGGGACGCAGAACACAACGACCAACACCGTGACCGGTGGCGTCGTGCTCAAGGAGCTCGGCCTGCTCGAAAAGCATCTGCCGAAAACCGGCAAGTACAAGGACATTCAGTACAAGCTGAGCTGGCAGAACGCGACATCAGGTCCGCCGATCACCAACGGCATGATGGCCAACAACATCCAGATCGGCATGATGGGCGACTATCCGCTGATGGTGAATGGCGCCACCGGACAGGCCACCAAGAACGAAACGCAGCTCGTCGCCATCATCGCCTATAACGCCGTCGGCGGCGGCAACGGCATCGTCGTTCACAAGGATTCGCCGTTCTATGAACTGGCGGACCTCAAGGGCAAGAACGTCTCCGTGCCGTTCGGCTCGGCCGCTCACGGCATGATGCTGACCTCGCTGCAGAAACGGGGCTTGCCGCCGGATTTCTGGAATCTGGTATCGCAATCGCCCGAGGTCGGCAGCACCAACCTGCAGGAAAAGCGTATCGATGCGCATGGCGATTTCGTCCCGTTCGCCGAACTGCTCCCGTTCAAGGGTTTCGCCCGCAAGATCTATGACGGTGCGGAGACCAAGACCCCGACATTCCACGGCGTCGTCGTACGCAAGGATTTTGGCGAGAAGTATCCGGAAATCGTAGTCGCCTACATCACCGCGTTGATGGAGGCGAACGAGTGGATGCGCAAGAATCCGAAGCTCGCCGCCGAGAAGATCGAGGAGTGGACCAAGATCAACAAGGAGGTGGTCTACATCTTCCTCGGGCCCGGCGGCGTTCACACGCTCGATGCGACCATCAAGCCGAAATGGATCGAAGCCGTCGGCGCGAACTACACGATCCTGCAGAAGCTGAACATGATCAAGGAACTGAATGTCGGGGCATGGGTGAATGACAAGTATGTCCGGCAGGCCTTCAAGGAGCAGGGGCTCGATTACGACAAGCAGCTTGCTTCGTTCGACACCTATAATGTGAAGGGCACCGATCCGATCTGCAACGCGCCGGTCGACAATCCCAGGCAGAGCGGAGAGATCTGGATCCAGGGCGGTGACATCGTCGCGCTCAGCTCACCGGTCTGCACGCTGCTTGGCGTGAAGAAGTACGGGGCTGAGGGCAAGAAGTTCAACGCGGTGTATCTCGTCGATCATCAGCTCGGCATCAAGGTCTTCGCCGACGCCGCCTTCTATTCGGTCGGCGGCGGCGATCCGAAGAAGCCGGACGTGGTGCCGTTCCTGCTCAAGAAGGACGCGGAGGAATATGCCTCCAAGCACGGGGCCAAGCTCGCGACTTATGCCGAGGTGCTCGGCGCCATCAACGTCGGGCAATAGGCAGGTGGCCCATGGGAAGCATGGCAAGCGCGAAGGTCGTAGTTCTTCCGATGATCGACAAGGCGAGCGAACCCGAGCCGGCGGCTGCGAGGCCCGTGGCCGCGGTGATTGCGGACAACACTGCCGCCAGCGACGCGCCTGCGCCGGCCGCTCCGGAAATGGCGCCGGTTGAGCCGGAGATCATCCCGACGGTCTCGCTGACAACGGTTTTCCGCCATCTGCTTGCAAAAATCACCCGTGAGCGCATCATCACCGCCGCGCTCGCCTGCGTATCGCTGGGCGCGCTGTTCCTGTTCTGGTATGTCGGGACCAGATACAAGCTCGAGTTCTACATCCGCTTCAAGAACGTTCCGACGCCCTATGAGGTCTATCAGCAGCTCGCGCAGGTCGGGCTGTCGAACAAATATCTCGTCAACATCGCGATCTCCGTGCGCCGCATCCTGGGCGGCTTCTTCATCGCGATGGCGATCGGCGTGCCGCTCGGGCTGGCGATCGGAAAATATCCGCGGGTGCGCGACCTGTTCATGCCCGTGGTCGAGGTGTTGCGGCCAATACCGGCGATCGCCTGGGTGCCGATGTCGATCATGCTGTGGCCGAACAACGAGGCCAGCATCGTCTTCATCACCTTTATCGGCGCCTTCTTCCCGATCCTGCTCAACACCATTCACGGCGTGCATTCGCTGGACGGCGTGCTGATCCGGGCGGCGCGGTGCCTCGGCGCGAGCGAGTTCCGCCTGTTCCTGAACGTGATCCTGCCGGGCTCGCTGCCGCATATTTTCACGGGGCTTGCGGTCGGCATGGGCGTGGCATGGGTGTCGCTGATCGCCGCCGAGATGATCTCGGGCCAGTTCGGCGTCGGCTACTTCACCTGGGAGGCCTATTCGCTGGTGGACTATCCCGCGATCGTGCTCGGCATGATCACCATCGGCTGTCTTGGCCTTGCCTGCAGCGGCATCATCCGCATGGTCGGCAATCTCCTCATGCCCTGGCTGGCATTTGCACCGGGAGGCAAGCGATGACGATGGCAGTGGCGGAGGCCCAGAAAGGTTTCATCGACGTTCGCGACATGGGCGTGACGTTCGGTGCCAACGACAACAAGGTCGTCGCCGTCGACAACGTGTCGCTCAACGTTCAGCCCGGCGAGTTCGTCTCGCTGATCGGCCCCTCCGGCTGCGGCAAATCGACCCTGCTCAGCATCGTCGCCGGCTTCGTCAAGCCGACGCGGGGCGAGGCCAAGCTCGACGGCAAGGCGATCACGAAGCCTGGTTCGGATCGCGGCGTGGTGTTTCAGCAATACTCGCTGTTTCCCTGGCTGTCGGTGCGCAAGAACGTGGAGTTCGGCCTGAAGATGGCCGGCGTCGAACAGAGCAAGCGCAATACGACCGCACGCGCCTTGCTCGATCTCGCCGGGCTGCTGTCATTCGAGAACCATTATCCCGACCAGCTTTCCGGCGGCATGAAGCAGCGCATCGGCATCGTCCGCGCGCTGGCGACCAGTCCCCAGGTGCTCCTGATGGACGAGCCGTTCGGTGCGCTCGACACGCAGACCCGCGTGGTGATGCAGGAAATCCTGACCAACATCTGGCAGCAGTTCAAGATCTCGGTGCTGTTCATCACGCACGACATCGAGGAGTCGATTTTTCTTTCCGACCGCATCTACGTCATGACCGCACGGCCCGGCCGCATCAAGGCGGAGATCAAGGTGCCGTTGCCGCGTCCGCGCACGGCGGAGATGACCGATACGCCGGAATTCATGAACCTGGTGCAGGAGCTCAAGGGGCTGATCCGCGAGGAATCGCTGGCCGCCATGGCGCCTGAAATCAAGGATCGGGGCCTTTCAGGCTTTGGGATGAAAGTGGGACCGAAAGGAGTAGGCGAAATCTTCTGACATCCGTTTGAACGTCGCGGCCGCACAGGCGCGAAACAGCAATCAATCACAGTAACCAAGGAGAGACGCGAACAGGCGTGCGCGTCAACGATGACCCGCGCCTTGCGTCAGGATCGGAGAATTAAATGGCAAAGAGACCCAACATACTGTTTTTTCACGTCGACAACCTCGGCATGGGCGAGCTCGGTTGTTACGGCGGCGGCATCCTGCGCGGCGCCGATACCAAGCGCATGGATGCGTTCGCCAAGCAAGGCGTCAAGCTGACGCATTATGTCGTCGAGCCGCAGTGCACGCCGACCCGTTCGGCGCTGATGACCGGCCGTTTCCCGATCCGCTCGGGCAACCACACCATCGCGCTCGGCGGCAATGGCGGCGGCATCGTCAAGTGGGAACGCACCATCGGCTCGATCCTGTCGGAAGCCGGCTACGCCACCTCGATCTACGGCAAGTGGCACATCGGCGCCGAGGACGGCCGCTTCCCGACCGATCACGGTTTTGACGAATGGTACGGACCTCTGCGCACCTATGACGAATGCATGTGGCTGACCGACCCGCATTACGTGGCGGAGCGCGACGGTTTCTCGCACATGCATGAGGGCGTCAAGGGCAAGGGCGCCTGGCCGCTCCTGGAAGAACAGCTCACCATGGAGACCAAGAAGACCTGCGACCTCGAGTACCAGAAGCGCGCCATCAAGTTCATGGAGAAGTCCGTCAAGGCGGACAAGCCGTTCTACTGCTACTTCAACCACTCGCTGATGCACTTCCCGATGAGCCCGCGCGACGAATTCGTCGGCAAGAGCACCAATGGCGACTGGGGCGACTG
>Ga0102590_1003442_pt1 | contig 15744 bp, 19 predicted proteins | sample AraplaMF_Col_mMF_FD_76859 | JGI IMG/M metagenome (GOLD analysis project Ga0102590, IMG submission 76859) | Arabidopsis root microbial communities from the University of North Carolina, USA - plate scrape MF_Col_mMF | ecosystem: Host-associated > Plants > Roots > Endosphere | place: USA...
GGTCACCACCCGGATATAGCAAATAGTAACAATCTTATGGTTAAGAGCTGGTTTACTCGGGTCGGGCCTTAGGGCCATTGCGGTAATCCGCGACCGCCGGGGAACAGGCGCCTCCGGCGCCCTTCCGACTTCTTCTTGATTTTATGGATCAAATGGTCGGAGCGAGAGGATTTGAACCTCCGACCCCTAGTCTCCCAGACGAGGGCAACATATTGGTTTTTCTCGAGCTTTATGGAAACTGGAGGATTTTACGCCCATTGAAACCACAAGCTTTTTCATTTCGATTGGCAACCGCGACGCGCAGAAACAGGACGTTCGTTCCGATCTAGAAAGGTACCGGACAGCCGCTGTGGGAGAGGTATTATAGCACCAAAGATTCAATCCGGAACTGGGAGGATCGGGGTTGACCTATGACTTCTGTGCACCATATCACGGTTGCAATGCCCTGGTTCCACTAGGTTACCTCTGAAGTAACTTGACTTTAGGAACAGTACACGTACGGTTTGCGTTGCGGACATAGAGTGCCGGTAAGGCCTATGTCCGAGAGGGCTACGAGCTTTACACCTTACACAAAGCGCTTCTTTCAAACGATACAGCTTAAGAGCCGGTAACACGGCGTCAGAACATCTACAGATGCTTCGCCCGCACGGGCAACAGTCAGAATAGCTCCGGAGCGCTCCGGAGCTATTCTAGTTTCTAAGACCTCACACAGCTCAATCCAAACAACCGCCTAGATACAAAGGATCAACATCATGAAGGCTTACGGCAGCCTCTTTAAGGCCCATCGCGATCAGACCCCCGAGACCGTTTTCGCTCACTTCTATCCCGTGAATGGCGATTACGATGAGCCATTTAAGATTGTCGCAAGGCAATCTATCGACGGCATTGCTTCGTGGGCTTTTCACCAGGAGCGCTTTAGGAACAAGCATCCGAACACTGCGGTTCCGAAACTGAAGAACTACTTGAACTACACGTTCAAGCGGCTCGTCGATCTCGAGAACGAGTCACCAGGTCAACACTTCGTCAGCTCGAAGGACGACGAGTGGACTGCCTTTAACACCGGTTTGAACAACATTCACGGCTCGGACCTGCTTGCTATTTTCCAGCGCTACAAGAGCAAGGCCGGTGCGACGGGCGGGCCCCGCCCGGATTGGGTGTTTAAGGGATGCTACGCGCCCAACGATCGTCCATATAGAGATAGGTTCGGACATAATCTGCCGGATCTCGCATGGTATTCGACTGATAGTCGGGACTTTGTGTTCAACACTAAGTACCGCTTGGAGCGCGACGTTTTCGACCACTTGTTTGAGCGCGCTAAAGAGCGGGCTGGTCTCCCCAACGCGCAGGACGAAGTCGTCAGGAATTACTTGCGCGGAGCGCTTGAGTTATTGGTCCCCAAGATCAAACGCAACTACAAGGTTGCGATTCCTGTTTGGTATGTCGAAGAGAAGCGTATGCAGTTGCTACTCCCCTTCGTCTCTGCCAGCGACTCAAGCGATGTTTCCTGTTTTCTGGTTGATCGCGATGACAGGATGGAAAGTTACAGGTTGAAGACGATCTTCGACCTGGACCAGGCGTATTATTCTGCGCGCCTGATCACCCGGCCTGACAAAGAATGGCTCGACCCGTAGCCAAATCAAAACATGGCGAGCAGGAAATCGACGGTTGTGCGGGCTTCGTGCTTCCGCAATCCGATTACGTTAGGGAGTGTCTTTGTCCTGTGACGATCCGCCGATGCTGTACGGCTTGTTTAGAAAATAGCTTCGGTTGCCGAGTGCGCTCTCCGCATACTGATCAATCGCAACCACGATCGCCTGGACGTGCTGATAGCAGTAGCCCTCGCGGGGAGCCTGCCGACGCACATTGGATAGCGCCCTGATCCAAGGCGAGTTGTCCGCCCTTTCATCGAACCATTTCAGGCGCTCGCCCATTACCAGCTCCGGCCGCCAAGGACGCGCCCTTTCGTGGGACCGCCCTGCTCTTTCTTGAGCCGGTCCCGCTCGTCGCAAAGCCCTTCGATCTTCGTCAGCATCCTCTCCAACAACAGCTCAGCCGATGCGGTTGCGATACCTGCGCGCTGCAGCAGAAGGATTTCCCTTCGCTGCCTTCCGACCTGGACGCGCATGTGCTCGATTTCGGAACGAACGTGATCTAGCCCCATAGCGTTCTTTCAATGCTCTCTGAAGGGTTCGGTAGAAGCCCTCGGGTTCGCGTCCCAGCGCGTCGTATAGGCGAAGCCGCCTGAACAGGATTTCGATTTCACGGGCGCCTACCATCACGCCCAATTAGAACAAATCAAGAACAAGATGACAAGCCGCTAGGAATAGGTTGTGATCGAGCGGAACACCCAAGATCATTGCCCGAGTAGATTATATTGCCCTGGTCCACCCCATTTGAGGACCCAATACCGCTTCCGAATGGCCGCCGGCTCCTGACCCTGAGGGATGCCGCGGAGCACATTACGAAGCTGCCCAAGGCAGAGCACTCCGCGCCGGAATGGCAAGCGGCGATGGAAGCGCTAATCCTCGTTGCAGAAAGCGGCGGCCCGCCGATGTTAGCCCGAATCGGCGTAATGCGAGCATTGAACCGTCACGTCGAACGGGTCTTTGATCCAGATCGCAAAAGTCATCATTGGGGCAAGCACAAGCTCAAGAGAGACCAATGACCGTTTTGTCTACGTCAACACTAGCAAGCAGATCGGCGACGCCGAGCACATCAAGGTGTTCGCCACCACCGACGCGGCGGAAACTTGGTTCGCGGAAAACGATCCGGAAGGCGTGGCCTTCGAATACGAGGTTCTAGAATAGCTAGCCACCCGCAATCGCAACTCCTAATTGTATCATTTGTGCTGGGTTGATATACTGGAGCTGTGCTGGAGCCAGTTGGTCGATGATCAATCCGCTCATCAACGCAGGCCCTACGCAACTGGCAAATCGCCAAGGGGAGCTCCGCGCGGCGCAGTACGTTCGCATGTCCACCGATCATCAGAAGTACTCGATTCAAAACCAGCTTGATGCAATAGCGGAGTATGCGGCACTCCGAGGATATTCCCTGACAAGGACTTATGCGGACGAGGGTCGAAGTGGCCTGCGTCTGGATGGTCGGAACGCGCTCAAGCAATTGATCGCCGATGTGCAAAACCGGCAGGCGGACTACGAGGCTATCTTGGTATACGACGTCAGCCGATGGGGGCGGTTTCAGGACGCGGATGAAAGCGCCTACTATGAGTTCATCTGTAAAGACGCGGGCATTCAAATTATCTATTGCGCTGAGGAATTTGAGAATGATGGCAGCGTCAGTTCAACCGTTCTCAAGAACATCAAGCGCGCGATGGCTGGAGAATATAGCCGCGAGCTTTCGAACAAGGTTTTCATCGGCCAGTGCCGAACCGCCAAGTTGGGCTTCTGGCGCGGCGGACAGGCTCCGTTCGGTTTGCGCCGTCAATTGCTCGACGAGCACGGCCAGCCGCGAATGCAGATGGAATACCGACAGCGCAAAATACTGCAGACCGATCGCGTTGTTCTAATGCCGGGCCCGAGCGCTGAGATAGCGACTGTGCGGCGCGTTTTCAGGTCCTACGTGGTCGAGAGGAAGAGCATCACGACCATCGCATCGGAACTCAATGCGGAGGAAATTAGAACCACTCGTGGGATGAAGTGGACACCGAATGCTATTGACATCATGCTGACGAATGAAACCTATCTCGGCAATATCGTCTTCAATCGCAGATCCTTTAAACTTCAGCGTACCTACGTCGATAATCCGCCAGAGATGTGGATTCGTCGCGACAAGGCGCTAGCTCCAATAGTTTCTCCCACAACCTTCAGAAAAGCGCAGCAGCTTAGGACACGTCGCGTCGAGGGAATGACTGATCAGGAAGCGCTCGATCGCCTTGCTGCGCTTTGGCACCGCTCGGGCAGTTTATCTACCAAGATTATCGAAGAAGCGGCTGGCGTGCCCTCTCCGTCAACTTACCTCGCTCGGTTTGGATCGCTCGCAAATGCTTATAGCTTAATCGGTTTTGAGCTTCCGCAGCGGCTTCGATATGCATACAGCAAGGACAAAGTAAAGTCAGTGATGGCGGCGGTCGTCGAGAAAGCTAAGGCCAACGGGGCGGCATCTTTCGATGATCAGACCCGTATTTTGACGACTGCAAAAGGACTGATCATATCGCTACGCGTCGCTTGGCACTACACTCATGGTCGAAAAGACCAGAGATGGTACTTGAAGGGAAGCGCCTATGCGAAGCCCGCTATCGACGTCCGGTCAGCGTTGACATTGGTCATCAAAATGAAGGCGGGTAACCAGGAGATCGATGAATACCATCTGATCCCCACTACTCGGCTCGCGCTTTCAAAGGATCGCCATCTTCGCTTCAACCGCAGGGTGTTTGCCGAGCAGTTCCGATACAACTCGATTGAAAAGCTTTGCTCAGTCTTAGCTTCAGCATGAGCTATTTTCCGAGAGAAGCCTTGACACCAAGCCAAATGGCCCCGATGAGGCCCGTGGCGAGCACCGTAATGATTGCCTTGAATGTGAGGCTTTCTGCCTCCTCCACGCTCCGGCGCCATCTGCGTAGGTGGGCGAAATCGGCTCGCAACTCCTTGGCGTCGTCGGCGTCAATGCCGAGAGCGCATAGCGCATCGGCGACCCCACGCTTGATACCTTCGGAGATGGCAGACTCGATCTCGTCTCGCGTCATCCCGGCCCCCTACGTCCAACACAGTTTCTTGCGGCCAAGCGCGTTGTGAACGCGAACGGCCCAAATGGTCTCAAAGGTGTCATTGTTTCCGGAGTAGCGGATTTTTCGCCAGCCGGCGCAACGGGCTTTCTGCTCCGTTTCGCTCTTGCCCGGCGGGGCGGTCACGGTTGTCGGGGTCATTGTCGAACATGCGGCGATCGGTAGAGATAGAACCAACAGAGCGCAGAGCGTCATCGCGGGCCTTCTCGCCGTTGACGGCCTCTCGAGCCGCTGCCGCGTCCCACTGCCGCTTGACTTCATTTGATCCGTTCCTGTAGCCATAAGCGATTGCCCCTGTGAGCGTGAAAGCGATGACGGCCGCGCCGACCGCGACCGTTCGCAGATTGGGAATGAGACGGTGAAGCCAAGGCGGCTCGAGGATCGCGACGGCGACGGCCGCGCAGCCGACCAGGATATCGATCCCGGCCCACCCGAAAACAAAATGCCAGAGCGATTGCAGGCCGCTCCAAATCATGGCCCAGATCATCGCTGCACCCACCATGCCCAGGAAAGGAACCGCGGCGGCTTCGGCTTCACCGCGGGTTGCGGATCAAGCGGCGCAGCCGGCTCGCTCGGCTTCGGGATCGCGGCGTGACGCGCAGCGGCGCTCGGCTTTTCGTCGGGCGTCAGGCAAATTTTGCGTTCGGCGGAGCGACGGTTGACCAGGCCGCGAACCTCAACGCCGCGGGCCTTAGTGTAGAGCATGAGCGCATCACACGCGCCGGCGCGGTCGCCGGCGTTTAGCTTTCGCACCATGGATGACCGGCAGAAGGCAGCGGAGCCGATGTTGTAAGACGTGGACGTGTACGCGATCTTTTCATTGTCCGACGTCTGGACATGGATGCAGCGTTCAATTTCGGCCCAATACTGCGGGAGCCTCGCCGCCAACATCCGATCGCACTCCGCGCGCGTGAAGCGCTGCCCCACATGGACGTCGCCGATGGTTTCGCCGTGGCACCACGTCACGGGCTGGCCCGTGCCGATCGTGTCCACCTTTGCGGTGAGGTCGCAGCCCTCGAAAGCGGCGACGGTGGCGGCGCACGCCGCAGCCCAGGTAACAGCCTTGCTCGCTTGGCCCGCCATTACTTGCCGCCTTCTACTCGGCGCGGACGCTTCTGCGCGACCAGGCGCGCGACCGTAGCGGCCGTGACAGTAAGAAATGTCACCGCCGCGAACAGCCGCGGCGGCAACGGCTGGTGATTTGAAACAAGCGGCAAGATTGCTTCCGCGCCGCTCAACATCGCGGCGAGCAACAGGAAGCGGAATGACCAGGCGTGACTTACGATCCAGCCAATTTCATCGTGAAGTTTCAGCAATGCCAAACCCCGGAGTGAGAACGCGCCAATTGATAGCGCGTAGTTTCGCCCCGTCGTGGTTTGGGAATGATTCTAGCTCGGCGGGACCATCCACAGGTTTTGCGCGTCCTTTCGCCCGCCAGTTGTCGATCAGCCGCATAGATCGCCCCATGAAAAAGCCGCCCGACAATGCCGGGCGGCTGTTGGTGATTCGTCCTGGCGGGATCAGGCCCGGAGAGCCAAGATTTCGAACGGGACCGCCGTCGCGGCTCCAAATCCGCCGACCTGCTGTATTTGATCGTCAACCGTTACGATCGCTTCGAAAATATTGACGTTCGAACTCAGGGTGGGCGGCGAGCTAGCCTGAATGATCCTATCGCCAACCTTCATGCCCGGGGCGCTGATGGTCCCCGCGCTAGCCAAGCCCGTGATTGTGGTCGTGATAACTCCGGAAATCGTAAACATGTTTCTCCTTTCGTGTGGTTGAACAAACTTCGATCACCTCGGATCGGTTTTGAAAGGGTTCGCTCCGTAGGCGTCTATCCACATGTTTTCAACCCTTGCACCATTCAACCTAACGATGTTAGATGGTTGAATGTTTAGACGCCTTTTGCGTATGCTTCCCGCCGAGACGATCGACGGCTATCAGCACCCCGAATTAGTTGACGTTGTGGTTCGGAAAACCGCGGCATATCAGCCAGCCGAACGCATTGACGTGGCCGGCGCAAAGGCCGTTCTAGATTTCGGCGGAGGCGCTGGTCGTCACTTCAAGGAAGCCGTAAACGGCGCCGACGGGATGCGATGGGCAGTAGTAGAAACGCCTGCGATGGTGGAGCGTGCGAAAGAGTTCGCGACCGATCGACTCCAGTTCTTCGCAAGCGTTGCAGAAGCCGTCGCATGGCTTGGCCGCGTGGACTTGATGCATTCGAACGGCGCTTTACAATTTGCGCCGTCACCGCCGGAAACACTTCGCGAGCTTTGCGCGTTGGGCGCGCGCACGATGCTTTGGAGCCGCCTTTATCTTTCCAACCAGGCCGAAACCGGAACGCAAACCTCGCGCCTCGCCGACAACGGCCCCGGCTCGCTAGCCGGCATCGGCAACAAAAAGGTTTCCTACACCTTCACCAAGATTGCCGAGGCCGATTTTCTCAGCGCACACGCCGGCTACTCATTGGCCGAACGCGGGACCGACTGGTTCCGCTTCGTCAAATAATCCGAATGATGTAGTTGCAGACGATCGTCGGCTGAACGTTGTTGTGCGCACCGCCGCCGCCGGCGTTGTTGATCGAAATACCGGTGACCGCGCTGTTCATGGTGATGTTGCGCGCGTTACCGACGAAATTGCTGCCTTGGAAGTTGTTGCCCAACAAAATGTCTAAGAGATTGGTGGCGTTGTTGAGCGTGTGGGTATGGCCTGGATCGGTGACGCCGTGGTTATGCGCCGGCATTTGCGGCGTGGTAAGCGTATGGCTTTCCGAACCGCCAACCGCGCCGAGATTGGCCGAGTTGCCGCCGAAATAGGTAGAAGTCAGACGTGACGCGGCGGCCTCTTTCATCGCCGACACGCGGCCGGTTTTATCGGGCAGATTGAACGTCGTCGTTCCGTCGCCGGCGCCGTAGGTCGTGCCCATGATCGCGAACAGCGGCGCATAGGTGGTGCGGGAGATCGCTTGTCCGATCGGAAAGGCAAACGACGAATTCGGAACGGTAGTCCCCCAATAATCCATCCCGCCGGCAAGCGGGATGTTGTACGGATTGCCGAACAGCCCCTGCAGATAGAACGCCTGGTCGGTGTGGTTGTAGACTGCCGCATAGGGCGTGCCCTGCAGGATGACGCCCGCAAGCAATTCGGTGTTGGGTGCGGTGCGCAGCGGCTTGGCGCCGAGCCCGTCCACGTTGAGGGTAACCGTCGCGCCGTTCGTAACATGCGGAGTAAAGGCGATGGTTTGCCCGTGCAACTTGTCGAGGCCGGTGAAGCCCTGATAGCTGGCAACTGTGTAGCCCGTCGAGCTGCCGCCCGTGGCGATCAGTCCAGCCGTGTCGTCTCGGTACTTCGCGGCGGCGGCCATCATGCCACGCGCGCTGTCGTTGACCTGCGAGGGCGGCATCCCCTCGGGCCACTGGCAGGATGGATCGGCGGTGCCGTTGGTGCTGGCGCTCTGTGACCATTTATAGAACGTCATGCGATGCCCTGTCGGTTAGCAAAGATTGGAGCCCGAGCGGCAAGCGCCGCTCTGAGGCCGGATAGGTCGATCGGCCTTGCGGCCGGCATGGAGATCGGCGGCGCCTGCACGGCAGGATCGGTGGCGGGAATACTCGGTACGGCTGGCGCAGCGGTCGGCGCGCTAGCGAATATCGGCGGCCTGGCCGTTGGCATCGTTGGGGCGGCAGGCTCTCCGGCCGCCGGCGGCGAACTCGGCACGGTTGGCTGGCCCGGCAGCGCCGGAGCCTGGACACCCATTTTCCGGCCCGCCCACGCGTGCAATCCCTGCGCAGTCATTCCCCGCAAGAACGGGTTGGCCCTAATCGCTTCCACCGAGAGGATGGCCGAAACAGGCGTGTTCGGGTCCGCCTGCAACACCTTCACAGCCCCGTGAGGCCCCGCAAAGTGTGCAAGATAGGAGGTCCCGGCCGTGACGGGCAGTCCGCTCTTTGCTAGAATGGCCTCGTTGGCGGCGCGGTACGCATCCGCCATCTGCCCGGCCAAAGCGGGATCCTTCTTGAGGGCCAAAAGCTGGTCATCTGGAAGGCCGGCAAGGTCGGGACGGTTCTTGCGGATAGTCTCCAACCAGGTCCCATTGGTGAACCCGGCGGGACCCGAAGCAGTAGAATTTCCATTGGTTGCGTTGGGGTTGCCGCCCGATTCGGCGCTTATGACACGATCAGAATAGGCCATATGAAACGTCCCGAGATTGATCTAACCCCCGCAAAGTGGAAGCCCGAAGGTGACAAGCCGCGTGAGCCGATCCTTGGCCCGGGCGCAGCGCCATTCGCGCGCGAACTCATCCTAATTGCAGCGGCTTTAGGACTTGTTTTCCTGGTCCTCACGCTGGCCCCGAACGTCAACAACGCGGCTCGAGGCGTGCTGCTCGGCGGGTCGACGCCGGCGGCGACGTCCTACACATGGACGCCCGAGCGTGGGCTTGAGCGGAAGAATTAGCGGCGCTGCGTCGCTGCCACCGCTTCCGTACTGCCGACCGTCAACCCTTGCGTTGCGGCTCCGCCAACGCCGCGCGCGAGCTTTTGGACATACTCGAGACGCGCCACCGTAGCGTCTACCATCTTTCGAAGTTGCGCCGGCGAAACGGTCGCGCCGTTCTGCAAGAGGATGCGCCCGATTTCCTCGCGCACCGCTGCTGTGTTGCCCGAAATCATGTTGTGGCCAGCGGCGAGAACGGATTTTAGCGCTCCGCTCCAATTGCCGCTGACAATCTGCCCAATCAAATGCGGGTCAACGGATGCGGCCGCCTGGTCGGCGAGATTGTCCGCGGTGCGCGAGCCGCCGAGCGCGTGGTTGCGGGTTTCAAACATGGTGCTTTCGCGGGCAATTCGCCGCTGCATCATGTCGTTGCCCGGGGCCATCGCCGCGGCTTCGTCGCGGAATGCGTCATTCGTGAGCGGCCGCGCCTTGTTGACGCCGTGGGCCGCCGACTGCGCCTCTGCAATCAGCGGATCGGCGTAGCCCGCGCGATAGGCCGCCTGCCCCTCGGGCGTCAATGCCTCATAGGCCGGGATAGTGTCTTCCGGCCGGCCGCGCATCGCAGCGTTGCGGCCCTGGTCGATTGCGTCAATGTCGCGCGAGGCGCGAGAGTATCGCGCATTAGCTGCCTTGTAGCCCTCCGAGGCGTTTTCTAGCGCCGTGTCGAGTTCGCGTAGCGCGCCCTTGAGGAGCCGCGCCTTGTTGCCTGCGCCGGCGCGTATCGAGGCTTGGTGGGCGTCGGCGAGATCGCCGCGCACGCGCGCCACCGCTTCGAAATCAGTAAGGTTCGACTTGCCATCCGTGAGCCTAGCGCGCACGTTCGCAAGCGCCGCCTCGACGCTGTCATTGGCGATATTGGTGTGGAAAGCCGTCCCAGGCGAAAGCGTCCGGTCAATAGCGGCAATGGTGCTCGATACGTCAACTGGCTTCGCATCGCTGCGCACCGCGCTGAATTCAGCGTCTGCCGCCGCGTCGCGCGCATTCGTCATGCCTGTTCTGGTCTGCGCGGCGGTCTGCGGCGCGTCAAAGCCCTCGGCGAGCGCGCCGGCAACGCGCCTTCCCTGCCCAGCCTGCCGCGCCTCAAGCGCCTCAACAACGTCTGTGCGTCCCCTGCCTGGAGCCCGGGCGACGTTCGAAAGCGCGCGTTGTCCCGCGTTGCCCAGGGCGTCGGCCACAGCAAACTGCGGCTGTCCCTCATTCGCCGCTTGGACAACGCGCAACGCCACCTCATCGGGCGACAACCCGCTTTCATGGATGATGCGTGCCGCCTGCGTTTCGCCATAGGCTTTCGGATTGCCGCGCGCCTTCAGGTGCGCGAAAATCGGGGCGGCCGCGCCCTTGATAAGGCTCCCCGCGATCGGTAGCACGCCGCCAAGAACGCCGCCTGTAACCAAGCCAGTCGCCGCATTCCTCGCGCGCTCGGCGAGGCCGTTCCCCTCATTCGCGCCGGCCACGCCGCCAATGACCGCCGAATCGGCAGCGCTCGAGGCGACGCGGGGAATAAGCCCAGCCTCCTGCGCAAGCCATCGGCCGGTAGTGATGCCGTTTTTTCCAAGGGCGCCGCCGGTGACTGCACCAGCAAGCGCCTCCGTGGCCGTGCCAAGGATCCCCGTTTCGTCGCGGGCCTTGTCCAAAATCAAATCCTCCCGCGCCTTCGCGTAGTTGTAGCCCTCGGCAGGGCTCAAGGTGCGGTGCCGGATCATTTCAAGAGGCGTCATCGCCGCGGCCATGATCGCGTTATCCGCGCCAAGCGTCGCGCCGTGAACGAGGCGGCGGGTGAACCCCGCGTCACCCGGGTTTAGCGCCGCCCGCTCCTCGATCGCGGCTCGCTGATACTTGTCCGGCGGCGGCGCAGCCGGCGCCTTCTCGGGCGAGAAGTTTTCCGACATCACGCGGTTGATGGTGGCCGCATCCGTTCCATCGGGAAAGTCTACGGTGACGCCACCGGGTCCAGTAACTTTGATGGTCATTTCGGCGAGAGCCCCCCGTTAGGCGTCCAGGTGTAGGAGCCGGAGGGCGCTTGCGCCGCCGGCGCGTTGGCCTGCCCGGGTTTGTAGTAGGTGCCACCGCGTAAATCGTTGATGCGCGAATCGTTGATTTTCTGCTGGCGCTCCGCAAGCTGGATCATGCGGTTAATGGTGCGCTCGCGAATGTCCGGTGGCGTTGACGGGTCCGCCAACATTTCGAGAAAGCGGGCCATTTCGCGATCGGTGGTTGCACCCTTCAGGGTTTCCGACATGGATTTGATCGCCTCGCCGGACATCAGTTGATTGAATTCACGAGTGGCCTTCGCCGCCTCCTGGTCGATGATGGCGCTCGCGCCCGGTACGGCCGTGCCGACCCAGCCGCGCGCGGCCGCGGTAGCGCCCGTGAACGTCTTAGTGTTGAGCTCTTTGGCTCGCCGGAGCGTGTCCAAGGTGCCAACGAGAACGGCGTTATCATCCTCCGCCGCCATGATCGCCTTTTTGTCGGCGGCGGAGAGCGGCTGCGCATCCTCGCGCGGATACTTACCCGTCAAAACATATTGCTGATGTTTCGGGTCTTTCGGGTCGATTCCGCGTGCCTTGAGCGCGCTTTCGCGCGCGGCAATTTCGTCCTCTACCTTTGCGGTCTTACTCTCCGGAGTGTAGGCCCGCTCCACCTTCCCGTTGTTCCAGATGTAACCTTCGCCAAGCGTCGTAGGGGCCTTCCCCTCGGGCTCGTACGCGCGCTCAATCTTCCCGGTCTCCGGGCGCCACACATACCCGTTGCCAATCACAGTTGGAGCCTTCGGCCCGCCGAAGTGCTGCGCAACCAGCGTCTTGAGCATTTCGCCGTTGCCGGGCTGCACGGCCGCAAACGCCCTCTCGGGCGCAACTCCCTTTGCGATAAGCGAGCGAACGGTAAGGTTTTGCGCCTGCGCAGCCTGTTGTGCGGCGACGGCCTTATCGTCGTTGCGCTGGCCCGTGACGCCAGCCACAAGGCTGCCAATCAGGCCGCCACCATGGCGGAAGTTCTGATATCCCGCCATCAAGTGGTCGCCGAGGCCAGGCGACGGCGCTGCAGGCGCGGCCGGGATCGCGGCCGCCGGTGCGGCCGGCGCTGGCGCTGGCATTGCCGCATTCGCCTGCGACGGCGCGCCGATCGGTCCAAAAGGCCACCGCGCATTGTCCAACGGGATCGGCTGCCCGACAGCGGCTTGCTGCGGCGCTGCCATCGGGCCAGGCGCAGCCGGTGCGCCATAGTCCGCCTGGTCGGACGGCAGTCCGCTCGGCATGGCCTGCATCTGCGCGTTGCGCTTCAGGAAATCGAGCAAGCCGCCGCCATCGGAGGCCGGGAAGAGTGCGTCCAAGAGCCCCGCCATTACAGCAAACTCAACAGGCCGAGCACACCGCTGCCTCCGCCCTGCCCGTTCGCCGAGCCGAGCCCCTGCATGATCGTTGCGAACTGTTGCGCGCCGCTCATCTGGTTGGTGGTGGTGGAGGTGCCGTTGGAATTGGTGCCGAGCTGCGCGAGGGGAATGCCAATCTGCGCAAGCAGCCCGAGATTTTGCGCCGGTATGCCCTGCCGCAGCGCTTCCGCCGCAAGAACCGATTTCGCCCCCCAATTATCGGCACTGAGCGCAGCGTCTGCGGCTGACACGCCGGCCTGCCTGTTCACAAGCCCCTGCTGGTTCATGCCCGTGACAAGGCCCGCGGTGGTGTTGCCGGCCCCATAGAGGTCCCTTGCCGCACCCTGCTGGTTCTGGACGTTCTGGTTGTATTGAGCCGCAATGACCGGCGCCACGCCCTGCGTGATGCCGCGCCCGAGCGCTTGCGAATTGGCTCCGGAAAAGCTGCGCCCGGCCGCCGCGAACTGACCGTTCACATCGCCCTTGATATCAGACGTCAATGCGTCGATTGCGTCCTTGAAGCCGGGCGTTTCATACGGATTGTAATTTGTGTTGCTCGCCAACGGCTGCGTGGCCTTCAGATAGGCGTCATAGTTCTGATTGACCCGCCCGGTTTCGTTGGTCGCCCCGCCCCCGCTCAAAAGATCGGTGGCAACATTGCCAACCGCCGGCGCATAAGGGTTTCCGGCCTGCCCTTTCTTTACAAGCTGGTTGATGGCGTCCGTTTGCGCCTGGCTGAGAGAACCAGCCCCTGGGAGAAGATTGGAAACGCCACTGATGAGCCCGTTAACAACGGGCGCCGATTCCTCCCACGGCCGGGTAGAGCTCGATTGCTTCGTGGTCGATGTCGATTGGCCGCCCATTCATAAATCCCTGTCTAGAACGACGCACTTTGACCGATACCCCTCTAGAACACGTTCCCAACCCTTGCGGCCGTAAATCCGCATTTTCGAGGATCCTTCCGCCTTCGCGTAGGCTTCGATTTGCTCGAGGAAGGGCAGCCAGCGGCGGCGGTCCCGTCCGCCGCACGCGACCAGGACACAGACCAAATCGCCGCTCGCGGAGACAAGCTGCGTTGTCGCTGCCGCCTCAACGATTGGCGGTGCGCCATCGGCGAAGGCTATCCACAACAATTGATCGCCGCCGAGCACCTCCGATTCGATGAGCTCGAAATCGCTCACGCCGACGCGCTCAACCGCGCTCTTGATGAAGTCACGCGCCAGCGGCCACACGATCGAAACCGCCCGCGGGTCGATGCACGCGAACCTAGCCGGCGATGACATAAGCAAAGGTCCGATTGGCCTGGGCGTTGTTGGCATGCGTGAAGGTGAAAGAGCCGTTGGCCGTCGCGCTCAGAAACATCGTTCCGTTGCCCAATTCAGCCGCGGCGTTCGCGGTGAGAGGGATCGGGATAACGACAGAGCCTGCCGCGCAATTGATATCCGTCACGGTGGTTGAGACGGCGCTTACCGCAAGGGTCACGATGCCGGTGGCGTTCGAGCGTCCCGACGCAAGCTCGCGAACTGAGCGGACGATCTTTGCCAGATCCTTTTCGTTGGCGCCGGGAACATAAGCGGTCAAATCGCGCCCCCTGGCTGCGCATCGGGCTCCACGCCTCCGAAGAACGTCCATGATGATCCGGCCGGGATGCGATTGCGGAAACGGATAAACCGGGCATCGCGCATGCCGTCGATCCGACCGGTGCGCGCGCTTAAGCCGACCTCGCGGCCAATGACCGGCGTCGCCTGCAACGTTTCGCGATAGACATAGCGCCCGAAAATCGCTGGCGCGTCGCTAACGGGAACGTAGCCGCTCACGACCAGGCGGCGACCGCCGGCCGACTGCTCGGCGCTGTCAATGGTCGCCTCAAGCGGCGGGCCCGAGAAAAAGCCGAGTTTGTGGGCGCTGTCGATTTGTCCAAGCTGCGGCGCGAATGACGTCGGATAGTCGTCAAGCGAGACAGTGAGCGCGTCCAGCGAGCCGCCGGGCGCAACCGCGTCCAGCGATTCCAACGTAATGCCGGATTGCGAAATGCCGAGCAGGCATTCGCCGGAGGCGGATATCGGGAAAAACCTGTTAAGAACCGTGTCGAAGCCAAGCAGCTTGTCATACAGGCCCGAAGAGCCGGAGACTGACTTATAGGCCCAATAGATGCGGGAACTGCGCGGGTCGGCGGTGCCCATGAACAGTTGCGGATTGCTGGCATCGAAATCCTTGACGAAGGATCTATCGACGCGCTCGCGGCCGATCGGCTCCGGCGCACCGCCGGGCACAATCCGGTGGTAGCCCTGCGTCGCATAGAAATAGACGGTATTGCTGCGGCGGATGATCGAGTAAGGCGCATGAAGCCCGATGCCATCGGCGAGCTTGTCGATCTGGAAGATGACGGGCGATCCGGGAACATAGGCCATTGTTCGGATGGCCTGATCCTGGAAGATCACTCCGAATTGGTCGCCGCCGGCCACGCCGCGGACATTGCCGCCGTCTGCGAAATCCTGGAAGTCGCAAGAATTGACCCCGACCGTCCAGCTATTCGCAGCATTGAAGCTGTTAAGGCCAGACCACATGATGCGGAATGGCTGCGAGAGCAGCCCTGACAGCACCAAGAACCCGCCGACAACGGTAATGTAAGCGGCGGGTGGCGGGGAGCCCAGCGCCGCCGAGAAGGCCGAGGCCGATGACAGGTCAAAGACCTGCAAGGCATGATTGGCTTGCGTTGCAAAGACCAGATTTCCGGTTTGCGCGAACTGCCATTGTGCATCCGGGTCCACCGAGGTGTAGCTGCCTCCGTCGGCGGAAACGTCGATCCAGGTGAAATCGGTGTTGTCGAGCTTGTAGAGCTTCGTCGCCGTCGCTGCGAACGTGACCACGCTACCGTTCGATTGCAGCGCATAGAACGCACCTCGGCACGGCCCGGGGAGCGCTTGTGTGTACTGCGCGAAAGACGGGAATGGCCCGTAACCGTCGCCCTGCGGCACGCAATTAAGGACGGCCTTGGTCGAGGTCCCGCCGTAATCGCTTATATCGGGCCGGTATTCAGCGGCTGGAATGAGCGGCATTTAGTGGCTTTCGGGCGGCAAGATTTCCTGATCGGGGTCAACCGTCCAGGTTTTCGGGATCGCGGTTCGCGGCGACCACG
>Ga0102590_1003445_pt1 | contig 15727 bp, 14 predicted proteins | sample AraplaMF_Col_mMF_FD_76859 | JGI IMG/M metagenome (GOLD analysis project Ga0102590, IMG submission 76859) | Arabidopsis root microbial communities from the University of North Carolina, USA - plate scrape MF_Col_mMF | ecosystem: Host-associated > Plants > Roots > Endosphere | place: USA...
ACCTCTCGCCAGTCAGCGGGAAGCATACCCCGCTGCTTCAGGGCGGCAAGCAACGGCGCCCACATTGCTTCGGCCTTCGTTTCCAGAAGCGCGGCTCGAACCGGGCTTAGCGTCCAGTCGAAATCCGTAAAGAGACGGCCGTTCTCGTAGCTGGCTGTCGCATTGAATTTCTGTTCGGCGATCGCGGGATCATAGAGCCAATAGGGATGGGCGAGGATATTGTGGAAGGTCGTCTTAACCTCTGCGAGAAGCGTCGGGATGTGCTCGCCGGCGAAGGCCGGATCAAAGAATGACAGGCGCGTGCGCCCTTGCTGCCGTTCGAACCAGACATTGGCGTTGTGGGCGTCGCCATGTGCGGTCACGCCGCCACTATCCGCCAGGCGCACGGGGTCCAGCCTTGCATGCGCGGCGTCGAACAGCTCCCCAAGCGTGTTGCGGTATTCGATGCCATTGATGACAAAGCGGGCTTTCGAGAGCGCGTCCCAGCAAAGCGTGACGCCGGGAAATTCGAACGCCTTGCCGACGTAAAAGCTCGCCAGCCGACCACCGGGGTACGTCCCGTCGGGCGCAGTGACCAGCCGGTCGTAGAACAGCCGGTGGACCGGCTCCTTTGCGACCTGCTCAGGCGTAACGGGATGCAGCGTCTTCAGGTAGACGGACATGACGGCCTCATTGAGCCGGCGCTCCGCATCCACGGCCTGGCTTGCCATTTCCTTATGATGAAGCTCGTCGAGCGCGCGCAGAACATCGGAAAAGCGTGGATCCGTCCTGCGCCTGTAGACGAGGATCTGTTCGCCCGGAAGGGTCGACATCATAAGCGGCTGATCTACCGGCAGGCCGGCCTTGGCAAGGATATCGGCGCGATAGTACTCACCGCTCATCTCCTCCTCGTTTTCCTCTTGATGGAATTTGAAGAAGTAGGACTTTCCGTCGGCCTCGAAGAAGCCATTCAGCGAATTGAGGCTGTATTGGTCGTGGTTGATCGCCAGATCGCGTGCTTCGATCCGAAACAGATCTCGCAACAGGTCGGCAAGCATAGCCTCGGCGCCACCGTCGCGTTTTTGGGCCTTCTCCCGGATGGCTGCGGTCCGACTAGTGGGCTGCCCCATGATTTCTCTCACTCCTGGAATGACGCGAAGGTTTTCATTTTTTGGGCGGCAAGTATCTGCTGCCGAGCGAGTATCTGCTGCCAACATAGGTGAAGGTATTGACCGTTGCGATCGTCTGCCCCGTCCACGTTTTTCGGTTGAGGACCAGGCAGCTGTCGCGCTCGCGGATGTGCAGGAGGCGTGCATGTCTCTCCGTTGCCGGGATTGCGCTGATGAGATGCTCGACTTCGGTTAACGGTGTGCTGTGCTGCAGGTAATCGTAGGTGCCGATGGACGTAAAATCCTGATCGAGATAGTTCTTTACCAGCTCTGTATTGACGTAACGCTCCTCCAGTTGAACAGGGACGCCATTTTCGTAGTGAACGACCAGCGAGTGATCGATGGGGCAAAGCTTCTTGAACTCGAACGCGTCCAATAGCATTTGATCCGGCCGCTCGATCCGCTCGAGCAGGATCACCTCCGCGCGGTGTTGGCTTCCACGCGCTTTGATCTCGGCGATGATGTTGCTGATCTCAATGAGGGTCGATTGCGCCTTGGGAGGCGACACGAATGTCCCGACGCCCTGGACCCTACGCAGATAGCCTTCGGCGGTCAGTTCACGAAGCGCGCGATGGACCGTCATGCGAGAAACGCCGAGCGAAGACGTCAACTGGTGCTCGGACGGAAGCTTCTCGTTCTGTGGCCAGTTGCCGTTTCCGATATTGTCGAGGACGAAGTCCTTGACCTTTTCGTAGAGCGGTAGCGCGGTGTTTGAAAGACCGGGCAATTTCTATCTCCGTCTCACGCCGAGGCGTGTGCTCGATCAATCGGCTATTCGAATGATCGTTTTTAATTTGGTTGAGCGACCATCGATCAGTCGGCGGTACGCATCAGGAACTTCGTCGAGTGAGTCCAGGATCTCGCTAAATTGCAGAAGCGAGGACTGCAGCTTTGGCAACAGCGCAATGGCGTCGGCGAGTTCGCCTTCAAAGGCATGGCAGCCAACCAGGGAAATCTCGCGCTCGACGAGGACATTCGGATCCAGATCCAGCTTTTCGTGACTGATGCCGACGAGAGCGAAGGCGCCGCCCCCGTCCAGCAGTTCGATTCCTTGCGCGATGGCCTTTGTGCTTCCCGTTGCATCCACCGCATAACGCAGTCGCGCGTTGCCGAGAGCAGTCCTTGCTTGCGACTTGTCCAGCGAGACCACCGAGCCTCCGCAGAGGCCGGCCACCATCTCGGCACGGCTGCCATTCAAATCCGCAAACAGCAACTTCCCATCGTGGAGATGTGAAAGTAGCAAACCGCAGAGACCGCCTATCGTCCCGCAGCCGACTAGGAGAATCGCCTCGCCTTGGGGTGGGTTAAGTCGTCGTATCGCATGAAGTGCGACGGCCAAAGGTTCGGCCATGGCCGCCACTGCAGGATCAAGTGACGGCTCGTGCTTGAAAACCAGACGAGCGGGTAGTTGGGCCTGCTCTGCAAATCCTCCGTCGCATATCTCGCCGACGAAACCGAGATGTTCGCAGATATTGGTGCGGCCTGATCTGCATGCTTCACATTGGCCACAGTAAAACCGGGAGTCAGCTGCGACGAGGTCACCGATCGCGAGATCTTCGACGCCCTCGCCAATTGCGGAAACGCGCCCGCAGAATTCATGCCCGGCCGTCGATGGACGTCTGCTGATCCACTGGCCGGTTCGGTAGTTGTGAACGTCCGAGCCGCAGATTCCCGCGGCGCGAACGTCGATCGTAACGTAGCCCGCGGGCAGCGACAGAGGTCTGTCGACTTTCTCGACCCTAAGATCAAACGCGTCGTAAAGCCGAACCGCCTTCATCCTATCAGCCCCGCTTTGGCAGATAGTTGTCGCGGACCGCCGAGACCGCATGCGCGTGGGATGAGAAGCCTTCATATTCCGCGAGCTTATGGGCACGCTTCGCAAACTCGGGATAGGCCGACGCTGTCACGTAGCCGATCGAACTGCGCTTCACAAAATCGGTCACCGACAGCGGGCCGAACGTGCGCGCCCAGCGGCTCGTCGGCAGCACGGCGTTTGGACCGAGGCAGAAGTTGGCGATGCTGACGGGCGTATGCGGACCCATGAGGATTTCCGCTGCCTCGGTGATCTGTCCGAGATGAGCGAAGGGATCCTGCGACAGGAGTTCGAGATGCTCGGGTGCGTAGGCATTGACGAAGTCGTAGCTTTCCTCGACCGAGGAGGTGAGGATGATCCCACCGCATTTGCCCGAAAGGACGGCGCTTGAGAACTGAACCCTCTGTTCCGTCATACGTGCCCAGTGTTCGGGCAGTGCGGCGAGGGCTTCCTCGGCCACACGGCGGCTATGGGTCACGAGATAGGCAGACGAATCTGGGCCGTGCTCGGCCTCGATCAGGAGATCGAGCGCGGCAAGGCCGCCATGGATCGTGTCGTCCGCGAAGATGATCGCTTCCGAGGGGCCAGCGGGCAGGCCGGTATCGATGATGCCTGACAGGCTCCGCTTAGCCGCAACCACCCAAGGGCTTCCCGGCCCGACGATCTTCAGTGCTGGCTTGATCGTTTCCGTCCCGTAGGCAACAGCTGCGACTGCCTGAGCGCCGCCTACCTTGTAGACAGTTTGCACGCCGGCCAGACGCGCTGCCACGAGCGTTGCGGCGTCCACGCTACCGTCCGGGGCAGGCGGAGTGACGATCGCCAGATTCGGAACACCTGCAACGACCGCCGGGACGGAGGTCATCATCGTGACCGACGGAAACGAACCTTTGCCGCGCGGAACGTAGAGGGCGGCGGACTTGATCGGGGTGAAGCGGTCGCCGGCAAAGGCGCCTGGCTTAATCTCCTTCAGCCACATGGCTTCAGGCTTCTGCTCTTCATGAAAATGACGAATATTCTCGATGCCGAAGGTGATGGCCTCGATCACATCTTCGCTGACGAGCTTGAAGGCGGCGTCGAATTCCGCGTCCGTTGCCTTGATCGTTGCTTCTGTAATATTTGCCTTGTCGAGGTCACGGCCGAAGCGGGCAACGGCCCGGTCACCCTCGGTGCGTACGGCCTCAAGGATTGGTGCCACTTTCTCGATGAAGCCCGAGATGTCTGTTTCGGAGCGTCGCAAGAGCGCGGCCTTCTCATCCGGTCCAAGATTGGAATATTCATGAAAAGTGACTTCGGTCATTGCTCATATCCTTGTTGGGCACAGAGGTGCACACAGCCGCGGTCGTTCGCGCGTTGACGGCACGACGATCCAAGTTGCCCACAGGTCATGCCGGAACGCACCGCAAGTCGGTGGCGCAATCCCCTGCAAGCTATTCGTGCGAGGACGCCGGATACGGCTATCCGGCAAATTCCCAGGAAGTCTGAGACTTCGTTCCCGTTTTTATTGTCTAGAGTTGTCTATACATCTATAGACAATATGATCATTCGTATGCTGTCAAGCCTCATCTTCCGCTTCTAGATCGATGCCAAAAAACCGCCGTCGACAGGAATGCATTGGCCGGTGATATAGGCAGATGCACTACTTGCGAGGAAGACGACGGCGCCGCCGATGTCGGAAGCATCGCCGAACCGCTTCTGTGGGATCTTGTCGATCATGCGCTCTGCCCAACTCTCATCCTGATAAAAGCCCTCGGTCATCGCTGTGCGGAAATACCCCGGTGCCACTGCATTCACGCGGATGCCCAACGGTGCCCATTCGGCCGAAAGCGCGCGGGTCATGCCAAGCAGCCCCGACTTCGACGATCCGTAGGGCACGGCGGTCGGGATGCCGACATAGGAGGTCAGAGAGCAGAGATTGATGATGCTTCCGCCGCGGGACTGTCGGGACATACGCCGCGCTGCGCCTTGCGACCAGAAAAAAGCGCCCTTGAGATTGGTGCCGATGATTTTGTCCCAGATCTGTTCATCGACGTCGAGCGAGGGGGCTACCTGTTCGTAGCCGGCATTGTTCACAAGGATATCGACAGCGCCCGTGATATTTTCGAATTTGCTTAGCGTTTCGTCGATGGACGAGACGTCTGTCACATCCTGGGCGCTCGTGATGCAGGTCCTGCCAAGGGCCTCGATCTTCTCTTTGGTTTCGCTTAGCGAATTTTGATCGCGCGCCGTGACGCAAACATCGGCACCCGCTTCGGCAAGCGCCAGCGCAATCCATTGGCCTATGCCACGGCTCGCACCGGTCACAACTGCCATTCTTCCTGCCAGATCGAACATCGTATTGGCCATGATGATCCCCTTGCTTTTGCAGGATAGAAGCATCGTTCATCAATAATGTCTATACATGTATTGACAAACAGAGACATTCCGATTTGTGCCTGAAAGACGCGTCATGGCTAAAGTTGCCACAGGACATTACGCTCAGAAATCCCGATCGGCAGCCGCAGAGACAATCGTTAGGTTTGAGATTGATTGCCCAGGATCTGCCGATCGGATCGAATGCCTGTCGATGGCTTTCAGCTTCAGATCAGTGCGATCAAGGTGAAGATGTGAGATTTCAGATAGTTGGGAAGAGGTGGTCGCAGGTTCCGATCGCTTCTAGGCGACCAATAGGTCACCTATCTCTTATCTCGTGCAAATTGCTTCACGCCGCTGAGTTGGGAGGTTTCCCAGGCACAGGCCATCATTCCCTCGTTAATTCTTGAAACAACCTCTCTGATGTTCGACGCGTTGGGTGCATCGGCGACGTTTCGCAGTAAAGCCCTCGACAGGCATTGGCGTAATGCAAGGGCACTGTCCTATCACAATCCCCGCGTCTACAAGGAGCGGGTGGTCGGCGACTTCGCTGTGAATGGTGCTCCTCCGCCTCTAACCTGGCGCATCGGCCAGGCATAACGACTTTGCGGCCCGGGTGTCGCCTACGCCGGTGCTCGCGTGGCGACCTCCGGGTTGCTTATTTCGTCACGTGGAATGAGCGGAAGTACGATAACCGACAGCATGGCAATGCCGAGAAAGAGGACGTGCATTGGGAGAAATGACGTCAGCAATCCGGCGGCCGCAGGCCCCAGAATGGCCGCGAGGGCATCCTAACGTTAACCGAGCATCGATCAAAATGTGGGATCTGGTGGGATGACCAGATTTAACCGTGACCCTCTTTATCGTCGCCACCGATTTCCAGCGGAGGTGATTGCCCATGCCGTTTGGCTCTATTTCCGGTTTCCGCTAAGCCTGCGGATGGTCGAGGACATGCTGGCAGCTCGTGGCGTCATCGTCTCTCACCAAGACCGTGCGACTCTGGGCTGAGAAGTTCGGCAGACACTTTGCCAACGCCATTCGGAAGCGATCAGCCGGCAGGCTCGGCGACAAATGGCACCTCGATGAGGTTGTCATCACCATCGGTGGAAGGAAACACTGGCTTTGGCGCGCCGTTGATCAGGACGGCTTTGTTCTCGATGTGTTGGCGCAAAGCCGCCGCAATGCCAAGGCGGCAAAGCGCTTGATGCGAAAGCTTCTGAAAGGGCAACGCCGTTCGCCGCGTGTGATAATCACCGACAAGCTTCGATCCTGCGGTGCGATGAAGCGGGAGATTATGCCGGGCGTCGAGCATCGCTCGCACAAGGGCCTGAACAATCGGGCAGAGAACTCTCATCAACCCGTCCGACGAAGGGAGAGGATCATGAAGCGCTTCAAGTCAGCGCGACAGCTTCAGCGTTTCGTTTCCATCCACGACCCGTTCGTCAACCTCTCTAACGTTCCCCGCCACGATATTCGATCCGCCCACCATCGCGAATTGCGAGCGGCAGCCTTGGATACTTGGCGCCAAATCGCACGTCTTCACACGGCATGAAAGCCTCACTCCCAGATCTTGTTTCAGAGCGTAAAGTTTACTGTGCCGTTGACGGACTTCAGGAAAATTTGAGTCTGCCTCAAGGTGCACAACGCAGTTCGCTTGAATCGCGTCGCCGCAGCAGCTTCCCCCATCCTAGCGTAGTGCCAAGTCCGGCCAGAAGCACGAAGACGACCCCAACGGCCTGGACGAGGCTGATTTCCTTGGAATAGAAAACATAATCGCTAAGCAGCGCGGTCACCGGGTTGAGGAACGCGCAGACCCCGATCGTGGCCGTCTGAACTTTTGGGTAGTTCGCGTAGAGTAAGACGTACACGACGCCCGTGTGGAGAACCCCAAGACCAACGAGCCAACCCCAAATTGGCAGCGCTGCGTCGCGCAGCGGTTCGAGCGCCAGGAACGGTGCGAAGAGGACAAGACCTATCAGGCAATGGATGATCGTCAGGATGGATGAATCGACCGCTCGCAGCCGCCGCGCCGTCAATGTGGAGCCTGCGTATAGCAGCGATGCCAGAATGGCGAAGCCCACTCCGTTGGCCCAGGAACTGTTGCCCATTATGTCGCCGACATGAGGCAAGACGACCAGCAGCAGTCCACAGAAGGCCACAACCAGCCAAAGCAACTTATCTCGGTAGAGGGTCTCGCCGAGAAAAAGAGCGCTGATGATGACGATCCAAAATGGTTGCAGGTGATAGATGATGATCGCAAATCCAATCGAAGTCGAACGGAAGGCCTGAAACAGCGCAGCCCAATTCAGGACCAGGCACAGACCGCTGACAATAGTGAGCCCAATCAGTTTCCGATTTATTCGCCAGATCCCGTGCAAGGTACCACGATACAAGGACCAGGCGATGAGCGACAACGCACCAAAAAGACAACGGAAGAACACGATGTTCAGTGTTGGCTGCCCGGTTTGGATCGCAAAGACACCGACAGTTCCCGACAAAGCCATTGCGCCGGCGAGGTAGACTGTGGGACCCAATCCTCCGCTTGTCGTTGGAGCCTTGGATGCGACTGCCTCGGGATGCACGTCCTTAACGTCGGCTTTCATCAGGCGCCGATCCATGTGATCGTCTCGTCGCCATTGACGGCCAGGCTCGAAATTTGAAACATGATTTTTCCGTTGATTGGTGAAACCGCCGAGCCGATCGGCTCGCCAAAATGATTGCGAATGGTCCCAAGAACAGTATCGGTGTCGACGACATCGCCGACGGCGTGGGTCGGATACCACAAGCCGGACGCGGTTGCGGTCACACTGGAACAGCGGAGCACCTGAACATCTAGTTTCGATGGGTGGTCCGAACTGTCATCCAGTAAGACGTGCATGGCTCTCAACAGTCTGTGGAGACCGGTGACGAGGGTTTGAATAGCATCTTCATCGTACTTGCCGGCCCCGCCCGCCTCGGCGATGATCGCCGGCACTCCCGCCCCAGCCGCGCCGGCAATCATCATGCCCCTTGCCGGACTTGCGATTGCGTAGGGAAGCCCAAAATCTCTAGCAAGGCGCTCGGACCGTTCGTTTCCCTCACAAAAGATCGTGAACGGCGTCAGGCTCTCGCTCAGGTCTCCACAATGCAGATCGACGAGCGCATCAGTATTCGAGAAAACCTCATCGATCAGCCACGCGGCAAGTCTATCACTTGCGGTGCCAGTCGCGCTGCCAGGAAACACCCGATTGAGGTTTTTCCCATCTGCGGGATTTATATAGACGCTTCTTTTTGCAAAGGCTGCGGTGTTGACCACTGGCAGTATGATCAATGTCCCTGCCAAGTTCTCGTATGGAAGTTTCAGAAGCCGTTGGGCCGCTTCGATGGCGCAATATTCTGAGCCGTGAACGCCCGCGCTCACGCAGATACTGGGGCCTGCGGAGCGTCCCTTAATGATAACGATCGGCAGGACATGATCCTCGATTGGCCAACACTCGACCTGTGTGACGCCTGGCGGTGCCGATTTGATGATTTCTCGAACGGTAGCGCTGCGCTCGGCTAAATTGGGTATCGTAATGGTCATTGGCTCTTTCTTGTAAGGATTGGATGTATATTCGGCACGGCTTGCCGTACGAGCTGCCGCAATCTCCCTGGTTCCGTTTATGAAAGATGCTCGACGACCCGTTTCGAAAGGTAGGGAGATAAAAATCCCTGAAGCATCGCTCGATACTTGAGATCAAAATAGATGGATGAGCCGATGCGCAGGCTCTCTGCCGAACCTGTGACGTCGATGACAGTGTAATCGGAATTGGCAGTCACGATCCTGACCCCGGCTTCGCGCGGAATAAGTGCTTTCGGGTCTGCGTCGACGACTCCAAAATCGAGAATGGCCCGCTTGCGGATTTCTGAAGTTGCGGCAACGCCTAGGTCCGCGACGGCGCCGCCTCCATCGATTCCGGCCGGCTTGTCCTGGATTTCGACGATGGTTCCGCAAAACCGGAGGGTGTCGGTTCGTAATCCGACAAAGGGCTCGTCAGCGACCGGTATCGTTCCCAGCAATGCTGCTTGTCCGATCCTGACCTGAGTGGGCCAACTGGCCAGGATTTCTGAACTCATCCAATGAATAATGGAGGAGCCTCCAAGGGATATCTTCGGTACACTGATCCCCTCTTGCCCGAGATCGCGCGCCAGCCGGTAAAGACAGCTTAGATTCGAATGGGAGGGTTGGACCCCGTTGGCACAGGCATAGTTGGTTCCAAAGCCCTCGAAGACAAGGTTGCGATGGCGCTTGGCAAGGATCGTTCGCATGACGGCAGGTGCCTCATGCGGCAGCACCCCCTCCCTCAAGTCGCCGACATCGACCATCAGGAAGTAGCCGTGCTTCACGCCGTGCTTTTCGGCAGCGCTGTCGAGGGCATCCAGAATGCTCGGATCGGAGTTGAGGCTGGCCTTCGAATAACGAACGATATCTTCCGCCTGCAGCGCTGTCGGAAGGCTCGTGGTCATCACCGGCGTCTTCAGCTGCGCGGAGAAATTCCTGGCGATTTGAATCTTCGACATTCCAAGATAGGCGGGAGCCTGCCGATCGACAAGCTGCAGGATCGGTGCGTAGTCGTGGCAGGGCTTGACCACGAAAACCAGTTCGAGCCCGTTTCGGTCGGCGTCAGCTTTGATAAATTGCAGGTTTGCTTCAATGGATTTCAAATTAACTGCGAGCTCAGCCATTCTATGGTCCTCGAGTTTGATGGGTCGCTAAGCGATCTGCGGTTCCGTCAATGTTTTGCTGCCGTCCTCAATCATGCGAAGCCTCAATTCGCCAAGTGCCGACGGCTTTCCTTGGCTGCCGAAGAATAGGCCGACACTGCCGTGGTTGGCGTATTCGGGACTGTCACGCTTCATCAGATTGTCGACGGCTGGCAGATAATTCCAACGAACTGCGGGAAAGAGGGAGTGCGCGAGATGATAGGAATCGCCGTACGGAAAAACATTGTGCTTGACGATAGCGCCGACGACGCCTGGGAAGTCGGTCGGCCGCCCGAGCGCAAGTTCACGTTGATGATAAGGAATATCCGTCTCGCAGGTGGCAAACCAACGATGCAACGCGATATGGGCCACCCAGTAGAAAAGCGGATAGGTGATCAAGACCGGAACGACATAAAGGAACAGCAACTCGGTGTAGAAGCCAAAGTACGCAAACAGCGCGATCACGGTTGCGACTGACAGAAGGCGCAGCGCTAGGTTCCAGTTCCACATGTCTATCGCGATATAGCCCCAGCATTCCTTCAATCGATCAACAATGCCGAACGGCGTCAACGGCCGGAAAACGCCAAACCAGTATTGCCCTGCCGTAATGCCGGGCACAAATCCCTTTTCGACCATTTCCAGTCGGTCGGGATCATCTTCCGTGTTGACCGAATGATGATGTTCGACAACGTGGACCTGATGGCGCCGCCTTATTTCCGGCATGAATGCCGGAAACTGGTAAAGCAGGTTCGTGATGATTTCATTGATGCGCCGGTTTGGACCCAATGAACCATGAGCGGCATGATGACCGATTTCCTGCAGAGCTCTAAACCGACCCGTGACAAACAGAATCGCCAGCAGCTTCAAGGCCCAGCTGTCGGTATGATGAAATGCAAGGATGGCCGCCAGAATGAAGAGGTAGGACCAGACGAAGGCCATCGGCCCAAAAAGCCAGTCTAGCGGCTTGTAGCTCAAACCTTTGAAGTATTTACGGTAATGCCGAACAGCATCGGCGCCTTCGGCGGGACGTGGGACATGGGAGAGATCGACCCGATGGTAGTAGGCATCGGCTGCGAGCATGAGGCCGGCAACGGCGAACAATACAACTGCGATAACCATATCATTGCCTTTTGCAAATTGAGAAATGACAGGCCGACCGTCGTCAGCGCTGTCAGAGGGTGAGGGCACGCAAGAAGACCTCTTGGGCATTGATCCAAGGGAGCGTCTTGGCCCCGTCGAGCAGAGAGAAAAGCAGTGGTGTCATTTGGGACGAGAAAGCCTGACTGCTTTCAAGTGGTGTTATGGCCGGCAGATGATCGATGGCGATCACGTAGACAGGCCTGCCGTTTGTCGGAACTTCGTAGATCGGCTCGTCGATGCTCGAGAGAGGGCCTCTCAAAAGGATCGGATTATTATTGTTGGTCTCGCATCCGATATCCGAGACGATCCGAAGCTTGCTATCGGATCCGATGTTTTCGGCGCTCAGGAATTTGGGCGTCGTTTCATCGACGGCCATGCAATTGACGATGATATCGTAGCCGGAGAGCGTGTGATCGACGTCAGGATCAAGAAGGGACTGACGTGAGAGGCTTGTATAATCCAGCCCGAGTTCATTCAGCACCATGACGGCACCGACACCACACTGGCCGCGGGTCCCCAATAGGGCAATCGACGGGCGCCGGCAGTCGTTGAGGCCTGAATGCGCTCGGCCCAAGAGTTCGTCCAATTGGGTCGGCGCGGTGAACAGCCTTGCGGGGGGAGCTTGCCTCGGCCCCTCGATCTCGGACCAGAGGATTGCGGCAAGGACTGTCCCGACTTTTCCAGCGATGGTGCTGAACGCAGGCACCTTTGCGCCCGTCTCGTCCGTCAAGAACTCGGTATCGTAGTGGGTTCCGCCTCCACGCGTAAATCCCTCGAGCATCTTGAGCGCGGTCGGTTTCTCGTGAAGAATCCGTGTCTTGGTATATTGATGGGCATAGAAGACATGCTCACCGTAGAACGGCTCGCCGGTCAATTCCGGCAACTTGATGCCGAGGGTCACCGTATCCTTGCGTTGCTGGCGCCAAGTGTCGCGCGGTTCGATGATGCAGCCATGCCTTTGATATTCGCTGTCTGAAAAGACACGTTTTGGTGCCGTTTCGACATGAACTTCATATCCGCGGTCGATCAGCCTGGAGGCATCCTCTGGCGTAAGCGGCGCTCGGCGTTCATTGGGGTTGACTTCTCCACGGACCCATATCGTTTTCATTATCCACCAAAGCTGTTGTGAAAGCGCGCCACGACCCTCGGTCCGGCGCAAGGGGAGCCGGTTCCGTGAGTAATTCATATTGCAAAGTACGTACTATGAAGTACGCATAAACAAAACCGGAAGTTGAGTATGAGTCAAGCGTTTTCTATTGAATGCGAAGTTTTTCTCCCTTTCGCACCTGTGCCGCGCTACAAGACATCGCCATGCAGAATCCGGAGGAAATTGATGCGACGGCCTCTGAACAAAAGGCGGCAAATTGACCGTAGCGCCGAAACCCAGCAACTGCTTATTGAAGCTGCCATCGAGATGCTGTGTGAAAAAGGGTTTGCCGGTGCGACCACGGCAAACATCGCGGCTTCGGCGGGCGTCACGACCGGCGCCCTTCATCACCACTTTGCGACGAAGGACGACCTGTTGTTCGGCGTCCTCGATTATGTCTCGGAGCGTATCGTTCTGGAATTTCGTCTCTTCGGCCGCAAGAGCAGCGGGCAGCCTATTGATCTTCAACTGCTTGTCAGGCAGCTTTGGAGCATTTACGGCGGCCCGCAATACTGGTCGATATGGGAAATCATCATGGGTTCGCGGGAGGACGAGCGCATGCGTGAGCGTCTTCTTCAACATCGCGAGCGAACGATGGAAGCGCTAAACCAGTGTTGGCTCACCCTGAACCCGAGCCTGACCACGATCGATCAAAGAACAGCCAGAGTGCTCGATCTTCTGCTTTCTTCCATTCGAGGTCTTTGTATGGACCGCTTCGTGAGAACCGACGAGCGATATTTTCATGAGCAGTTGACGCTCCTAGTCGAGAGCATCGAACCAATCTTTGCCAAGAGCTGATTGCCACGCGCCAGAATAACGGAACAGAGATTTCCTAGTCAACGGCATTAAAACCTAAGCGCGATGTTTTATCAAAAATGAGTCTTCGCCAGTTGACATACTAACTAATATGTATGTTATTTCGAAATCGCAATAAGGTGGAAATTGCCTTTGATTATGGTCCGGTGCGCAAGCGGACCGGGTCAGGCTCCGGCACACTCTCTGTTGTGAACAACCAAGCTGAAGGGTCGGCGAGATGAGCATGGACGCTTTGAATGGCGTAACCGCTGCGAACAGCCAAAGATCAGATCGAAGGGCCAAGACGCTCGTCGGCGGTTCGATCGGCCATTTCATAGAATGGTACGACTGGTCCATCTACGGGCTGCTAGCAGGGGTGTTCGCAGCACAACTCTTTCCCGCTGGGAGCGAAGCAGCATCCCTTATGACGAGCTTTGCAGTGTTTGCGATAGGCTTTGCCGCTCGTCCGCTCGGCGCTTTCATATTGTCGCCGATGGCCGACAGATACGGACGACGAGCGCTTCTGGCGGCCACGATCATCGCGTCAGGCTTGGGTAGTCTGATCATTGGACTATGCCCCACTTATGAGAAGATCGGCCTGGCAGCCCCTCTCATCATTGTCGCTGCCCGTCTTTTGCAGGGATTCTCCTCTGGCGGTGAATTTCAGATCGCACTCACGTTCTTGAATGAACACGCGGCTCCAAAGTGGCGCGCATTCTCGGCTTCACCCCAGATGGTTTCAATTGGAGCGTCCGTCCTTGTTGCAAACGCTGTTGCCTCGATAGCAACTCAATTTCTAAGCGCTGATGCACTCTCCGCCTGGGGGTGGAGAGTACCGTTTCTGCTGGGAGCATTTCTTTCTCTCTACGGCCTTTATATTCGTCGCAGCCTTCAGGAAACACCGGTTTTTGAAAAGAGCCAACGTCACGACCTTCCGGCACTTGCTTCAATTTTAAGGTCGCTGCTTGACCATCCGAAGGAAGCATTGACTGTTTTCGTCATTCAGATGAATACGGTGCAATACTATATTTGGCTCATATTTCTTCCGACATACGCGCACCTGATCGGTGGCCTTGACCGTTCGGCCGGTTTCGTTGCCAGCATGGTGGCGACCTTGATCTATTGTCTTGTCCTTCCTCTCTTCGCTGCAGTTTCCGATCGCGCGGGTCGTAAGCCGCTTCTGATCGCATCGGCTTCTTGCTTCTTGATATTTTCATATCCTCTCCTGTCCATTCTCGCCGGATCGGCAAGCCTCGGTACTGCGGTCTTCGTCGCCGGTTCGGGTGCGATTTTCCTCGCCTTCAACAATGCTGTGATTGGGACAGTCTTTGCGGAATTGTTCCCAACAAACATTCGCACCACCGGAATTGGGATCCCGTATGCGATTTGTGCTGCGATCTTTGGCGGCACTGCGCCTATGGTTGCAACCTGGCTGGATGGATTGGGTGGGCCTCTTTATATCTCCGCCTACGTCATGGTGATATGCGCGATCAGTATTTTCACCTATCTCTTCATAACCCCCGAAACATTTTCCCGCTCTCTGGACTGAGCCGTCACAGGAACCACCATACTCCGAAGGAAGTCCGCTATGCTTGTCGTGCATCACCCCGATCAAGCCCTTCATGACCCCTCCGCGGTCTTTCGCGGCGGCAAATATATCGATCAACCCGACCGTGCGGAGCGATACAGGATTTTTCTGTCGGCGATAGCCGAGGACGGTCATCGAGTCGTTCAGGCGCGCCTGGGTAACCTTGCCGGCGTAACGGAAGTTCATCATGCCGACTACGTCGAATTCCTCCGCACCGCTTACGATCGTTGGGCCGCGCACGGAGGCTATGGGCCGGAGGTGGTCGCCAACGTGCACCCAACTCATCGTATGAGCCGAAAGCCAACGGAGCTCTTGGGTGAACTCGGATGGTATTCGAACTCGACCTCGTGTCCGATGCAGGCGGGAACCTGGCAAGCCGTTTACGCCAGCGCTCAAACGGCCTTACATGCAGCGGACGCCCTACGGCCCGGTGCGGATCATGTCTACGCGCTTTGTCGGCCGCCAGGTCACCACGCCTATCCGGACTTGATGAGCGGGATGTGCTTTTTGAACAATGCGGCGATCGCCGCGCATCAACTGACAAAGCGATATGAGAGGGTTGCTATCGTCGATATCGACGTTCATCACGGAAACGGAACGCAATTCATCTTCTGGGAACGTCACGACGTTCTGTTCTGCTCGATCCACATCGACCCGTCGGATGCTGCGCCCTATTACGCCGGCTATGTCGATGAGATCGGCGAAGGCCTCGGGAGAGGCTTGAATTTCAATCAACCGCTCCCCGTTGGAACGAGAGATGAGGCTTGGCTCGACGCGATTGACCGGGCTCTTTCTCGAGTGCGTGAATATAATGCCGGGGCATTGGTGATATCGCTCGGCTTGGATGCCGCCGAGCACGACCCCGTTGCTGCGTTTAAAATTTCCAATTCGGGCTTTGCCGCAGCCGGAGGCCGAGTTAGTAAACTTGGTCTTCCAACCTTGCTGGTGCAGGAAGGTGGCTATCTTAGTCCTCAGCTTGCAAGTTGCCTTCAAAGCTTTACGCGTGCGTTTTAAGTCGTTTGCAC
>Ga0102590_1003446_pt1 | contig 15727 bp, 14 predicted proteins | sample AraplaMF_Col_mMF_FD_76859 | JGI IMG/M metagenome (GOLD analysis project Ga0102590, IMG submission 76859) | Arabidopsis root microbial communities from the University of North Carolina, USA - plate scrape MF_Col_mMF | ecosystem: Host-associated > Plants > Roots > Endosphere | place: USA...
AATAGCGATAGACCTTGGCACAGCGAACACGCTGATTATACACAATGACCAGGTAGTGGTGGATGAACCTTCCATTGTAGCCATCGAGAGAGCGAGTGGCAAAATTGTGGCGGTTGGTAAAAAGGCCATGATGATGCACGAAAAAACGCATGAGTACCTGCGTACCATACGTCCCCTGAGAGACGGTGTGATAGCGGACTTTAATGCGGCAGAAGGAATGCTCCGTGAAATGATCAAGTTGGTTTATCCCAAGAAGCCATTGTTTTCGCCCAGCTGGCGCATGGTTATCTGCATCCCTTCCAGTATTACGGAGGTGGAGAAGCGTGCCGTACGCGATTCTGCTGAGCAGGCAGGCGCTAAAGAGGTATTTCTGATCCATGAGCCAATGGCAGCTGCGCTGGGTATAGGCATTGATGTAGAGGAGCCTGTAGGTAACATGATCATCGACATAGGCGGTGGTACCACTGGTATCTCCGTAATAGCACTGGCTGGTATTGTGTGCGACCAGAGTATCCGTATAGCCGGCGACGAGTTCACGGCTGATATCATGGAAGCCCTGCGCCGTTACCATAGCCTGCTGATAGGTGAAAGAACTGCTGAACAGATCAAGATATCGATAGGCTCTGCGCTGAAAGAGCTGGATAATCCGCCGGATGATATACCGGTGAATGGGCGTGACCTGGTGACCGGTATTCCCAAACAGATCATGGTATCTTACCAGGAAATTGCAGAAGCATTAGATAAATCTATCTTCAAAATAGAAGAAGCTATCCTGAAGGCGTTGGAAACCACACCACCGGAGCTGGCTTCCGATATTTACCGCAGAGGCTTATACCTCACCGGCGGTGGTGCGTTACTGCGCGGACTGGACAAACGCCTGGCCCAGAAGATAAAGCTGCCCGTACACGTGGCAGACGATCCGCTGCGCGCCGTGGTAAGGGGTACCGGCATTGCACTGAAGCATGTAGGTAAATATCCATTCCTCATGCAGTAGATTTGAAATTTGAAATTTCAATATTAAAAGGTGCGAAATCTAGTCATTTTCTTAAGGCGTTACTTTAACTTCTTTTTATTTCTGCTACTGGAAGTGATTTGTATCGTGATGGTTTTCCGGAACAACAATTTTCAGAGAACCGCCTACCTCAATTCTGCCAACACTGTAAGCGGTAAACTGTACGATCGCTATAATAACGTACAATACTATTTCCATTTAAAAGCTACCAACGACAGCCTGGTATCAGAGAATGCGCGCCTGCATAATATGCTGCGCACCAGCTTTGACAGCATGCTGACCGGTAACATCGTGAAGACTGACACCATCCGCCAGTTCAGCGGTGATACCATGCACCGGGTAACGGGCATGGAATTGCGCCGTTATTTGTACCGGGAAGGCAAGGTGATCAATAACTCGGTGAACCGGGCGGTGAACTATATCACCATCCGCCGGGGCCGTTTGCAGGGCATCCGCCCTAACATGGGGGTAGTAGGTCCCAGCGGCGTAGTGGGCACAGTAAGAAGCGTAAGCGATAATTATGCAGTGATCCTCTCCCTGCTGGCCAAGAGCTCGGGCACAGGCCCTAACGCCTTTGGCGTAAACTCCCGCCTGCTGAGAGGCCGGGAAATAGGCACTACCTACTGGGACGGCGCTGATCCCGGCTATGCCATCCTGAGAGACATACCCAGGGGCGTTAAGCTGCAGAAAGGGGACACCGTAGTGACCAGCGGTTTTTCCGCCTTTTTCCCTGAAAACATCCCGGTGGGATACGTCGACACATTTGCCTTAGCAGATAAATCCAGCACCGCCTATACTATCCGGGTGAAGCTGGCCACCAACTTCTATAATCTGCAATATGTGTATGTAATAGATAATCTTCTGAAGGACGAACAACAACGATTGGAGGATTCAACCTACAGCCTGACCAAATGAGCATATTGTTACGTAATATTATCCGATTTGCGCTGCTGCTGCTGTTACAGGTATTTGTGCTGAACAAAATACTGGTGCATCAGCTGATCAGCCTTGAACTGTACATGTTGTTCATCCTGCTGTTGCCATTCAATATACCCCGTCCGGCGCTGATGCTGCTGGGATTGTTGCTGGGACTGAGCCTCGATATGTTTATGAATACCATGGGCATCCATGCATTTGCCTGTGTGTTTATGGCTTACCTGCGACCCTTTATCATCAATATCCTATCGCCGCAGGGTGGCTTTGAAACGAACATGAAAACCCCTTCCATGATCAGTATGGGTGTATCACAGTTCCTGATATACGTATCCATACTGGTGTTCCTGCACCACCTGGCGCTTTTCACCCTGGAGGTGTTTGGCTTTGGAAACCTGGGTTATATGCTGCTGAAAATTTTATTCTCCACGATCGCCAGCCTGGTTCTGATCGTGCTGTATGAGCTGCTGTTCTTTTCGAAGAAGTAAGAGATACTTTTTAATTTCGTGTAGGAATTCACTATAAGAACTTAGATGTCTGTTTATAATCAGCCCAGGAGAAGAGTAATACAATTGATCATCCTTGGAATGGTGCTGCTCATCGTTACCAGGTTGTTCTTTTTGCAGGTGGTGGAAAAGAAATATTCCAAGCTGGCCGACGCCAACGCGGTATTGCGTAAGGTGGTGTATCCCAGCCGTGGCATGATCTATGACCGCAAAGGGCGCAGTGTGCTGCGCAATGACGTGATGTACGACCTGGTAGTAACCCCTGCCAGTGTAAAGAATATCGATACCAATTACCTCTGCCAGATCTTACAGATTGACCGTGAGGAGTTCAGAAAACGGATCGTGACCGCTATTATCAAGAACGGCCGCGTAAGGCAATCCGTATTTTCGGCCCTGCTTCCGCCTGATATGTTCGGCAAGCTGCAGGAAAGCATGTACCTGTTCCAGCCCGGCTTTGAGCTGGTGCAGCGCCAGATCCGTTCCTACCCCTATTCTGCCGCCGCCAATATCCTGGGCTATATCGGGGAGGTATCTCCGCAGCTGCTGGCTAAGCCGGCTTTCAGCGCTTACCAGATGGGCGATTACCTGGGCATGACCGGCCTGGAGAAAACCTATGAGGGGATCCTGATGGGAACGCGGGGTATCCAGTACCTGGTGAAGGATAACCTGAACCGTCCGCAGGGCCCGTATGAAAAAGGGGAGTTTGATACGGCGGCCATTGCAGGGAAGAACCTTCGCCTGTCGCTGGATATAGACCTGCAGGTACTGGGAGAAAGGCTGATGCGCAACAAGATAGGCAGCATCGTAGCTATAGACCCGCAGACCGGCGGTATCCTGACCATGGTGAGCAGTCCGACCTTTGACCCGAACCTGCTGACCGGTTCTTACAGGGCCCGCAACTTCAGTAAATTATTCGTAGATACTACCAAGCCTTTATTTAACCGCGCCACGCAGGCCACCTACCCGCCGGGTTCTTCCATGAAACCGCTGACGGCCCTGGTGGCACTGGATGAGGGTGTAATAACGCCCGCCTTCGGGTTCCCCTGCCGCGGGGGCTATGCCAACTGCGGAAAATTTATCCGCTGTACGCACACTACCCCGGGGCACGCAGCCAATCTCCGTTTGGCCATTGCCAACTCCTGTAACGCCTATTTTGTGCACCTCTACCGCCTGGAAGTGGATGCTGCCAAATTTGGCGGCTTACGCAAGGGGCATCAGAAATGGTATGATTACATGACTTCCTTCGGGCTGGGGCACCGCCTGGGCGTAGACATACCGGGAGAGTACAGCGGCTATGCGATAGATACAGCGGGCATGAACAAACGTTATAATGGCATGTGGAGCTCCTGTTCAGAGCTGTATGTAGGTATGGGCCAGGGCGCCGTAGTAGTTACACCCCTGCAGATGGCCAATGCCATGTGTATTATCGCCAACAGGGGATATTATTATCTGCCGCACTTTGTACAGAGTATAGACAATGACAACAGTAATTTATTAGCTAAATATAAGGAGCGCCACACCGTTGCGCATATTTCAGACACCAGCTATAGCTCAGTGGTGTACGGTATGGAGGATGTGGTGGAAAGAGGTACCGGAAGATCTGCCATGATCGAAGGTATCACCGTATGCGGTAAAACCGGTACGGCAGAGAACAATGCGATCGTGAACGGTGTGCTCAAAAAGCTGAAGGACCACTCAGTGTTTGTGGCTTTTGCACCCCGGGACAATCCGAAGATCGCCATTGCCGTTATCGTAGAGAATGCAGGTTTTGGCGCCACCTATGCAGCGCCTATCGCCAGCCTGATCATGGAAAAGTACCTGAACGATACTATTTCCGTGAAACGCAAGCCGGTGGTGAAAAATATGCTGGAATACAATACCCTGGACCCGGTGGTGCGGGAGAAGTCTAAGCTGGACTCCCTGAACGGCGCAAGCGCCAGGATGACAACAGATCAAATACTCAACATTTATTTTCGTAACTAAACCATATGAACGATCGTCAGCAAATAAAGCTTACCCAAGGAATTGACTGGCCTGTGATGGGGCTGTATGTAGCGCTGGTATTACTGGGGTTGATGTCGATATTTGCGGCGGAGCACCGGGAGGGAGATAATGTCTGGTTCAACATCATGCACCTGAGCAAGAACTATGCGCGGCAGCTGATGTGGTGGGGTGTTTCGCTGGTGCTGGCTACGATCATATGGTTAACGGATAGTAAGTTCTTTACGGCTACTGCGAATCTCTTATACGCTTTTGGCTTGCTCTTACTCTTATTGGTACTGGGCATCGGGCGTGATGTAAAGGGCTCGCATTCCTGGCTGGTGATCGGCGGTTTTCAGTTCCAGCCCGCAGAGTTTACGAAGCTCTGTACCAACCTGGCGCTGGCCAAGTACCTGTCGTCACTGGAAACGGATTTTAACAAGCTGCGCTCGCGGCTCATCGCTGCTGCATTAGCGCTCATCCCCGCGGCCATTATCATCCTGCAGGATGAAACCGGTCTTGCGCTGGTATATTTTGCCTTTTTCCTGGTAATGTACCGTGAGGGCCTGCCGGGTGTGCTGCTGGTGGTAGCCTTTTCGGGGATCATCCTCGTACTGAGTGCATTACTGGTAGACAAGAATATATTGTTCATCATCTTTTCTGTGATCACGGCGCTGGTGATCTATTTCAGCCGTCGTGAGATCAAGCGGAGCCGCAGCCGTTTGCTGCTGATACTGGCCGTCTGGGCCTTCTGTTCCGCTTTCGTGATGTTCATTGTGCCTTTTGCCTTTACCAAGGTGCTGAAAGATTACCAGGTAAGGCGTATTGAAGTGATGCTGGGTAAGGAGAATGATCCCAAGGCCACTTACAATACCCGTCAGAGTATGATCGCCATCGGCTCCGGCGGCTTCTGGGGTAAGGGATACCTGAAAGGCACACAAACACGTTTTGACTTTGTGCCTGAGCAAAGTACCGACTTCATTTTCTGTACCATCGGGGAGGATTTCGGTTTTGCAGGCAGTTTAATATTCATGGGCCTGTATGTAGCCCTGCTTTTCCGGATCATTTTTATTGCGGAACGACAGCGATCGACATTCAGTCGTGTATATGCCTACGGAGTAGCCAGTATTATCTTCTTCCACCTGGCTATCAATATATCCATGACCATCGGCCTGGCGCCGGTGATCGGTATACCGCTACCCTTTGTCAGTTACGGCGGTTCTTCACTCATGACCTTTACCATGCTGCTGTTTATTATGCTCCGCCTGGATGCCGACAGACAAATGGTGCTGCGCTAGTTTGAAGTTCGAGCATCTCTTTATTTCGTTTTTTACCATTAAGTCACATGTCTGTTTACAATCAGCCCAGGCAAAGAGTGGTGCAGATGATCATCCTCGGAATGGTGATCCTCGTTGTTACCCGCTTATTCTTTTTACAGGTAGTTGAAAAGAAGTATTCCAAACTGGCGGATGCCAATGCGGTATTGCGTAAAGTAGTATATCCCAGCCGGGGCATGATCTATGACCGTAATGGCCAGAGCGTGCTGCGGAACGATGTGATGTACGACCTGGTGGTGACCCCTGCCAGCGTTAAAAATATCGACACCAATTACCTCTGCCAGATACTGGAGATAGACCGTGAGGAGTTCAGAAAACGGATCGTGACGGCCATTATCAAGAACGGACGTGTAAGAACATCCGTATTTGCTGCGCTGCTGCCACCTGAAACCTTTGGCAAGCTGCAGGAAAGTATGTACCTGTTTCAGCCCGGCTTTGAGCTGGTACAACGGCAGATACGCTCTTATCCATATTCTGCTGCCGCCAATATATTGGGTTACATCGGGGAGGTATCTCCGCAGCTGCTGGCCAAGCCGGCTTTCAGCGCCTACCAGATGGGCGATTACTTAGGCATGACCGGCCTGGAGAAAACCTATGAAAATGTGCTGATGGGAACACGGGGTATTCAATACCTGGTGAAGGATAACCTGAACCGTCCGCAGGGCCCTTATGAAAGAGGAGAGTTTGATACTTCCGCCATCGCTGGCAAGAATCTGCGCCTGTCGCTGGATATAGACCTGCAGGTACTGGGCGAAAGGCTGATGCGTAACAAGATAGGCAGTGTAGTAGCCATAGACCCGCAAACCGGGGGCATACTGGCAATGGTGAGCAGCCCTACCTTTGATCCGAACCTGCTCACTGGGTCTTACAGGGCCCGCAATTTCAGCAAACTATTTGTAGATACTACCAAACCTTTATTTAACCGCGCCATACAGGGAACTTATCCTCCCGGATCTTCCATGAAACCGCTGATGGCCCTGGTAGCATTGGATGAAGGTGTGATCACGCCCGGCTACGGTTATGCCTGTCACGGATCTTATACTACCTGCGGCCGTACCATTGGCTGCGAACATGCCGAAGCAGGACATGCCGCCAACCTGCGCCTGGCTATCTCTCATTCCTGTAACTCTTACTTTGTGAACCTGTACCGCCTGGCTGTAGATTCGCGGAAATGGGGCAGCGTGAAGAAAGGACATCAGAAATGGTTCGAGTACATGAGCGCTTTCGGCCTGGGACACCGCCTGGGTGTAGACGTTCCTGGCGAATATGCAGGTTACGCCATTGATACGATCGGGATGAACAAACGTTATAATGGCCTTTGGAACTCCTGTTCAGAATTGTATGTAGGCATGGGCCAGGGGGCTGTTTCCGTTACTCCGCTGCAGATGGCCAATGCCATGTGCATCATTGCCAACAAAGGATATTATTACCTGCCGCATTTTGTACAGAGTATTGATAATGATCAGTCCAACCTCTTAGCTAAATACAAAGAACGGCATACGGTGGCGCATGTATCTGATACAGTATATAGCTCTGTTATCTATGGAATGGAAGATGTGGTGGAACATGGTACCGGCCGCATTGCACAGATAGAGAACATTGTAGTATGCGGTAAAACGGGTACAGCGCAGAACAATGCGATCGTAAACGGGGAAGTGAAGAAAATGAAGAACCACGCCTTTTTTGTGGCCTTTGCTCCCAGGGATAACCCAAAGATCGCGATCGCGGTGATCGTTGAGAACTCCGGCTTCGGTGGCACCTATGCAGCGCCGATCGCCAGTTTGATGATGGAAAAATACCTGCTGGATACAATTTCCGAAAAGCGGAAACCGCTGGTGAAGACTATGCTGGATTATAATACCATAGACCCCATTGTACGTGAAAAGTCCAAACTGGATTCACTGAACGGCGCTACAGCGAAAATGACAACAGACGAGATCCTCAACGCGTATTTCCGTAAATAGGCTGCGGCTTAGAATTTTCCGAAGGGCAGCTTTGTGTCGTGATAATAGACGAAGGTCCAGCCTTCGCGGGTGCCGCGTTCCAGGTATTCCTGGCGCAGTTCCATAGCACGTTTGCCGTTGTAATCGTATTTGGCGATGAAACGGTTTTTCATCTGGGAGATCTGCGGCGCCTCATCACCTCCAAAGAACACTTTGTCTTCTCCGTCATCTATCAGGAACACCTGGTGATAGGGGCAGTGCCCGCCGCTATGTTCATAATGAATATAACCATCGATAGTGCCGTTGCCTTCTACAAACACTACATTATCGCGTTGCTGCAGGAGGGCTACATCTTCAGCGTGGTATGACTTACCATTCATTTCAATGGCATAGGCCATTTCCTGTTTGTTCACATAATAGGTAGCCTGGGGGAAAGTAAGGTTACGCTGGCCGCTCACAGGATCCACCATGCTTACGCCGCCGGAGTGATCTTTATGCAGATGGCTCATGAGCACTTTGGTGATCTCCATGGGGTTCACGCCATTGTCTATGAGGTGCTGGTGCAGCTGCAGTACGCCGTCGGCATTACGGAAGCCAAGGCCGGTGTCCAGCAGGATATAGTCGCGGTCTGTTATTACCAGGAAAGGTTGAATTTCTACCAGCAGGGAGCCGTGATTACGTTGCTGCATGGTATCTTTTTTATCGTCGAAAGGAATAAACTGCTTCGTTGCGTCTACTGTGAAAGATCCTTCTGATAAAGGAATAATACGTGCCATCCTGTAAAATTACGAATTCGGATTCGTATCCTACTATCGCTCGCAAACATTCAAACCCTCAAATTTTTATAGGTTAATTCCGGTTAAACCGGCGGTTGTTTCTATTCACAGCGTTACGTTCCTTGAGCTGGCGGATCAGCTGGCCGCGGAATTCGCGTTCAGCCTTGAATACATTGCCGGCTTTGCGGGCGGGCAGTGCTTTCAGGAATTCCTGGTTATAGTGTTTGCGTACATCCAGCATGCGCTGTTCAATATCCATTTCCGTATTCAGTGATTGGCGGGCGGCGGCATCATCCTTTTTGTCTGCTTGTTTATCAGCCTGCCGGTTGCGCCTGCGTTCTGCTATCAACTGTTCTACTTCACGGGTATAATTATTATAGATGGGCCAGAATTTCTGTGCTTCGTCGGGGGTAAGGTTCAGTTGTTGGGAAAGGTAGGCCACTTCCGCAGACCTGATCTTATCTCTCAGGTCCGGGTTGTCATTGTCCTGCGCCTTCGCCTGTGAGAACAGGCAAAGTAACAGTCCGACAATAAATGTTTGTATGTTAAATTGTTTCATGGACTAATTCGCTAGTATTTCACCTCAGTTAGACCACTCTGAGCTTTCCAGGTATTTCTGAATAGCTTCTGCAGGCAGTTCATTGAGGTTGGTTGATATTTTGGGCAATTCATCCGCTACTGCTGCGCTGGACACGCTTGATAATATGGCTTCATTATCAAAAGCGTCGGTATGTGACTGCAGGTATTCGACGATCGCCTGGTCGGGCACGCCTGCCAGCTGCGCTTCGAAGCTGCCTGTACTGCTGTTGTGGCGGAACAGGAACAAGGTGCTGAGGCCAAGGAGGGCTACCACGCTGGCGGCCACTGCCCATAAGCGATAGCGCCTGCGGGAACGGATGGGAACTACCCTGGCAGGGGCAGGGTTTTCCTGCGCCTCGGATATGCCGGCCATGATCCTGGTGCTCAGATCATTAAAGTATCCTTCCGGCGCGCTAAGGGGCAGCTGCCGGGAGGCTGTAGCCAGCAGGGGGGACAGTTCTGACAGTTCTTCCTGCACGGGATCAGCCTCCAGTGAGCGGATACGTTGCAGTACCTGCCCGGGGAGCTGGTCAAAATAGCCGGCGGGCACCCCGTAAGGAGGTGGCGTCGGAGGCAGGTTCAGACCGGGAACTATCTCCTCCAGTTCTTTCACTATATCATTCCCCTTGTTAGTCATCATACTTTTTTAGACAATGGCGGTGAACAATAGTTTAATATTTAACCGTTTTTTATAAATTCCTCTATTTTTTTGACGGCATGATGGTAAGATGCCTTCAGGGCTCCTTCGGAGGTTTCCAACACACGGCTCATTTCTTCATAGGGCATTTCATCATAATACCGCAGGTTAAATACAACGCGTTGTTTTTCCGGAAGGCTCAGAATGGCTTTTTGCAGTTTCCATTCCAGTTTGTTGGCGTCAAACTGGCTATCTGCCCGTAATTTGTTGCTAAGGCCTGTTTCAATATCCGACAAAGATACCGCAGATTTTCTTTTTTGTTGTTCCAGGAAGGTGAGGCATTCGTTGGTGGCTATTTTGTAGAGCCAGGTGAACAGTTGGGCATCTTCCCGGAACCCTTCCAGGTTCTTCCAGACCTTTATGAACACGTTCTGCAGCACATCGTTCGCGTCTTCGTGGTCTATTACCAGGCGGCGTATATGCCAGTATAGCCGTTCCTGATACTTCTGGATAATAGCAGTAAAACCTTTCTCCCTGGTATCCGGTTGCCGGTATAACGCCAAAAGTGCTCTATCATCCTGTGTAACGGCCATGGTAGGTTAAATGGACGCGCGTTTGCGCATTGTTACTGTTCTATCCTGTTATTTTTGAAATTAAATAAAAAATCCATCTATAGATGGATTTTTTATTCAAAAGTTTAATCTGATATGCATATCATTTTTGTTTGCGGCTCATGGCTTTTTCAGCGGCTGCCACGATATGCTGGGGATCCAGGCCGTACTTCTTCAGCAGGTCCAGCGGTTTACCGCTTTCGCCGAAGGTATCGTTGGTACCAACATATTCAATGGGCACGGGCAGATGGCGGGCAGCTACCTGTGCGATGCTGTCACCCAGGCCTCCCAGCACGTTATGCTCTTCAGCGGTAACGGCGCAGCCGGTCTTTTTCAGGGAGCGCAGTACGGCTTCCTGGTCCAGCGGTTTGATGGTATGTATATTGATGATCTCTACGCTATAGCCTTTTTCTTCCAGGATCTTACCTGCTTCAACAGACAGCCATACCAGGTGGCCGCAGGCAAAGAGGGTCACGTCTGTACCTTCGTGCAGCACCTGCGCTTTACCGATCTCGAAAGTCTGGTTCTCGGGAGTAAAGTTGGGCCATTTTGGACGGCCAAAGCGAAGGTAAACAGGGCCTTCGTAGTCGGCAACCGCGATGGTAGCAGCCTTGGTCTGGTTAAAATCGCAGGGCACTATTACGGTCATGCCGGGCAGCATTTTCATCAGCCCGATATCTTCCAGGATCTGGTGAGTGGCACCATCTTCGCCCAGGGTAAGGCCGGCGTGGGAAGCGCAGATCTTTACGTTCTTGCCAGAGTAGGCCACAGACTGGCGTATCTGGTCGTAAACGCGGCCGGTAGAGAAGTTGGCAAAGGTGGTGGTATAAGGTATTTTACCGCCGATGGTCATACCTGCGGCGATCCCGATCATGTTGGCTTCAGCAATACCGCACTGAACAAAGCGCTCCGGGAATTCCTTAATAAAGGCATTCAGCTTCATAGAGCCCAGGAGGTCAGCTGTAAGCGCTACCACATTCGAGTTCTTACGGGCTACTTCCAGGATACCCTCTCCGAATCCTGCCCGTGTTTCTTTTTCATTTAAGGGTTGAATATCTTTTACCATATACCAGATGCTAATATTATAAGACGTAAAAATAGTTATTAATGTGCTGATATACTAATTACTCAGCACTTTATCCCGCAGGCTTACTTCCCATTGCCAGGCTGTACGCATCATATCCTCTATGCCGATCTTAGGTTCCCAGCCCAGTTTTTCGCGGGCATGGCTATTATTGGCGTAGATGGCGATTACATCGCCCGGGCGGCGGGGGCCCAGTTCATAGTTCAGCTTTACACCGGAGATCTTTTCAAAGGCATTGATAGCTTCCAGCACGGTTACGCCGTTACCTGTGCCCAGGTTGAATATTTCACAGTTGCTGCTGTTCTTTTTGTCCAGCAGGAATTGCAGGGCGCGGGTGTGGGCATTGGCGATGTCCATCACATGGATATAATCGCGGATGCAGGAGCCGTCGCGGGTATCGTAATCATGACCGAATACGATCATTTTAGGCCTTTTCCCGATGGCGGTCTGGGTGATCATGGGCACCAGGTTATCCGGTTTGCCCAGGGGCAGTTCTCCGATCAGGGCGGAGGGATGTGCGCCTACCGGGTTGAAATAGCGCAGCAGGATGGACTGCGTGTTGTTTACCCGGCTGTAATCCTGGATGATCTGTTCTCCCATCTGCTTGGTACGGGCATAGGGCGACTGTGCTTCGCCCAGCGGTGTTTCCTCCACCACCGGCAGGGCCGTGGTATTTCCGTAAACGGAGCAGGAGGAGGAGAATACGAAGTTAGGGATCTTGAATTCCTGAATGCATTTCAGGATATTAACAAGGGAGGTAAGGTTGTTATGGAAATACAGGAGCGGCTCTGCTACTGATTCCGGAACGGTTTTCAATGCGGCGAAGTGGATCACGCCGCATATATCGCGGTTCTCATGAAAAACGGCATGTGTGTCTTCCAGGTTACAAAGGTCTACTTTGTAATTATGGATCTTTTTGCCGGTAATTTTTTCAATGCCGTCCAATAGTTGGGTAGTACTGCGGATGTTGCTGTCCACAGAAACCACATCAAAGCCGTGATTGATCAGATCTACAATGGTATGCGCGCCAATGTAGCCACAACCACCGGTAACAAGAACCTTCATGGTGTATAGAATTTTAGACTCTTAGTGATCAAACTTTGTGTTTCAGCACCTCTTCCAGGTACTGTCCGTAACCGCTTTTCAGCAAGGGTTTGGCCAGTTCCTGCAATTGTTCTTTGGTGATAAAGCCTTTGCGGAAGGCTATCTCCTCGATACAGGCTATTTTAATGCCCTGGCGTTGTTCTATCACCTGTACAAACTGGGTAGCCTGCATGAGTGAATCGAAGGTACCGGTATCCAGCCAGGCGGTACCGCGCGGCAGGATGGATACTTTCAGCTTGCCGCGGCGCAGGTATTCCCTGTTCACATCCGTGATCTCATACTCGCCACGGGGGCTGGGTTTCAGATCGCGGGCAATATTCACCACCTCATTATCATAGAAATAAAGGCCGGGTACGGCATAGCTGGATTTGGGCGCTGCAGGCTTTTCCTCGATGGAAACCACCTGCATGCTGGCGTCAAACTCTACCACCCCATAGCGTTCAGGATCGGATACGTGGTAAGCATATACGATACCTCCGTCCGGATCTACGTTGTTGGCCAGCTGAGTGCCTAAACCTGCGCCGTAGAATATATTATCGCCCAATACCAGGGCTACTTTATCGTCACCAATAAAATCGCGGCCTATTACGAAGGCCTGTGCCAGTCCGTTGGGCACCGCCTGTTCGGCATAACTGAGGTGGAGGCCATACTGGCTGCCGTCGCCAAAGAGGCGTTTAAAGGCGGGCAGGTCATGTGGCGTGGAAATGATCAGTATATCCTTTATACCTGCAAGCATCAGGGTGGACAATGGGTAATAGATCATGGGCTTATCATAGATAGGCATGATCTGCTTACTGATAGCGTACGTGATGGGATGTAAGCGGGTACCGGAGCCACCTGCCAGAATGATGCCTTTCATCTGTCAATGAATTAATTAATGAATTAATTATGGTTAAAGGTGTAACAGCGAATGATCCGCTATTTTAACAAAATCTCACAAAAATAGGGGCTAGATCGGAATTTTTAATAAGAAAAGTTGGGGCGTATAGCAGAAAGGCGGATCCTCAGACCCGCCCTTCGTTTTATTTATATAAAGAGATTGACAATAAAATATACTGCGGCAGCTATCAGGGCGCTGATGGGGATGGTCATGATCCACGCCCAGAGCAGGCTTACCGTAACGCCCCAACGTACGGCGGAAAGGCGTTTGGTTGCGCCTACCCCTATGATAGAACCGGTAATGGTGTGGGTAGTACTTACAGGAATACCCAATGTTTCTGTGAGGTAAAGTGTAATAGCACCGGCGCTTTCAGCGGCAACGCCTTCCAGCGGGGTTACTTTGGTAATGCGGGTACCCATGGTCTTTACGATCTTCCAGCCGCCGCTCATGGTGCCCAGGGCGATGGCCGTGAAACAGGCCAGGGGCACCCAGTTGGGCACATCCGTTATTTTTTCGATAGAACCATGCGCCACCATGGCGGCTGCAATGATCCCCATTACCTTCTGTGCATCGTTACCACCGTGGCCAAGGCTCAGGGCTGCAGAAGACAGCAGCTGGAGGCGTTTGAACCAGTTCTCTGCCCGGAAGGGGTTGGCCCTTTTGCAGATGTTCACGATGATGACAGTGATCACAAAGGCCACTACCATGCCTATAAACGGCGCCAGCACAATAAAATATACAGTGGGCATTACTTTGGAATAGTTGATCACATCGAAAGAGCCATGCGCATTGGCAACGGCTGCCCCGATAAACCCGCCTATCAATGTGTGGGAGGAGCTGGAGGGGATACCGTACCACCAGGTCATCAGGTTCCAGGCAATGGCCGCCAACAGTCCGCAAAAGATCACTTTCAGGGTGATAAATTGTTCAAAAACCGTTTTGGCGATGGTATTACCTACCCGGAACTCCCCATAAATGTACTTTGACATAAAAAAAGCGGCAAAATTGAATACTGCCGCCCAGAGCACCGCCTGAAAGGGCGTGAGCACCTTAGTTGACACAATCGTCGCTATAGAGTTGGCTGCATCATGAAAACCGTTGATATAGTCGAAGATGAATGCCAATATGATAATAACAATAAGAAAAGCCATAGTCTTGAGAGATTACGTAAAAACATTCCCCTGCCCGTCTGCCCAGCCGGCGGATCAGGCGTACTTAATGATGATGGTTTCGATCACATTGGCGCAATCTTCGCATTTATCTGTGGCGATCTCCAGTGCCTGGTATATTTCACGCATCTTGATCAGCTCAGCAGCGTTGGTTTCTGTGCTGAAAAGGTCGGCTATGGCCATATCATAGATATCGTCGGCATGGTTCTCCAGGCTGTTGATCTTCACGCAGGCGTCCGTGATGTTGCGCATGTTCTTCATGTCGCGCAGCTCAGGGATGGCCTTGTGGAGCTCTGCTACGCCCAGCCCGATCAGTTCTACCAGCTTGCGGATGCTGTCGTTCAGCTCGTACACCTTGTACAGGTCGATCCTTTTGGCAGAACCGTGGATGTAGTCAGCTACGTCGTCCAGGGTAGCGGCGAGGTAGTGGATGTCTTCGCGGTCAAAGGGGGTAATGAAATTCTGTCCCAGTTCCACGAAAATGCGGTGGGTATAGTCGTCATTCTTGTGTTCCAGCCGTTCTATGAGGTGAACTTTATCTTTGCGGACGGCTAGGTCATTGGTGTTCACCAGTTCGTTCAGCACCTGGGCCATTTCCACCAGATTGGCGGCCACGTCCTCGAATAAAGAATAAAAAACCCTGTCTTTCGGCATAAAAAGTTTCACAAAAGAATTGAAGCCTCCCATATAGGTGTAGTTTGAAATTTGCGGCAAAAATAGCTATCCACCCCCATTACCTCCAAGAAAAAAGCCGAATTAATAATTCCTTAACAGTGGGGTAATATAAAAGTAATATAGCAATTTTTCCTTTGCATAAGGTTTTGATTCTATATAAATGTCAGAAAAACGCCCATTAGACATAGTTGTGATCTCCGATGTACACCTGGGGATTTACGGCTGCCACGCCAAAGAGCTGGTGCAATACCTGGACAGTATTGACCCGAAAATCCTCGTTCTGAACGGGGATATCATCGATATCTGGCAGTTCAGCAAGCGATATTTCCCGAAAGCGCATACCAAGGTGATCCGCCGGATCCTGAAAATGATCGGTAAAGGCACGGATGTGTATTACCTGACAGGGAACCACGATGAGGCATTACGCAAGTACGCCGGTTTCGAGCTGGGCAATTTTACGATCGATAACAAGCTGATCCTTGAAGTAGACGGTAAAAGACA
>Ga0102590_1003448_pt1 | contig 15724 bp, 10 predicted proteins | sample AraplaMF_Col_mMF_FD_76859 | JGI IMG/M metagenome (GOLD analysis project Ga0102590, IMG submission 76859) | Arabidopsis root microbial communities from the University of North Carolina, USA - plate scrape MF_Col_mMF | ecosystem: Host-associated > Plants > Roots > Endosphere | place: USA...
AATAAAGTAGTGCTGGCAGTAATGGGCGTAAACTCCCGTGGTAACTGGCTGGCACAGGTAGCCGCAAAATTGCCCGGTGCAGAAATTGGTTATATATGTGATGTGGAGGACGGCGCCATCCAGAAAGGGCTCAAAGCCGTTGCCGGTGCACAGGAGCGCAAGCCGGAGGTGATCAAAGACATCCGCAAACTGCTGGAGAAGAAAGATTTTGACGCACTGGTAGTAGCCGCACCTGACCATTGGCATGCGCCCGCCGCTATTATGGGCTGTGCAGCCGGTAAGCACGTATACGTTGAAAAGCCTTGTAGTCAGAACCCGAATGAAGGAGAGCTGCTGATCAAGGCCGCCAGTAAACACAAACGCCTGGTACAGATGGGTAACCAGCGCCGTTCATGGCCTAACCTCAACCAGGCCGTAAAAGAAGTGAAAGAACAGGGTATCATCGGCAAAGTATATTACGCCCGGGGCTGGTATGTAAACAGCCGCCAGCCTATTGGTATAGGAAAGAAAATAGCGGTACCTTCCACACTGGACTGGGATCTGTGGCAGGGGCCTGCGCCGCGTAAAGACTACCTGGACAATATCGTACATTACAACTGGCATTGGCGCTGGAACTGGGGCACCGGTGAGGCTTGTAACAATGGCACCCATGAGCTGGATTGTATGCGCTGGTTCCTGGATGTAGAATTCCCCACAAAAGTGAGCTCCTCCGGTGGCCGTTATGCCTATCCGAAAGATGATTGGGAAACACCCGATACCCAAACCATTAACTTCGAGTTTGAAGGCGGTAAATCTATTACCTGGGAAGGCCGTAGCTGCCATCCCTACGAGCTGGAAGGCAGCGGCCGCGGTTTCGCTCTCTTTGGCGAAAAAGGCGCCCTATACAACTCCGGAGGCGACAGCTACAAGATCTTTGATGAGAAAGGGAAACTGGTGAAAGAAGTAAAGCAGCAGCAGAATCCCGGGCAGAGCGTTACCAATGTGGTAAGCCCTGCAGGTGAATTCCTTGATGCCATTCACATCACCAACTTCCTGGATAGTATAAGAGGCAAGGCCACCCTGAACTCAGAGATCGAAAAAGTAGGGCATGCCAGTGTAACATTATGTCATTTAGGTAATATATCACAGCGCGTAGGACGTGTGCTGCATTGCGATCCGAAGAACGGGCATATTTTGGATGATACCGCCGCAGCGAAACTGTGGAGCAGGACTTACGAGAAAGGCTGGGAGCCCAAAATATAACAGATCATAACGTGGAAGGTTAAACGTTTATACCTTCGCTTTTAATATGGCGTCCCGTTCCTCCGGAGGAAGCATATTCACTATAAGCTCATATGCTTGTTGTATGCGGGTCTGCAGTTCAGACCATTCCAGGGTGTCGGGGCGCTTTATTTGTACCCAGTGATACCGCGCCAGGTAAGGCATCGGCGAGATACCGGGCTTTGCGATCATGCTGTGAAAATCTTCACATGTACATTTGAAAGAGAGCTTGTGAGGAGGATCGATCTGCATAGTGCAGAACAGTTTATCCCCTACAGAAAAACACATCTCTTCATCCCACTTTTCTTCGGCGGTAACGCCCGGAAATGACAGGCAATAGTTAAAAATCAGATCTAACATAATACCATCAATTTAAGCTGTTAAGAATAAGGGGCCTATCCACTTAATAAATACATAAGCCGAAAAGTGAGGTCGAAAGCGAGATTGACTGTTGTCTGATAACAGTCAGCGTTTCACAGAATATGAACTGGCTGAAATTCGTTGCTGTCCAATGATGATATGGTCAACCCTGCCTTAGACCGTTGCGGTTCCCATGTTGCTAACCCTATATAAATTTAAGTATCTTTTCTCAAAGCGAAATGATAAAATTGTTAATGTTGAGATGGGTTTGAAGGGTAAATTTTACGTTTCTGTTCTCCGTAGATCTGTGGCTGACAATAAAAAGGCAACATTATAAAAATTACAATATGTAAAGTATAACACTTGCAGTGCTGAAATTTAAAAGTTTGAGGGTTTGAAAGTTTGACACCTTCGCGATAATGTCAAACTTTCAAACCCTCAAAGCTTTAAACCTGAAAATTATTTTCCGAAACGGCGCTGCATCTTCGCTTCCAGCACACTCAGGGGCACACAACCGTCTTTCAGCAACTCGTCATGAAAATCCTTCAGGCTGAACTGATTGCCCAGCTGCTGTTCGTATTTATGACGCAGTTCCCTGATCTTTAGCTCGCCTGTTTTGTAGGATAGAGCCTGGCCAGGAAGGGCCATATAACGCTCAATTTCGGCGGTAGCTTCTTCTTCAGACAGCGGCTCATTGTCCAGCATATACTTCAGCGCCTGCTCACGGCTCCATCCTTTGGCGTGCATACCAACGTCCACCACCAGGCGGATAGCGCGGTGGATCTCATCGCTTAAACGGCCAAAGTACTGGTAAGGATTGGTGTACAGGCCGAGCTCTTTGCCCAGGCCTTCGCAATATAATGCGTAGCCTTCACCGTATGCGCCAAACCAGATGAACTTGCGGAGCTTCGGCAGGGAGTCGTTCTCCTGCTGCAGTGAGCTCTGGAAGTGATGACCGGGGATGGCCTCATGCAGGAACAGGGATTCCATGCCAACATAGCTGAACTTTTTGGCATCCAGGATGGGCACATAGAACACACCAGGACGGCCATCTTTCACGCTGCCGGGGAAATACTCGGCACTGGCGGAGGCAGCGCGGTAAGCTTCCGTTTGCCGGATCTCGAATTTGGTTTTGGGAAGATGCAAGTACATCTGCTGCACGCCCGGCATGATCTTGTTCTCTATCGCCTTGAAGGAGTCCAGCACCTGTGCAGGCGTCTTGAATATTTTGAACTGAGGGTCGTTGCGTACAAACGTAAAGAAGGCAGCCAGGTCGCCTTTAAAGCCGGTGCTGTTCTTTACTTCTTCCATTTCACCACGGATACGGGCCACTTCTTTTTCGCCGGTAGCAAATATTTCATCCGGTGTTTTATTGGTGGTGGTCCAGAAGCGGATCAGGTATTGATAATAGGCCTTGCCGTCGGGTACGCCTCCAATGCCGCTGCTGCTGCGGGCTTTGGGCAGGTATTCCGTTTGCATGAAATTGCGCAGTTTTTCGAAGGCAGGGATGATGCTGGTTTCAATCGCCTGTTTGTATTCGGTGGACAGGGCGCCGCGTGCGCTGCTGTCAAGCCCCTCCGGCAGCTGTTTCAGCGGGCCGTAGAAAACGTTGTTGCTGTCTTTTTTGGTGAGGGCGGCCAGCTGTGGGATCACTTTTACCACGAGCGCTTTGGGCAGTACATAGCCGCTTGCTTCGCCGCGGCGCATATTAGCAATCGCGCTGTCAGCCCATTGCGAAAAACTTTTCATGCGCTGCATGAACTTTTCGTAATCTTCTTTTGTCTTAAATGGTTGGGCGCTGGTGCCGGAGCCCAGTTGAGGCAGCGTGAGCGTAAGGGATGCGAACTGGTTAATGGGCATCAGGTGATCATGAAAAGTAAGCCCTTCTTTCATGATGTTCAGTTCCCAGCGGGCAATATCATAGCTGATGCGGTCATTAGGGCTTAAAGCGGCCGTATCTACTTTATCCAGTTCCGCCAGGTAGCGGCTGGCAAAGCTGTCTATATGCTGCCGGAAACCATCGCTGATCTCCATGTGCAGCAGGTTATCGAACTGGTGTTCTCCATTGAAGGTCGCATCTATGGGGAAGATTTCCATCTTCTCTTCGAAGTAACGGTCTACGGTGTTATGGAGCAGATCGGCGGCAGCGTCGTTTTTATGCTGCTGTTCCTGCGGGCCACAGGCGCCTAGTAGCAGTGTTCCGGCCAGTAAAAGAACGGAATGTTTTAGTGTAGTCATTGGTGTGGTTTACACTAAAATAAAAAAACACTCCGAAGAATCGGAATGTTTTATATAGAACAGTGAACAATGAAAACTCTTTATATGAAACGGCAAAAAGTAAGCGATTACTCTTTACTGCTAATATGTCTTATTGATTATAAAGTTTTTATGCGCAGGCTGCGGAAAGAAACATTGTTACCGTGGTCTTGCAACAGAATGTGTCCTTCTGGCCATAAGCCGAAATTTTTCCAGTTTTTGTATTTGCTGATGGCTACCAGATCTTTGAACTCCTGTGATCCGCGTTCATACTCCAGTACTTTAAATCCGTTCAGCCAATGCTCTACATGGTTATTTCGAGATACAATAATACGCCCTTTATTCCATTCTCCAATCGGTTTCAACGCTTGTTTTATCTGTTTCCTTGGCATAAGGTCGTATAATGACGCCAGGGTACGGTCTCCATCGCGGCCCAGCTTGGCATCCGGGTGTTTTTCGTCATCCAGTACCTGGTATTCCAGACCGATCGCCGATTTACCGCCCGTCTCATATACTTCCTTCACAAAATACTTCAGTCCGCTGTTAGCGCCTTCCGTCAGCCTGAACTCGAATTCCAGCTCAAAAGCGCTGTATTCTTTTTCGGTTACGATATCTCCGCCGGAACCCATTTCATCGCCATTAGACTGGTGAATGCTCAGGGTGCCGTCGTCCAGGGTCCAGCCCTTGGTGGGGAAGGGCTTGTTGTAAGCACCTCTCCAGCCGTTGCTGGTCTTGCCATCCCACAGCATCACGTAGCCGTTCTTTTTCTGCTGGGCAGAAAGATCGTTCACCACGTTATTCACCACGTAGATATTATCGTAGGGCGAATACTGTGAGGCCGCCGGATCCTCAATAATGCGGATATTACGCCAGCGGATATCCTTGCTTGCATCATCCGTTTTATTGCCAATACTATGCACCTGCAGGGCGATAAAGCCTTTAGGCAGGGCGGTATCTACCAGGTGAGCGGTGGGTACCCCGTTTACCCATGTACGGATCTCAGAGCCTCTGCATTCTATCCGGTATTTGTTCCACTCCGTCTTTTTGAAGGCGCTTTGTCCGCCCGGGTTCAGTTCCATCGGGTACTGCCAACCGCGGCGGCCTTCTTCGTATATTCCTCCGCTCCAGCGCCTGTCAGACGGGTCTATTTCCATCTGGTAGCCAAACACACGGCCGTTCTGGTAATCAGCCCGGCTCTGGCTCCGGAACTGAATGCCGGAATTGAATTCCTTATCCAGCTTAAATTCCAGTTCCAGTATAAAATTGCCATAATCTTTTTCAGTTGCCAGGAAGGAGTTGGGCGTTTGCAGTACGGTCGTTCCCACAATTTCATTGTTCTCAACATGGTATTTTGCGATACCTCCCAATTGTTTCCATCCTTTCAGGTCTTTGCCGTTAAACAGTGGCGTCCATTGCTTTTTTTTAAGCGGTCCTCCGGCGCTTGCAACGCCATGTAACAGCATCAAGCTGCTGCAAAAGATTAATATTTTTCTCATTACGTGTAATTTATTCGTCTGCTTTTCTGGCTGGTCTGCCCTCGCCTTAACTACGCAGTGTCATTCTGTTATGCTCCCCTCTCTGCCGGGGCATTAAAATGCTTCCAAATTATAAAATGCCAGCTAATTACACAACCGATTGCATTAAAAATGTGATGAGCGGAAAATCGATTTTGCAAAGCACTTTTACAAAGGTCTGAATTACAGCCCAAAGCCGTTTAATTTTTACTGCAAACGATTGCGCTGGTTCCTGTACAAAACGCAAAAGTGAAGTGCTTTTATATTTTCTTTGCGCCATGGAAACGCTATTACAACAGATCACGGAAACTGCGTCCTGGTTACGCCAGTTTAACTATCACCAGGCCAAAGTGGGCATTGTGCTGGGCACAGGCCTCGGACAGCTGGTACATCGTATTGAGGTAGAAAAAAGCATTCCCTATAACCAGATCCCTCATTTCCCGGAGGCAACGGTAGAATCCCATAAGGGGCATCTTATCTTCGGCCGTATCGGCGATACGCAGGTGGTCGCCATGCAGGGGCGTTTTCATTACTATGAAGGCTACACCATGCAGCAGATCACCTTCCCGGTAAGGGTCATGAAAGCGTTGGGTGTGCAGCAGCTGCTGCTGAGCAATGCCGCCGGCGGCATGAATCCCGCCCTTAAAAAAGGAGATCTGGTATTACTGGAAGATCATATCAACCTGCAGCCTGAAAGTCCGCTGCGCGGCTTAAATGCCCCGGCTTTCGGCACTCGTTTTCCGGATATGAGCTGCCCATATGATAAGCAGCTGGGACAGCTCTTACAGGAGGCCGCAAGCGCCAAAGGCGCCGCCTTAAAAACAGGCGTATATGTTTCCGTTATGGGCCCTAATCTGGAAACCAGGGCAGAATACCGTTTTCTGCGTATGATAGGAGCCGATGTGGTGGGGATGAGCACGGTGCCCGAAGTGATCGTGGCTAACCAGCTGCAGCTGCCCTGTGCAGCCGTATCAGTGATCACCGATGAATGCGATCCTGATAACCTGCACCCGGTTTCCATTGAGGAGATCATTGCCGTGGCCGGCAAGGCAGATGAAAAACTGAGCGGCATATTTGCGGCCGTGATCAGGAAGATCGGGGAATAAACAGATCAGCTTAAAAAAAGGAATGTCCCGCCTTGGCGGGACATCTTTATTCGCAGTAGTGGTATTGCCTTATTTTTTGTCATCCTCGTCTTCTTCCTCTTCATCATCCTCATCTTCTTCAAAATCTTCATCTTCGTCTTCTTCATCAAAATCCTCGTCTTCGTCTTCATCGTCTTCGTCTTCATCGTCTTCCCCATCCTCATCTTCATCCTCGTCATCCTCCTCGTCTTCATCCTCCTCGTCTTCATCATCCTCCTCCTCATCATCGTCCCCGTCGTATTCATCAAGATCGTCCAGTTCTTCTTCCTCTTCCTCCTCTTCATCTTCATCACCGCCCCAGGTGGCAGCAGCGTTAACATCCGGTGTTTCTTCTGTTCCTGCTTCCTGCTCCGGCGCGGCATCTTCCACGGGAGCTTCCGTGGATTCGGCAGGGGCTGAAGGGGCAGCCGGTTCTTCTGTTTCAGGCGTTTCCGGTATTTCGCTTTCTTCCACATCTTCAGGGATCGCCACATCCTCATGAATGGTGATGGTCGGAATATAGGCGTCTTCCAGCAGTTCCCCATTCTCGGATACTACGAAACCATTGCCATTGCTATGATGAAATGCCTCGTCGGTAATGAGGGTAGGCTGTATCACTTCTTCGTCAAACACCTCTTTCAGCTTGGGCAGATCAGCGGGAGAGTTCAGTCCGAAATAGTCCATAAATGCCTTGGAGGTGGTATACAGCAAGGGCTTGCCAGGCAGCTCCTCGCTACGGCCGGATATGACGATCAATTCTTTTTCCAGCAGTTTCTGTATGGAATAGTCGGAGCTTACGCCGCGTATATGCTCTATTTCCCCTTTGGAAATAGGTTGTTTGTAGGCGATGATGGCCAGGGTTTCCAGGGCGGCGGTAGACAGGCGTTTCAGGAATTTCTCCCCGTTCAGCTGCGCTACCGTCTGATAATAGTCTTTTTTGGTCAGGAACTGGTAACCTCCCCCGCTTTCCCTCACCTCGAAAGCATAGAATTCGGTATGGTATTTTTCCCTGATGGCCTCTATGGCTGTTTCCACCTGGTCCAGCGTGGCGCGGTCTTCCAGGAAGGCCAGTGCGTTATTCAGCAGATCCACAATTTCCAGTACCGGTAAGGGACGGTCAGCGGCAAATATTAATGCCTCTACGTGCGGTATGATCTGAGAGATTTCCATAGTTGTGAATTTTGTACAATGTAGTTGGCGCATTGCACCCGTAAAGAAAAAGCGTCAAAGACTGAAAGTTACAGTCTTTGACGCTATTGAAGAAATGAATTTTTTCGCTGTTGATTTGATGTGAATAAGATCCACCGTCTTAGCCTGCCAGGGCGGCAGCACCGCTCACGATCTCGGTCAGTTCCGTTGTAATGGCGGCCTGACGGGCGCGGTTGTATGACAGTTTCAGGTTGCGCAGCATTTCGGCAGCATTCTCTGTCGCTTTATCCATGGCGGTCATACGGGCGCCGTGCTCAGAAGCATGGCCATCCAGTATGGCTTTAAAGAACTGTGTGTTCAGGATCTTGGGCATCAGTTCTGCGATCAGGGCCTCTTTCTCCGGTTCAAAGATGTAATCAGCCTTGATCTTCTGCTGTCCTTCCTTCTGCGCTACCTTAGCGATAGGCAGGAACTGCTCAGTGGTAAATACCTGGGTAGCGGCGTTCTTGAACTGGCTGTATACCAGCTCCACTGCATCGTAATCGCCTTTTATGAAGCCGTTCAGGGCAATGGCGGCGGCCTGTTTTACATGATCAAAATTGAGATCTGCGAACAGGTGCCAGTATTGGTCATTGATCTTATATCCGTTCTTTGCAAAGTGCTCATAACCTTTCTTGCCGATAGGCATGATCTCCACACGTCCTTTGGCATACTGCTCCGCATATTTCTCACGGATCAGCTGTTTAGCCAGTTTTATCAGGTTGGAGTTGTAAGCGCCACACAGTCCGCGGTCAGAAGTGATTACCACGATCAGCACCTTTTCTACCGGCCTTTCTGCGGCCAGGGCCATTTCAATATCGCCTTCTGTGCTGGAAACGATGTTCTGCAGCATTTCCTGGAGCTTCACGGCATAAGGGCGCATCAGCAAAATAGCATCTTGTGCGCGTCTCAGCTTGGCGGCGCTCACCATTTTCATCGCCTTGGTGATCTGCTGGCTGGATTGTACTGATTTTATACGGCTACGAACTTCTTTAAGCTGTCCGGACATAGTGATATTATGGATTTCAATTCGGCTGCAAAGGTAAGTAATGCAGGCATAATTAAGAAACCGGAATGAGGATTATTTATTCGGCAAATACCGAACTTAAAATCAATAATTTACAGATTATCACAACTCTATACGGGTGCCCAGCACTTTCAGAAAGGCAGCTATCCACCTGGGATGGGCCGGCCAGGCAGGGGCGGTTACCAGCAGGCCGTCTGTCACGGCGTCGTCAATGTTCACATGTTGATATTCCCCTCCGGCTATGGTTACCTCCGGACCTACGGCTGGGTAGGCGGTCAGCTTTCTGCCACGCACCACGTCTGCTGCCGTCAGGATCTGGATGGCATGGCAGATGGCCGCTACCGGTTTGTTATTGGAAAAGAAGTATTTCACCAGCTCTATCACCTTTTTATCCAGGCGGAGGTATTCAGGCGCCCGGCCGCCGGCGATCACCAAGGCATCATATTCCGCCGGCTGTATGTCTGCAAAGGAAGCGTTCAGCGTAAAATAGTGGCCCCGTTTTTCACTGTAGGTCTGGTCTCCTTCAAAATCATGGATGGCGGTGATCACTTTTTCACCGGCAGCTTTGTCCGGGCATACTGCATGTACTTCATGCCCTACCATCAGCAGCATCTGGAAAGGTACCATGGTTTCGTAATCTTCAGCATAATCGCCGGTGAGGAAGAGTATCTTTTTTTGGGACATAACACAGAGGGTTTTAGAGAAGATCAAGTTACGATAAAAAGTTTGAGGTTTGAGGTTTGAAGTTTGAGGTTCCGGACAATGTGCCCTGCAGCACACTTGTCATGAACTTCCAACTTCTAACTAACCTCAAACCTCAGACATCAAACCTCAAACTTTTAAATTAGTATCCCGGATTCTGCGGGAAATCCTGCGGATTACTTACCCGGTCTATCTGATCCTGCGGGAGTGGTCTCAGCATATGTCTGGGCTCTATATTTTTAGCCGCCTGCGGGTTGTGTGCTCTTACCCTTTCCAGCAGTTTATTGGTACGTACAAGGTCAAACCAGCGCAGCTGCTCGCCCACCAATTCACGTTCCCTTTCGTCCAGGATGAAATCCAGGGTGAGCTGGGCTTCTGTTATCTTCATAGCATCCCTGTGCGCAGTAGTTTCGTCAGGGGTGGAACCCTGACGCGCAGCGCGCATACGCACCGCATTGATGAAGTTCAGGGCATTGGCTTTGTCGCCTTTCATCATCAGCGCTTCTGCTGCTATCAGGTAATCTTCCGCGAGGCGGAAAGCAATGAAGGGCCGCACGCCCGAAGCCTGGTTATCGGGCCTGAGCGCGTCCGCGAATTTATTCAGTGAAGGATACAGCACTTCAGTATACCTGCGGGGAGGCACCAGCAGGTATTTTTTGCTGGCGATCACTGAATCGGTAACGTTGTAGCCGGGCATCCATACAGACGTATCGCCTAACTTCAGCGTAGCGGTAGGATTGTTTGTTTTCCATACGGTGGTGAAGAACTTCTCGTAACGGGTATCGTGCACACGTTCCTGGTAGAGGGTGTCCAGCAGGAAAGCAGTGGGCCTGAAACGTTTCCAGGGAGTGCCGTTGGCCAGGTCGCGCTTCATGCCGTCCAGATTGTCGTACTGCATCAGGAAGAAGCGGCAGGCGTTGTTATCATTGGAGTTATACAGCGCATCAGTGGTATACTGCGCCGCCCATACGGTTTCTGCATTGTTTTCCTTGCCTTGGGCCCATACCTGTCCAACGTCCGGCAGCAGTGAGAAGCCGTAGCTGCTGATCACCATCTGCGCGTATTTGGCGGCATTATCATAGTCGGTAGGCTGCCTGGCTGCAGAGCTGGCCCTTGTGAGGTACACCCTTGCCAGCAGGTGTTCTGCTGCGGGTTTGCTGGCCCGGCCAAACTCAGGCGCATTGGGCAGGTTCTGTTCTGCATACAGCAGGTCTTCAATGATAGCATTGTAAATATCCGGGATCGGGTCGCGGTGCGCATCGGTCTTGATCACCTTGTTCTCGTGCAGCTTTAGGGGCACAGCGCCAAATAACTGCATCATGATGAAATGATAATGCGCTCTGCAGAAACGCGCCTCTGCCACGCCGGTGAGCTTCACCGTAGCATCCAGCCCGCTGATGCTGTCAGCCCTGTCTATAGCTACGTTAGCGGTGTTGATAGCCTGATAGGTAGCATTCCACAGTTCCCTGATATGATCATAACGGCCATCCAGCTGTGAAGTATATTGATTCGCAAATTTGAAGTTGCCATCAGAGCCGTTGGTATAGCCGTCTGTACCAAATACGGTCAGGCTCATGCCACGCTCCGTGCTGTAAAAGCTGCGCATGGCCACATAAGAGCCGTTCACGGCAGATGTAAAGCCAGCAGGTGTATTATAGAAATCGTCGTTAACGGTAGATACCACGTCTTCGTCCAGCATCTTGTTACAGCTTGTTACAGCAAAGGCGAGCAGCGCTATCAACCAGCATTTTTTCATATTCTTCATAACGGTCGTTTTTAAAATTTTAGAAAGTGGCATTTATACCAAACTGCAGCATCCAGGTAGCTGGTGCGTCAACACTGATGGTGGTTACATCTTCCGGGTCAATGCCTTTGTATTTCTGCCGGTAAGGCGCAATGATCAGCGGCTGCTTCACATCTACGCTTACACGCAGCGCCTGCATCTTCCAGCGGTCCATCAGGCTTTTGGGCAGGTTGTAGCCCAGGCCTATGTTACGGATCTTAAAGAAGGAGCCGTCAAAATAACTGAGCGTAGTATAGTTGTTCGGGCGCTCCTGGTTACGGTTGGGCCGCGGGAAATCGTTGGTAGGATTGGAAGGCGTCCAGTAATTAATGTCCAGATTATTATACCTTCCGAACAATGTGTTATAGTTCTGGTAGAAATCACTCTTCACCATATTGCCTACACGTGCAAAGGCTACAATAGAAAGGTCAATACCTTTCCAGGAGAAGCGTTGCGTCATACCGCCAGACCAGTCAGGCTGCTGGGATCCGAGCACCACGCGGTCGTTGGCGTCTATCTTCTTGTCGTTGTTCACATCCCGCAGCTGGATTTCGCCCTGGTGTGCCTTGTATACCTGTGCGGCAGCTTCATCCTGCCAGATGCCTGTCTTCTGATAATCATAGTACACAGTGATGGGCTGGCCAATGAACCAGGCGTTGCCCGGATCGCTTTTACCGCCGTTGCCCAGGGTCAGGATCTTTTCACGGTTAATGAAGAAGTTCACGTCAGTTGACCAGGTAAATCCGTTGGGCGTTTGCAGGATGATAGCCGATAAGGCAGCTTCCAGGCCTTTGTTCTGTGTAGCGCCGATATTTTGCAGCACGCTGGGGAAGCCTTCGCTTACTGGCAGCAGGCGGTTCAGCAGCAGGTCAGTGGTCTTTTGTTTATATACGTCAAAGCTACCGCTCAGCCTTCCTTTGAACAGGCTGAAGTCAAATCCGATATTCGATGAAGTGGTGGTTTCCCAGGTCAGGTTGGGATTGCGCAGCTGGTTGGGAGCATAGCCAAGTACGCCTCTATTGTTAAAGGAGTAAGGGGTGCGCAGCAGCCCGCCCTGCGTAACATATGGCGGGATCCCGGTATTGCCTATCTTACCGTAGCTGGCGCGGATCTTCAGGTTATCCAGCCAGGTGATAGAGCGCATGAAATCTTCATTGGTCACATTCCAGGCCAGTGCCACAGAAGGGAAGTAGCCCCATTTCTTACCGGGCGCAAACCTGGAAGATCCGTCTGCACGTAAGGTTAGCGTGATCAGGTAACGGTCGTCATAACCATAGTTGATACGGCCCATGTAAGAGAGGATAGTCCAGGTACCCAGCTGGCTGCCGATGGCAGTTACGTTACCTGCTTCGTCCAGGTTGTACCACTGCTGAGCTTCTACGGGAATACCGCGCACAGCTGCATTAGATGAATCCTCACGCTGACGCTGTACACTGTACAAGGCAGTGATGCCTACGTTATGTTTCTGGCGGAACACCTTGTTATAGGTCAGCAGGTTCTCTACCGTATAGGCGGTTACGGTATAGCCGTTCTTTTGTGCAACAGCATCGCCACTGGCTATCAGCTGGTTGGTATTGTTCTTACCCAGGAACAGACCATAGTTGCTTTGCTGGATATCCGGACCTACGTTCAGGCGGTATTTCAGGCCCTCGGCCAGGTCTATTTCGCCATACAGGCTGGTGAATACACGGAAGCGGGTCCTGTCTTCCACACGGTTGTTGTTTACATAATCCAGCAGCGGGTTAGGCTGTTGGTTGTCACCGGTAGGGTAGATGATCAGGTTTCCATTAGCATCATAGGGAGGTGCGATGGGCAGCATCTTCAGGGCAGCGTCCATACCGTTGTAGGTTTCCCCTTCACGCTTACTGTAGGAACCCAGTAAAGAGATACCTGCCCTGATCCTTTTGCTGATCTCCTGGTCCAGGTTCACATGCAGATTATATCTTTCAAAGCTTTGCAGTTTCAGTACGCCCTGTTGCTTAAAGTATCCCAGGCTGGCGGCGTATTTTGTTTTATCACTGCCGCCGCTAACGGCCAGGCTGTGCTGTGTTTGCCAGCCGGACTGCAGCATCAGGTCCTGCCAATTGGTATTTACGCCGCTTTTTACATTAGGATATTCAGTGGCGTTGAATATTTTGGAATCGGAAGAATCCGGGTTATTGTCATTGTATTTGCCGATGGCGCGGTTAGCCTCTCTTCTCATTGCAGTATATTGGCTGGCATCCATCATATCGGTGCGCCCCAGCGTATTGATAATACCGTAATTGGCGCTGTAGTTCACCCTGGGCAGACCGCTCTTGCCTTTATGCGTGGAAATGAGTATCACGCCGTTGGCGCCGCGGGAACCGTAGATCGCTGTAGCGGATGCATCTTTCAGTACATCCATGGAAGCGATATCGCCCGGGTTGATGTCGTTCATGTTACCTGCATACGGGATCCCGTCTACAATGTACAGCGGATCATTACCAGCTGTGATAGAACGGTTACCGCGTACACGTACCCGGGGCTCATCACCCGGCTTGTTACTGTTGACCAGCACATCTATACCTGCCACACGGCCTTGCAAGGCCTGTTGCGGGTTGGTAACAGATACTTCCTGGATGGCTTTTGAATTGATAGAGGCAATGGAGCCGGTCACGTCTTTCTTTTTCTGTGCACCGTAACCTACTACCACTACTTCTTCCAGCTTCTTCAGGTCTTCTCCCAGCTGAATGTCAACATTACTGCGGCCACCTACAGGTGCTTCCTGTGTGGTGTAGCCGATAAAGGAGAATACTAAAGTGGCTTGCGGGTCTGCCTGTAATTTAAATTGTCCCTGCATGTCTGTCTGGGTACCGGTTGATTTTCCCTTTACCGATACAGTTACTCCGGGCAAAGCTGTGCCGCTTTTGGCATCTTTTACTGTTCCCTGGATAATTTTGGACTGAGCGTGGATAAACAGGCTGTGGCATAGCAGAAATAGCCAGAGCCCCCCCGATTTGAGCAAGTTCTTCATAGCGTGCAATTCTTATTTAACGGTACAAAAAAGGTGTCTACCTGGATTTAGTTTTTCAAACAAGTCTGGAATTAGTGCTGACAAGTTATGTAAAATAAATTTTTTCTGCAAACGATTGCATATATAATTATCAGGTTAGATAATGATCAGATAAAGTAATAGTGATAAAAGAAGAGGCCGGTCAGGAGCTTGTTACCTGACCGGCCTGTATGATTAACTTCGCTTGAGAGCTAATTACAGATTCTTTACCTGGATGTTCCGCCATCTTACTTTAATCCCTCCGCCAGAGTGGATCTGCAGGGCGATCTGGCCGTTGCGCCCGCCTATTTTTTCGTCATCCAGGGTGATCATTTCATGGCCATTGAGCCAGGTGGTCACCACATTCCCTTTTACCCGCACCTTCATGGTATTCCATTCCCCCATTTTCAGGTACTGCTCTTTTTCGGCAGTAGGTTGGATCAGCCAGCCCCGGCCATAAGATTCATAAATACCGCCGGTATGCATACCTGCAGGAGCTACCTCTGCCTGCCATCCGGTGATCTTGGTGCCGTCTATGGAAGAGTGGAAGAATACGCCGCTGTTGCCGTTGGCTTCCTGTTTAAATTCCAGCGTGAGCTCAAAATCCTTGAAATCCTTATCGGTGCCCAGGTAACCATATTCTTTATCGGGCCCGCTTTCACAAACCAGGTTGCCGTTATCCACGTACCATTTTTCGGTTCCGTAAATTTTCCATCCATCCAGATTCTTACCATTAAAAAGGGACTTTGCTTTCTGTCCCATTACACTTGTGGTGGCCAGTATCAGCCCGGTTGCCAGCAGGCAGGTGCCCAGGCGCTGGCGTAAAGACGTGGTTTTTTGCATGACAGGTATTTAGTTTACAAGGCTTTAAGATAGTAAAATACTATTAGCTTGTATAAGAAAAGGGCCCGGAAACATCCGGGCCCTTTCTGCTATAAGATGATATCAGGTAATTATCTCGCTACGTTCACCGCACGTTTTTCCCGGATCACCGTCACCTTTATCTGTCCGGGATACTGCATTTCTGTCTGGATCTTGTTAGCGATCTCGAAAGAAAGACGGTCTGCATCGTTATCGGTCACTTTATCGCTCTCTACGATCACACGCAGTTCGCGGCCTGCCTGGATGGCGTAGGCTTTTTCCACTCCTTCGTGCGCCAGGGCCAGGTTCTCCAGGTCCTTGATACGCTGCAGGTAGCTCTGCATGATCTCGCGGCGGGCGCCAGGACGGGCGCCGCTGATGGCGTCACAAGCCTGAACGATCGGGGAGATCACGTATGCCATTTCCATTTCATCGTGGTGGGCGCCTACGGCATTCACCACAGCGGCATGCTCTCCGTATTTTTCGCAGAGCTTGGCGCCCAGCAGGGCGTGGCTCAGTTCAGTTTCTTCGTCGGGTACTTTTCCTATATCATGCAGCAATCCTGCGCGTTTGGCCAGCTTGGGGTTCAGGCCCAGTTCAGCCGCCATCACGCCACACAGGTTGGCAGTTTCTTTA